>LNFM01010811.1_pt1 | contig 18812 bp, 15 predicted proteins | sample 596031 | NCBI WGS metagenome assembly LNFM01 (sample SAMN04254537, study PRJNA301005) | activated carbon metagenome | isolation source: dual media filters at the Ann Arbor, Michigan drinking water treatment plant | place: USA: Ann Arbor | reverse complement strand
TTCCAGCGTGATGATGGACGGCTCGCTGCGCGAAGACGGCAAGACCATCGCCGACTACGACTACAACTGGCAGACCACCAAGAAGGTGGTCGACATGGCGCATGCGCTCGGTGTCAGCGTCGAAGGCGAACTCGGCTGCCTCGGTTCGCTGGAAACGATGAAGGGCGACAAGGAAGACGGCCACGGCACCGAGGCCACGATGACGCGCGAGCAGCTGCTCACCGATCCCGACCAAGCCGCCGACTTCGTCAAGAAGACCCAGCTCGACGCATTGGCGATTGCCATCGGCACCAGCCACGGCGCCTACAAGTTCACGCGCAAGCCCACCGGCGACATCCTCGCGATCGAGCGCATCAAGCAGATCAATCAGCGCATCCCCAACACGCACCTGGTGATGCACGGTTCGTCCAGCGTGCCGCAGGACCTGCTCGAAGAGATTCGCAAGTACGGCGGCCAGATGAAGGAGACCTACGGCGTGCCGGTCGAGGAGATCCAGGAGGCCATCAAGCACGGCGTACGCAAGATCAACATCGACACCGACATCCGCCTGGCGATGACCGCCGCGGTGCGCAAGTTCCTGTTCGAGAACCCCAGCCACTTCGACCCGCGCGACTACCTCAAGCCGGCACGCGCCGCCGCCAAGGCGATCTGCAAGCAGCGCTACCAGCAGTTCGGCTGCGAAGGTCAGGCCGGCAAGATCAAGGTCGTGCCGCTCGACATGATGGCGATGAAGTACCGCACCGGCGAGCTGAGCCAGCACGTGCACTGAGCGACGGTGTCGCAGCAAAGACGGCGCCTATTCGGCGCCGTTTTTGCCTCTGCGCCACACCGCTTGACCCGAGTTCAACGACAGGAGAAGTGCATGAACCAGGAACTGTTCGAAAAGGGGCTACGCACGCGGCGCGAGGTGCTGGGTGCCGAGTACGTCGATGCGTCCATCAAGAACGCCGACGAGTTCAATCTGCCGATGCAGGAACTGGTCACCCAGTATTGCTGGGGCGACGTGTGGAACCGGCCGGGCCTGGATCGGCGCACCCGCAGCCTGCTCAATCTGGCGATGCTCACCGCGCTGAACCGCCCGCATGAGCTCAAGCTGCACGTGCGTGGCGCACTCAACAACGGCGTGACCAAGGACGAGATCCGGGAAGTATTCCTGCAGGGCGCGATCTACTGCGGCGTGCCGGCAGCGATCGACAGCTTCCGCGTCGCGCGCGAGGCGTTCAAAGAGTTGGGCCTGTAGCGCGGCGCCGGCATGGCGATGACCGGCGCGCGCCTGCCCGCCCGCCCACCGCGCATCCCGCACGATCACCGTTCGCCCGCGCTTTTGCGCAACCCGTCGCACGCCGCCCCGGCGTCCTGCGCCCTGGCCATACTTCAGTCCTCACTCTCCCCTTCGGTACGACCATGACCCCGACCCGTCGCCTGCTCCTTCTCATCGGCCTGACCAGCCTGCTCGCGATGGCGGGCGGAGCACGCGCGCAGATCAGCATCGTCGTCGGCGGCGGCGGCGCGCGCGTCGAAGGTTCCGGCAACGTGATCGAGGAGACCCGCAGCGTCGGCCCGTTCTCGGGGCTGATCGTCACGGGTCCGGTGGACGTGCGCTTGAAGGCGGCCAGCGCCGATCGGGTCATCCTGCACGGTGACGACAACATCCTGCCGTTGATCGAAACCCGCATTGAGGATGGCAAGCTCGTCGTTGGCGCAGTGTCGAACGCATCGTTTCGCACCAGAAACGACTTGTACGCGACGGTCGAGTTCCGCGAAATGTCGAGCGTGCTGATCCGTGGTTCGGGCGATGTGCGCGCCGATCGCATCAAGTCACCGATCTTCGAAACCACCATCCGCGGTTCGGGCGACGTCGTGATCGACTCGCTCGACAGCGGGGCGGTGGCGCTGTCGATCTCCGGCAGCGGCGACTTCACCGCCAGCGGCCGGGCCGACAAGCTGGGCGTGGTAATCATCGGCTCGGGCGATGTGCGCGTCGACAAGCTCGAGGCGATGGAGGCGGCCGTGCGCATCCGCGGCAGCGGCGACGTCAGGGTGCATGCCGTGTCGAGCCTGCAGGTGGATATCGCCGGCAGCGGCGACGTGCGCTACCGCGGCGAGCCCAAGATCACCAAGAAGGTGGCGGGTTCCGGTGAGGTGCAGCGGCTGCGCTGAGGTTGGCGCCGCCGGCCGTGACAGCGCGCGGCGAGCGGGCGACGGTGCTAGTTGGCGATGTAGCTTTGCAGCTGCGCGATCGTCAGTTCGTGGTCGGCAATGATCGAGATCATGCCGAGCACGCTGCCGCCGTCGACCACCGGCAAGTGGCGGATCTTGCGCTGGCTCATCAGTGCCATGCAGTCCCGCGTGCGGGTCTGCGGCGTCACCACGAGAACGTCGCGCGTCATGATCTCGGCGACCGTCGTTTCCTTCGAATTCCTGCCCTGCAGTGCAACCTTGCGGGTGTAGTCCCGCTCTGACAGGATCCCGACCAGGCGTCCGCGCTCCATCACCATCAGCGCGCCCACCTCGTGCTCGGCCAGCACCTTGAGCGCGTCGAACACGGTGTCTTCCGGCTTGACGTGCCACAAGGTGGTGTTCCTGCTGCGCAGCAGTTCGGATACCGGTTTCATTTCTACCTCGTGCAGTCCGGCGGGCAGACGTCTGGGCTACGAATCTTGGCAACGATCGCGCGCCGGCACCAGCCCAGGTGCGCCCGCCAAGCTCACGGCAATGCGGGGGCAAACCTCAGCAGCGCCGGCACGACGAGCGCCATCAGCAGCGCCGTCAGCCCCATGGCGAGACCGGCGAACGCACCGGTCTCCTCGCTCACCTCGAACGCGCGCGCGGTGCCGATGCCATGCGAGGCGACCCCCAAGGCGAAGCCGCGCGTGGACGGGGTGCGTACGCGCAGCAGATCGAGCAACGGGCGCGCGATGATCGCGCCCAGCATGCCGGTCAGGATCACCAGCACCGCCGTGAGCGACGGCAGGCCGCCGATCTTCTCCGCGATGCCCATCGCGATCGGTGTGGTCGCCGACTTCGGCGCCAGCGACAGCATGGTTTCGCGACTTGCTCCCAGCAGCCAGGCAATGCCTACGGCGCACAGCACGGCAGTGAAGACGCCTGCGGTCAACCCGGCCAGCAGCGGCAGCGCCAGCCGGACCAGCTTGGCGCGCTGCTCGTACAGCGGAATCGCCAGCGCCACCGTGGCTGGCCCAAGCAGGAAGTGAACGAACTGCGCACCCTCGAAGTAGGTCCGGTAAGGCGTACGCGTGGCCGCCAGCAGCGCAACCAGCAGCAGCACCGCGATCAAGACCGGGTTGGCCAGCGGATTGAATCGGGTCCGCTCGTACAGCCGAAATGCGGCGAGGTAGGCGATCAGCGTGACGGTCAGTCCCAGCAGCGGCGTGGCCGACAGGTAGACCCAGATCTGATCGAGACGCGGCGTCATGGCTCGTCCGGGCGTGCAGGGGCAGGCGATCCTCCGACGGCGTCGGTATCTTGGTCCGCATGCGCCTCGTCCGCGCCGAGCCAGCGCCGGGTCCATTCGATCACCAGCGCGGTGACCGCGATGGTCAGTGCCGTGCTGACGACCAGGGCGATGCTGATCGGCAGCCACTCGTCGGCCAGCCGCGCCGCGTGCAGCATCACGCCCACCCCTGCCGGCACGAACAGCAGCGACAGATGTCGCAGCAGGCCGATGCTGGTCTCGCGCAGCTGCGCATAGGCGGCTGGCCGCAATCGCAACCAACCGAGCAGCAACGCCATGCCGATCACCGGGCCGGGTACCGGCAGCCCGAGCACGAACGACAGTGCTTCGCCCAGCGACTGGAACACGAGCAGCGTGGCCAGGGTCTGGATCATGCTGCGGTGACGGGCTCGATCAGGCCGAAGGCGGCGCCGAACGGGTCGCGCATCTGGCAGACGCGCTCGTGCCGGACGGTGAGCGCCGGACCGCGCCACAACGTCGCACCGCGGGCAGTCAGTGTGGTGATCACCGCGTCGATGCGCGCGACCCGGAAGTACACCACCGTGCCGCCGGTGCTCGCCGGCGACTTCGCGTCGGCCGGATGAAATCCCAGCTCGTGCGTGCCGGTGCGGACGAACGCGTAACGCGGGTTTTCGTACTCCACTGCGGTGCCGACGAGGTCGGCATACCAGCGCGCGGCGGCGTCGATGTCGTCGACGTGGAACTGCACCGCCTGCACGGCGCCCAGCATGTCAGGCCGGCGTGGGCCTGGCGGCCGCGAGCCGCTCGTCGAGCCACTCGATCCAGTGCATCACGCGCGTCGCGGTGCCGGTCTGCAGATGAGTGATGCAGCCGATGTTGGCCGACAGGATGACGTCGGGCTGCGGCGCCTGCAGGTGGCCGAGACGACGATCGCGCAGCGCGGTGGCCAGTTCCGGTTGCAGCACCGAGTAGGTGCCGGCGGAGCCGCAGCAGAAGTGGTTCTCGCCCACCGGCGCCACGTCGGCGCCGAGCGAAGTCAGCAAGGCCTCCACCGTGCCCTTGATCCGTTGCGCGTGCTGCAGCGTGCAGGGCGGATGGAACACCACGCGCTGCGCCTCGTCAGCGCGCTCGCCCAGGCGCGCGCGGATTTCGGTGCCCAGGGCCGGCAGCACCTCGGCGACGTCGCGCGTGGCGGCGCTGACGCGTTCGGCCTTGTGCGCATAGGCGCGGTCGTCGCGCAGCAGGTGGCCGTACTCCTTGACCATCGCGCCGCAGCCGCTGGCGTTCATCACGATCGCCTCGGCGCCGGCATCCAGGTGCGGCAGCCAGGCGTCGATGTTGCGGCGAGCGTCGTTCAAGCCGCCGTCGTGGTCGTTCAGGTGGTAGCGGATCGCGCCGCAGCAGCCGGACGCGGAGGGGATCACGGTCTCGATGCCGGCGGCGTCGAGCACGCGCGCGGTGGCGGCGTTGATGTTGGGCTGCATCGCCGGCTGTACGCAGCCGGCCAGCAGCAACATCTTGCGCGCGTGGCTGCGCGCGGGCCAGGCACCGGCGTCCTGCCGCGCCGGCACCTTGTTCTGCAATGCCTGCGGCAGCAGCGGACGCACCAGCTGGCCCAGCTTCATTGCCGGTCCGAACGCCGAGCTGGTCAGGCCCTGCTTGAGCAGCGTGCGCTTGAGGCTGTCGCCGGTACTGCGCGGCACCTGCTCGTCGACCACCTTGCGGCCGATGTCGACCAGCCGCCCGTACTGCACGCCGGACGGGCAGGTGGTCTCGCAGTTGCGGCAGGTCAGGCAGCGGTCCAGGTGCAACTGCGTCTTCGCCGTCGGCTTTTCGCCTTCGAGCACCTGCTTGATCAGGTAGATGCGCCCGCGCGGGCCGTCCAGTTCATCGCCGAGCAGCTGATAGGTCGGGCAGGTGGCGGTGCAGAAACCGCAGTGCACGCACTTGCGCAGGATCGCGTCGGCCTCGCGGCCGTCGGCGGTGTCCTTGATGAAGTCGGCCAGCTGGGTCTGCATCGGATCAGAACTCGGGATACATGCGGCCGCGGTTGAAGATGCCGGCGGGATCGAACTCGGCCTTCAGGCGGCGGTGGATGGTGGCGATCGGCGCCGCTAGCGGCGTGAACGCCCCGTGTGCGCGCAGATCGGCGCTGCCGCCGCGAAACAGCGTGGCGTGGCCGCCGAGCTGCTGCGCGCGGGCGCGGATGTGGGAGACGGGCGCATCGCAGCGCAGCCAGCGCAGCGCACCGCCCCATTCGATCGCCTGCGCGCCGGGCAGTTGCAAGGGCTCGGCAGTCGAGGGGACGCTCACGCGCCACAGCGGACGGTCGACCAGGTCGTCGGGACTGAAGAACAGATGGCGGTGGTCGCGCAAGCCGCGCCACAACGCGCCGGCGCCTTCAGCGTCGATCTGCTCGCCGTCGTGCGCGCCGGTCAGGCGCGTGCTGGCCGCTTCGACCGCTGCCTGCGCGCCCGACAGGCGCACATACAGCAGCTCGTTGACCCACAGCGTGCCTGACACCGGCAGCGGCTGGCCGCTCCACTCGTTCATGCGCGCGAGCGCTTCTTCCTGCGACATCGCAAAGCGCAGCGTGCATTCGGCCACCGGGCGCGGCAGCACCTTGATCGACAGGTCGAGCAGCACGCCCAGGGTGCCGAGCGAGCCGGTGAGCAGGCGCGACACGTCGTAGCCGGCCACATTCTTCATCACCGTGCCGCCGAAGCGCAGCACCTGCCCGCGACCGTCCAGCAGCGAGGTGCCGAGCACGAAGTCACGCACGCCGCCATAGGTCGGGCCGAACGACGCCCGGCGCGGGCCGGCCAGACCGGCGGCCACCGCTCCACCGATGGTGGCGCCATCGCCGCTGCCGTCGTCGGCGGTCGGGTCGAGCGAGGCGCCACCGAAGTGCGGCGGCTCGAACGGCAGCATCTGCCCGCGTTCTGCCAGTTGCGCTTCGAGGTCGACCAGCAGCGTGCCGCTGCGTACGGTGACCACCAGCTCGGTCGGTTCGTAGGCAACGATGCCGCGGTACGCGCGCGGGTCGAGCACCTGCGCCGCATCCATCGCGTTGCCGTAGAAGTCCTTGGTGCCGCCGGCGCGGATCACCAGCGGCGTGCGCGCCGCGTGCGCGGTGCGCACGCAGTCGGCGAGATCGGCAAGAGCAGCGTCCATCAGGCAGGTCGGGGATCGTCACCGGCCGGCGTCAGGCCGGTCACCGGGAGTAGCGCGTGCATCTCAGAACCTCGGGATGTCGGGAAAGCGCAGCGCGCCGCCGTGCACGTGCACCTTGCCGTACTCGGCGCAACGCACCAGCGTGGGAATCACCTTGCCGGGATTGAGCAGGCCGGGCGGATCGAACGCGCGCTTGACCGCGAAGAAGGCATCGAGGGTGGCGCGGTCGAACTGCTTGCACATCTGATGCACCTTTTCCACGCCGACGCCGTGCTCGCCGGTGACGGTGCCGCCGACGGCGACGCACAGCTCGAGGATCTCGAAGCCGAACTGTTCGGCGCGCTGCACCGAGGCCGGATCGTTGGCGTCGAACATGATGAGTGGGTGCAGGTTGCCGTCGCCGGCGTGAAACACGTTGGCGCAGCGCAGGTCGTAGCGCTGCTCCATCTGCTGGATCGCTTTGAGCACCTCGCCCAGTCGTTTGCGCGGGATGGTGCCATCCATGCAGTAGTAGTCGGGCGAGATCCGGCCCACCGCCGGGAACGCCGCCTTGCGTCCGGCCCAGAAACGCAGCCGCTCGGGCTCGCTGGCACTGACCTGCAGGCGCGTGGCGCCGCTCGTCTCGAGCACCGCGCGCATGCGCTCGATTTCCTCGGCCACTTCTTCGGGGGTGCCGTCGGACTCGACCAGCAGGATCGCCGCCGCATCGAGGTCATAGCCCGCCTTGACGAACGGCTCCACCGCGTTGGCGGCGGGCTTGTCCATCATCTCCATGCCGGCCGGGATGATGCCGGCGGCGATCACGTCGGCCACCGCGTCGCCGCCCGTTTCGACGTTGTCGAAGCTCGCCATGATCACTTGCGCCATCTGCGGCTTGGGCACCAGCTTGACCGTGACTTCGGTGACCACCGCCAGCATGCCCTCGCTGCCGATCACCACCGCGAGCAGGTCGTAGCCCGGTGCATCGAGCGCATGCGAGCCGAACTCGACCACCTCGCCCTCGATCGTCACGCCGCGCACACGCAGCACGTTATGCACGGTGAGGCCGTACTTCAGACAATGCACGCCGCCGGCGTTCTCGGCGACGTTGCCGCCGATGGTGCAGGCGATCTGGCTCGACGGATCGGGCGCGTAGTACAGGCCGAAGGGCGCGGCGGCCTCGCTGATGGCCAGGTTGCGCACGCCCGGCTGCACGATCGCCGTGCGCGCGTACGGGTCAAGCTTGACGATGCGGTTGAACTTCGCCAGCGACAGCAGCACGCCGGCCTGGTGCGGCAGCGCGCTGCCGCTCAATCCGGTGCCGGCGCCGCGCGGCACCACCGGTGTGCCGAGCTTGTGGCACGTGTGCAGCACCTGTACTACCTGGGCTTCAGTCTCCGGCAGTGCCACCACCATCGGCACCTGCCGGTACAGCGTCAGGCCGTCGCACTCGTACGGGCGGGTGTCCTCCTCGCGGAACAGCAGCGCGTGCGCGGGCAGCAGCGGACGCAGCGCGGCCACCACCTCGCGCTGGCGGGCGATGTCCACCGCGCCGGTGCCCTCGAGCGGGATCTGCGCGGCCAGCAGCGGTGGCGCCGCGGGCGGCGCGCCGCCGTCGGCGGCGAGGGTGGCAGGAGCGGTCGGCGCGTTCATCTGGTGCAAGCTTACCCGTGCAACGCCCGCGGGCGGCCGGCGGCCGGCACGCCGTCGATGCTGCAAACGCAATGCAGCCTTGATCTGCGCGCACAAAGGGGCGTGGGCGGCGGGCTAGGCTGAGGCTTGTGCGGGAGGACAGTGATGCACATGCACGGCTTGATCCACCGCTGCCGACCGCTGCGGGTGCTGCTCGTGCTGGCGCTCGTGGCCGGCCCGGTGTCGGCGCAGGACATCGTCCGCGGCGCGCGGCTGTTCAGCGACACGCAGGTCGTCACCGGTCGGGCGGTCGGCAACTGCATCGCCTGCCACGCCGACCTGGACGCCTTGCGCGAGATGATCCGCAACCGCGGCGGACGCGTCGACGATGCGCGTTCGGTGCGCAACCTGATCGATCGCTCGATCGCCGGTGCGCAGCCGGGTGCCGCCAACGCCAAGGCCCAGTATCGCGGCGTCCTGACGCCGCAGGACCTGCGCGACCTGGCGGCCTACCTGACGCGGGCGGCGCGCGGCTAGCGCCCGGCGCGGCGCCGACGCGACGTTACGCCGCCGGTTGATCTGCGCACGATCGAGACAGCGCGGCGATGGCGGCGGCATGTGCGGCCGCCAGGTCCGCGGTCTGCTGCGCGGCGTCCTCCAGGCGGCCCCGGCGCGCTGCCTGCTCGACCTGCAAGCACAGCTGCGACAGGGGACGCGCGCCGATCTGTGCCGCGCTGGCTTTCAGGCTGTGCGCGATCGCCTGCACTTGCGCCGGGTCGCGTGCCTGCCACGCAGCGTGCAGGGCGGCAACCTGGGCGGTCGAGCTGTCGATGAACAGGCGCACCAGTCGCTTTGCGAAGGCGTCGCCGCCGCCGCTGTCGAGCTTCGCGAGCGCGGCCAGCACGTCGGGATCGACCGCCGCAGCCGCTGCAGTGATCGGTGGGCTGACCGCGCCGCCCGCGGCCGGCAGTGCGCGGCGCAGCTCGTCGATCAGTTCGTCACGCGTGTACGGCTTGCTCAGGTAACCGTCCATGCCGACCGCCAGGCAGCGCTCGCGGTCGCCGTCCATCGCATTGGCGGTGAGGCCGATGACGGTCGTGCGGCGCGTCGTGCCTTCGCGCCGGCGCAGCTCCTGCGTCGCTTCGTAGCCGTCCATCACCGGCATCTGGCAATCCATCAGCACCACGTCGAAGCGCTGGCTGGCGAGCGCCTTCAATGCCTGGCTGCCGTCCTCGACGCAGGTCACGCGGCAGCCGGCCTGGCGCAGGATCTCCTCTGCCAGCAGGCGATTGACGGGATTGTCCTCGACCACCAGCACCGACGCCGCCAGTTGCTGCCGGCGCGGCGATGCGGCCGCCGCCGGGGCAGCTGCGGTCGCGGCCGGCGGACGGCCGCGCGTGCGCGACAGGCAGTCGAGCAGCTGCTGGGCGCGGATCGGCTTGCTGATCGAGGCTTCGATCTCGAGCGCACGCAGCTCATCGGCGGGGGTGTCGGCTGCCAGCGAACTGGCCAGGATCAGCCGCAGGCCCGACAGCCGTGCATCGCTGCGCACCCAGCGCGCCAGGTCCAGGCCGCTTTCGCCGGGCATGCGGGCATCGACGATCGCGACATCGAACGGACGTGCCTGCAGCGCCTGGACGAGCAGCGGGCGCGCCTGTGCGGCCGAATCGGCCAGCGTCGCTGCCACGCCGTGGCGCGTCAGCAGCGCCTGCACGATCTCGCGGTTGACCGGATGATCGTCGACCACCAGCGCCTTGATGCCGGTGAGGTCGACTGCCGTGCGTTCGGGGACGTCGGATACGTCCAGCGTGATGCAGAAGCCGAACTCGCTGCCGACGCCGAGCGTGCTGGTCGCCTCCAGTCGCCCGCCCATCATGTCGACCAGTTGACGGGCGATGGTCAGGCCCAGGCCGGTGCCGCCGTAGCGGCGCGTGGTGCTGCCATCGCCCTGCGAGAACGAGTCGAAGATGCGCATCAGTGCATCGGGTGCGATGCCCGGTCCGGTGTCGGCCACGCGCAAGTCGAGATCGAAGGCGGACCGGCCGCCACCGCCGTGCGCCGGGCGCGCCTGCAGGCGCACGCGTACCTCGCCGTGCGCGGTGAACTTGACCGCATTGCCGATCAGGTTGGTGAGCACCTGCCGCAGGCGCAGCGGGTCACCGAGCACCGCGGGAACCAGATGATCGACATCGCACACCAGCGCCAGCCCCTTCGCCGCGGCGGGTGCGGCGAGCAGCTCAACCACCTCGTCGATGATCTGCGCCGGCGAGAACGGCACGCGTTCGAGTTCCAGCTTGCCGGCCTCGATCTTCGAGAAGTCGAGGATGTCGTTGATGATGCCCAGCAGGTGATGGGCCGAGGTCTGCGCGGTTTCGGCAAAGCGCCGTTGATGCGGCTGCAGACTGGTGTCGAGCAGCAGATCGGTCATGCCGATCACGCCGTTCATCGGCGTGCGGATCTCGTGGCTCATGTTGGCCAGGAACTGCGACTTGGCGCGGCTGGCGGCCTCGGCCTGCTCCTTGGCCTTGCGCAGTTCGGCGGTGCGCAGCTCGACCTCTCGCTCAAGATGAGCGCGATGGTCGTTGAGCGCCTGCTCGCGCGACTGGATCTGCCCGAGCATCTCGTTGAATCCTTCGCTCAGGACGCCGACCTCGTCCGCACCGGCGGTTGCCACCCGGATGTCGTAGCGCTTGTCCTGCGCCACCACGCGCGCCGCTTCCGCCAGGTCGCGGATCGGCCCGGTGATCGCGCGTTGCATGCGCAGCGCGAACATCAACGCCACCGCGAACGCGGCCAGCGCAAAGGTGACCGAGACCGCGAAATCGATCGCCAGCGCGGCCATGAGATTGGTCAGATCGGCTTCGAGCACGACCACGCCGAGGCGTTCACCGTCGGTCTCGATCGCAGCGGCCAGCAGCATCGTGCCCTGCCACACACCGCCGTTGACGGTGGGGGTCGCCAGGGCCGGCATCTCGAAGTCCGGCGGCGGCCGGCTGCTGCCGGCAAAGGCCTGGCGGTTGGGCAGCATGATCCAGGCGCCGACCATGTCGTCACGCTTTTGCACTGCGCCCAGGGTCTGGCCGGCCGCCTTGGCATCGCCGAACTGGATCGCCGCGGTGCTGTTGGCCGCCACCACCTGCGCCAGCGCACTGAGCTGCTCGATCACGGCGTTGGTCTGGCGCGTCCACTGCATCGCCGCCGCCATCGCGAAATTCAGCAGCAGCGCGATGCCGGTGGCCAGCGCGATGATGGTGATCAGCTTGCGCTTGAGCGGGTAATCGCGAAACTGCATCACGGCCCCGCGTTCAGCACGGCCCGCGCGAGCTTGAGCAGCTGCGAGCTGGCTTTCAGCTGCCCCTGCGCGAGTGCGGCGCGATTGATCTCGAACTGCAGCCGGTTGTCGCTGTTGACGATGCCAATGGCACCGCCGCTGTCGATGAAGCCGTCGATGTCGCTCACGGTCAGCACCGGCCGGCCGGCCAGGCTGCGCAGGATCGGCACCAGGCGGCGCGACTCGGCCTCGGTGATGAAGGCGACGTGGCAGCCTTCGCTGTCGTCGATGCCGGCGCCGGTGCGAATCCTGACCGTCCGTCCGTGCACCTGGCGGCCGCCGAGATCGCTGAGCGCGCTTTCGATCGCATCGCGGCCGAACACGCAGATCATGATCGGCGCATCGCGCGCGCCCAGCGCGCGTTCGGGCCACTCCACGTAGCGCACGAAGTTCAACACGAACGCCGCCTTGAGCTGCTGCTCCGGCAAGGTGGCCTGCGCGAGCGTGGCGATGCCCAGCGCAGCAGCGGCCGCCAGGGCAGCCACCGGCCGGCGCCAGCGGGTTGAACTGAAGATCACGGTCGGTCCGGGTCAGGCCGCTAGAACTGCCACTTGGCCTTCACGTGAACGCTGCGCTCGACCAGCCGCAGCTCCGACGGCAGATAGTCGGTGAGGAACTCAGGGTGATCGCTGTCGAGCAGGTTGGTGCCCACCAGCGACAGTTCCAGCTGCGTGCTCGGCCGCCAGGCATAGCGCAGGTCGGCGGTGGTGTACGAGGGGATGTGTCGTTGCGGGTCCCCGGGGTAGTCGAGCGCACTGACCACGCGCACCCACAGGTCGAGTTGCTGGCGCCCGGGCAGCGACAGCAACGAGCGCAGCGACAGCTGGTGCTGTGGCGAACTGGACTGAAGTTCCCGCGCAGCTGCCGTCTGCAGCGGGTCTGCGGACTTCGCGCGAACGCGCGCTTGCAGGAAGGTGTAGCTCGCTTGCAGGCGCCAGCTGCTCGACGCGTGGGCGTCCAGTGCCAGTTCAGCGCCGTAGGTATGGCCTGCGCCGCCGTTGTCGGGCGTGACCTCTTGCACGACATACGGCGGCAAGCCGGGCACAAAGCGTTGTGGCCCCGTGCTGCCGGTGCGCAGGTCGCGATAGCGATGGTGAAATCCGGTCAGGTCCAGTGAGAAGCGGGTGTCGAACTGATGGCGGTAGCCGAGCTCGAGGGCGGTGACCGTTTCGGATTCGAGATTGCCGTCCGGCACGTTGCGCACCAGCACCGCCGGCTGCAGCGGCGGCATTGCCGGCATCACGCGCAAGTCCACCTGGCCGTTGATCTCGGCACGCGACGGGGTGCGCGCCGCGCGCGACAGCGCGCCCCAGGCCGTCTGGTGGCTGCTGGGGGTCCACAGCAGGCGCAGGTTCGGCTGCGGCTCCCAGCCGGTGTAGCTGTTGTGCTCGATGCGCGTGCCCAGAATGAGCGTAAGGGCGTCGGGCGCGAGGGTGATCTCGTCGTGCACGAAGGCGCTGAACAGCGTGACTTTTCCCTTGTCCGGGTCGATGTGGATCATGCCCTGGGTGTCGATGTCGTCGCGCGACGTGCGATAGCCCAGGCCCCACATCACGTCGTGCGTGCGCCACAGGCGCTTGCGATGCTGGAAGTCGATATCGAAGGTGGTACGGCGCTCGTGCACGATGCTGCCGAGTTGCAGGTCGGTGATCGCGATGTACGACTGCAGCGCTGCTTCCGAGGCGTCGGCCAGGATCCAGTCCCGGCGGCCGAGCAGGTGGCCACCTTTGCCCACCTGGTGTACATCGGTGCGGCGGAATCCGGCAGGCGCGTTGATGTCCGGAATGTCCCAGCGATCGCCGCCAGGTGTGTTGAACACCTCGCCGGTCACCATCAGGCGGTCGCCGGCAGACTGTGACCAGTCGCCGCGGAACCCCACGTGGCGCGACCGCAGGTCGTCGTTGCCTGGCTCACCGCTTACACCCGGCGAGACGTCGCGTCGATCGACCTTGCCCCACACGCGGTAGTAGCCGGTGCCGACGCGGCCGCCGTGGCGAAAGCCACCGAACAGGCGCTCGTTGTCACCGCCGCCGGCGACCACCAGGTTGTCCTGCGTGTCGCGCGCCTTGCGGGTGATGATGTTGATCACGCCGTTGACGGCGTTGGCGCCCCACATGGAGGCACCCGGGCCGCGGATCACCTCGATGCGGTCGATGTCCTCGAGCAGCATGTCCTCCAGTTCCCACAGCACGCCGGAGAACAGCGGCGAATAGACGCTGCGGCCATCCACCAGCACCAGCAGCTTGTTGGCGAAGCGGCCGTTAAAGCCGCGCACGCTCACCGCCCAGTGGTTGTTGGCGATGCGCGCTACATGGACGCCCGGCGCCATCTGCAGTGCGTCCGGCAGCGACAGCACGCCGGAACGCTCGATATCTTCACGCGTGATCACGAACACCGCGGCAGCGGTGGCCTGCAGCGCCTGCGACTTGCGCGAGGCGGTGGTGACCTCCGTCTTGAGCAGGTCCTCCAGACTCAGGTTGAGAACCTCGTCCGACGGGGCGCCCGCTTGGGTGGCCGAGGTGAGGCCGAGTGCGCAGGTGGCAGCCAGGGCGGCAGTGAGCCGTCGGCCGGCGTGAGCGAACTTCTTCTGCATGATGGGACTTTCTTCTTCGATTCCCTGCGGCCGGCGACGGCCGGCGTCGGGTGCAACCCCTTGCGAAGTATGGTTAGTGGGGTTGTGGGAAGAAGTCCCGAAATGGGTGGGGTTTACGTAGTCTTTCTGAGGCAGGCGCTCGGGCGCCCTGGGGTGCGACGGGCGACCCGTGCGGCGGGGAGCCCCCGGCCGCGCGGGCAGTACCCCTTGCCGGTCAGCCCGCGCTGCGCTCGACGCCACCGACCAGTTGATCCTGCAGCTTGCGCAGTTGCGCCCAGTCGCCGGCGGCGGCGAGCTGCGCCTGCGCGACCCAGGAGTCGGGACGCGCGAGCTTGAAGCCGGGGCCACCGGCGGTCAGCATCTGGCGCAGTTGATCGACGTGGGTGGCGGCCAGCTCGCTGAAGCTGCGCACGCCGCCCTGGTTGAGCAGCGACTCGATCTTCGGCCCGATGCCCTCGATCAGTTGCAGATGGTGCTCGTCGCGCACGCTGAAGCCGTGTGCGGCGGCACGGCGAAAGTCGATTGTCGTAACTGACGAGGTGGCCGCTGCGGCGTGATGGGTCACCGCGGGCGCTTCTGCCTGCGCCGTGCTGGCGCGGCGCGACGGGCCATCGTAGGTGAACAGCCGGCACAAGAACCAGCCGAGGATGCCGCCGGCCAGCAGGCCGTAGAGAAAGAGGGACATGCGGTGCGCTGGCAACGGCGCGGCGAAGCCGACATCCGGCTGCAGCACCAGCATCAGAACGATCAGGGCAAGCCCGGTCGTGCCCAGGTAGCGCAGGATCGATCCGAGATCCGCATGGGCATTGCTGGTCATGCGAGCGCCGGCAGCCGCGTGAAGCGCGCCACGATCTGCGCATGGCGCGCACGCCAACCGGTCAGTGGCTCGTCACGGCCTTCGAGCGCGCTGGCGAGGAAGGCGAGCGACAGCTCCTGCGTGGCGAGCTTGACGCGGGCATTCAGTTCGCTGCCGCCGGTGCCGGTGCGGTCGGTGAAGATGCTGTGCGAGCCGCCCTCGAACACGGCGAGCGCCTTGTGCTCGCTGCCGATGGCTTCGAACACCGCGATGCGGTCGGCGGCTGACGAGTAGTACCCGGGCACGCGGATGTCGTCGGCGGTCGCGGTCACGTGCAGCGTGGGCACAGTGACCGGCGCGAGGATCGCCGCCAGCGCGCTTTCGCCGTAGAACGGCGGTGCCGACAGCAGGATCGCGGTGGTCAGGCGCGGATCGCGCAGGTCCACCGCGCGGCCGTCGCGCTCGATGCGTGCGCCGCTGGCCAGCAGCGCCGTGTTGGCACCGTACGAATGGCCGGCCACGACGATCCGCCGGGCATCCACGGCGACGCGCAGCGGATCGTCGCCAGGCAGCTCAAGCAGGCGATCCAACGCGAAGCGCAGGTCGGCCACGCGTGCCACCGCCTCGCGCTCCTGCGCCGCGGCTTGCATGCGGCCGGCCAGCTCGAACGGACTGCCGCCCCAGATCGCGCGATCGCTGCCCACGTGCTGCACGTGCAGGCTGGCAATGCCGTGGCGCGCGAAGTGGCTGCCCAGGTAGCTGTAGCCGCGCCGCGAGCCGCCCAGGCCGTGCGAGAACAGCACCAGCGGCCGCGCACCGGCCGCGGCCGGCAGGTACAGCCGTACCGGCACCGCGCGCTCGCGCGCGTTGTCGGTCCAGTCGGCCTCGGCGATGGCGAAACCGTCGCGCTCGATCACCTGTCCGGCAAGCGCGCTGCGGCGCGCGTCGTCAAATGGCGAACCGTCACTGTTCGTGGTGCGTGCACGCACCGAGCAGCCGCCGGTGAGGGCGACCGCGCCAAGCGCGGTGCCGATCAGTGAGGCGGTCAGCAGGCGGCGCCGGGTCAGCGGCGGTATCGCGTTCATTCAGCGGCTCCTTCGGCAGGGCGTGCGGGCGGCGTCATGCCGCGCTGCTCGGGGGACACCTGGGCGCGTCCGAGCAGACGCCGGACGAGGTTGATCGCGTCATCGACGAACGTGTAGACGACGGGGATCACCAGCAGCGACAGGAAGGTCGAGGTGATCAGGCCGCCGATCACCACGATCGCCATCGGCGCGCGAAAGCTTGGGTCGGTGCCGAAGCCCAGTGCGATCGGCATCATGCCGGCGCCCATCGCCAGCGTGGTCATGATGATCGGCCGCGCGCGCTTGCGACAGGCGTCGATCACCGCGTCCCAGCGGTTCAGCGGCGGCCCGCCGTCGACGCCATTGCGCGCCAGGATCACGTAGTCGATCAGCAGGATCGAGTTCTTGGTGGCGATGCCCATCAGCATGATGAGCCCGATCAGCGCCGGCATCGTGATGTCGGTGCCGGTGACGAACAGCGCCAGGAACGCACCCGGCACCGACAGCACCAGCGCGCCGAGTGCGGTGATGGGCTGGGCAAAGCCGCCGAACAGCAGCACCAGCACGATGTAGATGCACATCACGCCAGTGAGCATGGCCAGGCCGAAGCCGGTCTGCAGTTCGGCGTTGGCTTCGGCGTCGCCGAGCACGCGCGCGGTCACGCCGGCGGGTGGATTGGCCAGGCTCGGCAGCGCGAACGCCTGCTCCTGCACGAGATTGAGCGCCTGCTCCTGCAGCTCGATGTTGAAGGTGACGCTGCGCGCGCGGTTCAGGCGGTCGATCGCCGCCGGGCCGCTGTCGATCGTGACCTGCGCCACCTGCGAGATCTCCACCGGGCCGTGCTTGCCCGGCACGGTGAGCTTGCGCAGGAGATCGAGGTCCTGGCGCGCCGCGGGCGGCAGCTTGACCACGATCGGGATCTGCCGCTGCGACAGGTTGAGCTTGGCCAGTCCCTGGTCGTAGTCGCCGGCGGTGGCCACGCGCAGCGTGTCGGCCACTGCGGCCGAGGTCACGCCCAGATCGGCCATGCGCGCGAAGTCGGGGCGGATTACGAGTTCCGGCCGCGCCAGGTCGGTGCTCGGCGTCACCGCGCCGATGCCCGCGATGGTGCGCAGTTCACGCTCCACCGTGCGGGCGTGTTCGACCAGCACGCGGCCGTCGTCGGCGGTCAGCGCGATGTCCAGGCGCGCGCTCGCGCCGGCCAGACCGACGTTGATGCGCGCGCCGGGCAGCACCTGCAGCTCGCGTGACAGATCCTGTTCGATCTGCTGCTGGCTGATGCCGCTGCGCTCGCCGCGCTCGGACAGCTTGATCGTCAGCGACGCCTTGCGCACTTCGGCAGCACCGGCCGCCATGAACGGATCGCTGCCGGTGGCACCGCCGCCGATCGCCGTATAGACGGAGCGCACATGCGGGCTGCGCGTCACAATCGCGCGCGCCGCCTCGGCCGTCTCGCGTGTCTGCGCCAGCGTGCTGCCGGGCGGCAGGGTCAGCGTGACTTGCGTCTGCGCCGGATCGGCGGGCGGGATGAAGCCGCCCTGCATCCAGCCGGCAAACAGCGGCCCGAACGAGATCGTGACGAACACCGCTGTGGCTGCCAGCGTCAGCAGGCGGTTCTTCAGGCACCAGCGCGCCAGCCTCAGGTAATGCGGGATCCAGGTGGGCTCACCGTGGTCCTTCTTCGGCAGGCGCAGGATGTAGGCCGCCATCATCGGCGTCAGCAGGCGCGCCACCACCAGCGAGAAGAACACCGCGATCGCCGCGGTCCAGCCGAACTGCACGAAGAACTTGCCGGCGATGCCGGGCATGAACGCGGTCGGCAGGAACACCGCGATCAGCGTGAAGGTGGTGGCGATCACCGCCAGGCCGATCTCGTCGGCCGCCTCGATCGCGGCCTGCATCGGCGTCTTGCCCATGCGCATGTGGCGCACGATGTTCTCGATTTCGACGATCGCATCGTCCACCAGGATGCCGACGACCAGGCTCATCGCCAGCAGCGTCACCACGTTGAGCGAGAAGCCCAGCAGGTACATCGCGCCGAAGGTGGGGATGATCGACAGCGGCAGCGCCACCGCCGCCACGAACGTGGCGCGCCAGTCGCGCAGGAAGAACCAGACCACGACCACGGCCAGGAGCGAGCCCTCCATCAGCAACCACATCGAGCCGACGAAGTTGTCCTGCACCTGATCGACGTTGTTGAACGCCTCGGTGACCTTCAGGTCGGGATGCTCGGCGACCAGGCGGTCCAGTGCGGCCTTGACGCCGTCGGCCACTTCCACCTCGCCGGCACCGCGGCTGCGCACCACCTCGAAGCCCACCACCGGCGCGCCGTTGAGCAGCGCCACGCTGCGCGGCTCGGCCACGGTGTCGAACACGCGCGCCACCTGATCCAGGCGGATGCGACGACCGTCGGACAGCGCGATGTCCATCGCGCCGATCTCCGCCGCCGAGCGCACGGTGCCCACGGTGCGCACCGACTGCTCCACGCCGCCGACGTCGGCACGGCCGCCGCTGGCCTCCTGCTGCACCTGGCGCAGCTGACGCGAGATGTCGGCCGCGGTGGCGTTGAGCGAGAGCAAGCGTCCCGGGTCCAGTTCGACCCGCACCTCGCGGCTGACGCCACCCACGCGCGACACCGCGCCAACACCGCGCACCGCCAGCATCGTCTTGGTCACCGTGTCGTCGATGAACCACGACAACTGCTCGGCGTCCATGCGCTCGGAGGCCAGCGCGTAGGTGAGGATCGGCGCGCCGGCCAGGCTCACGCGCTGGATCACCGGGTCGCGCAGGTCGGCCGGCAGGTCCGA
>LNFM01006663.1_pt1 | contig 18812 bp, 14 predicted proteins | sample 596031 | NCBI WGS metagenome assembly LNFM01 (sample SAMN04254537, study PRJNA301005) | activated carbon metagenome | isolation source: dual media filters at the Ann Arbor, Michigan drinking water treatment plant | place: USA: Ann Arbor | reverse complement strand
GTGCCGCTGACGCCGGGCCGCTCGATCGCGGTGGACCGCGAGAGCATTCCCTATGGCACGCCGGTCTGGCTGGCCTCGCGCGGCCCGGCCGCCGATCTGCAGAAGCTGGTGATCGCCCAGGACACCGGCAGCGCCATCGTCGGGGCGGTGCGCGCCGATTATTTTGCGGGGACGGGGCCCGAAGCCGGGCTGCTGGCGGCCCGCGTCAACCAGCCGCTGCGTTTGTGGGCGCTGTGGCCCAAATAAGCCGTTTGCAGGAGCTGCGATGAACAGGACGTTGTGGGTGCTGCCGGGGGCATGTGTACTGGCCGCCTGCGCCGGCACGGGCACGCCTTCCGGCCAGCAATCCTGGCGCTGCGAACACGGCATCGACTTCCGCGTGCGTTTTGTCGATGACAGCGCGCTGCTGGAGGGCCCGCGTGCCCATGAAGTGCTGTTTCGCGACGCGGGCGGCCAGGGGCCGCAGCAATCGGTGTACAGCAATGCAAAAATGCGTGCCGAGTTCGGTCTCGGCGCCAATGGCCGCGAAGCGCTGCTGAGCTACCCGGCGTTGCCGCTGAAGGCGCGCTGCGTGCGCGACTGAGCCGCGCGCACGCGCTACCGGCTTATTCGATCTTCGCGCCCGAGGCCTTCACCACATCGGCCATGCGTTTGTAGTCCACGGCCAGCAGCTTGCCGAAGTCGGCATTGCTCATGGCTTTGGGCTCTATGCCCTGCTTGTCCAGGCGGTCCAGGATCACCGGGTCCTTCAGCAGTTTGGCCATGGCGGTGTTGATGCGCGTGGCTTCGGCCGCGGGTGTCGCGGCCGGGCCGAGCAGGCCGAACCAGGAGTCGAAGGCATAACCGGGCAGGCCGCTTTCGGCAATCGTCGGCAGCTCCGGCAGATACTTGCTGCGCTGCGGCGAGGTCACGCCCAGCAGGCGGATGCGGCTGTCTTTCGCAAAAGCCAGGGCGCCAATGCTGGCAGCGATCACCGCGTGGGCGCGGCCCGAAATCACTTCGTTGATGGCTTCGCCGGTTGCTTTCAGCGGCACATGCACCAGGTCGATGCCGGCCAGGCCGTTGAAGTAGGCCATGGACAGGTGCGTGGCGCTGCCCATGCCGGCCGTGGCGTAGTTCATCTTGCCGGGATTGGCCTTGGCATGGCGGATGAACTCGGCCACGTTTTTGGCCGGCACGTCGGGATGGATCATCAGCACATAACCGGCCGTGCCGATGTGGGCCAGCGGCGCAAAGTCTTTTTGCGGGTCGTAGGCCAGCCTGGTGTACAGCGAACCGGCGATGTTGTGGCTGGCCGCGGCCATGACCATGGTGCTGCCGTCCGGCTCGGACTTGGCGACAAAACCGGTGCCTATCGTGCCGCCTGCACCGGCGCGGTTTTCCACGATCACGGTCTGGCCCAGGGCCTGACCGAGTTCGCCGTTCATGGCGCGCGCCAGGATGTCCTGCACGCCGCCGGCTGCATAGGGCACAACGACCCGCACGGTTTTGCCGCTGGCCTGGGCCCAGGCCGGCAGGGCACTCAGGCCGCTGAGGGAGGCCAGGCCGGTGGCGATGGCCGCGCCCAGCAGGGTTCTACGCTTGATCATGGAGGTTCCTTTGATGTGTTGACTGTTCAGTTGATGCAAATCTCGTCGGCCAGGCGGCGCATGAAACGCTCGCACCAGGCCAGTTGTTCGAGGGTCACCCATTCGTTGGGCTGGTGTGCCTGCGCGATGTGGCCGGGGCCGCAGACGATGGTCGGCACACCGACCTGGTGGAACAATGCAGCTTCCGTGCCAAAGGACACCTTGCCGGCGCCCGAGGACGCGTCGACACCGGCGCAGCTGAAACACAGGCGGGCGATCTCGCTGTCGGCATCGGTGGCAAAACCGGGCAGCACCGAATTGAGCTGGTGCGTGATGCCGGTATCGGGCGCCACCGCCTGCATCGCCGGCATCAGGCTGTCGGCAAATTCCTTCGCCTCATTGAACAGCAGTACCGGTGAATTCATGTGGTGGTGGCGGATCTCCCACGTCACCTCGCAGTCGCGCGGGATGATGTTGAGCGCCGTGCCGCCGGCAATCACGCCGGTGTGGATGGTGGTATGCGGCACGTCGTAAATCGGATCGAACGGGCCTTCGGCGACCAGGCGGCGGTGCATGGACTTGAGCTTGCTGACAAATTCGCAGGCGATCTCGACCGCGTTGACGCCCTGCGGTGTCAGCGAGGAATGCGCCTCGAAGCCGCGCACCGAAGTTTTGTAGGCATGTTTGCCCTTGTGCGCAATCACCACCTGCATGCCGGTCGGCTCGCCGACGATGCAGCCGGCCGGTTTGTAGCCCTGCTCCACCATGTCGGCGATCAGGCGGCGCACACCGATGCAGCCGACCTCCTCGTCGTAGCTGAAGGCCAGGTGCACCGGGCGCTTGAGTTTGCGCTTGAGCAGCTCGGGCACCATCATCAGCGCGGTGGCGCCGTAACTTTTCATGTCGGTGACGCCGCGGCCATACAGCTTGTCGCCGATGACCTGCGCCTTGAAAGGATCGGTGTCCCAGGGCTGGCCATCGACCGGCACCACGTCGGTGTGGCCCGACAGCACCAGGCCGCCGGTTTTGGTTTCACCGTCGGCCGCCGGCAGCGTGGCCCAGAGGTTGGCCTTTTTACCGCTGTCGTCGTAGCTCAGCCGGCATTCAATGCCCTGGCCCTCGAGCAGCGCGCGCGTCCATTCGATGATGGGCAGGTTGCTGTCGCGCGAGACCGAGGCAAACGAGACCCATTTTTCGATCAGGGGCAGCGCGGCCAGGTCGGCGGCCTGTACGGCGCGCAGGCCGGCGGTGGGAAGCGGGGCGTTCATGGGGGACCTTTGCTGGAAAGCCCTGCAACAGGGCGGATGGGAGGGGGCTTGAAAAAATTGTAGGGCAGTTTGAGCTTGCTATTAAAAACGTAGCTGCTTGCGCTTGCCGGTCATGGGCTGGAGGCCGAAAACACGCAAAATTCAGGCCATGGCGACGGATTCTGCCTTTTCTTCCGCCGGCCCGCCCAGGCGCTGCGCATCTCCGCCGGCAGCGACCTTTGCACTGGACAAGGTCGTGAGTCTGGATCGCGGATTGCTATGAAAGTTATAGCTGCTTCCCCTTGCGGGACATGGGCTGGAGGTCGATTTGATGCATAAGTGGGCGGTCCCTGGCCTCAGGCTTTGTTGCCGGCCGCCAGGTGGCCCAGCGGCAGCGCGCTGCTGGCCTTGACCTCGCCCAGCGAAAAGCTGGTGTGCAGGTCTTTCACATTCGGCAGGTTGATCAGGCTTTTCAGCGCAAAGCGGGAGAAGCTGTCCAGGTCCTGCGCCACCACCTGCAGCTCGAAGGTGCCGGTGCCGCTGATGTAGTGGCAGGCAATGATCTCCGGCAGCTTGCGGATGGCTTCTTCCATCACGCTGGTGGCGTCGCCGGTGTTGCGGTCGGCGTCCAGCCGCACAAAGGCCAGCACGCCCAGGCCGATCTTCTGCCGGTCGATCTCGGCCCGGTAACCCTTGATGAAGCCGCTTTCCTCCAGCGCCCGCACGCGCCGCCAGCAGGGCGCGGCGCTCAGGCCGACACGCGTGCTGAGTTCGGCATTGCTGAGCCGGCCATCACTTTGCAATTCATTCAGGATGGCGATGTCAAACTTGTCGAGTGTTTCCATAATTGGCAATTATGCGCAAGATTCTTTCTCAAAGCTTCAGAAACAAGGCATGAAAAGCAAAGACTTATCTGTTCATCGCGCCTACACTTTGTTCATATGTAGAGGCGCCACCCTATGCGGGGGACAGCCTCTTCGCCCGCCCACGAGGCGGTTCAGCCCACGACTGGAGACAAGATGAACGCCCCCCTGCCCGAACACATCCGCAAGGCCCTCGAAACGGTGACGCTCGACGAAAATCCGCAATGCGGATTTCGCCGCAGGCACAAATACTCAGGCGGCGTAGCCGGCTGTGCTGGATTTGGCGTCGAGCCACCCGTTGTGGGAGTTGCAGCATGAACGCCCCGCTACCAGAACATATTCGCAAGGCGCTAGAGACCGTCACGCTCGACGACAAATACAGCCTTGATTACGGCCACGCCTTCATGAGCGGCGTCCAGGCGCTGGTCAAGCTGCCCATGCTGCAGCGTCAGCGCGATGCGCTGCAGGGCAAAAACACCGCCGGTTTCATCAGCGGTTACCGCGGTTCGCCGCTCGGCGGTTACGACCAGGCCTTGTGGAAAGCCTCCAGCTACCTGAAGGCGCAGAACATCGTGTTCCAGCCCGGTGTCAACGAGGAACTGGCCGCCACCGCGCTGTGGGGCACGCAGCAACTGGGCTTTTCACCGCCCGGCACCAACAAGTTCGACGGTGTGTTCGGCATCTGGTACGGCAAGGGCCCGGGCGTGGACCGCTGCTCCGACGTCTTCAAACACGCCAACATGGCCGGCACCACGGCCTGGGGCGGTGTGATCGCCGTCGCGGGCGACGACCATGTGGCCAAAAGCTCCACCGCGGCGCACCAGAGCGACCATATCTTCAAGGCTTGCGGCCTGCCGGTGTTTTTCCCGGCCAATGTGCAGGAAATCCTGGACCTCGGCGTGCACGCGTTTGCGATGAGCCGCTTTTCCGGTGTCTGGGCCGGCATGAAAACCATCCAGGAGATTGTTGAATCCAGCGCCACGGCGATGATCGATCCGGAACGTGTGCAGATCAAGCTGCCGACCGACTTCCAGATGCCGCCGGGCGGCGTGCACATCCGCTGGCCCGACGCCGCGCTGGAGCAGGAAGCGCGTTTGTTCGACTACAAATGGTATGCCGCGCTGGCCTATATCCGCGCCAACCGGCTCAATTACAACGTGATCGAGGGCCCGAATGACCGCTTCGGCATCATCGCCAGCGGCAAGGCCTACAACGACACGCGCCAGGCCCTGATCGACCTGGGCCTGGACGACGCCACCTGCCGCCAGCTCGGCATTCGCCTGCACAAGGTCGGCGTGGTCTGGCCGCTGGAGGCCCAGGGCACACGTGAATTTGCGACCGGCCTGCGCGAGATCCTGGTGGTCGAGGAAAAACGCCAGGTCATTGAGTACCAGCTCAAGGAAGAGCTTTACAACTGGCGTGCCGACGTGCGCCCCAACATCTATGGCAAGTTCAATGAGGTCGATGGCGACTTCAGCGGCGGCGAGTGGTCCATGCCGAACCCGACGGCCAACACCCTGCTGCGTGCCAACGCCGACCTGTCGCCCTCGCTGATCGCCAGGGCGATTGCCCAGCGCGTGCGCAAGCTGGGCCTGGACAGCGACATGATGGCGCGCCTCGATGCGCAGCTCGCCATCCTGGAAGCCAAGGAGCGTTCGCTGCAGGTGCTGGAGATCAAGGCCGAGCGCCAGCCCTGGTTCTGTTCGGGCTGCCCGCACAACACCTCGACCAAGGTGCCCGAGGGTTCGCGCGCCATGGCCGGCATCGGTTGCCACTTCATGGCGCTGTGGATGGACCGCAGTACTTCCGGTTTCACCCAGATGGGCGGCGAGGGCGTGCCCTGGGTCGGCCAGCAACCCTTCACCACCGACCAGCACATTTTTGCCAACCTCGGTGACGGCACTTATTTCCACAGCGGCTCGCTCGCGGTGCGCCAGGCGATTGCCGCCGGCGTCAACATCACCTACAAAATCCTCTACAACGACGCCGTCGCCATGACCGGCGGCCAGCAGGTCGGCGAGCGGCCGGAAGGCCATTCGGTGGTGCAGATCGCCCAGTCCATGCGTGCCGAAGGCGTCGTGAAGATCGTGGTGGTGACCGACGAGCCGGAGAAGTACGAGGGCGTGACGCTGGTCGAAGGCGTGGCCGTCCATCACCGCGACGAGCTCGATGCGATCCAGCGGCAGTTCCGCGAAATCAAGGGCACCACCGTCATCATTTACGACCAGACCTGCGCTACCGAAAAACGGCGCCGCCGCAAGCGCGGCACGATGGTCGACCCGGCGGTGCGCGTGGTCATCAACGAGCTGGTCTGTGAAGGTTGCGGCGACTGCGGCGTTCAGTCCAATTGCCTGAGCGTGGAGCCGCTGGAAACCGAGTTCGGCCGCAAGCGCCAGATCAACCAGTCCACCTGCAACAAGGACATGTCCTGCCTCAAGGGCTTCTGCCCGAGTTTTGTGACCGTCGAGGGCGGCCAGCTCAAGAAGAAGGCCAAGGGCCAGGCGCTCTCGCCGTTCGACATGGGGCCGCTGCCGGAGCCGCAGATCCCGGCGACCGAAACTGTCGACGGCAAGGTCTGGGGCATTGTGGTGGCCGGTGTCGGCGGTACCGGCGTCATCACCATCGGGCAGTTGCTGGGCATGGCCGGGCACATCGAAGGCAAGGGCATCGTCACGCAGGATGCCGGTGGCCTGGCGCAAAAAGGCGGGGCCACCTGGAGCCATGTGCTGATTGGCGCGACGCAGGACGACATCCGCACCACACGTGTCGGCATGGCCGGCGCCGACCTGATCATCGGCTGCGACCCGATCGTGACGGCCGGCAAGGAAACCGTGCTGCGCATGCGCGAGGGCCGCACCCATGTGGCGCTCAATTCCTACAGCACGCCGACGGCGGCCTTTGTGCACAACGCCAACTGGCAGAACCCGGCCGAGGCCTGTGCCGCAGAGATCGTCAAGGCGGTGGGTGTGGCCGGTGTCGGCGCCTTCAATGCCGACGCGGCATCCACAAAACTGATGGGCGACAGCATTTACACCAACCCGATGATGCTGGGCTACGCCTGGCAAAAGGGCTGGATCCCGCTGGAACATGCCTCGCTGATGCGCGCCATCGAACTCAACGCCGTCGCCGTGGACAACAACAAGACAGCCTTCGAGTGGGGCCGCCGCGCCGCCCACGACCCGGCATCGGTGGACCGGCTGTCGACTTCGGCCCAGGTGATCACCATGCCGGCGCCGCGCCAGGGCCTGCCGGAACTGGTGGCGCGCCGCGTGGCCTTTCTCACGGATTACCAGAATGCGGCCTACGCAAGGCGTTACGAGGGCATCGTGGAACGTGTGCAGCAGGCTGAAGCGGCCCTGGGCAAGACCCAGCTGACCGAGGCGGTCGCGCGCTACCTCTTCAAGCTGATGGCCTACAAGGACGAATACGAGGTCGCTCGCCTGCACACCGACCGCCGCTTCCATGACAAGGTCGGCGCGATGTTTGAGGGCGACTACAAGCTCAATTACCACCTGGCACCGCCCATGGTGGCCAAAACCAATGACAAGGGCGAGTTGCAAAAGCAGAAGTTCGGCCCCTGGATGCTGAATGCCTTCAGGCTGCTGGCCCGGCTCAAGGGCCTGCGGGGCAGCGCGCTGGACCCCTTCGGCCGGACCGAGGAGCGAAAAATGGAGCGTGCCCTGATCGCCCAGTATGAAAGCAGCATCGAAGAGATCCTGCAGTCCCTCAATGTCGGCAACCATGCGGCGGCGGTGGACGTGGCGCGTATCCCCGAGCTGATCCGGGGTTATGGCCATGTGAAGGCGCGCCACGCCGTGCTCGCGCAGCAGCAGTGGACGGCCGCGCTGGCCGCCTTTCGCCAGCCGTCTGCAGACAGGCCCCGGCTGGCCGCCTGACGCGCGCGCGCCGGCGCGGCGTCCACACGACAAGAGCACGGTTGCGCCGCGCCTGCCTGATTTGGGCGCAGAGCCCCCGCCAGACGGCAGGTTACAACTTCTTACCCGTACCCGGCCGCATACAATCAGGCCCTCTGCGCCCCGCGGTGTGACCCGGGGTGCCCTACCCTTGTTTGTGGAGTCTGCCGTGTTTATTTCTTCCGCGTTTGCCCAAACCGCCCCCGCTGCCGCTGCCGAAGGCGGCATGATGTCTTCCCTGACCAGCATGCTGCCGCTGGTGCTGATGTTTGTGGTTCTTTACTTTGTGATGATCCGCCCGCAGATGAAAAAGCAGAAAGAGCACCGCGCCATGATTGACGCGCTGGCCAAGGGCGACGAGGTTGTGACGGCTGGCGGCGTGCTGGGCAAGGTCACCAAAATGGGCGACGCCTACCTTGGTGTTGAAGTCGCCAGCGGTGTTGAAATCCAGCTGCAGCGCAGTGCCATCGTCCAGGTTTTGCCCAAAGGCAGCATCAAGTAAGCAAAAGACGGTTTCCCCCGGGGCCGGCCCGTGTCGGCCCTGGGGCCTGTTCACACTATTTATGCAAGATGCGTTGCGAGTCAAAAAGGTCATGCGTGAGGCGCAAAATGCAGCCGGGCTGGCGCCCGGCAAGGCTTTGCAACGCTGCGCATGGCCTTTTTGGCCGCAACCCGGAGGGAACGGGGTGAAAACAACGCCACTCGTTGTTGCACTCCTAACCCAGACGCCCGGTCTGGGTGTCGTCGCGCGCCTAGATTGGCGCTGTTTTCACCGCGTTCGCACTTGTATAAATAGAGTGAACAGGCCCTAGTCCCTTCGTTTCCCAGGAACAGTACGCTCATGAATCGTTATCCGGTCTGGAAGTACGCGATCATCGTCGTCGCCTTGCTGATTGCCGCGTTGTACACGCTGCCCAACTTTTTTGGCGAAGCGCCGGCCGTGCAGGTGTCCAGCGCCAGGACCAGCGTGAAGATCGACAGCACCACGGTCGCCCGTGTCGAGCAGGCCCTGAAGGATGCCAACATCGTCCCCGAGGCGGTGAATTTTGACGCTACTTCGGTCAAGGCGCGCTTTGGCGATACCGACACGCAGCTCAAGGCCAAGGATGCGATTGAAAAGGCCTTGTCACCCGACCCCGCAAATCCTTCCTACATCGTTGCCCTCAACCTGCTGTCGCGTTCGCCCGCGTGGTTGACCGCACTGAATGCGCGTCCGATGTACCTCGGACTGGATTTGCGCGGTGGCGTGCATTTCATGCTGCAGGTGGACATGCAGGCGGCGCTGACGAAAAGGGCCGAATCGCTGGCCGGCGACCTGCGGCTGGTGTTGCGCGAGAAGAACATCCGCCACGGCGGGATCAACCGCAACGGCCAGGCCATCGAACTCAAATTCCGCGATGCCGCCACGCTGGAAGCGGCCAGGCGGATTTTCCAGGACCAGTTTGCCGATCTGCAAATGGTGGAGACGCCGGACGGCGCCGAATACCGGGTGGTGGCGCGCATCAAGCCGGAAGCGGCCCGGCTGGTCCAGGACCAGGCGCTCAAGCAGAACATGGTGACCTTGCACAACCGCATCAACGAGCTGGGCGTGGCCGAGCCGGTGATCCAGCAGCAGGGCCTGGACCGCATCGTGGTGCAGCTTCCCGGGGTGCAGGACACAGCCAAGGCCAAGGACATCCTGGGCCGCACCGCAACGCTGGAAATGCGCCTGGTCGATGAAAGCAGTGAAGGCCGCGCCGCCGAGACCGGCTCGGGCGCCGTGCCTTTCGGTTCGGAGCGCTTCTTCGAGCGTGACGGCCGGCCCGTGATTGTCAAGAAGCAGGTGATCATCACCGGCGAAAGCCTGACCGATGCCCAGCCCGGCTTCGATTCCCAGAGCCAGCAGCCCAAGGTCGATTTGACGGTGGATGCCAAGGGTGGCCGCATCATGCGCGACACCAGCCGTGAAAACGTCAAGAAACGCATGGCCATCGTGCTGTTTGAGAAAGGCAAGGGCGAGGTCCTGACGGCGCCGGTGATCCAGAGCGAACTGGGCAACCGCTTCCAGATCTCCGGTTCCATGAGCGTGGTCGAAGCCAACGACCTGGCGCTGTTGCTGCGCGCGGGTTCACTGGCTGCCCCCATGGAAATCATCGAGGAACGCACCATCGGCCCCAGCCTGGGCGCGGAAAACATCTCCAAGGGTTTTCACAGCGTGGCCTGGGGCTTCCTGGTCATCGTTGCTTTCATGGCGGCTTATTACATGCTGTTCGGCCTGTTCTCCGGCCTGGCGTTGGCGGTGAACCTGATGCTGCTGGTGGCAGTGCTGTCCATGCTGCAGGCAACGCTGACCCTGCCCGGCATGGCGGCCATGGCGCTGGCCCTGGGCATGGCGATCGACTCCAACGTGCTGATCAATGAGCGGGTGCGTGAGGAATTGCGCAACGGCGCGTCGGCGCAGGCCGCCATCCATACCGGTTATGAGCGCGCCTGGGCCACCATCCTGGACTCCAACATCACCACGCTGATCGCCGGCCTGGCCCTGCTGGCTTTTGGCTCCGGACCGGTGCGCGGTTTTGCCGTGGTGCACGTGATCGGCATCCTGACCAGCATGTTCTCGGCGGTATTTTTCTCGCGCGGACTGGTCAATCTCTGGTACGGTCGGCAAAAGAAGCTCAAATCCGTGTCCATCGGCACCGTGTGGCGTCCCGCCGGCAGCGCAGGTGTGCCTGCCAAGTCCGGCCCGTCTGCGCCGTCGGCCTAGACAACAGAACAAGAAGGAGAGGACTCATGGAGTTTTTCAAGATCCGCAAGGACATCCCGTTCATGCGGCATGCCCTGGTCTTCAACGTGATCTCGTTCAGCACCTTTGTGCTGGCGGTGTTTTTCCTGTTCTCGCGCGGCCTGCACCTGTCGGTGGAATTCACCGGCGGCACGGTGATGGAGGTCAGCTACTCCCAGCCCGCCGATGTCGAAAAGGTTCGCGGTACCGTGGCCGGCCTCGGCTTTACCGATGTGCAGGTGCAGAATTTCGGCACGGCGCGTGACGTGATGATCCGCCTGCCGGCGCAAAAAGGTGTGACAACCGCGCAACAAAGCGACAAGGTGATGGAGGCCCTGAAGGCCGCAGACCCGCAGATCGTGTTGCGCCGGACCGAATTTGTCGGGCCGCAGGTGGGGGAAGAGCTGGCCCAGGATGGCTTGAAGGCGCTGGCCATGGTGGTGGTCGGCATCATGATTTACCTGGCGTTCCGCTTCGAGTGGAAATACGCGGTGTCCGCCATCATTGCCAATTTGCATGACATCGTGATCATTCTCGGGTTTTTTGCTTTTTTCCAGTGGGAGTTTTCGCTCTCCGTGCTGGCCGCGGTGCTGGCGGTGCTCGGCTATTCGGTCAATGAGTCGGTGGTGATTTTTGACCGTATCCGCGAGAACTTCCGGCGCTACCGCAAGATGGGCACCACGGAGATCATCGACAACGCCATCACGTCCACCATCAGCCGCACCATCATCACCCACGGCTCCACGCAGATCATGGTGCTGTCGATGTTGCTGTTTGGCGGACCGACGCTGTTTTACTTTGCGCTCGCGCTGACCATCGGTATCTGTTTCGGCATCTATTCCTCGGTGTTTGTGGCCGCTGCGATTGCGATGTGGCTGGGGATCAAGCGTGAAGACCTGGTCAAGCCGTCTTCGGGCAAAAAGGACGAGAACCCGAACGATCCCAATGCCGGAGCCACGGTGTAGGCTGAAGCCCCAGAACTGATCACGGCCGTGGCTGCAAACAACAAACAAGACCTTCGCCTCGCGCGGCAGGCGCGTGAGCAGTTTGTCGCCTTTGCCGCCAAGGTGATGCCGACGCTGGCGGCCGAGATCAAGGCCCGGCTGTCGGCGGCCATGGATGAAGCGGGCAATGCCCGCGAGATGCAGGACCGCCGTGACGGCTGGATCTCATTTCAGGAAAACGAAACCATCTGGGTCAATGCCACCACGGCTGCCTGGAAAAATGCCCTGGTCGCACCAGCGGCCACCGCCTCCATGCCGCTGGACAGCGGCAAGTTCGAGCTGATGGGCAACGAGGTCATGGAGAACAAGATCCTCGCTTCGCGGCTGGCCTTGCGGCTTCTGGACAGTGCCAGCTGGGAACTCAACGATTTGCGCCTGCGTATCCAGGGCCTGGAGGGCGTTTCCGAGCTTCCCAAGGAAGACATTCTGCGGCCCGAGGTGCTGTCGCAAAATCTGGTCGAGCAGTGGACGCTGGCGCCCCTGTCGCGGGAGCTGTGGCTGACGGTTCAGGACCTGATCCAGCAACGCCTGACCGCGCACCTGCTCGAAGCCTACCGTGCCGCCAACGAATTCCTGATCAAGGAAAACGTGATGGTGGACATCGACCGCCGGGCCCTGGTCAAACGCACCCCGTCCGCAGCGCCGGATACGTCGGCAGCCAGGCTGTCCAGGCCTGCAGGCATGCCGGTCAGCGCACGGGCTTCGCGGCCAGGGGGCTCTCCGGACGGGGGGCAGCCCGGATACGGCGGGTCCGGTGGCTCCGGGGGCCACGGCGGTGGATCTGACACCGGATGGGATGCCGCCAGTGATCTGGCGCCGGCTTCCGGCGGGCCGGGCGCGGGGGGTGGCCGCGGGGGATCTTCCGGGGCGGGTGGTTCTGCCGGCGTGTCGGGACGCCGCGGCACCGGGCCGGGCGGCGCAGGCAGCGGTACGGGTACCGGTGGTGGTGGTGGTGGTTCAACTGCCCGGGGCGGTCCTGGCTACCCCGGCGGCGGCGGCGGCGGTGGCGGTGGTGGTGGTGGTGGTGGTGGTCGGGGTGCCCCATCCCGCCAGGGAACCGGCTCGGAAATGGCCGCAGCCCGGCACGACATCCAGGATGAGACGCGCATGCAAACCGGTACCTCGCCGCTGGCGCGGGCGCGCATGCGGGCGCAGGGTGTGATGGGACACCTCAAGCGCCTGTTGTCTGACCATGCCGTCGAATTTGACCAGACCCATGCGCACCAGCCCTCGCCGCAGTTGGCGCAGGCCCTGGCCAGGATGCCTGGCGGCGGTGGAGGCGGTGGTGGTGGCTGTGGCGGTGGCGGTGGTGAGGGCGGGCCCAGTTATGAGGGCACCATGGTCGATGCGCCGGACCAGATTTACGGGGCTGTGCAGGTCGAGGAGGCGGCCGGCGCCCTGCGCCAGCGCACCAGCGTGCTCAAGCAGGCAGCGGCCACGTCCAGTGAAAAAGCCACGATCGAAATCGTGGCGCTGATGTTCCAGAGCATCCTGGCGGAGGACCGGATTCCGCCCGCCATCCGGGTGTGGTTTGCACGCCTTCAGATGCCGGTGCTGCGTGTGGCGATTTCCGAACCCGAATTTTTCGGCTCGCTGCAGCATCCGGCGCGCCGCCTGATCGACCGCATGGGCTCCTGCGTGCTGGGTTTTGATGCCACGGTGTCGGGCGGTGCGCTCGAAATCGAGGTCAAACGTGTGGTGCAGGTGATTGAGCAGTACCCCGAGACCGGCCGGCGCGTGTTCCAGCTGGTCTACGACGAGTTCCAGAAATTTTTGTCGAAGTTTCTTTCCGAGCAGGGCAGTGCCGCGCGTGTGGTTACCGTGGCCCAGCAGCTCGAGCAGAAAGAGACCATGGCCATCCAGTACACCATCGAGATGCGCAGCATGCTCAATGACATGCCGGTGCGCGAGGAGATCCGCGAATTCCTGTTCAAGATATGGGCGGAAGTGCTGGCCATCGCCGCGATGAAAAACGGTCCCCAGCACAAGGACACCATCACGCTCAAGCAGGCCGCCGCCGACCTGGTCTGGGCGGCAAGTGCCAAGCCGAACCGCAATGACCGCGCGCGAGTGATCGCCGATTTGCCCAAGCTGCTGCAGTTGCTGCGCATGGGCATGGCCATGCTGGGCATGCCCACGCCGGTCCAGGACCAGCACCTGAAAATCATCAGCGAAACACTGGCCGACGCCTTCATGTCCAAAACCGATGCGATTTCTGTCGAGCGCATCGACGAGATGGCCAAGCGCCTGGCCAACCTCGAGGATTACCTGTCGGACGAGGATGTGGGCGACCTGCCGCTGGACACCGAAAACCTGGTCATGATGATAGGCATCGATGCCTCCGACCTGTCGGTGATTGCCGATGGCGGCAGCCGGCCCAGCGAGGCCATGCGCGCCTGGGCGCAGGAGCTTCAGCTCGGGGCCTGGTTCAGCCTGGACCACAACGGCCAGGTCAGCCACGTGCAGTTTGCCTGGCGCAGCGACCGCAAGCAGCTGCATTTGTTTGCGTCCGCCGATGGCCGCAACTTCCTGATCCAGGCACGCCGTCTGGCGGCCTACCTGCAGGCCGGCCTGCTGGTGCCGACCGAAGACGAAGCCCTGACCGTGCGCGCCACCCGCGATGCGCTGGCCAAGCTCGATGCGAACCCGGAGCGCTTGTTAGGCTGATCGCCGGCGCGGGGTGTGCCCCTTTTCACCAGCAGGGGCCGCGGATCCTGCTTTGTCAGTCCGCAGGCGCAGCGCCCCAGGGGGAGCTGCGAATCACACGAAGTGGGGAACGTGGGGACTCAATGGGCTATGCGGAAATCCGCGTCGTCGCAGAGTTCATCGAGGACCAGGGCATCGGGCTCTTCGCCGAAGCTCCAGTAAACCATCAGCACAATGATCTTGAGGTCGTCAAGGGCCAAGGGGTCACCGGGGGCGGCCATGGCCCGGTCCATCACGATTTCCCGCATGTGCGGCGGCAGGACCCCGGAGGACTCGAGAAAACTCACAAAACCCAGAGCCTCAGCCCCCAGGTGTTCCTGCTCGGCCACCGAATAAACACGCAGGCTCCCCGCCGACTGGGGCTGGAAGCCCGGTGTTGCCGAAAGCGCAGGGGCCGGAGCGCTTTTGCCGGGCGAGGCGGCCTCGGGCATGCCGCGTTGTGTGTTCTGGGCCGCGATGTTCAGGCCGTTGAGCCAGACCAGGGCCGCTTCGATTTCCTCGGCTTCAAAGCCGACCGCGGTGAGCTTGCGGCTCAGCTGGTGCAACTCGGGGCAGGCGTCGCCTTGCCAATAGTTTTCGTAGACATACACCAGCACTTCAAACATGCATCCAATATAACGCAGTTATTTGCGGCCGGGTGCTGGCCGCTGCGGCGGCCTGATTCAGCCCAGGGACATGCGCTGGAACAACCCCCCGGGCAGCCGGGCGACCCGATTGCCCAGCTCCAGCGCCAGCAGTTGAGCCTGCAATTCGGGGGTGGGCAGGCCGGTCCGTGCCTGCAGGGCGTCGAGACTCACGGGGTCAAAACCCATGGCGGACAGCAGCGGCGTTTCCTCGGGCTCGCCCTGGCTGTCGGCCCAGCTGCCATCGGCCGCGCCGGCAGGGGCAAGCTGGAGTTCCTCGAGCACATCCTGCGCCGACTCGACCAGCTTGGCCCCCTGCTTGATCAAGGCATGGCAGCCGCGCGACTGCGGCGAATGGATGGAACCGGGAATCGCAAACACGTCCTTGCCCTGTTCGGCAGCCAGGCGAGCGGTGATCAGCGAGCCCGACTTCAACGCTGCTTCGACCACCAGCGTTCCTTGCGCCAGTCCGGAAATGAGGCGGTTGCGCTTGGGAAAGTTGGCCGTGAGCGGCGGCGTGCCCAGCGGGTATTCGCTGATGATCAGGCCGTGCTGGGCAATGCGGTGCGCCAGGTCCAGATGCTTTTTCGGGTATACCCGGTCCAGCCCGGTGCCGACCACCGCAATGGTGGTTCCGCCGCCCAGCAAGGCGCCGTCGTGGGCCGCCCCGTCGACGCCGAGGGCCAGGCCCGACACCACGCAGAGATCGGCCGCTCCGAACACTTTTGCAAACTGCCGGGCATTGTCCTCGCCCTGCGGCGTCGGATTCCGGCTGCCCACCATGGCGAGGCAGGGCGCTCTCCTTTTGATAGCAGCCCAGACCCGGGTACCAGGAGCTCCAAGCATGTAAAGCATGGAAGGTGGGTCTTCGATATCGAGCAGCGCCGCCGGGTAGTCGGGATCGCCCAGGGTCACGACCTGGCGGTTCTCGCCGCCCTCCAGCCATTGCAATGTGGCTTGCAGCTGGGCGGCCAGGGTCTCGGGTTCGGTCAGCAAGGCGCCGGCCAGTTTGTCCGCCCCCAGTTCGCGCAGGCTGCTCGCGGGCTGCTCAAAAATCGCTTGCGCCGAACCGAAGGTGGCCAACAGCTTGCGCGCCGCCGTGTTGCCCAGCCCGGGCGTCAGCGCCAGTCGCAACCAGGCGCCAAGTTCTGCGGCTTCCATGGGCTTGGCAGCTCAGTGTTGAGCAGCAGGCCGGCTTCAGTTCGGATTGACGAAGCGGTCGCCCACTTTGGCGCCGTCGTTGACCTGCAGCACCAGCGCATAAGACACTTTTTCGAAAGTGCGGAAAACAATCAGCAGGCCGTTGCGTTCGTTGGGCAGCCTGATCTGGGTCCGGGGTGAATCGGTGCGATCCGTCATCTGGGCTCCGGCTTGTTGCAGGGCCATCACATGGCCGCGTTCCAGGCCGTCGCGTGCGCCGCGGTTGAGCACCACGACCTGGTTTTCGCCGGCAAAACGCACAGCGCTGCCATAAATCGATACCACCTGCCCCTCGATCTGCGTGGTCGGCGCCCGCGGCACATAACTGAGCAGTTCCCGCGGGGGCTCGGCCACCAGGCGGTCGCCGACGCGCATTTCTTCCTTGGCCACCACGATGTCTATCGTCGCGGGCACGATTTCAGTCGATACCTTGCCGTCCTTGCCGGTCACGTTGGCGACGCTTTCGCCACGCACCAGTTCAGCCTTGCCGACAAACTGCGCCTCGTAACCGAGGATTTCACCGGTGCTCGGGTCTTTCAGCGGCGTTGCATTGCGGAAAACACGGTAGTCCAGCGGCTCGCCCTTGGCGTCGCTCAGGGGTTTGCCGCCGTCCTTGCTGCTGTAGGCGCCGCGCGCATAAGCACGGTCACCGCGGCTGAGCAGCACGCGGCCCTCCTGGGTGGCCACGATGCGCGGCGCCAGGGCAAAGGCGGCTTCGTCAACAATCAAGGCCTCGGAAAGAAAGGGCTCGATGGCCTGCGGCGACAAGGTGGGCACCGCAGCATCGGCCAGGGACTCATAACGCGTGCGGGGCGATACCCGCACCGTGCCGCCGGGCAAGCCGTCGGCGCCGCGGCGGGTACGCAGGGTTGCGCGGCCATTGGTCTTGTCCAGGTAAAGCTGCTGGCCCGGGTAGATACGGTGCGGGTTGCGGATGTCTTCGAGATTCATGCCCCACAACTCGGGCCAGCGCCACGGGCTTTTGAGGTACATGCCGGAGATGGCCCACAGCGTGTCGCCGCGCTTGACCGTGTATTCGTCCGGGGCATTGGGCGCCAGCTCGGACAGCGGCACGCCGGTTTGTGCCACCTGGTTGGCCGTGGCGCGCTGGCCGGGCGTGATCGGGAAGTTCTGGGCATGCAAACCTGCTGTGCAAGCCAGCAGGGCTACCGCCATTGAAATTTGACTGAAACGACCAGACATAGTGTGCATCTTGTGGCCCTTGGGGCTGGCATGGCCTGGGGTGAGGGGGCCGAATGCCGTGTTTGTAACTTGATAAATCACTAGCGATTTTGTACTTAAGCCCTTGATTAGGCAACGAATATGCGATTTCGCGACGACCGGGGTGCCGAAAAATGGCGAAAATTAGCGAAAATAGCGACATCTGATTGTTTCCCATGACCCAACTGACCATTCTTCGTTACCCCGACCCGCGCCTGCACACCGTGGCCAAGCCCGTGCCTGCCGTGGATGCACGCATCCGCACCCTGGTGGCCGACATGCTGGAAACCATGTACGCCGCTGAAGGCATAGGTCTGGCCGCCAGCCAGGTCAATGTCCACGAACGCGTGGTGGTGATCGATGTCAGCGAAGGCCGGGACCAGCCGCTGGTGCTGATCAACCCGGAGATCACCTGGTCCAGCCCCGAAACCCAGATCAACGACGAAGGCTGCCTGTCGGTGCCCGGTATCTACGACGGCGTGGAGCGCGCCAGCGCCATCACGGTGCAGGCGCTGGACCTGGACGGCAAGCAGCAAACCCATAGCGCCGAAGGCCTGCTGGCCGTCTGCGTTCAGCACGAGATGGACCATCTGATGGGCAAGGTGTTTGTCGACTACCTGTCGCCCCTCAAGCGCAACCGCATCAAGACCAAGATGATCAAGGCCAGGAAGGACGAAGAGCGGGTCTGAACAAGGCCCCGACTTCCGATCCCCATCGCGGCGCATTTTCCGCGAGGCCGGCCGCTCAAAAATTGGACAGCTCGCGTTTCCGGCCCGGTCCTCGGCGAAAATCGCCCCATGCGCATTATTTTTGCCGGTACCCCTGAATTCGCCCGTGTGGCGCTGGCGCAACTCCACACGGCCGGTTTTGAGATTCCCCTGGTTTTGACCCAGCCCGACCGCCCGGCCGGCCGCGGCATGAAGCTGCAGGCCTCCAGCGTCAAGCAGTTTGCCCTCGATCACCACCTTCCCGTGGCCCAGCCGCGCAGCCTGCGGCTGGACGGCAAGTTCCCCGAAGATGCGGCTGCAGCACGTACTGCCATCGCGTCGGCGCAGGCCGACGCCATGGTGGTCGCGGCCTACGGCCTGATCCTGCCGCAGTGGGTGCTCACAAGCCCGAGGCTAGGGTGCTTCAATATCCATGCCTCCTTGCTGCCGCGTTGGCGCGGGGCGGCGCCGATTCACCGCGCGATCGAGGCTGGCGACAGCGAAACCGGCATCACCATCATGCAGATGGACGCGGGGCTGGATACCGGCGACATGCTGCTGGTGGAAAAAATCGCCATCCTGCCGACGGACACCACGGCCAGCCTGCACGACCGGCTGGCCGCCCTGGGCGGCCGGCTGATGGTCGAGGCGCTGGAGCTGGCGGCCTGCGGCGGCCTGAGCCCGGTGCGCCAGCCGGAGCTCGGCATCAGTTACGCCCACAAGATTGAAAAACACGAGGCCGCCATCGACTGGACCCAGGGCGCGGCTGCGATTGAGCGGCGCATCCGCGCCTTCAACCCGTTTCCGACCGCGGCCAGCGCGGTGGCCGGTGCGTCGCTCAAGGTCTGGGAGGCGGCTGTGCTGCCGGGGACGCTGCCTGCGCGGGCCCGGCCGGGCGAGGTGCTGGCTGTCAGCGACCAGGGGGTGGACGTCGCCGCGGCGGATAAGGTGTTGCGCCTGACGCGCCTGCAAAAACCCGGCGGCAAGGCGCTGGATGC
>LNFM01006661.1_pt1 | contig 18812 bp, 20 predicted proteins | sample 596031 | NCBI WGS metagenome assembly LNFM01 (sample SAMN04254537, study PRJNA301005) | activated carbon metagenome | isolation source: dual media filters at the Ann Arbor, Michigan drinking water treatment plant | place: USA: Ann Arbor | reverse complement strand
CCCATCCACCTCTTAATCCGATAACTAAATGGTCAATATTAAAATCGGCACCACCTGTTAAACCAAAAATGTTTTTACGTAAATTACTGTTATCAAATTCATCTTGTTGTGATGTAGATAAAGAACCACCAGTAAAATCATCAGTTTGTTTCATTAAGAAAGAAAATTGAGGACCGAACAATAAAGAAACATACTCAACTGGTTTAATAGAAATTAAAATTGGCACATCAATAAAATCTGTTGTTCTTGTCATTTCATAATTGGTTCCTAAAAAAGTACCTGTAGATTTGAATCCTTTTTGAGAATACAAAACCTCTGGTTGAATGCCAAATATTTTTCCTAAAGGAACTACTACAAATGCTCCTGCTGCTAATCCGAATTTTCCATCTGCTACAAAATCTTCTCCTTCTGAATCATATACATTAGAGTAATTGGTACCTGCTTTTACACCGAAAGTCAATTTGCCGCGATTGTCTGTTGTAGTAGTTGTTTGTGCTTTTAAACTTGTCGTTGCAAAGGCAACTAATGCGATCATTATGATTGCTTTTTTCATTTTTTTTTATTTAAGTTATATGCGTATTATTCATTATGTTATGCGTATTGTTCATTCTATTATAAAACCTTTCTGCCACTAATTATTCTAAGTAGAATAGCTACAATTGCTATTACTAATAAAATATGTATTAGACTTCCTGTGTTGTAAACAAAGAATCCTAAAGCCCAAGAAATAATTAAAACCACCGCTATTAGATAAAGTAAATTGTTCATGATGTTTGTTTTATTACGTTATTAAATTTGTACACTACAAAGTTGATGATTGTAGTATTAGTTGAGTTACAGAATGCAATTCTTAAATTACATATATCCCATTTTTTGAAATAGTATTACTATCTTAAATAAAAAAAGCGTAGAAACTAAATTTCTACGCTTTATATTGGCTTATATATGTATTCGAAGTATTACGTAAATTCTAAGTTGCCCATATAATTAAGTCAAGTTCCAGTATAATTCAAGTTTGTTTACTATCAATTTCTTATAGTACAAAGTTGCAACTAAATGGTTCTTAAAATATTACATCAAACAACATAAATATTACATAAATCGCATATGTTTTTAATTACATTCTGTCAATATACCAATTAAGTTGATTTTGAACTTTTTGAGAATGTAGTGTTCTAGTAATAATTTGTTTCAATCTTAAAAAAGCAGTTTCGCTTTTCACCACATAATCTGTTGCTTTGTGATGAATACATTTAACGGCTACATCAATTTTGTCTTGTGATGAAAGCATAATGACTGGAACTTGTTGATTTTCCAGCTTGATTTTATCCAAAACCTCCAATCCATTCATGGCGCCTTTATTGATTCCGTCTAAATGATAATCAAGAATTATTATATCTGGATTTTCGTTTAAATTTTCTAAGCAAAGTTCTCCTGTTGAGAAAGTTTTAATTTCAAAATCGGCACTCTCGAGGAAATCTATTTGTAGAGACTTTAAAAAAAGTGCATCGTCATCTACAAGAAATAGTTTTATTTTTTTTCCGTCTAGCATTATTTCATTTTTTTTATGATAATCAATTCTTCTTCAAGTTCTCTACAGGCTTGCACACAGATATTTTCAAGTTGTAAAACCATTTCTGGAATAGATTCTACTTCAGATTGTTTTCCTGCAAAATCTTGTATTTTTTTTGCCATTGTTTCAAAATCTTGATGGATTCCAACAATAGAAAATGAAGGAATCATTTTGTGAACTGTTGAATACAATGTTGTCCAATCTTTCTTATCAAAGCTTTGGCGCATTGCAAATATTAATGGTGGAGTTTGTTCAAGGTATAATGAAATCATTTCCGACATCAAGTCAGGATTAGATTTAGTACGATTCATCAAATAATTTAAATCAATACATCTAGTTTTAACTTCCAAAATACTCTTTATTTCTTCTTGTTTTGTTTGGTATACTTTTTTTAATAAACCAATTATTTTACTATACAAAAGACGCTCATCAACTGGTTTAGATAAATAATCGTTCATCCCTACTGCTTTACATTTATCAATATCTACAGTGGTAACATCGGCAGTTAATGCTACAATTGGAACGTTCAAATTAAGTTTGTTACGTATATATTCTGTGGCTTCAAATCCGTTCATAATTGGCATTTGCAAATCCATTAGAATAATATCATAGGTATTGGTTTGCAACTTGTCTATAGCAATCTGTCCATTAGAAGCTATATCACAGGTAAATCCAAATTCATCTAATAATGTGCGCATCAAAAGCTGATTTAGTGCAATATCCTCAACAACTAATACTTTAATATTCTTTATATCGTCGTCAAGTGTTATAATTTCTTCAATTATTTGCGCTTCTGAATTGGTTTTTAAGAAGGGTAATCTAAAACTAAAAGTAGAACCTTGACCAATTGCACTTTGCACTTTAATACTTCCTTTTTGGCCTTCAACAAGTTGTTTCACAATTGCTAATCCTAAACCTGTTCCGCCATAAATTCTTGAAGTTCCGCTTGATGCTTGTTGAAAATTTTCAAAAATAGTTTCCATTTTATTCTCTAAAATACCAATACCTGTATCAGAAACTGCAAATTCTATAATTACATCTTTATCGTTTTCTTCAACTAATCTTGCACTTACAATAATTTTACCTTTAGCAGTAAATTTTACAGCATTACTAACTAAATTTAAAATTATTTGATGAAGTCTAACTGGATCACCTACAACTACTTCTGGAATTGACAAATCATATTCCTTAAGCAATTTCACATTTTTTTCTTGACTTTTAATATCAAATACGTGAATCATGGCAGCAATTGATTTTGCCATCTTAAAAGGCACTCTTTCAAATGACATTTTACCTGAATCAACTTTAGCTAAATCTAAAATATCATTAATTAAAACGATTAAAGCATCACCACTTGTTTTTATTGCTTGTAGATATTCTCTTTGTTTTGATGATAATTCTGTTTTTAAAACCACTTTTGTAAATCCGATAATGGCATTCATTGGAGTTCTAATTTCATGACTCATATTAGACAAAAACTGCTGCTTAGCTTTTACTGAGTCAACTGCAATTCGTGTTGCTCCTTCTGCTTTTATCTGGGCTTCTTCTGCAATTTTTGTAGCTAATTCTGCAAATGCCTTTGCTTCATTTAATTGATTTGAAATTATTTTTTGATCGGTTACATCTCTAGCAACTATAACAACTCCAAGTACTTTTTCGTACTCATCTTTATAAATAGAACCATTAAATAAAACATCGGTAAGTTTTCCTTTTTTATGACGAAGTGTCAATGGCGAATCGGCTACCGAACCATTAGCGAAAACTTCTTGATAAACTTCTCTTGCCTTTTGAGGTTCGGTAAAATAATCGAAGAAATCAGAATCTGTAAGCTCCTCACGCGATAATCCTGTTATGTTTATTGTTGCATGATTCATATCCATAATTTTACCATCAATATTTATGGTCACTAATGGATCTAAACTTGCTTCTATTAAACTACGCGCATATTGATTTTCTTGGTTTTCCATACTTTAAATTTCATCAATCGGACATCTTCGTTTGTCTTTAAGTTGTTTAAAATGTGATGGCGATAATCCTGTAACTTTTTTAAACTGATTAGATAAATGCGCCACACTACTATAATTCAATATATACGATATTTCTGTAAGATTTAATTCATCATACAAAATCAATTCTTTTGCACGTTCTATTTTATGATTGATAATAAACTGTTGGATGGTAATTCCTTTTACTTCAGAAAATATATTTGATAAATAGGTATAATCATGGTTCAGTTTTTCACTGATATAATCTGAATAATTTACTTTGGGAACTTCGTCTGTATAATGAACCATTTCGATAATTACATTTTTTATTTTTTCAATTAAGATTGCTTTTTTATCTTCCATTAGTTCCAATCCTGAAGCAAGCAATCCTTTTTTGAGCAATTCTCTTTTTTCCATTGAAATGTTTTCCATAATTTCAATTTCACCCAAGTCAACAATAATGAAATGAAGTCCTATTCTCTTGAGCTCTTCTTTCACAACCATTTTGCATCGAGTGCTAACCATATACTTAATGTATAACTTCATAAAATGCTGTATTAAGTCAATTCTAGAACTTTAAAATCACACTTGACAAAGTTGTAATTAGTTATTGTGAGAAAATTACAGATAACGATAAAAAAGTTACATAATTCACTTAATTTGATAAGTAAAACTTTTTTAAAGATTATAAAATAGAAAAAAACAGATTTTGATTTCTGATACTAATTGTAGAAGTAGAAATAAAAATTTCTATCGAGTAGAACTAATACTACAAATGTAATGCAAAACAAATGAGAAACGATACAATTAACATTTAAATAAATACTTGATAAATAACTTATACAGGGCATAAAAAAAGCGACTCTTACGAATCGCTATTGCTTTATTTATTCTCTGTTGCCTTTTGTTTGCGGCTTTTGTAGGCTTTTAAATATTCGCCTTTAGGCTTTCCATCATCAAAAGAACTGAACATAACCGGAAATGCCGCTTTGCTCCTAGCCTCTTCATTTGAAAATCCTTCGTATTCAATTCTGTACAATGCCGAATACATTTGCGCTCTTCCAATTCCGTGATAGCAATGAATCAATACTGGATAATTATCTTGATTGTCCATGATCTTGAAAAAAGAATCCAAATTCTCTTGTTTCGGAACTTGATCGGAACCATTATTGAAGTAATTTACTCCAGGAATTTTTGCTACAGCTTCCTTCTCTGCTGTCAATTCTGCAGGAACTTCTGGATTGTTTACATCATCGCCTGTTCCTGGAAAACGTAAATCTACAATAGATTTGATTTTATATTTCTTTACATAATCAGCAATTTCATCTGGCGGAATCACACCACTTTTATATACTTTACCTTCAGTGATTTCCATAAAATTATGGTTGATATGTCTATCATAAACATACTTTCCTGTAATGCCCAAAACCACTACAACTAAAGCAATTAGTATCTTCTTTTTAGTACTCATGTTATTTATCTTTTGAAGTCAGTTTTTTATCGATAATGCGATCCATATAATCTTGTAAGAAAGCTTTGCAACGTTTTTCTAGCAAATTCATTTCGGCATTGCGCTGACCTATTAAATTGTTTTTTAAATCTTTATCTTCCTTTTTATAGAAACCAACCGCTTTCTCACCATCAAAGGTACAAATATAATTGCCACTCATCATTTGATAATGATCAGAAGAATAACGCATTACAAATGGTGGTACTTTTTTCTCACTTATCAAGCTTCTACCCCAACTTCTAAAAGGCTTGTCATAACCCATCATATCTAGTAATGTTGGATAAATATCAATCTGTTGTGCCCAATCTTTATTTACACCAACATACTTCTTGTTCGGACTAAAAAACAAAATCGGAACGGTATGAAAGTTTTGATCTTTCAAATAATCATCATAATATATTAAATTATCATGGTCTGCAACCAATACGAAAATGGTATTCTGGTACCATTTTTCCTTTTTAGCAGCATTGAAAAATTGTTTCAAAGCATAATCAGTGTATCCAATACATTGGTGAATAGGATTATCGCCTTTCGGAAATTTACCAATATATTTATCAGGTACAATGTAAGGTTCGTGTGACGAAACCGAAAACAAAGTCGCCATAAACGGTTGCTGTTTTTTCGAAATCGTTTTGTTGAAATACTGCATAAAAGGTTCGTCCCAAATACCCCAAACACCATCAAAATCGGCGTCGTTGTTGTATTCGTTTTTACCATAATAATGATCGTAACCAAGTATATTTCCGAAACCTAAAAATCCCATCGAACCATTGGGCGCACCATGAAAAAACGAAGTATCATAACCTTCACTTTTCAAAACTGATACCAACGATTCTATCTTTTGTTTCGGATAAGGTGAAGACGTAAAAGCATCTTTAAAAGACGGAATTCCGGCAATAACAGACGACATTCCGTGGATGGATTTATAACCATTAGCATAACCGTTTGTGTAAATCATACTATGTTGTGCCAAGGAATCTACAAACGGAGAATATCCTCTATAGTTTGGAATATTCATGTCTTTGTTGAAAGCACTAATGTATTCTTTAGCATAACTCTCCAAAATCAAAATCACTACATTAGGTTTCGTTTTCGGATTGTTTTTATAGTGTTTTATTGGAACAAGCAACGAATCTATTGTCGTCTTATCTACCAAATTTACTTTTTTAAACGTATTGGTATTCCAAGTTCTAATAATGGCAAAAGGTGTGTTTAAAACAAAATCAGCTTGAGAGGCATCTGTTACAAACCTACTGGCATCGAGTAAATTAATTGGTCGTGTACTTTTTCTAAAATCACCTCTTATGCCTCCAATGCAAAGTGCTGTAATCAATAAAAAACTAAATACAGAAGCCAAGAAATACTTGAAGTTTGGTTTTGATTCGTGGTGTTTTACTTTTACTTTTTTGTACAAATAAATCCACAAAAAAGCCATCAAGAAAAACAGGAAGAAAACGTGCCAATAATTTACTAAGAAATTTAAGAACAATGAACCTTTATTACTCTCATTTTGAAGCGTATCCAAGGATGCTCTTGTACTTCTATTGAAGGTGTATTTGTAGTAAATAAAATCAATAAAATTGGCCGTGTAAAAAATCAGATTGACTGTAAAATATAAGTAAAACAAAAACTTCTGAAATCCTTTTCTGGTGTTGATTAGTAAAGGTAAAACCGATAAAATTATAAACAGCGAATTGGCATAGAGAATCGTAGTTGTATCAAATGCTAAGCCGTGATAACACAATTTTATAAAGGCGACAAAAGAATCTATTTTAATTAAATTTTGATTATAAAAATAGAACAAAATTCGAGCCATCATATAAAACAAATAGGCCAAACCTATTCTGTAAAACAGCACTTTATATTCGTTAAGTCTTGGAAATTTATTCATCTATTGCTACTACAATTTTGTGCAAAACTACTAAATTGAAAAAGGATATTTAAAAATAAATTGTTAATCTGTAATTAATTAATTAATTTGCATCAAAATTAGCAGCTATGATTCAAATTACGCGTTTGTTTGACTTCCCATATTATCAATTAGAAAAGAATAATGTTCCAGATTGTCTTGTTACTAAGTACAATGGTGTTTGGGTAAAAACTTCAACACAGGAATATGTTGATAAATCAAATGCCATCTCACGTGCTTTATTGCGCATGGGAATTCAGAAAAATGATAAAATTGCCATCATTTCATCGTCCAACAGAACCGAATGGAACATTATGGATATTGGAGTTATGCAAACTGGAGCACAAACCGTTCCAATATATCCAACCATCGCAGCCGAAGATTATGAATATATTCTAAACCACTCGGAAGCTTCCTATTGTTTTGTGTCAGATGATGTGGTTTTGCAAAAATTGCTTTCCATCAAGAAAAACGTTCCTCTTTTAAAAGATATCTTTTCGTTTGATGAAATCAATGGTTGTAAAAATTGGAAAGAAGTGCTGGCTTTAGGTGAAGATTCATCCAATCAAGATGTTGTGGAAGACCGAAAAAACAATGTCAAACCAGAAGAATTGGCTACTATAATTTATACTTCTGGAACAACAGGTAAACCTAAAGGCGTAATGCTTTCCCACAATAATATTGTTTCTAATGTGTTAGATAGTTCGCCAAGAATTCCTTTTGATGAAGGAACAAGCCGTGCGTTGAGCTTCTTGCCTATTTGTCACATTTTTGAACGTGTTATTTTATACATTTATCAATACTATTCGGTTGCGATTTATTTCGCAGAATCTATTGAAAAACTTTCAGATAATATTAAAGAAGTAAAACCAACTGTTTTCTCTGTTGTGCCAAGACTTCTTGAAAAAGTATATGATAAAATCTACGCTAAAGGTGCAGAATTGACTGGTATCAAAAAGAAACTATTCTTTTGGGCAATTGATTTAGGTTTGAAATACGAACCTTATGGCGCTAACGGATTTTGGTATGAAACCCAACTTAAAATCGCAAGAAAACTTATTTTCAGCAAATGGCAAGAAGGTTTGGGTGGCAATCTAACCGTAATGGTTTCAGGAAGCGCAGCGTTACAACCAAGATTAACCAGAGTTTTTGCAGCAGCAGGAATGCCTGTAATGGAAGGTTATGGTTTGACTGAAACTTCTCCAGTAATCTCTGTAAACGACATGAGAAATGGCGGATTTAAAGTAGGTTGTGTTGGTAAAGTCATCAATAATGTCGAAGTAAAAATTGCCGAAGATGGCGAAATCCTTTGCAAAGGACCAAACGTAATGATGGGTTACTACAAAGACCAACAACTAACCGATGAAGTAATTATAAATGGTTATTTTCATACTGGTGATATTGGCGAAATCGACGCACAAGGTTTCTTGAAAATTACCGATAGAAAGAAAGAAATGTTCAAGACTTCTGGAGGAAAATACATTGCACCACAATTGATTGAAAACGCAATGAAGCAATCGTTATTTATAGAACAAATTATGGTGATTGGTGATGGCGAAAAAATGCCTGGAGCGTTCATACAACCAAGTTTTGATTTTCTTAGAGAATGGGCAAAACGCCACCATGAAGACATTGGCGACTTAAACGAAGAAATTGCCTCAAACCCAAAAGTAATAGCACGAATTCAAGAAGAAGTAAACGAAATCAATAAGAAATTCGGAAATTGGGAAATGATTAAACGTTTCGAATTAACACCCAACATTTGGAGTATCGATGGCGGCGAACTAACACCAACACTAAAACTAAAACGTAAAGTAGTAAGAGAAAAATACAAAGATCTTTACGATAAGATTTATAGAACGGAATAAATTGAGAAACACCTTTAACAAGGTGTTTTTTTATTTAATTAGTATCTTTGATAAATCGAATGATTTGTTTTATTGTATAAATTATATAAAACCTTTGACAAAACATATGAAAATTAGACCTCTAATTCTATTCTTTTTAATGATGACTTTCATATCATGTGGCAAAGAATCATCTGTAGCAAATGAGTCATTTGAACTTTGGTCTAATCATAAAGTTCCAAGCGACTTCAAAATTTATAATGGTCAATACTGGAAATCATCGCATTGGAGTTATGAATACATTACCTTTTTACATTTCAAAGCTCCAACTAATTGGATTGATGATTTTATAAAATTAAATGATTTGCAAATAGCAACAGGTGATTATAGCTTGCCAAACGATGCACCAAAATGGTTCGCTCCAAAAGTTGGACAAAAAGTATATAAAGAGAAAGGATTTACCCAAGGTTCAATGTATTTCGTTAATGAAGAAACAGGTGAAGTTTTCTTGTATGAAATACAATTGTAATTATTTAATCATAAATAGCTACTATATATCACATAAAACAGAATTACTCTAGCAGTATTATTCAAATCACTTAAATGAAATTTCTCAATTGAAAAAAACAATTAAAATATTTGGTTTACTCCTTCTTTTACTCACAATATTTCTATACATAGATTTATGCTCAAGTGTTGTTTTTCCTTGGCAAAGAAATGAAGCAATTAAAACAACTCTACTTTGGGGCGGATTAGCACAAATACCCAAAAATGCTGAAATCATTAATGTCGAAAAAGGAGGAAGTCTATTTACAAGAACTTTTATAATTCAATTCAAAGCTGATGAAAGGGAAATAGAAAATTGGATTCTGAAAAGTAAAAGATTAAAAAAAGCTGAATCAAAATCGTTTAAAAAAATCAAAATTTACGAAATCTATCCAGGTGAAAATGAATCATTCGGTGGAAAAGTAAGTATTGAAAATGGAAAGGTTACAATTCGCATGAGTTGGAGCTAAAACCTTAAAGAACGGAACTGATTTCCAAATCCACAAACAAAAATCCTACAACGGAGGAATCACACTCGCTAATCACAAAAACAATCACACAAAGAATAACAATACGTGAATAACTAGTAAGATTCCCAATGAATGAAAAAAAGACCAGTTTTGTCATTCCGACAAAGGAGGACTCGAGCGATAGCGAACAGGCGAAGCAATCACATAAAACAATCACACAAGCCCATAAAAAAAGAAAAGCATACTTGAGTTTCTAATGAGATTCTTCGTGACTCAGAATGACAAAAAAGAAAACTATAATGTCATACCAAGCGAATTCGAGTAGCTTTTAACTCGCTAATCACAAAAACAATCACATAAAGAATAACAATACTCGAATAACTCATAAGATACCTACGAATGACAAAAAACACTATTTTTGTCATTCCGACAAAGGAGGACTCGAGCGATAGCGAACAGGCGAAGCAATCACAATAGAAAAACATACAGGTCAACAAAACAAAGAAAAGCAAACTTGAGTTTCTATTGAGATTCTTCGTGCCTCAGAATGACAAAAAAAGCATGACCATGAACAACACAATGATTGAATATAACGAAGGACACCTCACTTTCTATGTTTACATAATTACAAATAAACATAGGTCAACATATTATATAGGAATGACAAATAATTTAGGAAGACGTTTAACAGAACATAAAGAAAACATAGAAAAAGGAGTTAAAACGTTTGCTTCAAAATACAACATTGAATTTTTAGTATATTATGAAAAATTCACTTGGGTTGAACAAGCAATAGCAAGAGAAAAAGAAATTAAAGGATGGAAAAGAGACAAAAAATTAAACCTTATTAGATCTTTTAATGAAAATTTCGAGTTTTTAAATCATCGTTTTGTGTAATCTTTTAATCAATAGTATTTTATCATTAATTGTCCATTTTGTCATTCCGACAACGGAGGAATCACACTCGCTAATCACAAAAACAATCACACAAAGAATAACAATACGTGAATAACTAGTAAGATTCCCAATGAATGAAAAAAGACCAATTTTGTCATTCCGACAAAGGAGGACTCGAGCGATAGCGAACAGGCGAAGCAATCACACAAAACAATCACACAAAACAATCACACAAAACAATCAAAGTTAAGCCTTCATTACTTTGAGTTCTTTTGAAAACAAAATCCTCAATTATAAACAATTCCTATTCTTAAATGGTTAATAATTAAACCAATACTCTATTAAACAATTCTTAATTTTTACTATTTTTATTCCATTAACCAATAAAACTATTTTAATTATGAATTTAAAAAACTTTATTATCGGAGGAATCGTTGGCGGAATTGTTGATTTCCTTCTAGGTTGGGTATTTTATGGAATGTTGTTTACAGACATTTATCCACAAAATGAAAACACAAAGCTTGAATTTATCTTTTTAGGTTGCATGACTTTTGGCTTCTTTATTTCTTTAATTTTTACAAAATGGGCTGAAATAACTAATCTTGTAACTGGGTTAAAAGCTGGTGCATTAATTGGCTTGTTTTATGGCCTTTCCATGAACTTTTTTATGTATTCTTCTCAAGTTGTTGATTACAAACTTTTAGGTCTTGACACCATTGTTAATCTTGTAATGGGCGCTGGTGTTGGCGCTGCTGTAGCTTTTGTTCTAGGAAAAATGAAATAATACTAAACCCTAACCAATAATTTGAAAACCATGAGTTTCGGCTTGTGGTTTTTTTATACTCTTCTAACAAATAAATCTTACAAAAATGTAAGATTTTGAATGCTTTTGACATAGAATGAACGATTTTGAACGATTACTAGCCATTTTATAGGAGTTTGGTTCGTAGTTTGTTCGTAAGCGTTTTGCTAAAATGAATCTTTTATCGAACATGCCAAGAACAAAGCGAAAACAAAACTCAAAAAAGTAAAAAATAGTACAAAAGTGACGTTTAACCTTTGTGAAAATTAGGTAGAAATACGTGATTTTTATAATGGATTATTTATTATATTAGCAGAGTAAAACTAGAACAAGTAGCGCTAATCATACCTAATTTGGGTGTATTAGGATGATAACGTCAGACTTATATACTAGTTAGCTACAATAATAACAAACCAAATAGAAATTAAAAATGAAAAAATTATCGTTAATTATAACATCTACATTATTAGTAATTTCGTGTAATAATAAAAAAGAAACATATTACCAAGCACCTAATGGGAAAGTTTTTACGGCACAAGAATATCAAGAAGCAAAATTAAAAATGTCTGAAAGAGGCGAAATAAAAGAAGTGATTTTATCTTCAATCGAAAGAAATGATTCAATAATTAAGTTATTTAATACAACTGTAAAAGAAGAAAATCCTTATGCTGAGATAGATAAATTTATAGGGAAAAAATTGCCTTTTGAAAGCCTAATTGACTTAGCGGGAAATAAAAGTAATTTAAATTCATTAAATGGAAAACCAACAATGGTTAACCTTTGGTTCGTAAATTGTAAACCATGTATAGAAGAGATACCTGAACTAAATAGAATTAAGAAAAATTATGGTGATAGAGTTAATTTTTTAGCTGTGACATTTAATAGTAAAGAAGTAGTTAATAAGTTTTTATCAAAAAACCAATTTGACTTTAATCATATTATTGACGCTCAAAGTGAAATAGATAAATTAAATAATAATAGCTATCCATTAAATCTATATTTAGACAAAAATGGAATAATTACGTCCTATGAAAGCATGATTAATAATGATAAAAAGAATGGTGTTAATAAAGAATTAGAAAAATTACTGTAGCTAACAGCAGTTTGCAAAAATGGCGGGTTTTGGGCTTAATTTAGTGTTGGTTTTGTACTTTCAAAGTCAGTGTTTAACAGAAAGTTTAGGCTTCCTTAATCCGCCACTTCTGCAAGCTGCCAAACGTTATAGCCAATGGTAAAAAACACAGACAACATTCATAATTTGCAACTTTGATGAATAATAAACCAAAAATAAAGACAAGTTTCACTAAAAGAATCAAGACAAGATTTATTAAATTGGCAAAGGAAAATTCAAGTGTAAATGAAATAGCTACAGGGGCGGCATTGGGAGCTTTTACAGGTGTTTTCCCATCATTTGGTTTTGGATTTTTAACGGTACTTCTATTACATAGGTTTTTTAAATTCAATATTTTTGCAGCAGCAACAGGTAGTTTAATTTCTAATCCTCTAACAAGTCCACTGTTTATGCTGTTAAGTTTTGAAACTGGAGAGTTGCTACTTAACACAGATGTTCGTTTTGACATGCATAATTGGTCTGCAAATTTAAAAGAAGCTGGCTATTCGATTTTTATAGGTGCAATAGCAGTAAGTAGTTTCTGTAGCTTTGCAACATATTTTATTACAAAATATATTGTAATTTATATTAGAAATAGGCAGAGCAATAGTTCTGAGAATTATTGACCAATAGGAAAAGACTAGAAAGAGTAAAACACACATTTAAAAAAAATAAAGATGAAACTACTAGTAACGACCGATTTTTCGGTAAATTCAAAAGGAGCAATTAGGTTTGCTCAAATGCTAGCAAAGCAATCAAATGAAATAGAAGCAACATTCTACCACACTGTACATTTTTTAAAGCCAACTAAATGGAGTGATATTTTCTATAAAACATTTATACAAGAAGAAATAGAAAGACTTACTGCTGAGCTTAAAAAGTTTGTTTATTCAACAATTGGAGAAGATAAAAATAAGTTTGCCAATATTAAGTTTGTTATTGACTCTGCTATCTCAACCGAGAAAGACATTATAAGATATGCCGAAAAAAACAAAATGGATTTTATTTGTATCGCAACACAAGGTGCTGGTGTATTGAGAAAGATAATGGGTACTCATACATCCTACATTGTAAATAATTCTAAAACTCCCGTTTTGGTTATTCCTAGTCATTATCGTGCTAAAGTATTAAAAAAAGTAACTTACTTATCAGATTTTGAAAACCTAAAGAAAGAAATAGATAAGGTTTCCAAATTTTCGGGTACTGTAAAATGCGGTTTAGATGTATTGCATTACTCATCTATTATTTTTGACAAAAATAAATTTGAACGCAATAAAAGTTTATTTAGTACAGAGGAATATAAAAACATTAAACTAAACATTGTAAAAAATAATCTGGAATTATCTCTTGTAGACAGAATCTCTCAGTTTATTTCTAAATCGAAACCTGAACTTTTAATCATGTTTACAAAAAGAGAAAAGAGTTTTTTTGAGACAATTTTTCTGCCGAGTAAATCTGCTGAACTTACCTATACCACTAAAATACCAGTATTGATATATTCCAAATGAAATCGGCTAAAGGTAACTTTGTTGTAAATATTTTTCGAAAAGCAAAGATTAGCTTTTTAAAAATATACTATGCAAGAGGGAGTGCTCATGAAATTGCATTAGGAGCAGCAATTGGAGCGTTTTGGGGTGTATTCCCAACCTTTGGGTTAAGTACAGTTTTATCTCTACTATTATACAAAATCTTTCGTTTTAACATAGTAGCCGCAATATCAGGTGCATTTATTTCTAATCCTTTAACAAGTCCTTTTTTATTGATGATAAGCTATAAAGTTGGAAGCTATTTTATTAAAACTGATATTCAATTTGATTATGACAATTGGTATAAAAATTTACCCCAAATGGGATATGTTTTAATTATTGGTTCTACCATAGTTAGTTCAGTAATGGGATTATTTGTTTATTATATCACTAAATATACTGTTGAGCGCAGGCGTAACCTAAAAGCTAACAACCCAATTCAAAAGACAAAATGAATCATCACATATTATCTGTTCATGAAACCCAACAATTGCTTAACACAAGCAAAAATGGTTTGCATCAATCTGATGCCGAAGAACGGTTGCTTGAAAATGGAAGGAATGAATTAGTTGAAAAAAAGAAAAACCCTTTTTGGATTCTTATGTTAAATCAATTTAAAGATTTAATGATATTGATTCTTCTCGTTGCAGCCGGAATATCAATCGCAATCGGAGATGTCAAGGATGCAGTACTGATAATAAGCATCGTATTAATGAATGCACTCATTGGTTTTATTCAAGAATACAAAGCTGAAAAGGCAATGGCTGCATTAAAAAAGATGTCTGCTTTAAACTCTTTGGTTCGAAGGAATGGTAAGCTTATTGAAATAGCAACATCGGAATTAGTAATTGGTGATATTGTTGTTTTAGAGACTGGCGACATTGTTCCTGCAGACATTCGACTTACTGAAACACATTCGCTTAAATTAGAAGAATCTTCTCTTACTGGCGAATCTTATACCATAGATAAACAAACCCATCAACTCCATTTGGAAAACCTACCCATTGGCGACAGAAGTAATATGGCATTCAAAAGCACCATCGTTTCTTATGGCCGAGGCGAAGGCATTGTAGTCGCAACGGGAATGAATACCGAAATAGGACGTATTGCTGCACTCTTACAGGAAAAAGAAAATCTAACTCCTCTTCAAATTAAGCTAGCAAATTTCACTAAAAGATTATCTTTAATTATATTGATTATTTGTGCTATAGTGTATGTTTTGGGTTTACTAAGAGGCGAGGATTCTATAAAGATGCTGTTCATAACAATTTCTGTAGCGGTTGCAGCAATACCCGAAGCATTACCAGCTATTATCACAATCTCATTGGCCATCGGTGCTAAACGATTGGTAAAAAAGAATGCACTCATTCGCAGACTTCCTTCGGTTGAAACTTTAGGTTCAATTACCTATATCTGTTCAGATAAAACAGGTACAATTACCCAAAATAAAATGACGGTTACTGACATCTGGCAACCAAATGAAATAGTATCCTATCAAAACTTCAAAGAAGAAGAGTTGTTATTGTTTGCAATGGAACTAAACCATGATGTTTCTGTAGATGAATTGAATAAATTTAATGGAGATCCAACAGAAATTGCTTTAGTAACATACACCCGAAAACAAAAGCACTACAACGAATCATGGCGAGAAAATAAACGAGTTAATGAATTACCCTTTGACTCTGAAAGAAAACGAATGACAACCGTTTACGAATACAATGGTAAATATATAGCTATTACAAAAGGTGCTGTAGAATCGGTATTAAAATGTTGTACAACACATAACGATACCGAAATTTTAAAAGTCGTTAATACATTTGCACAACAAGGTAAACGAGTTTTGTCTTACGCTTATTCAATATTGGATAAATTACCTGAAAAAAGTACCATCCAAAACACAGAACAGAATCTTAACTTCATTGGCATAGTTGCTATGATAGACCCTCCGAGAGAGGAAGCCAAACAAGCAATTGCCGATTGCCATTCAGCAGGCATTACACCAGTAATGATAACAGGTGATCATCCTATAACAGCTCACGCAATTGCATTAGAAACGGGTATTATTTACAAAAAAACAGATAAAGTAATTACGGGTGCAGTATTAGAGAGCTATTCTGATGAAGAGTTTGAAAAGGAAGTTGAATACATAAAAGTTTATGCCCGAGTATCGCCTGAGCAAAAATTAGAAATTGTAAAAATGTTACAAAAGAAAAATAATTTTGTAGCGATGACGGGAGACGGTGTAAATGATGCTCCTGCTTTGCGAAGAGCTGATATTGGTGTTGCTATGGGTATTACAGGAACTGATGTAAGCAAAGAAGCTGCCCAAATGATTTTACTGGATGATAATTTTGCTACCATCATTAAGGCAGTAAAAGAAGGTAGGAGAATTTATGATAACATCAGAAAATTTATAAAATATACACTTACGAGTAAGGGTGGTTTAATTTCTATTATCCTTTTAGCACCACTTGTCGGAATGCCCATTCCACTTATACCAATACAAATTTTATGGATTAACTTGGTAACAGATGGACTACCAGGATTAGCCTATGCAGCTGAACCTGCTGAAGAAAACATTTTACAACGACCACCTCGAAGGACAGATGAAACCATATTCACAAAGAGTTTAGGTTTCCATATTTTTTGGGTAGGTTTATTAATGGCAACCATTTGTTTATCTATACAAGCATGGGCGATTCATATTGGGAACGATAAGTGGCCAACTATGGTCTTTACAGTATTATGTATAAGCCAAATGGGGCAAGCCATGGCTATTAGAAGCGACATAAAATCACTATTTCAACAGGGAGTTTTTACCAATAAACAACTGGTTGGTGCTGTTCTACTAACCTTTGCTTTGCAAATGGCAGTAATTTATGTTCCTTTCTTACAGGACATTTTCATTACAAAATCTTTGACCGTTATTGAACTATTAATCTGTATAGGACTATCAAGTATTGTTTTCTGGATAGTAGAAGTAGAAAAATGGATTAAACGGAGAAGTCTAAACATCTCAAGGTCTAAGAAATAATCATGACACTAAAACTCAATACTGACAATGGTTTGCAAGGATGGTGGACAAGAACCACTGGCTATAACACGGGTTTGGCAAAAGTGGCGGTTCAGTGCTCCGCAGACACATTTGTGGTTAATCAAAGTTTGGTTCTCCGCATCAACATTTGTGGTGATAATCGCCACCTTCGCCAAGCCCGAAACCGTTGGCAGATATACTATTCTAAAAATAGACAAATCATTAAAAATAACTTAATATGAAAAAGCTAAAAACAATTTTCAACATTTTGATTTTTACTTATATTTTCAACATTCAAACTTATGCTCAAAACATAGAATGTCCTAGTGATTTAATTCACAAACAGTTATTATTATCAAATTCACAATATTTTAGTAAAAATCAATTACTGGAAAGTGAAATTAAAAGAATTATAAATACATCCGAAAACAAAGCTAATAACAATATAATTTATACAATTCCTGTAGTTGTGCACGTTATTCATTTAGGAGAACCAATTGGTACTGGAACAAATATATCGAATGAACAAATAATTGATGCAATTGCTGGTCTTAATAATCGTTGGAGGAATGTCAATGGAAATGGAATTGGAGTTGATGTTGAAATTCAATTTTGTCTAGCTAATAGAAATCCAAATGGTAATCCTACAACTGGAATAAATAGAGTAAATGCATCAAATATTCCAAATTATGCTGCAAATGGAATAAGTCTCTTTTATTCCAATTGCAATGCTCCTAGCGAAGAAACAATTAAAGACTTAAGTAAATGGCCAGTTAGTGATTATTATAATATTTGGGTTGTAAACAAGATATGTCAAAATTTTGGTGGATTTGTTGGTCAAGCTTCATATCCAAATGGAAGTCCATATGATGGAACTGTAATTAACTCATGGATTATGACTTCAGAAATGGTTTTAGCTCATGAAGTAGGACATGGTTTTAACTTGTATCATACATTTGAAGGAGATGGTGGTAATTTATTTTGTCCTTTAAATTCTCCTTGTAATTCTAATGGTGATTTCGTATGTGATACACCACCTCATAAACAAGGAGATTGTGATTTTTCAAACCCATGTTCTTCAGTTGGTGTATGGAGCAATAGTTTAAATAATTATATGAGCTATTGTGGTCAAAGGGATAGATTTACTCAAGGACAAAAAGATAGAATAAGGGCTACAGCAATTGTATATCCAAGGTTAAGTTTGTTGAGCTCTCTTGGTTGTTCAGGTTTAGGAATAAATGACAATGAATTAGATAACTTCATTATTTATCCAAATCCATCAAAAAATATAGTGATTATAGAATTAACAAATAATATTGATATTGGAAAACTTCAAATTTTTAATCCAATAGGAAAGAAAATATTTGAAACAGATATAACAAACTCAACAATTGAAATAAACATAAGCCAGTTTTCAAAAGGTATCTATATATTAAGATTTTCTGATAATGAAAGAATAATTTCTAAAAAATTAATAGTTGATTGAAAAAGTACATCTGCCAACACGTGTTTTGCGCTATTGATTACTATGATAATTCCAAAATAAAATTGATAATTTTTTCATTGTTTTTTTGATAATAATTCAATGTTTTTGTTCCGTTA
>LNFM01006660.1_pt1 | contig 18815 bp, 14 predicted proteins | sample 596031 | NCBI WGS metagenome assembly LNFM01 (sample SAMN04254537, study PRJNA301005) | activated carbon metagenome | isolation source: dual media filters at the Ann Arbor, Michigan drinking water treatment plant | place: USA: Ann Arbor | reverse complement strand
TGGCATAACCGCGATCGTGATTTACGGACGTGAGCATGAGGGAGATGATGGTAAGACCATGTGCTTGAAAGCACCATTGGCGAGCACGATTGGCAAGCTCGGTTATCCAGTATTTCCCATCATCTGCATGGGTGCAGTAACACCGGGGGACATGTTGAGTTTCAAAACATGTGAGCACTTCAGTCAGTGCGCTTATCTCGGCCAGTTTGATTCCAAGGCACCAGTACACATCTACACGCACGCATATCTTCCCCTTCCAAGAAACAGTCGAGAACAAAAAAACGAATCACCGCGCCTTGTGGTCATTGATGAGTCATTTCTTTCGACATGCCTACGGACATTCGAAATTCCCAGAGATGAGCTCACATCTTCTGCCAGCGAAATGCCCGCTGCGGAAACAGTCATCAAGCATCTGCTTGATGCACTAGACAATGGTGGTCCCTTGCTTGAATCTCTTCGATCCAGTGGATTGACCAAAGCTCAACTTGAAGAAGCCCTGAAGGTCACTGAGCACAGTGACGCAAGTTTTACGCCATACGCTTCTGACCCTGAGCTCCTCCAGTATCTCAACAAGAGAAAACCGCGGGTGAGGCTCGATATCGCCGTTCAAATACTCATCGACGAGCTGGCAACAAGTCGATTGGACAGTCATGGCATCAGCTACGACCCTATACGTCGACTTGTTCGACTCCACTACAGGATGCCAATTACACGGTTTTCCGCAAAAGTGGATCCTCTTGACATTCTATTGATCGATGCAAATGCAGATGACAACCTGCTACGACCGTGGTTTCCGAATGTTGAATTGAAGAAAATTACTGTGGAACGTAACGCGTTCGTTACCCAATGCTCGTCGATAAGAGGTTCCACAACCTCATTTGTGCCGGACAAAAATCAGGACTTGAGCTCCAAAGAACATGCCAATAAAAACATCGAAGGACTGAACGCACTGATCGAACGCGAGGCGGAAGATCCTTCTCACAAGCTGCTTGTCGTGGGCCCACAGGCCGTGGTGGGTAATTCACGCAATAATGTTGCGCCGCTGATTACCGTACCTTCAAACGTCGTTCTGGCGCATTTCAATGGATTGCGCGGAATCGATACGTACAAAGATTGCGACGGAGTTATTATCATTGGTCGGAACCAGCCGCCGATTGATGAACTTGAGAATTTGGCCAGAGCACTTTGGTACGATTCTCCCGAACCACTCCGCTTTGCCAACGACTGGGTGCTTGAAGCCCGCCCTTACTGGATGCGGGAAACTTCAATGACGTATGGGATGGAGGTGCTGGTTCACCCAGACCCAAGAATACAGACACTGCACGAACAAATCCGTGAGGGTGAATCTACACAAGCCATCGACAGACTCCGGCTGATCCATGCGCCTCAGCCCAAACGAGTGATCATCGTATCCAATATTCCCCTGGATATTCAGGTGGATAAACTGGCAACATTCAAGACGCTCGCGTACCAGACTCGGCTTGAGCGTGCGTTTTGGGAGCTAAACGGAACCATGCCGTTGAACTCGAACTGGCTGGCATCCCGCTTTCCGGATCTCTGGACTACATCCGAAGCCGCCAAGAAGGAAATACGTGGGGAGGCTCAAAAGGGTCTTTTTTTTAATAATATTACTATTAACAATTCGACCCTTTTACATCTCAAATATCGCGTTCTTGGTCAGACGCGGCATAGTAGTGCCGTGAGCGTATTGGACAAAGCCCGCGCCCGCGCTGCGCTCACAAAGCTACTGGGGCAACCGATCACGGCACGGGTAATGACAAACGGCGAACCAGGCCCAGAAGAAGTTGGCTGGATGGGACAGGTCGCCTTGCCGGCGCGGACGGCCTACGGGTCAGTCCGGTCGTAAAGGCGAGCGGTTGCAGGTGCGTGCAGCACGTTTCATGGCTTTGCACGAAGTTACTTATCTGACCCGATCATCCAGCCGTACCGGGGCTTAGTGATTTTCGCCTCCCAAAATTTTTTATTTTTTGAAATTTCCCAAGAATCAGGTTGCCCCGGGTCCCTCCCCACTCGGTCGACGTTAACCCCCACCCCGTTTCGATCGGCTTTCCCCCCCCCAAAAAAGAATGCTTTTCCCCCGCGCTCGGCAAAATCGCCTCGCGCACTGACGGCTTGATGCGTAGCTATTTCGCTACGAACCTTCGTAAGGAGACATCATCATGTCGCTCAGAACCATTCTGCAGTTTCGTACCCGCCCCTCCCGCATCAAGCGCTGCGCACTCTTGGCCTTCACTGCCGTCCGCAAGGTACAGGCACAGGCCGCTGCGGTGCCCGCTGCGCTGAACAGCGTGCGCGAGGACGTCGTGTCAGCCTGGCAGGAGTCGGCCAAGTCCCTCCCAAAGGCATGAGGGAGGACCATCATGCTGATAACCGGACTGATGATCTTCCTCGCAGCGGCCCTGATTCTCGCCAAGCTGCCCCGCCGCCTGATGCTGAGAGCGCTCCATCACGATGTGGCGCTCGACCTGATGGTGTCGGCGGTGGTGCTGGCAATTCACTGGGGCACTTTCAGCGGGGTGATGGCGGCGACGGTGGCCGGGCTGATGACATCCCTGGCCACCTCGGGAGCGAAACGCCTCTTCGGCTACATCGCGAACAACCGATACCACCCCGGGCTGTTCTATCTCGACTGCGGGGAGGCCTCTCTCCACTCGACATAGCCCTCGGCGCGGCAGCGGCCGAGATCGCCCGCCAGATCGTACGGCGCGGCCTGAAGCGGCTGCTCTAGCTCCACAACGTTCCCACCCCTCTGCCCCGCGGCGCCTCTGGCGTCAGCGGGGCTTTTCTTTTTCAGGAGAATGAACATGCGCGACCTGTATCAGGAAGTGACGGACCGCATCATCGCGGCCGTCGAGACCGGCACCCCACCCTGGGTGCAGCCGTGGTCCCGGACCGCGGACCCGCGGCCGGCCAACGCCGCCACCCAACGCCCCTACCGGGGCATCAACAGCCTGCTGCTGGGCCTCGAGGCCCAAGTCCAGGGCTATCCCCTCAACCGCTGGCTGACCTTCCGCCAAACGGCCAAGCTCGGTGGCCGGATCCGGAAGGGTGAAAAAGGCACCACCGTGGTCTTCTACAAGCTTCATGAGATCACCGGCGAGCCCATGGCCGACGAATCCCCGGACCGACGGGTGATACCGCTCCTGCGGGCCTTTACGGTGTTCAACCTGGCTCAGATCGAGGGCCTGCCGGACAACCTGGCCATGCCTGCCGTCCCGGTGGTCTGGGACTCACAGGCCGAGGCCGAGCACCTGATCCTTGCCTCTGGCGCCGATCTCCGTCACGGCGGCAACCAAGCCTACTACGACTGGGCGCAGGACTCGATCCAGGTACCGCCTAAAGGCGCCTTTGCCGATCCCGGTGCCTACTACGCGACCGCGCTGCACGAGCTGGTCCACTGGACCGGACACCGCAGCCGTTGCGCCCGGGACCTGACGGGCCGTTTTGGTGATGCTGCCTATGCGATGGAAGAGCTGGTGGCCGAGATGGGTGCGGCCTTCCTCTGCGCCCACTGCCACATCGATGGCCGCCTGCAGCACGCGGCCTACGTCCGTGCCTGGCTGCCGGTGCTCCAGCGCGACAAGCGAGCGATTGTCACGGCCGCCTCGAAGGCCCAGGCCGCTGCTGATTACCTGTTTGCCCGGGCCTGCCCTGAGCAGCAGGAAGGAGCGGCAGCATGAGAGAAGAACAGATCATTGCCCGCGCCCTGCGCATTCTTGATAACCGGCTGCGTGAGGGACCCATCCTCAGCGCTCCCCAGGCCGTGAGGGACTACCTGCGCCTTCGGCTGCAGGACCTGGAGCACGAGGTCTTCATCTGCGTGTTTCTGGATGCCCAGCATCGGGTCATTGTTGCGGAGGAACTCTTCCGCGGCACGCTGACCCAGACCTCCGTCTACCCCCGGGAGATCGTGAAAGCGGCGCTGCGCTACAACGCCGCTGCGCTGATCTTTGCGCATAACCATCCCTCGGGGCTGGCCGAGCCCAGCCGGGCCGATGAGGCCCTCACCAGTGCCCTGAAACAGGCGCTGACGCTGGTGGATGTCCGAGTGCTGGATCACTTCGTGATCGCGGGCGCGGGAGCCGTGAGTTTTGCGGAGCGCGGGCTGCTCTAGGCCTGATTGGGGACCTACTAAAGCCGTCATCAAAAGGAGATCGTTCAATGACCCTATGTATTTGATTTGTTGCCTGAAATACCGACTTCATAAGTCATCTCATTTTTATCTCAGCCCCGGCCCGTCCGGGGCTTTTTTATTTCTGAAAGGAACTGACATGGATAACTATTTTGCGAAGCTCAACAGTATCAATGTGACCGAGCACATCGAAAAGAAAGGTTCATTTGCATATCTGAGCTGGCCCTATGCCGTTGCCCAGTTACGGCAGGTTGAGCCCTCCGCCAGCTGGGAGGTCCGCCGCTTCGAAGGTTTGCCGTATCAGAAGACGGAATTGGGTTACTTCGTTGAAGTGGCGGTGACTGTCCAGGGAATCACCTTGTCACAGATCCACCCAGTATTGGATCTCGACCACCTACCTATTGAGCATCCTACGGTCTTTGATATCAACACCAGCATCCAGCGCTGCCTGGTCAAAGCCATTGCTCTCCACGGACTCGGGCTCTACATCTATGCAGGGGAAGATTTGCCGGAAACCGACAAGCAGAGGGATGTATCTGCAGCAAATCCTGTCTCGAAAAGTACTGAGCAAACTTCAGCACCAACAATCAAGCCGGTCACTCCTGCACAGCTGCGCTACATCGGCATCCTGCTGAAGGATACCGGGGTGAAGCAGCAGGCGCTGCTAGATGAGATGGAAATTTTTGCGCTGGAAGACCTGAGCTCACAGTCAGCAAGCGCCCTTATCCGGACATTGGAAGGGCGGAAGAAAGCCGCATAAATATAGGATACCGACACCTCAAACGACTCATCGGGCTGACTTCTGCTGTGGGGAGTCTCAAATTTCGATGAAAACTTTAATCTTCGTCTTCGTAGTACCACCCGCTTTCTTCAGACCTCGTGAAATCATCTTCATTGCTCATTATCTCAGCCAAGGCCTCAAATCGCCCTTCGTCCAGACTCCCAAGATCTATTTCTTCATCTTTCTTGCTCCAGTCCCGCACATCAAGTACCCGCTTAATGAAGTGCGATACATACACCCTCCAGCCATTTGCTTCATTCTGTATGCCGGCCTCAGAATGATGGCGTCTAGCAAGCCCGCTTGCATATTCATGCGCTTCTGCGAAGCTCGTGAAAAATTTGCCAGGGTTCAAACCTTCCATTCATTGCCTCCAAACTTGAGTGAAGGCTTATGACTTCGTCCGTTTTGACTTGAATTTCCAGTAGATCCAGATGCCTGCGACAAATGCCATGACCAGACCGATCACCGTTTCAACCACGTGTGGATTTCCAACAATGCTGATCCATGCGATGAATACGCCCATCCCCACGATGATGCTCAACGTCGAAGCCATGGTTTGCATACCTCCTGTGGCGTTTACTGGGTTTTCAAGACAGTCAGCTTAGATAGGCGTGATCTGATTGCGCCAATCGTTCTGCGATGGTTGTCTGCAATTCTTGCAATTGGTACTTTTTTCTCATATGCCACCAGCAACATGCGGTCTTCGCCAGCATTCCAAGGCGCACTGGTTCGCTCTGGCAGACTGGAATGTCTTTCTTCTCGCCTCGCGAGAGCCTCCAAAGCGTCAGCTGAGGACTGAAGCGCCTCAAGTATCCGTGGGGTCCGAAATGACAGCATTTCGGGTATTACCTCCCCTGTTTCAGAATTCACGCCTCGTAATAGTGCGATGATTTCTGTGCGATGGTCGCGCAGTTCCTCTGGAGTGAATACTTGTGGAATTTCGGGAAAAAACATGCTCTCCCCCGTGAAAATGTCACGATTAGTGCGTGGCCAATAAGTATACGATAAGTCAGATTCTGGAGCGTGAAACTCACGCTCCGCAAGAAATTCGGCCAGAAAGTCACCGCCCTCAGGAAGGAGGCCGGGATATCGCAGGAGGCTTTGGCCGACCGCTGCGGCCTGGCGCGGTCATACATGAGCCGGATCGAGCGCGGGAACGCCAACCCGTCGCTTGACGCGATAGAAATCCTGGCCGGTGGACTCAAGGTACCGATTAACCGATTATTTGAAGACTAGTTTTCCAGCAAGGGTTTAACTGCTGACCACCATCCCTTGATGGTTCTGTCCTCCAGCAGCCCCGGTTGCCGACCCGCCATTTCCCCGAACCACCCCACCATGCCGTCCCAAGGCTCGTCGGCGGGGATGGCGTGTAGCGTCCACCCAAGATCCTCGAGCAAAGCATTACCCTTGGCCGTGTTGTTGATTACTGATGTCGTTACAAAGTTGTCGTCGGAGTTGCTGCCTCCACGGGACACTGGGTATACATGATCAACTACAGGCCAAAGCTCCCAAAATACTTCGTGTGAGTGACCTGCTTTCCAGGTGGGATGCATGGGGAACTCTTCCGGCATCAGCCTGTTAATGGCCAGTAGTGCGCCGGGAAAAATCAAATTTGAGCCTGAATAGCGGTCTATAAAACGGTCCCTGTAGAAGATCTTCACCGCTCGGTTCTTGGTGATGGTCTGGCGTTTTTCACAAGAAGCTTTCCATGAAAATCTATCGTTTGCAATTTTCTTCGCTTCATCCAGGCGACCCAATAACAAGGCGATCCCTATTTTTGAAAAATCATTTGCCCTTTCAGTTTTTTGCAAACCAAATACTCCGATTTGTATTTTTGAATTGCAACTTCAAAAAGGTATCGCAAAAGTGCTCAAATTCAAGTCAATACTTATTCAATGCTAGGAGAACCAAGATATGCCCTCAGATCCGATGCACCGAAACAAAGTTGGTAGGCCCATTTTCCAAAACGTCCATCATTGTTAACTGCTCTACACCACCGTTCAGCCGCCGATTTCTTGATCATCGCATCGCCTATCTGGCCTTTAATCTCCACTACGAGATACTCGCCATTGGCCAAGCGGACAATAAAATCCGGTAGGTATTTTCTGGATACTCCATCTTTCCGGTATGGAATCACAAGTCCTAAACGATCATTTTTAACCCAAGCTTCGACCAAGGGATGCACGCTCAGCAACTCCGCTGCCTCCCGCTCCCAATCTGAGTCGAAAATCGCCGCATTGAGGTGGCATTTGTCAACTTCGTGCAATGCTTTACCGGTGTAAAAATTAACGGTTCTGGTCGATCGTATTGCAGCGGAGCCCGGTGCTAGAACAGGTTTCTCCTGACTGGCGCCACCGCCGTCCACCGTCGACATGGCGTTGATTAGCATAGCAACTGCCTTGCCAAAGTAAGGGTTGATCGCCAAGTCCTGCTTGGTCCTGGACTTGAGAGGCTCGACGTGATCGCTGATGAATTGGTTGGCCGCCTCCAGCATCTGCGGAAACAGACGATGCATTGGTATGGCATCGCCCCGCTCCTCTCGCCACTTGATGGCCAGCACCTTGGCTAATTCAAAGGCAACCTGTTGAACACGGATCCCTTGCCTCCAGGCCTGGAGATTGACGCGAACCGTGGAACCAGGTCCGTACTGGATCAACCGACCGTCGGGCGTCGCAAGGCCACGAAGGAGCACGTCATCAGGAACATCCTCCGGGTCCAGAGCCAACTCTCCGACATGGTCCCAGTCAACCTTGACGGATATGATTCCCGGATCCTGATATCCCTCGACGACAGGGAATTCGATTTCATATTTCGCCCGCTCCTGTTCGGCATACACATGATTGGCGGGGGGGGAAGGCGGTTGCGGTTTTCCACCCTCCACCTTGAAAGGAATCAGTTCGAACGGCACCCCAAAAATCTGCGCGGTCTCTTCGGTGAACAACTTGGTTTCGGGATCCACGGTGTATGAAGTACGGCGTAGGGCTCGTCCAACCACCTGCTCGCAAAGCAATTGCGAACCAAACGGGCGCAACCCCACGACATGGGTCACCGTAGTTGCATCCCACCCTTCTGACAGCATCGATACGGAAATAATGCATCGAACATCACGGCCCGGGGGCACATCTGGATTGATGGCCATCAGGTCATTTTCCTCATCATCCAAGGCTTTTCTGTTGTGCTTTTCCACGATGGCCGCATAGTCCTCGGGTACTTTGCCTCCAGGCCATCTGGTTTTTCCGATAGTTTCCAGCACAAAACGCAAACGACGGGTTTCGTCGCTCGAGCCGCCGGCGGCAATGTCCTCTCCAACTTTGCTGTCGATGCGGATCGTCATCTCCTGCCCCGGCGCATTGCGGAATTCCGGTATGCCGGCACCATATTGGGCATCGCCTTCGGCAAGCCAGGAATACATCGCCTTGGCGATCGTGGTGTCCCGGCAAACGATAATGAACACCGGCGGCACATCTTCACGCCGGTTACCGGAAGCAAAATGCTCCTGCCATCTAGCCAGTGTTTCTCGCCAGCTTGATGCCAGCGTTACGATCGGTGCGGTTGCATAGCGCATCACCTCGGCCACCGTGACAGGACCGATATGGCCGTCATCCTGCGCCTGCTTCTGGACCCACCGCCAAACATTGAAATAGCGCGGCACCTCTTCGCCCGAACCATCTTCGGTAGGCAATTGCGGTACTTTTACAAGCCCAGCCTCGATCGCCTCCAGCAGGCTGAAATCGGAGACGACCCAAGAGAATGGTTTGCCCACCTCGTTACCACTACCCTGGATATAGAAAGGGGTGGCCGACAGATCCAGACACAGACGGATGCCATTGCCCCGCCCACCAAGAACCTTGTTGATCCGGTCCAATCCCTCAATCCAGACAGTGGCCTCACGAACATTGAATTCGGTCGTTTCATCCTCCTCCCCGTAGGGATCGCCTTCATCGTATATTCCGCGGCGGTAGGCGTGGTGCGCCTCGTCATTCATCACCAGAATCGCGGAGCTGCGGCCTTTGCGCCCGCCAAGAACTCGCTTGATAAAAGCCGCATCGCTCTCGAGGTATTGCGTTTCCTTGACGTTGAATGCCCTGGGCGTTCCGTCACGCTTCTTCTCAACGCTGATGATCTGGAAGGCGCCGACGGTCGCCTGATGCTGTATCTGCTCAATAGTGACCGTGGCCGTCACCTTGATCGTTCGGAACTTTTCCACCGGCTGCCCGCGCTTGACGACCCGGCCACTCTGTCCGTTTACATCGCGAAGCTCTCGACGCTCCAAGTTGTGCCAGTTGGTGACGAATACCTCACCACGTCGAAGATCGGTCATACGGTGCACTGGCACGAGTTCGCGGGTTCGATACAGAGACAACTCATCCCGCTCGGGATTGAGTTCCTGCAGCCGGTCACGGATCGTTACATTTGGACAGAGGATCAGCACGGTATCGGAGTAGGCAGGATTCTGCGGGTCAACCACCTTGTTCAGGATGGACCAGGCCGCAAGCATGCCCATCACCGTGGTCTTGCCGGATCCGGTGGCCATCTTGAGGGCATAGCGCAGAAAAGCTTTGTAGCCGGCCTCCTTGGCGGCCGGCCCGGGCTCGTCAGACGGGATGCTGATGCCTTGAAGCAAATCAGGCGATCCTTCTACGAGAAATATCACCGTCTCGGCCGCTTCAATCTGGGCGTAGAAAAGAGGTTGCACCCGCTCCGGAGCACGCCACAGGTCAATCAATTCCTTCGTTACACGAGTGGCTCCCTGGTAGTCGCGGTTTCGCCAATCCTGCACACGCTGGCGAAGAAGGTTGGCAAGATCAAGCAGGTATTCGTTGCCCTTCAGATCTTCATCGAACATTTCCCCCTGATCGGCCGAACGGCGGCCACGGGCTGCACGATCGGGGACGCGAAGAAAGTAGCTGGCTGGGCGCCGCCCTTGCTGAAGGTGCGGGGGCTTCCCCTCCTCAATGTGCCAATGCTGCCTGGGCTCCTCGTAGGGCGAATTGATAATCGGGTTGGCGACTGCATTGATTTGACTCATGCAGCGACCTCAATACCGATCGCAGCCACTCGTTCGGTCAGGGACACGCGCATTCCCTCACCTTCTTTTGACGTCAGATGCCAACCATCGCCAGTCTTAGTCGGGGACAAATCAAAAAGCTGTGGCTTATCCAGGGCAGTGAGAACCAAACAGACCCGATAAGATGACGAATACAACTGGAGTTTGGCAAACTCGTTCGGCGTCAATCCAAAATTGACTGAATCTCCAGACTGCCCCTTCACCTCCACACGCAGAAAGTGAGCGCCTTTTCTAACTTCAAGATCCCATCCCACGTTGTCAGCTTGTTTACAAGTGACCTTGTAACCTCTTTTTTCCCAGTGGGTCCATGCCGCATCGACAGCGGCCTTTTCGACCGCAGCGTTATGGGCAGCATCAACCCTTCGAGCTTTTTTATTGCTGGTAACGGGCGTTTCTTGCTCATCCGGCGGTAATGAAGTGCCGTTGGCGCCAGCCATGTAACGGCGAAAACGCCTGATGAAATCCCTTACAGACTGAAGGTCCTCGTGGTACCCTGGATACCAGACATTGGACTGACCTGGAAACCCCTTGAATCCTTGCGTGGCAACCGGGACCGGAAAGGTGCGCATCTCCTCCGGCAATAATGTCGCGTCATTCTTTTCGACAACACACATATACTGCCGCAAAGATTCGTCCATGCCGGGTATCCGGCCCCGGCGAACCCGATATTGACGATGGAATACCGTGGCGTTGCGGTACCAACCGACCACCACCTGCCCGACCCCAGGCCTGGCTGCCATGAACACCACATCAACACCGGCAAGTTCATCGCCAACTGCCCAGGTCTTGCTGCTATCCAACATTTTCAGCCGGATACCCGCATGATGACGACTCATCGCGTATCCATAGCATTTGCCCCGGCTGGGCTTGAAGTTGTATACCTCGCCACCAACACCACGCTTTTTGACGTAAGCACCACCACCCGTGATGACGCCAGGTCCGTCGTAGCGCTCCATGTAACCGACGCGCAAAAACAGCAACGGATTCATGCGGCCACCTCCAGCACCTGCATCAATTCGTTGCCTCGCTCGTCAATCACTTTCACGGCCACCCGCCTTTTGTCGCCCAGTGCAAAAGGCTCACTTACAGTGCCAGCCAAGTGCTCCCAAACTGAATCATCGAACGTGGCTTTAAGGGAGCGCTGGAGGTTGTCCCAAGCACTAGTTTTGGGAAAGAAAACCTGGGTCGCATAAAAGCTCAATCCATCGTAATCGGTGTCGATCATCCAGCAAGGCAGGTCTTCGGCCTTGATCCCTTCGGTCTTCATCGAATCCGGATCAAAAAGATCCAGGCCCCGGAGTTCCACTTCGAACAATGCCTGTCCTTCAGGACCTTTTTTCTTTGCGGACCGGATCTTCGCATCGGGCAAGCCAGTTACCGAGAAGATTTCTGAAGCCCGCGTGGTCTTGAGCAAGTCCGACATGGCCACATCAGGTGTCACCGCCACATATGAGGCGTGAATGCGCAGCTTTTTGACGTCTTCGATCATGGCGCGTGCATTGGGCTCGATTGCAAAGCCGAAGAAGTACAAGCGCTCGTACTTCAGGTAGTGCGCCTCCCGTCCGGCCTCGTAAACTAACGTTGCAGACACAGCGCCATCGGCCGGCCCAAAGACAATAGCAACTTTCTTGTCACCCTCCTTGGCCTCAGCATGCAGGTATTCGGCATCAACGGTACGGCGCACACCAGACAAAATCAGTTCGCGATTGCCTGGTAAGCGCAGCGTCTTGGACTGACGCAGCACCTCGGTCATACGCTCAATGTGGGTTGCCACATCACCACTTCCTGCACTATCGACATTACCCGAGGTTTCAAGGGGCTGAACAGGTGCAATAGTAGCCTCGACAACAAAAGGGCCTGATACGCGAGTAACTCCTGGCACCTCCTCTGGCCGGTCGACCAAGACCTCCATGGCTGGAACCTCGTCGTTTGCAAGTGACTTTAGTGTGACGTGCGGAACTAAACCTCCAAACTCTTTGCCGCGCAGTTGTTTTCGCTTATATACAAAACCGGCACTCGGTCCAGTTTGGGGTGATTTCAGTTCAAAATACGAAAATGTTGCAGTGAGTAGTCGCTGGCGTGTTAAGGCGAGTGGCACGCGTGAGGTGTCAATCGTTATCCAACGGCGGCCCCATTGCTCCGCAACAAATGCAGTTGTGCCGGAGCCACAGGTAGGATCCAACACCAAGTCACCAGGATCTGTTGTCATTAGCATGCAACGGCGAATAACAATGTCTGACGTTTGCACGACGTATGAAGGTCGAATCGCACCACGTGTATCCATCCATTGATTTGAGATGGGCGTAAAAGCAAAATCAGATAAATACCGCTTAAAAATTCGCAAACCCTCTCGCGGCAATAATCTACCCATTTCCCAAAGTTTTTTCGTGCCCGCCACTCCTATTGACCAGTGCTTGTTTGGTGGGCATCTGAGCTGGAATTCAGCTCCATTGTGTGTGACAGTTATGGAACCGGAATTTTCTCTAGAAGGCCCTGGCGAAATAATTGGCCATGTAGCAAAGACTTTTGCACCTTCGGGGATAAGTGCCGGGTTAGCAATTTCTGTTTCGCTCAATGGTCTGATCGAACCGTCTTCCATTTCAAGATTTGTATACTCAACCGCACCATCACCGCCTGGCACTTTTTCAGTAAATATGGGTCGAAACTTGATCCTGCTCTTATCTCGCGCATACCAAAGTATGAAATCACAGATAGTGCCAAGCTGACTTGCACCTTCGCCACCAGTTTTACGAAAGCTGATTTGGGAGACTAGGTTCGTTTCACCAAAAATTTCGTCAAGTAACTCTCTTACGTGATGCAAATTTTCATCTGAAATTTGAACAAAGATACTTCCGCTCGAATCCAAAAGTTCCATTGCAACCATTAGACGATCACGGAGATATGTCAAGTAAGAGTGCAGACCAAGCTCCCAAGTATCCCGATAAGCTTTGACCATTTCCGGCTCACGAGTCATGAACTCGTCCTTCCCGTGCTTATCACCCATCTCCCTATTTCTGACAAACGGCTGGAAGTTCGAGCCAAATTTCACACCATATGGCGGATCGATGTAGATCATCTGCACCTGCCCAGCCATCCCTTCGAACTCGAGCAGCGAATTCATGACGGACAACGAGTCGCCAAGGATCATCCGGTTCTGCCAAGGCCCCTTGTGTTCGTAGGCCTCAAGGTTTTCGCGGATGTCCATCCCCGAATCACCGAACAAATCCATTGACTGTCCGCGTGCCTTGCGATGGCGTATACCGTCGAGGATTGCTTTGGTCGAATGCCGTTCATGGACGAACAATGGCGCTGTCGGCACCCGGATTTCGTGCCGTTCGGCCTTGCCCGCCCAATTGAGGAAAGGCTTTGAAATTTCCTGTAGCATGCGAACAGCATCCGCGATTGAACTGATCCGATTCCCGCCCCCCTTCCACTCCTGAGTCCCAGTGAAAACCGCCTTTTCACCCTCTTGGGCAGCACGTGCGATCAGCCCCAACAACCACTCACCGAGATCCCTTTCCCGCTGCTCGTCCCATGAAAGTGCTGGATCGAGTGAACTATCGTAGCGATAGGTTCTGGGGGGTTTCTTAGCCTGGAATTGGTCCTGTACGCCTGCGTCCGGGCGTTGCACCGCTTCATCTCGATGCAGGTATTGCTCCGTTGATTCAGCTGCCCTTGACGAACGCCTTCCCCGGGTTGGTTCATTGATGCTTGCGTAGCCTGCGGGGGCCTCTTGCGCAGTCAGGACGTTAGCCGATACCTTGGCTGAAGCCCTGCCCCCGGCTGCCAGCGCCCGCTCAACCAGCTCTTCCCTGCCACCATCTGTATGCTGCTCCAACTGCCGCAGCAGCTCACGCAACTGAGAAACGCTCAGTCTTTGAATGAGCAGTTCAGGCTTTGCGCGCTTGGAGCCCGCCAATGCAGAGGCCATAGCGTCCCGGGATCTCCGATCAGCAGCAATCTCAATCTCGTTGCAGAGATCTTTGAGTTGGTCAGAATCGAGTAATTCAAGCAGGGTTTGTTTAAGATTCATTTTCTTGTTTCCCTTTACGACACAATGGCCGACGAGCAGAGGTTACAGTAGTCACACTGCCCACAGGTCTTTTTTAAGGGCTTCGGGAGTAGTTGATTCTGACGCAATGCCGCTGCAGCCGCGACGACGTTGCGCCTGACGTCTTCGATAAAATCATCATCTACTGAGCGTCTTTTTTGCTTCTGTTCGTCTAGTTCATAAATCTCTACATAGTCTGCACGCCGCCCCGTCAGCTCCTGATAACCGAGTGCATAAATGTGCAGCTGGGTCTCGGTCACTGCTTCAGCCTGCGCCCGATCGTTGGACTTGAGATCGACAATGGTTACTTCACCCGTATCAAGGCGGCGCACAAGGTCGATGCGGCCAGCCACCGAGACGCCTCCTTCGAGAGCTATTTCAATAGCCTTCTCGGAAAACTCGAGATTGCTGAAGTCCCTTGCATTCTTGAGGATATATCCTTCAATCACTTTCTCGGCCGCATGCTGCATTTTTTCGCGTAAAGCAGGATATGCGTACGGTGTTCGCAGATGCCGGTTTACCAGCGCTTTCGCCTCCTCGGGACCAACCTCTTCTCCTCTCAGGGCACGAGAGTGCACCTCGGCCAGCGCGTCATGTAATGATTTGCCGAAGCCCAATGCCTCGTCCAACGGCGCATTGAATCCATAGAGGATCCGCAATTTGAACTGGTACGGACACTCAAAAAAGTATTTCATGTCAGAGAAGGACAATGTGACATTAGCCACGGATGCCTTCGGCCTGGGTTCCAACCGTTTCCGGTCCGCGTAGTCTTGCCGGCGCCGCTTGACGTATTTCGACGCCAGAACTTCGTTGAAAAAGTCGGAAGGCGCCTGGGCTGTTCGATTACCGTCATGCGGCGCCCAAGTCAGGTGCAGGAACTTCTGTGCCCGAGTGGCTGCAACGTAGAACAGCCTACGCTCGTCTTCCCCCCCACCCCGGTAGCGCACTGCGTTGTCGAATGCCATCTCCGGAATCAGATGCCATGCCGTCCGCCCGCCACCTCCCTTTGCAGGAAAACGGTTTTTTACCAGTTGCGGGATGAATACAACTGGCCACTGCAGGCCTTTTGCCTGGTGAATCGTCATGATGCGAATCGCATCTGGAGTAGCGAATGCGCTTTCCTGCCAACCCTCCGGATATGCATGTTCTGCGTGGTAGCGCAGAAAACCCGCGAAGGTCTTGTATTTCTCGACCGGACTTGAATGGAAGTGAATACTTTCAAAGTCCGAAATGGCTTGGCTGAACTTACCAAGGTTGTAAAACACCACCTCGCCCCGCCCGTCAGGTACATTATTTTCACGCAGCACAGCGTTCTCGATGAAAGCAACGAATTGCCGCTGGAGGTTGTAAACCTTGAACTGACCAACCTCCGCATTTTTCATGTCGGCTCGTGCCCGGGAGGCTGCGGCAATCGCTTTATCCAGCGCCTGCTTCGGGATACCCAAATCGGCATTTCGCCAAGCCTCACGTAATTCCTCTTCGTTTGTCTCTTCAGCAAGAAAATAGAACAGCTGGCGTGCCGCCTCAACCTCCACTTTCTGAAAGAGATTGTCCATGCCGGTAATGACATATGGCACACCAGCCTCGTCCAATGCCGACATGATCGGCCCACCATCCCGGCTTACCGAACGCAGCAGGATCGCCATATCCGACCAGGAAATGCCACGTTCCGCGCCTGCATCCTTGACCGCAATACCAAGCATTGATTTGCAGGTTTGGGCGATGTATTCAGCCTCTTTTTCCGGCGAATCAAATGAAAGGGCCACGATATCCCCCTGCTCATAGGCCTGGGCTTTAGTGGCCTTCATCTCTTTAGGTAATCGCCGAACCACCTGTTTGATGAAATCTCGTGCAACGGCAACTACACCCTCACTCGATCTGAAATTTTCCTCGAGCCGGACTTGAGTTACCTTCTTGTAGCGCTTGTCAAAATTAAGAATGTTTCTTACGTCACTACCGCGCCACTGGTAAATGGTCTGATCGTCGTCCCCGACCACGCAGATACGCGCACCGAGCTTGTGAAGCTCCTGGACTACCGATTCCTGCACAGGATTGACGTCCTGATATTCATCAACGATTACGTGTTTGATCCTCCCTTGCAGACGTTTGCGAAGAATTTTGTTATTACAAAGTTCATTTACAGCAGACTTGAGTATTCCCGAATAGTCGAGGTAACCCTTTTGATGAAGCAGACCTTCGTATGTCACGGCATGCTGCGCAACCAGATTGCCATCAAGCAGTTTCGGGGCAATCGTCTTATCCTCTCGAAGAATGCCCAGCGCAGAAACATAATTCCGTGTATCGATGTATCGCTTGAGAATTTTGCCATCCAGTGTTGCGCATTGCGTAAGCCCCGAAGCCTTCGAGTGGCGATCGACAAAAAGAATTTGTTGAACTTCGTTCAGAACCTCGAATTTCATATATTCAGGCACTTCCGATTTCAGCAAATCCAGGCAAAAACCATGGATTGTTCCTATATACATATCGGCCAAACCAGCTATTTTCCCGAGTTGTTCCTCGCAGCGAACATGAATGCGCTCCTTTAACTCCGCAGCGGCCTTGTCCGTAAATGTGAAGGCAACAATATTTTCAGGAACACAACCCCCACCGCCAGTTGATATCGACCTGAGAAGGTTTACAACTCGCTGGGCAATAACCTCGGTTTTACCAGACCCTGCGCAAGCAATTAGTTGCAAATTCCCAGAAATATTCGCAATTGCCGTAGATTGGGCATTTGTAAAATTCGGCTGACTCATTACGAAATCAGATACTTTCCACAGATAAGATCATTTTCATTTTGGATACAACTCATCACGATCCGGCCGCTCCCGATTTCCTGCCACTTCAGAAGTAATCCTCGGAGCATCTTCAATCTGACTGGGGGGGTATATGCGCCCCACCGTTTCGGCGTCATAGGTCAAGCCGTAGGCGACGGAAAGTCTATGAAAACTCTCAGTGTCAACGTTTTCCAGCCTAGCGGCTTCTTCCAGAAGCGGGAAGGACGTGCGCTTTAGAGGCGCTCGAAGCCGGGCAAATGCCTCGTAAAGTGCATCTTCGTATACTTTGCAGCCTGCACCACCGCCACTCAAGAAAGCTGGCAGTCCATTACTCCACTCCGGAGCTCGCCCATATCTCCGTTCACGTGTATATCGAAGCAGCTTAAAAATCTCTCTCGTCACATTTTCAGTAAATCTTTTGTCGATCAAGGCTACCGCTTCCCTCTCGACATTGATTGCGGTTGAAAATTGATCCGCATCAGGCACTCTTTGAAAGTCATCCCAGGCAATAGAATTTGAAGTGGATTGAATCCTGTTAGCCATCAGGTAGTGGGTACCCAGCGGCAATACTGAATCGGCGAATATGCTGTAACGATCCTCTGGGCCACCCTCGTCCGGATCCGCGCCGTACAACGGGCCTACATTGAAGGTCGCCAAATCAACCGTACCGGCACCTACGTCCATTAGCAGATGCAGTCCATCATTACGTTGAGGAGAGCGAGCATAGCCCACCACCTGGGCAACGAACTCCGGCATCAGGTGAAGGGCATCCAAACCAATGGCATCAAGTTCAGGCCGCCCTGACTTTGCAACCTCAACTCCAGCATCCCAGCGGATTCCTTTTGCATCCTGGCTCATCTGCCAGGCAAACATACCCAGAGTCTCGTAGGCATAATGAAGATCACGTTCTGACCATGAACTTGTCGGACACCCAAGGTTAACAGTCCAGGCAAGGGTACGCCCCCGTAATACCGATCTGTGCACTTGGTAGAGCCAGGCACGGCTATATCGCATCACCCATGCCAGAAAGGTGGTGGCCGCGATGAACTGCTCTTTTGTTCGAATCGCCCTGTCGATGAAAGGAAGCTTGAGGTTATTCATCACTGCCGAGAAATTTGGTAGCCGACCAAACCAGACCCCTCCCTCCCCATCCAGTGAAATCTCACCAGGCATGTAATACACGGCTGGATGGTTACGAACGCCCATCCAGGGCACAAAATGCACCTGCGCGCCAGCACTGGCACTACCTACTCGAATAGCAACTTTAGTGTAGGCTGTACCGAAATCGATACCGATGCATACTGGAAGCACTCTGCCCCCCTCAGAACCGGGGGGCTGAAGCGATGAACCGGATGCAACCCAAGCTTCCGGATACTTGAATTCGCTGTCACGGCTCAGCGGTGGCTGGCGCAGCGGTTCTTGGATCTTGTCATTGGCAACCTGTAAAGAAGGAGATACCTCTGGATGCGGAGAAGGTGCAGTAACTTGCCGTTGATTCGAACCTGACAAAACCGATCTGTCCGTCTTCCCAGGCAGGCCTAGGAGAATCTTCCCTGATTTCGGAGAAGACATATTTTGGTCTGATGAATCTCCTGAATTTCGTTGTTCAGCTGAAGGTGATCGAGATACGCTTGGCTTTAATTCGCCAGTGGCACTAGCATTTTGGCCCTGCGCCGGCGGATTACTTCCTTGAGCATGAGTGCGGACGCCACCATCTACCCGGTAAGATCCCGGATTACCAGTAGAAAATCGGGTGCGCTTCGTGTCCCGCTTATCTTTCTTGGCTAGTTCGGGAAAAAGCCGGCTCAGCTGATCGCGAAGACTCTCCATATGCAACTGCCTCAGTGGATTTCAATCACACCACAGCACACGAAGCTCTTTTCGTGCTGAATTTTTTCCTGTTGCTTAATCTGCTCCCTTCGCATTGCCATTCGCATCAGAAGCTTATCGATTTGTCCCTGAGTGGCCTTGGCAAGTGCCTTTCT
>LNFM01009554.1_pt1 | contig 18817 bp, 14 predicted proteins | sample 596031 | NCBI WGS metagenome assembly LNFM01 (sample SAMN04254537, study PRJNA301005) | activated carbon metagenome | isolation source: dual media filters at the Ann Arbor, Michigan drinking water treatment plant | place: USA: Ann Arbor | reverse complement strand
TCGTGGTGCTGTATTTCGTGATGATCCGTCCCCAGATGAAGCGCCAGAAAGAGCACAAGGCCATGGTGGAAGCCCTGGCCAAAGGCGACGAGGTCGTGACCGCCGGTGGCTTTCTCGGCAAGGTTTCCAAGATCGGCGAAATCTACGTCGGCGTGGAACTTGCCGACGGCATGGAAGTCCAGATGCAGCGAACCGCAGTGGTTCAAGTGCTGCCCAAGGGCACGTTGAAGAGCGTCTGACGACGCGGTGGGGCGGCTTGACCGCCCTTCGCTTTTCAGACCAGACCCGCAACCGATCCCGCTGACACATTTGCGGCCTCCAGGGCCGGCATCACCATGAACCGTTACCCGCTGTGGAAGTACGCGATCCTCCTGGTCGTCTTGCTGATCAGTGCGATCTACGCGCTGCCCAACCTGTTTGGCGAGTCGCCGGCGGTGCAGGTGTCGGCTGCGCGGTCCACTGTGCGCATTGACAGCGGCACGGTGACCCGGGTCGAGCAGGCGTTGGCGGCACAAGGTGTCGAAGCCGCGCTGATCCAGCTGGATGCCAATTCGGTCAAGGCCCGTTTCCAGAACACCGACGACCAGCTCAAGGCGCGCGACGCGCTGGAAAAAGCATTCAACCCTGATCCGGCCAATGCGGGCCATGTGGTGGCGCTCAACCTGCTGCCGCGCACGCCCGCCTGGCTGATCTCGCTGGGCGCTTCGCCCATGTACCTCGGTCTGGACCTGCGGGGTGGCGTGCACTTCATGCTCCAGGTCGACATGCCCGCGGCCTTGCAGCGCCGGGCTGACGTGCTGGCGGCCGATCTGCGCAGCGCCTTGCGTGAGAAGGGTGTGCGCCACGGCGGCATCAACCGCAGCGGACAGAGCATCGAGCTTCGTGCGCCCGATGCCCAGACCGCGCAGGCGGTCAGCCGCCTGATCCAGGACCAGTTCCCCGATCTGGTGGTGGCAGAGACGCCCGATGGCAGCGGCATGAGGATGGTGGCCACCATCAAGCCCGAAGCAGCCCGCCTTGTGCAAGACCAGGCCTTGAAGCAGAACATCACCACCCTGCACAACCGCATCAACGAACTGGGTGTGGCCGAGCCGGTGATCCAGCAGCAGGGCGCCGACCGTATCGTCGTGCAACTGCCCGGCGTGCAGGACACCGCCAAAGCCAAGGACATCCTGGGCCGCACCGCCACGCTGGAAGTGCGCATGGTCGACGAGTCCACCGACGGCCAGGCCGCTGCGCTCGGCACTGCTCCGGTGCCCTTTGGTTCCGAGCGTTACCCCGAGAGCAACGGCCAGCCCGTCATCGTCAAGCGCGACGTGCTGCTGACCGGCGAAAACCTCACCGACGCGCAGGCGGGCTTTGACAGCCAGACCCAGGAAGCTGCGGTGCACCTCACGCTGGACGCCAAGGGCGCACGCATCTTCCGAGACGTGACGCGCGAGAACGTGGGCAAGCGCATGGCGATCATCCTGTTTGAAAAAGGTCGTGGCGAGGTGGTCACCGCCCCGGTGATCCGCGGCGAAATCGGCGGCGGGCGGGTGCAAATTTCCGGCGCCATGACCAGCGTCGAGGCCAGCGACACGGCCCTGCTCCTGCGTGCAGGCTCGCTGGCTGCGCCAATGGAAATCGTCGAAGAACGCACCATCGGCCCCAGCCTGGGCGCCGAGAACATCGCCAAAGGCTTCAACAGCGTCATCTGGGGCTTCGCGGTCATCGTCTTCTTCATGTGCGTCTACTACGCGCTGTTCGGCATGTTCTCCAGCATTGCGCTGGCGTTCAACCTGCTGCTGCTGGTGTCGCTGTTGTCGATGCTGCAGGCCACGCTCACCTTGCCCGGCATCGCCGCCATGGCGCTGGCGCTGGGCATGGCCATCGACTCCAACGTGCTCATCAACGAACGCGTGCGCGAGGAGCTGCGTCGGGGTGCAGCGCCGCAAGTGGCGATCAACACCGGCTACGACCAAGCCTGGGGCACCATCCTCGATTCCAACATCACCTCGCTGATCGCCGGTCTGGCGCTGCTGATCTTCGGGTCCGGTCCGGTGCGTGGCTTTGCGGTGGTGCACTGCCTGGGCATTGTCACCAGCATGTTCTCCTCGGTGTTCTTCTCTCGCGGCTTGGTCAACCTCTGGTACGGCCGTCAGAAGAAGCTCAAGACTGTGTCGATCGGCACCGTGTGGCGCCCGGATGACAAGACCCCCGCCGTCAAGGCCGACTGAACGAGGCATCGCACCATGGAACTCTTTCGCATCCGCAAGGACATCCCGTTCATGAGGCACGCGCTCGTGCTGAACGCCATCTCGTTCATCACCTTCGCACTCGCCGTCTTCTTTCTCACCACCCGGGGCATGCACCTGTCGGTGGAATTCACCGGCGGCACCGTGATGGAGGTGGCTTACGAACAACCCGCCGATCTGGAGTCGGTCCGCAAGGTGATCGAAGGCCTGGGCTACGCCGACGTGCCGGTGCAAAACTTCGGTACCTCGCGCGACGTGTTGCTGCGATTGCCGGTGCAGGCCGGCCAGTCGTCTGGTCAACAGAGCGAGACCGTGTTGGCGGCCTTGAAGGCGCAGAACCCGGCGGTGGAATTGCGGCGCACCGAATTCGTGGGGCCGCAGGTGGGACAGGAGCTGCTCTCCAGCGGCCTCATGGCCCTGGGCCTGGTGATCGTGGGCATCATGATCTACCTGGCCTTCCGCTTCGAGTGGAAGTACGCGGTCTCGGCCATCGTCGCCAACCTGCACGACGTCATCATCATCCTGGGCTTTTTTGCCTTCTTCCAGTGGGAGTTCTCACTGGCCGTGCTGGCGGCGGTGCTGGCGGTGCTGGGGTACTCGGTCAACGAATCGGTGGTGATCTTCGACCGCATCCGCGAGACCTTCCGCAAGCAGCGCAAGATGAACACGCAACAGATCATCGACCACGCAATCACGTCGACCATCAGCCGCACGATCATCACGCACGGATCCACCCAGATCATGGTGCTGTCCATGCTGCTGTTCGGTGGCCCGACGCTGTTCTACTTTGCGCTGGCCCTGACCATCGGCATCTGCTTCGGCATCTACTCGTCGGTGTTCGTCGGCGCAGCCATGGCCATGTGGTTGGGCATCAAACGGGAAGACCTGATCAAGTCGGGCGGCGGCAAGAACGAAGGCGATCCGGACGACCCGAACGCAGGCGCTGTGGTTTAAGCGCGAACAGCCCGCCGGGCTTACCCTTTGTGAGCACCTCCAACCCGAGGCGCTGAAATCTTTCGTGTCATACTGATCAGCACGTCTCCTCCCTGGCCAAACAGGCACGTGAACTCTTCGTGGTTCATGTGGGTCGTGCCCTTCCCGAAATGGTCAAGGCCTGCGACACACGGCTGACCGGCATCCTCGACCAGGCAGGCTCTGCGCGCGACACGCAGGCACGGCGCGACGCCTGGACTGCTTTCCAGAAACACCAGACCACCTGGCTCAACCAGAGCCGCAAGGCCCTGCAGCGCACCCTGCTGCCGCGCACTTCCAGCTCGGGGCAGCCCATCAGCCTGTCGGGCGCGCTCGAGCTCGTGGCCGAGGGCGCCATCGACGATCAGATCATGGCGTCGCGCCTGGCCATGCGGGTGCTGGAAAAGGCCTCCACCGAGCTCAACGAGTTGCGCCTTCGCGTGCAGCACCTGGAGAAGCGCCAGGAGCTGTCGCGCGGCGACGTGCTCTTGCCGGACGTGACCGCCCGCATCCTCGTGGACCAGTGGCTGGAAGCCGAGATGTCCCGCGAAGCCTGGAATCTGGTGCAGGACGCCCTCGCTCCCGTCATGACCCTCAAGCTGCACGACGCCTACAAAGCGGCCAACGAATTTCTGGTGGCCAGCGGCGTGATGAAGGAAATCGACCTGCAGGCGCTGGTCAAGCGCGCACCGGGTTCGCGTTCCGAAGGTCCGCCGTCTGCACCGCCACAGTCCAGTCCGGTGGGTGCACGCGTCCCCCCGGGCGGTGTGGCACGCCCCGGTGACGCTTCGGCCGGGTTCCGGCCAGCCGCAGCCGGCCGCGGTATGGAACAGGGCGCTGGCGGTAATTCGGGAGCCAGCCAGAGCGACTTCAGTGGCTCTGGCCAGGCGGGCCGTCCCAGCCTGCCCGGCTCTTCCAGCATGGGGGTGCAGGAAGAAACCCGCATGATGACCAGCGCCTCGCCATTGGCTCGAGCCCGCATGCGGGCGCAGGGCGTGGTGGGTCGGTTGCGCCGCATGCTGATCGACAAGGTCGGCGGAGACTTCGAAGCCACGCAGATCCTGCCGCCATCGCCCGGTCTGGCGCAGGCCATGCAGCGGGTGGTGCCTGGCGACAGCGCAGGCGCGGGCTTTTATGTGTCGGGCAACAGCCGCCCGGGGGCTGTCTACATGGACGCCACCCACGTCGAGAGGGCGGCGGTGGTGCTGCGCCAGCGCACGGCAGAACTCAAGCAAGCCGCCAGCACACCCACCGAGAAGGCCACCATTGAAGTGGTGGCCCTCATGTTCCAGAGCATCCTGGCCGAGGAGCGCATTCCACCCAGCGTGCGCGTGTGGTTTGCCCGCCTGCAGATCCCGGTGTTGCGCGTGGCACTGGCCGAACCCGAGTTTTTCAGCGCCTTGCAGCACCCGGCCCGCCGCCTGATCGATCGCATGGGGTCGTGCGTGATGGGCTTCGAGTCCAACGTGAGTTCGGCTGCGCTGGAAGCCGAGATCAAGCGTGTGGTGCAGGTCATCGAGCAGTACCCCGAGACCGGTCGGTGGTGTTCGACGAGTTCCAGAAATTCCTCTCCACCTACCTCAGCGAGCAAGGCAGCGCCAGCCGCTTCGTGAGCGTGGCGCAGCAGGTCGAGCAGAAAGAGACCTTGTCGGTGCAGTACACGATCGAGCTGCGCAAGCTGCTCGACGACGTGCCGGTGCGCGACGAAGTGCGAGACTTCCTCTTCAAGGTCTGGGTCGACGTGTTGGCCGTGGCCAGCGTGAAATACGGTTTGCGACACGAAGAAACCAGCGCTCTGAAGCAGGTGGCCTCCGATCTGTTGTGGGCGGCGAGTGCCAAGCCCAACCGCGACGACCGCGCCCGTGTGATCCAGCAATTGCCCGCCTTGTTGCAGCGTCTGCGCCAGGGCATGGGAATGCTCGGTTTCACCACGGGCATGCAGGACCAGCACATCAAGTCGGTCAGTGACACGCTGGCCGATGCTTTCATGTCGCGCACCGAGGCCATCTCCCAGGAGCAGCTCGACAACCTCTCCGACCGTCTCGCCAACCTGGAAGAGTATTTGCCAGCCAACGGCTTGGGCGATCTGGATCTGGACAACGAGAGCATCGAGATGATCACCGGCGTGGATGCCAGCAATATCGAGGTGATCAACCAGGGTGGCAGCCAGCCCAACGAAGCCATGCGGTCGTGGGCGGTTGAGCTGCAGATCGGTTCGTGGTTTGGCCTCGACCACAACGGCAAGCTCAACAGCGTGCAGCTGGCCTGGCGCAGCCAGCGCGGCCAGCTCTACCTGTTTGTGACCAACGGCGGCCGTTGTTTCCTGATCCAGGCCACACGGGTTGCGTCGTATCTGCAGGCGGGCCTGCTGGTGCCGAGCGAGGAAGAGGCGCTCACCGTGCGCGCCACACGCGACGCTCTCACCAAGCTCGACGCCAATCCCGAGCGCCTGCTCAACTGAGGTCGCTCAACCCTTGCGGGCCTGTTCGTACAGGCCTTGCACCCGGGGCACGTTGGCTTCCAGCTCGCGGATGCGGTTGGGGCCACTGGGGTGTGTGGACAGAAAGCCGGGGCCGGCCCCGCCGCCAGCCGACGCCATCTTCTGCCACAAACTCACGCTGGCCTGGGGCCGGTAGGCGGAGCGAGCGGCCAGTTCGAGCCCGACCAGGTCGGCTTCGGTTTCGTCTTCGCGGCTGAACTTGAGCGTGAGCAACTGCGTGCCCAGATTGGCCGCCACATCACCGAGCTGGCCCAGGCCAAAAAGCTGCGCGGCCAGTGACAGGCCGATGCTGGTTGCACTGCTCTTGGCCACGCGGGCCCGCGCGTGTTCTCGCAACGCATGGGCCATTTCGTGGCCCATGATCATGGCGGTTTCGTCGTCGGTGAGCTGCAGTTTCTCCAGAATACCGGTGTAGAAGGCGATCTTGCCGCCCGGCATGCAGAAGGCGTTGATCTGATCGCTGCGGATCAGGTTGACTTCCCACTTCCACTCGGTGGCTCGCTTGTTCCATTGCGGCGAATGGGGAATGATGCGGCGCGCGATGTTGCGCAGCCTTTGCACCTCGGTATGGCCCGCCGGCAACAGCACTTTTTTGGCATTGGCCTCGCTCATCATCTGGGCGTATTGCTGATTCGCGGCACCCTCGAGCTCTTCGGCCGGGATCAGGTTGCGCAGGGCCGAGGCCTGGCCCACATCGACCTGCGCTGCGGCCGGCAGCACGGCGCTGGCTGCAGCCGCAGTACCCGCCAGAAGGAAGCCGCGCCGGGCCGACCAGACGTGATCGGGCCGCGGTGCGGGGGAGGTGTGGGACTTGAAGTCGCAGATGAAACACATGGGTGAATAATAGTCAAAGCCATGCGCTTGTGCCCATCCCTGCGAACACCATCTTCCCAACGGCTTGCTGATGTCCCCACCCACTACCGTGACAAGCCCGTCGACCACCGAGCCGACCCTGCAACCCAGCCCCACCTGGGGCGAAACCCTGCGTGTGTACCTGGAGCCAGCGAGCCTGCGCATGTTTGCGCTGGGGTTTTCTGCCGGCCTGCCCTTGCTGCTGGTGCTGGGCACGCTCAGCTTTCGGTTGCGCGAAGCCGGCCTGGACCGCACCACCATCGGCTACCTGAGCTGGGTGGGCCTGGCGTATGCCTTCAAGTGGTGCTGGGCGCCACTGGTGGACCGCCTGCCGCTGCCGTTTCTCACACGATGGCTCGGGCGGCGGCGCAGCTGGCTGCTGCTCTCGCAGTTCCTCATCATGGCCTCATTGGTTGGCATGGCTTTGTCTGATCCGCGCACCGGTCTGACCATGGTAGTGTGGTGCGCGCTCGCCGTGGCGTTCGCATCGGCCACGCAAGACATTGCCCTGGATGCGTTTCGCATCGAGTCGGCCGACGCGCGCCACCAGGGTGCTTTGGCCGCCACCTACCAGACCGGCTACCGCCTGGCCATGATCTGGGCCGGTGCTGGCGTGTTGTGGATTGCGGCTCGCGCCGAGGTGGCGCCTGTGGCCGCTGTGGCGGGCGCTGCGCCTGGCGTGCTCTACCAGCAGGCCGCTTGGACCACGGCCTACCTGGTGATGGCGGCGAGCATGCTGGTGGGCGTGTTCACCGTGCTGTTTTCGCGCGAGCCCGTGCACGTGGTCTTGCCGCCGTCAAAGAACGCGGCCGAGTGGTTGCGCAGTGCATTGGTCGAGCCGTTCGCCGACTTTCTGAAGCGCTACGGCAAGCAGGCCGTGCTGATCCTCGCGCTCATCGGTGTCTACCGCATCAGCGACGTGGTGATGGGGATCATGGCCAACCCGTTCTATGTGGACATGGGTTACACCAAGGACGAGGTGGCCGCGGTGACCAAGGTGTTCGGCGTGATCATGACGCTGGTGGGTGCGTTCATCGGCGGCGCGCTCTCGCTCAAGCTCGGGGTGATGCGTGTGCTCATGTTGGGCGCCGTGCTCTCGGCGGCGAGCAACCTGCTGTTTGCCTGGCTGGCCGGGCATGGCCACGACGTGACCGCACTGGTGCTGGTGATCTCGGCCGACAACCTGAGTGCCGGCGTGGCCTCCGCGGCATTCATTGCCTACCTCTCGGGGTTGACCAACGTCAGCTACTCAGCCACCCAGTACGCGCTCTTCAGCTCCATGATGTTGCTGGCGCCCAAGTGGCTCGCAGGGTATTCGGGGGCGTTCGTCGACGCGTATGACTACCCCACCTTCTTCACCGCCACGGCCTGTCTGGGCGTGCCTGTGCTGCTGCTGGTCTGGCTGGCTTCCCGCGTGGCGCCGGTGGCCCATCAACCTTGATCCGGCGCTTCGTTCACGTTTCTTTACGCCTTCCACAACCCGTGTTCACGCCGAGCCCGCACGCTTGGCGGTTTCCGCTTCACCCTCACACCACACGCCCATGACATCCCAGTTGCTGATGATTGAAGACGACGCCCGACTGGCGAAGATGGTCGTCGAGTACCTCGGCCAATCGGGCTTCGAGGTCACACACGCCGCCGATGGCGAAGCGGGTCTGGAGCAATTGCAACTCATCCAGCCCGAGCTGGTGATCCTCGATCTGATGATGCCGGGCATCGACGGCCTGGAAGTCTGCCGCCGCATCCGTGCGCTGCAGGGCGACGTGGCCCGTGTGCCCGTGCTCATGCTCACCGCGAAAGGCGATCCCATGGACCGCATCATCGGCCTCGAGCTCGGCGCCGACGACTATTTGCCCAAACCCTTCGAGCCGCGCGAACTGCTGGCCCGCGTGCGCGCCGTGCTGCGCCGCCGCGGTGAGACCGGCAGCGCCAGTGTGTCGCGCAGCACCCCGGTGATGCGTTTCGGCTCGCTTGACATTGACCGCGATGCGCGCACGGTGCTGGTGGCCGGTCAGGCTTGCGAACTCACGTCTTACCAGTTCGACCTGTTGGTGGCCATGGCCGAGCGCGCGGGCCGAGTGCTCACGCGCGACCAGATCATGGAAGCCGTGCGAGGGCGCGAACTCGAAGCGTTCGATCGATCCATCGACGTGCACATCGGCCGCATACGCAATGCGATCGAGGCCGACAGCAAAGACCCCAAACGCATCCTCACGGTGCGCGGTGTGGGTTACGTCTTCGCGAAGCAGCAAGATTGAAAGCATTTTTTGTCTCCAAGCTCTATCTGCGCATCTGGCTCGCGGTGGTGGCGGTTGTCACGGTGCTCACGCTGGCCGCTGGCTGGTTGTGGCAGCAGGCGCTTGATGAAGACCGCGCAGAGCGCGATGCCCGCGTGACCCGCACGATCGTGATCCGCGATGCGACGCGCGATGTCGTTGGTGAGTCGCCCGCCCGCGCCGTGCGCGTTCCCGGTGGTGGCTGGGAGTTTGAAGTGGTGATGAATGATGGGCAGAAATTGTTTGTACTGCTGCCCCGTCCGAACCGCCCCGAGGGCGTCAACAACCCGGGCCGCCGCGCGCCAGCCTGGCTGCAGACGCCGACCGGGTTCGCCTGGCTGCTGGGCTTTGTGGCGCTGGCCGTGGCGCTGGGCGCCTACCCCATCGTGCGGCGTCTCACCAAGCGGCTGGAAGGTTTGCAAAAGGGCGTGGAGCGCTGGGGCGATGGCGACTTGTCTACCCGCCTGCCGGTGCAAGGCCAGGACGAAGTGGCCTTTCTGGCCGAGCGCTTCAACGCCGCTGCCGAGCGCGTGCAGACCTTGGTGAAGTCGCACAAATCTTTGCTGGCCAATGCCTCGCACGAACTGCGCTCCCCGCTGGCCCGCATCCGCATGGGTCTGGAACTGCTGGGGCGCGACGCCGTGGGTGCGCAGCAGCGAAGCGAGATGGCGCGCAGCATCGACGAACTCGATCAACTGATCGACGAGATCTTGCTGGCCAGCCGGCTGGACCTGCGTGACGCCGGCGATGCGTCGACCCTGGGCCCCACCGAAGAGGTGGACCTGGTGGGGCTCGCCGCAGAGGAGTGCGCGCGAACCGGGGCCGATCTGGATATCGCGCCGGGCACCCCATCCGTGCTGGTGCAGGGCCATGCCAAGCTGCTGCGCCGTGTGTTGCGCAACCTGTTGGAGAACGCAAGCCGCTATGGCCGTGCTGCCAGCAATTCCGATGCAGACGGCGGCGAGGCCGATGTGCGCCTGCGGCTCGCCGTCGAACAAGGTGCTGGCCAACACGCTGCGCGCACCGCCGTGCTGTGGGTGGAAGACCGAGGCCCGGGAGTGCCCGTCGCCTTGCGCGACCGCATTTTTGAAGCCTTCTACCGCCTGCCCGGTGCCAGCGAGCGCGAAGGCGGCGTGGGTCTGGGTCTGTCGCTGGTCAAGACCATCGTCGAGCGCCATGGAGGGCGGGTGCATTGCGAAGACCGGCCCGGTGGAGGCGCGCGGTTTGTGGTGAGCTTGCCGCTCTGACGTTGTTGGTGAAAATTACCTAGAAGCTGTGCTGCTTTTGTACTCATAAAGTGGCCAACTCCCACAGATTGGGGATGGCCGAACGGCCTTTGGTACATCACAATAAACACCGTTGCTGTCAAAACATGTCCAAGAACAGACCCGGCAAACCCCATACGTCGCTCAGCGCGTTTGAAACTGGTCTCCCAACGACGTCCCTTCAAGGACTTTCAAAAGCCACCGCAAGGTGGCTTTTTTTTTGCCTGCGCTCAGTGCAGCTGTTGTGGACGGGAGGCGGCCATGTCGTGCGCTGCCGTGGTGTGCACCCAGTCGACCACCTCACCCGTGGGCTGGTAGCCCTGCACGCAAGATTGCAGCAAGGCGCGGGCCGCCGGCACGTCTTGGGCCGACAGAGCCTGATTGAGCACTTGCAAGGTGTGTTCAAACTCGGCCCAAGGCCTGAACGCTTCGCGCGCGCGCAGGATGCGCGGGTGCTGGGTGGGTTGCGTGTCGTCGCCGATCAGCAGTTCTTCGTAAAGCTTTTCACCGGGGCGCAAACCGGTGGTCTGGATTTCGATGTCCCCAGTGGGGTTCTGTTCGCTTTTCACCTGCAGGCCCGAGAGCTCCACCATGCGCTGGGCCAGGTCCATGATGCGCACCGGCTGGCCCATGTCGAGCACGAACACATCACCGCCCTGCGCCATGGCGCCCGCCTGGATCACCAGCTGGGCTGCTTCGGGAATGGTCATGAAATAGCGGGTGATGTCTGGATGGGTGAGCGTGATGGGCCCACCGTCTTTGATCTGCTTTCGGAACAAGGGCACCACCGAGCCGCTGGAGCCCAGCACGTTACCGAAGCGCACCATGGAAAAGGTCGTGGGGCCGGGCTCGGCTGCCAGGGCTTGCAGCACCATCTCGGCCATGCGCTTGCTGGCGCCCATGATGTTGGTGGGGCGCACGGCCTTGTCGGTGCTGATCAGCACGAAGTGGCTCACGTCGGCGGCGCGGGCAGCGAGCGCACAGACCAGCGTGCCCCACACGTTGTTGCGCAGCCCCTGCACGGGGTTGTGTTCAACCAGCGGCACGTGTTTGTACGCAGCAGCGTGGTACACCGCGTGCGGTCGCCATGTCTGCATGATTTGAGTCATGCGTTCGGCGTCTTGCACCGAAGCGAGCAGCGGCACCAGGGTCACGGCCATCGGCGCGGCTGCCTTGCCTTCTTCTACATCCAGCGGATCCACCTGGCCGCCCACCAGCGCGGTGAGTTCGTGGTGGATCTGGTACAGCGCGAACTCGGAGTTCTCCACCAGCAGGAGCGTGTGTGGCTGGCAGGCGGCGATCTGCCGACAGAGTTCGCTGCCGATGCTGCCACCCGCACCGGTGATGAGCACCACCTTGTCGTGAACCAGGCGCTGGAGCAGCATGGCGTCGGGCGTCACCGGCTCACGGCCCAGCAGGTCTTCAATCTCCAGCTCTCGCACATCGCTCAGGCTCACGCGGCCCGCGGCCAGATCCGACATGCCCGGCATGGTGCGCACCCGCACCGGCAGATGCCGCAAGGAATCCAGCACCTGCAGGCGCTGATGGTGGGTGATGGAAGGCAGGGCGAGCAGCAGATCCGTCACTCCCAGTTCGGGGATCAGACGCGCCAGCGCCGCTGGCGGGTAGACCGTGCGACCGTCCAGACTGTTGCCGTGCAGTCGCTCGTCGTCATCCAGGAAACCCAGCAAGCGATGCTCGGTACCGCGGGCCAGCGCAGCGGCAAGCTGTCGGCCCGCTGCGCCCGCGCCGTAGATCAAGACACCGGGCATGTCTTTGCGCTGCAGAACCGTGCGGTAAAGACCACCCAGCCAGTACCGCACGACCACGCGGCTGAAGCCCACAAAGGTCATCAACAGCAGGGGCTGGATCACGCCCACCGTGCGTGGAATGCCCGGCACACTGATGACTGTGAACAGAATCGCGTAGAACAGCCCATAAAGGGTCATGGCCTGCACCAGGCTGACCATGGCGTTCCAGCCCGCGTAGCGAAAGATCGCGCGGTACAGGCCGAAGCGGATGAAGAGCGGCAGGGCCAGCAGCACCGAGCCCGCCATGGCCCAGCCGTGCACGGGCTCCAGCCGCACCCAATGTTCCAGCCGCAAGCACAAGGCCAGCCACACGGTGAGCACGCACAGCGCCACGTCCACGGCGAGCGCTACCAAGCGCTTGCCCACGCGAGGCATGTCCAGCAGCGCGGTTGCTGCAAACGTCTCCGAATCCCTGTTGTTCATTGTTTTAGTGGGTCACGCCGTCGCGGCGCAACACCTTCACAAACGTCATCCACAAAATGCGAATGTCGAAGGCCAAAGTGTGCCGCCGCAGGTACTCGGCGTCCAGCGCCACCTTCTGCGGAATCGGCAACTCGTCGCGGCCGTTCACCTGTGCCCAGCCTGTCAAGCCCGGCACCAACTCATGCACGCCGTGTTCAGTACGCAGGGCGATCAGATCATGCTGGTTGAACAGCGCGGGACGGGGCCCCACGAAGCTCATGTCGCCCTTGATGATGCTCCACAGTTGGGGCAGCTCATCCAGGCTGCTCTGGCGCAAAAAGGAGCCGATGGGCGTGAGGTGCTTTGCCGGGTCGGTCAGCAGGTGGGTGGCCACGGCGGGCGTGTCCACACGCATGCTGCGGAACTTGGGCATCTTGAAAATTTTGTTGTGGCGGCCCACGCGGTCGCTCCAGTACAGCGCAGGGCCGGGTGACGTGAGCCGAACCGCCAGCGCAACGCTGGCGACCGGCATCAGCAACACGAGCGCCGCAGGGATGGCCAAGGCCAGGTCAAAGAGACGCTTGATCACGACGCGAGCCCCGCCACCGCGCGCCGTAGTCCTTCATCCACCGGAATGGGGGGGCTCCAGTTCAAGGTGTCCCGGGTGTGGCTGATGTCGACCTGGAGGTTGCCGAGCAGGCGATGCGCTATCTCTCCCTTGCCGAGCAGGTTGGCGCCGAGCTGCAGCAGCGAAGGCGGGACCGGGAGGAGGCGCGCCGGCTTGTTCATTGCCTCGCCGAGACGGCGCAACAAGTCGGCGGTGGACAGGTCTTCACCGTCGCTGACCAGAAAGGTCTGGTTGGCGGCTGCGGGATGGTCGATGCAGGTGATGAGCAGGTCGACCAAGTTGTCCAGTGCAACGAAGCTGCGGCGGTTGTGGATGACGCTGGCTAGGGGAAGGGGGAGGCCGCGTTGAACGGTCCGCAGGAGGGATGCGAAGTTTGCCTTGACACCTGGGCCATAGACCAGTGGCGGACGAACGATGACGACTTCCATGCCTGTTTTGTCTGCGATCTGGCGCAGGCCTTGTTCGGCTTCCATTTTGGAGATGCCGTAGGGGTCTCGCGGGGCGGGTGTGTCGGAGGCAATGAAGGGGTGGACAGCTTCTGTGGACTCGCCGTTGACTTTGATGGAGCTGACGAAGATGAAGCGGCGCACGCCTGCCTGCGCTGCCAGTCGTGCGAGGCTCAGGGTGCCGGTGGTGTTGACGGCACGAAATGCCCGCAAGGGGTTGGAGGTGCTTTCCCTCATCACATGCACACGGGCCGCGAGATGTATCACGACCTCGCGGTTGTTCAGTTCTTGGGGCCAGACGGGCGATTCGTCGAGTGAGCCCATAACCACGCCTTGTGCATCTGCTTTGGCCGAAGCTACGCGAACGGCGGTCATTGTGTCGTGGTGGTGTTCGCGCAAAGCCTTGAGTAGCGCGCCACCCACCCATCCGGTGCCGCCGGTGAGCAGGATTCGGCGGGTACTCATGCTGTACTTCCAGTTCCGAGTCGGACAATGTCATCGGCCATCTGGTTCATGATTTGGGTGCGCCGGTATCTGTCCACAAAGGTACTGCGGTCGCAGGTTTGCATCCGCAGCGTGCGAAACGCTGCCAGTGCTCCTGCCGCATCGCAAGGATTGAACACGGCGGCATTCTCGATTTCCTGTTGGGTGAACTGCGCAGGGAAACCCGCCAGGCCAGCCCAGATGGGCTTTCCGGTGGCAGCGTACTCGAACAGCTTCGACGGGAGCACCTTTTCGAAGGCGGGCAGGTCGTTGAGGTGGACGAACAGCACGTCGGCCTGGTTGTAGAGCACGATCAGTTCCGCACGTTTCACCGGCGCGAGCAGCGTCACAGCATGTCGTGGCAGTGCGGCCAGCGCCTCTTCCAGTTGAACGCGCCGTCCTCCATCCCCTACCACGGTGAACCGCACTGAGTCGCCCAGCTGCTGCGTCAGCGCGGGCAGGATGTGATGAAGACCTTGCCCTTCGCCGAGGTTGCCCGCGTACAGCACATGCACCGGGGCTGCAGCTGTCTGCAGATGCGCCTGCTGCACAGAGCTATTTTCAAGAAAGGCGTCGTCGACGCCGTTGCTCAGCACGGTGAAGGTGCGATCCGGGTAGCGCGGCTGGAAATACGGCAGGAAGCCGGGGGAGACGAGGTTCACCCGCGTCGCCGAGCGGACCGCCCATTTCTCCACGACGGAGAACAGCGGCTTGAGGAACCAAGTTGCACGACGCGGCAACACGTCGCCGATGGTGTCGACAAAGATGTCCCGTATGTCGAGGTACAGCGGTGCCCTGCGGTTGCGAGCGGCCCAAGCCCCCAGCACACCGGTCATCAATCGGGAGGTGGTGGCCACCACGACATCGGGGCGTTCGAGGGCCACCATCCGCCTGGCCTTCCAGGCAAAGGTGGCGAAAGCTCGCGCCTGGTCCCGCATGCCACTCTGGTGGACCGGCAGGTCGACGCGATGGACCGTCAGGCCACCACGAACCTCTGTGGCGGGCGCCTGTGCCTCGAAGCTGCCATATCGATTCGGGCAGGTGGTGATCACCGTGATCCGGGAATCAGCTCCAAGACGCTTCTGCAGGGCGGTCACCAGTGCTTCCATGCGGAAGGAGCCTGCCGACAAGTCGGGTGGGAAATAGAAGCTCAACAGCAGCACGTGCATGGCAGTCACTCAGCGGTGGCGTCGTTCCAGTGCATCTGGAAGGTACATTGGCGCGTTTCCCATTTCAGAACAAGGCAGCTGTTGGGCATAGACACCCCGAATGCGGGATGCCAGGTCGATGTTTCAATGCGGGCAGCCGAGCAGCCTTCGGACTGCCAGGTGACCGCACTGCCGTCCGGTAGACGGCAAGCGCCGCGCTGACCACCGGGATCGACTTCGATGGAGACCCCCGGATGGAAATGAAAACGCGATTGCGCATGCTGAAAGTAGCCTTCGATGGTGTCCTCGACCAGCAGTCCGTTGTGTTGCAGGGTCAGGCTTCGTGCATGCACAGGCCTGGCGGGCAGCCTGCGGTAGCCATCGTGCCGAGCGGAAGCATGCTGCTTTCCTGGCGCCAGCTTCACACGCACATCGTGCGGCTGGGCGCGCCTGGCCACCCGGAAGCTGCCCCACACTTCACTTGAGTCCTGACCATCGATCAACACCGTGCTGTGGGCCGCTGTCGAACGCTGCCGCGATCTTTCAGGGCCTTCGGCGTAGAGCGAGGTGCCGGAGTTGACAACCACGCGCGTGAGACCCAACGACAGCTCCAGACTAAGGGTATCCGCATGCGCATGCGCGGGCAGGTAGTCCGGACCCACTGGCGCAGCGTCGAACAGCACCGTCGCTTCGCCCTCCTGCAGGCGGATGTAGCCACTGCTTTCCAAATATGCGGCTTGCGGGTGGGGGAGGGGCGCCAGTCTCAGGCGTTGCGCATATGCGTCGAGTTCCTGCACTGAGGGCGCAATGCCTTCTGCAGTGTCGTTGAAAAGGGCCAGTTCGCCATTTGGGTGGCTCATGGTGTGGAGCCAGATGCCCATACGCTCCAGGGTTCCCGGGCTGAGGTCACAGCCCTCGCTTTCGGGCCAGGCTGTATCTCGCGCGAAGCATCGGCGAAGGTTGTAGAGATCGAGCATGTCCTCGTAGGCGAGGGCGTGGTACATGGGGGATCGTTCGAACTGCCCGCCGTCCGGCAGGATCTGCTCGGGAATTTCGCGCCGCAGGATGTCAAAGCCTGCCCGTCGCCATGAAGCGGCCTCGTCACCGGAAAAAAAGGCGCCTGCGAACACCAGTGCCTTGGCGTTCACGAAGAGGTGGTTGCCCAGCAGGTGCGTTTCCAGTCGACGCGCGAGCCAGCGAGCCTGCATGGCCAGACTGTCTAGGAAGTCGTGTTCCGACACACCGTGCTGCAGCGACCACTTGATCCAGTTCACGATGCGCAGCGATGTGGGATACGACTCCCAGCCCGTGCCTGCCACTGGCGGGTTCTGCGCTATCCAGTTCGCCACAAGTGCGCGGTGCCAGTCCAGACGCGAAGTCGCCCCTATGGCATTCAGATCGTCGAAATAGTGCTGGTTGTATCGCCAGAGCTTATCCTGCCCCGGCCCATCCCATCCGTCCTGATCCAAGTCGCCAGTGCGATTCAGGAAGACGAAACGCCTGGACTGCGTCATGCTGGGCTCGCGGCGGGCTGGTGCTGTCCAGTCGCCAGCCGGTGTGCGCGGTGGCGCGGGCGCGGGCTGTGGCGGGCGCGGCGTATGCCAGCGATGGGCGAGGCGCCCCCATATCTGGGGCGATCGCAGATGGCGCAAGGTTTCCCAGTAGCGGCGGACTTTCTGAAGGGCCGACATGTCAGCTTGCTTGCACATCCCCGATGGCCCGAAGTTGCCCAGCCGCCTCGATGGTCCTGCGAGCCACCTCCAGGATTTGTGCCTGCGGGATCGGTGCCTGCCCTTCGCGCCACGAAGCCAGAAAGCTCGCCACGCAGGCGTTCTGACCTTTGTCCTGGCGCCAGCTCCGCAGAGTGCCGAAGCCTGGCCAGCCATAGCCTTTGAGTAACCGGAAGTTGTCGATCTGCAGGACACGGCCTGCCGCAAAGGCCTCGATGCGTTCCTTGGGGTAGGCCGCCGAACCGTTGGCCAGGTAGTTGATGCTGCCCAGCGAACCATCTTCGAATTCCAACGTGAGGGTGAAAGTGTCGCGCGTTAGCGCCTTGCCGGCGCGAACGCCCATGCCGGTGGCGCGGATGGCGGCAATCGGGTGTCCGGCCAGGAAACGGAGCAGGTCGATGAAGTGGCACGCTTCACCAATCAGGCGACCACCGCCAACTTCCGGGTCCTGCGTCCAGTGCTCGGCAGGGATACGTCCGGCATTGACGGTGACCACGAACGACTTGGGCTCGTGCACGGTATCCAGCAGCGATTTGAGTTTCACTACGTGCGGCGAGAAGCGGCGGTTGAACCCGACCATCAAAACGCCACTCCCGGCGTCGGGTCGAGCCTGAAGCGCGTCTTCGATGTCGTCGAGTTCGGCCAGGGTCAGGCACAACGGCTTCTCGACGAATACCGACTTGCCGGCCAGCAAGGCCCGCGTGACCAGAGACGCGTGGCTGTCGTGGCGCGAGGCGATCACGACGACGTTGATCTCGGGGTTGTCCAGCATGGCCTGCACATCGGTGGACGCAACCTCGAAGCCGGACTTGCGCCCATGCACCACCGCGCTCACGCCTCCGGACGAGCCGATCGTGTGCAAGCGAGCCTGGGCGGCCACGAAGGCGGGAATCAGGACGCGTGCGCCGTAGTTGCCCGCGCCGATGAAACCCACGACGGGTGCACCATCCCGCGGGCTGGCGGGCGGCTGCGCCACCTGGATCCGGGTCTGCAGGCGTGTGGCGGGGTCCGACGCATAGTCCAGCAACATGCCCAGCACGGTCCGGTCGTGGGTGAGCGCGGCGTAGGCTGCTGGCGCATCTTCAAACGCAAACCGGTGTGAGATCAAGGGCTCGACCTGCAGCCTTCCGCTGGCCATGAGGTCGAGCACGGCCTCGAAGTTGCGCTGCTCGGTCCAGCGGACGAAGGGCAGGGGGTAATCGCGCCCCTGTTGTTCGTACACCGGGTCGTACCGTCCCGGGCCATAGGAGCAGCTCACCTGGAAGCTGAGTTCCTTGTTGTAGAAATCCGCGCGGTTGAGTTCCAGCCCCGTTACCCCGACCAGCACGATGCGTCCCCGCTTTCGGCTCATGCGCGCCGCCTGCGTCACTGGGTCATTCGACGAGGTGGAGGCTGTGATGAGCACGGCGTCGATGCCCTGGCCCCGGCTGAAGGCCATGCCGGCCGCGATGGGGTCTTCCCCCGCTCCGGCGTTGCAGGTCTCGGCACCGAAGCCGCGTGCCAGAGCGAGCTTGCTGTCGTCGAGATCAATGGCCAGCACACGGCAGCCCTGGGCCACGAGCAGCTGGATCGTCATGAGGCCGATGAGGCCCGCGCCGATCACCGCCACCGATTCACCCAGCGTCGGCTGTGCCAGGCGGATCCCCTGCAGGCCAATGCTGGAGAGCACGACGAATGCGGCCTGGTCGTCGCTCACGCCTTCGGGAATGCGGGCGCACAGGTTTCTGGGCACCACCGCCATGTCTGCGTGCGGACCGTTGGACACCACGCGGTCGCCTACCTGAAAGCCGTCGACGCCAGCGCCCAAGGCGTGGACCACTCCCACGTGGCAATAGCCCAGCGGGATCGGCTGCCCGAGCTTGGAGCGCACCGCTTCCACTGTGGTCAACAGTCCATCGGTGCGCACCTTGTCGAGCACCTGCTTCACTTTCTCGGGTTGCTGGCGCGCCTTTTCGAGGTAAGAGGCCCGGCCGAAATCCACCAGCATGCGTTCGGTTCCAGCGGATACAAGGGTGCGTGTGGTCTGCAGCAGCAGTTGCCCACGACCAGGGCTCGGCGTGGGCGCCT
>LNFM01013340.1_pt1 | contig 18818 bp, 19 predicted proteins | sample 596031 | NCBI WGS metagenome assembly LNFM01 (sample SAMN04254537, study PRJNA301005) | activated carbon metagenome | isolation source: dual media filters at the Ann Arbor, Michigan drinking water treatment plant | place: USA: Ann Arbor | reverse complement strand
TGCTGCTCCAGGGGGCCTCTTCCGAGCCCACCTTGCTGAAGCAGCCCTGCATGTTCACTTCCCACTGCACCTGGTCGAAGATGAAGAACTCGGGTTCGGGACCGAAGAAGGCGGCGTCGCCGATGCCGCTGCTCTTCAGGTAGGCCTCGGCGCGCTTGGCCAGCGAACGCGGATCGCGTTCGTAGGGCTTGCCGTCACCCGGCTCCAGCACGTCGCAGGTCAGGATGAGCGTGGGCTCTTCGAAGAACGGGTCGATGTTGGCGGTGCCCGGATCGGGCATCAGCAGCATGTCGCTGGCCTCGATGCCCTTCCAGCCGGCGATCGACGAACCGTCGAAGGCATGGCCGGCGCTGAACTTGTCTTCGTCGAAGTGGGACACAGGCACGGAGACGTGCTGTTCCTTGCCGCGGGTGTCGGTGAAGCGGAAGTCGACGAACTTGACTTCGTTCTCCTTCACCATCTTCATCACGTCGGCAACGGTCTTTGCCATTCAGATCTCCTAACGGGGCTTGTTGCTATGGGTTGAAATTGGGGCGGCGTGTCGATCGGCGCCCCGAGAAGGCTCGAAGTGAATCAAGCAGAAACCATGCCCGAAACCGGGGCGCGAGAGCCCGGGATTCTGGGGCGCCAGCTTGCGCCGGCCGACTTGGGAACGAATTCGCACCAGTATTGTGCTGTTTGACGATCTATTTCGGTGCGCTTCAGCGCACCATCTCGGGGCCAAGCTCCGAACCAAAGGCCAGCAAGCCCTGGCGCAGCGCCTCGAAGGCCGGGTCCAGCGGCAGACCCTGGGCCTTGACACCCAGTTCGATGTGCTTGCCGTACTTCGGATGGTCGACGCTCGGCAGGCTGAAGACCTTGACGCCGGGGAAGCGCTGCTCGATGTCTTCCATCAGCGGCGTCAGGGCCGCCTCCATCGCGCCGAACACGATCACCGACCGCTCGGCGGCCCGGGCTCCACCCTGCAGATGGGCATAGCGCTGGTCGAGCACCCACTCGATCATCGGCCAAGCCATCACCGGGAAGCCGGGGACGAAGTGCACGTGGCCGACCGTGAAGCCGGCGATCTTGTTGTAGGGGTTGGGGATGATCTGCGCCCCTTCGGGAAACACACCCATGTTCAGGCGGTGCACGTTGTCCTCGCGGTCGGGCTCGAAGGGTTTGCCCTGCTCGACCGCCACGTCGCGCATGCGCTCGATGATGAGGTCGCGCGCCTGCGGGTGCAGCGCCAGCGGCACGCCCAGCGCGGCCGCAGCACACTGGCGGGTGTGGTCGTCGGGCGTGGCCCCGATGCCGCCGCACGAGAAGACCAGGTCGCCCGCGGCGAAGGCGTCGCGCAACGCTTCGGTGATGCGTTCCCGGTCGTCTCCGACATAACGCGCCCAGCCGAGCTGCAGGTGGCGTGCGGTCAACAGCTGTATCACCTTGGCCAGGTGCTTGTCCTCGCGCTTGCCGGACAGGATCTCGTCGCCGATGATGATGAGGCCGATGTTCATGGAGGGGGCAGAGGTCGGACGGTGGAAGGACCCGGCGGCAGCTGCAGGGGCCGGGGCTCGCCGGACTCGACGTCGGGCACGGCAGGCCGCCCCGCGGGCGTCGGAACGGACAGCGGTTCGCGCCCACGCAGTCGGTGCAGGTGCGCCAGCGCGAAATGGGCGAACCAGCAACTCGCGAAGGCGAAGACCACGGTGTAGAGCCACACCGAGACCACAACCAGCAGCGGCGCGAAGACCAGCGTGGCGGCACCCAGGGCCCAGACCAGCGAAGGGACGGCGCCCAGGTAGCCGCAGACCATGCCCATGACCAGCAGGGGCCAGCGCTGCTCGTGAACGATCTGCCGGCGTTCGACGGCCGACGCGTGGGTGGCCAGCACGTCGAAGCTGAGGACGCGGCAGGTGAGCCAGCCCCAGATGAGCGGGGGCAGCAGCAGCACCAGGGGCGGCACGAACCACAACGGCAGGCTGATCACCAGCGCGACGAGTGCAGCCACCGTGCAGCCCAGCGACCAGAGCATCGCCTGCCACCAGGCTGCCCCGTTCTTGCGGTGCATCTGCGGAAAGCGCCGCCGCGCCACCAGCGACACCACGGCCGGCGTCATCAGCAAGGCCACCAGCAGCAGCGTGACGACCACGATGACAGGCACCGCCAGCGCCACCACGATCATCGGCGCCATCAGGGTGTGCAGCTTCTCGCCGCCCATCGAATCGAGCCAGCGCAGGAAGGCCGCGACCAGCTCCCATTGCTCGAGCGAGGCCCGCACCGCCGCCACGGTGCTCTCCCAGTACATCCAGCCCAGGCCGAAAACCGCACCGCCGGCCAGCAGCAAGGGCAGCAGAGACCACAGCAGCACGCGGGGGTGCAGGCAGTAAGCCACCGCGCGCCAGAAGGCATCGATCATCACTCCCATCGCCGTCGAGGATAAGCGAAGGTCGGCGGCTCAGGCCGCACCGGCGCGGCCGAACAGCCGCTTCAGCCCCAGCCACTGCTGGCCCCAGAAGCCGCGGCCGTAGTCGCGCCCTTGTTCGACCTGGTCGCGCAGCCCGGTGGGCTCGTAGCGATCGTCGAAGCGCGCCGTGCCGAAGAGCATGTCCCACAGTGGAAACAGCACGGCCAGGTTGTGGCCGCCCAGCGTGCCCGGTCCGCTGCTCTCGTGGCCGATGCCGATGGCGTGATGCAGCCGGTGATAGCGTGGACTCACCAGCAGCCGGCCCAGCACCGGCCCGAAGGACAGCCGCACGTTGGCATGCGACAGGCTTTCGAACAGCTGGGTGCAGGCCACCACAGCGATGAACTGCGCCGGGGGCACGCCTGCGACGAGCGCCACGGCGACGAAGACCGCGTCGCGCAGCACGTCGTCGAGCAGGTGGTTGCGGTTGTCGCTCCACAGGGTCATTTGGCGCTGGCTGTGGTGCAGTGCGTGCAACTGCCACCACCAGCCGAAGCGGTGCTGCGCCCGGTGCAGCGCGTAGTCGACCGCGTCGAACAGCAGCAGGTAGAGCATGAAGCTCACGAGGGCCAGGTCGGTGACGCCGGGCCACAGGTCGTCGAGCGACCAGGTCGGCATGCCCCACACCCGCAGCGTGCCGATGGCGCCATCGAACAGCGGCACGAGGCTGAAGAACATCACCAGCCTGAACAAGCCCAGCCGGTGGATCAGCGTGTACAGCACGTCCACGCGGACCGCCCCGCGGTCCTGCAGCGGCTCCACCGGACGCCAGCGCTCCAGTGCGCGGAACACCGTCAGCAGCAGCAGGAGCTGCAGCAGGCCGACGAGCAGCCAGCCGGTGGCCCGGAAGCCGTCTTCCAGCAGATTGCCCAGACCCAGGCCGAACAGCAGCGGCTGCACCACGGCCTCGAACAAGCCCTGCTGTGCGCTGTCGAAGAGCCGGGCGATGCCGTCGAACAGGTCCATGTCAGCGGGGGCGGCGGGCGGCAGCCGCCAGCACCGGGTGATCGCGCAACGTGGCGAAACACAGGCCGCGCTGCTTGAGTCCCACGATCAGCGGCTCGAGCACGGCCGGTGCCCAGGGGTCCCGTCGCGACCAGATGCCCAGGTGCGCAAGAAGGATGTCGCCGGCGCGCACGTCGCGCAGCGCACGTTGCAGCAGCGCTGCATTGGGGTACGGGTCGCTCGGCAGTTCATCGCCCAGGAAGCCGGCGGGCGACCAGCCGACGTGCGTCCAGCCGCAGTCCTGCGCGGCCTTCAGCAGCGCCTGCGAGGTCTTGCCGCCCGGCGCGCGGAACACCGACGCCATGCGCTGGCCGGTCATCTGCGCGAAGCGCTGCGCGGGCCGTTCGAGTTCGGCGCAGTACGCCGCGGCGTCGAGCACGCGTGGCTTGCCGGCGGCCGGGCCCTGCGTGGGCACCACGCGCAGACCCTGCGCCGTGTCTGCACGCCAGACGTCATGGTCCCAGGTGTGGGAACCGAAGGCATGGCCTTCGGCGGCGCGCTCGCGCCACCAGTCGGCCCAGGCCTCGTCCAGGCTGCCGCCACCGGTCTTCGTGCGCTCGTTGGCCAGGAAGAAGGTGACTTTCACGTCGTGGCGCTTCAACACCTCGGCCACCAGGGGTGCCACCGCCATATGTCCGGTGTCGAAGCTCAGATAGACGGGCTTGTCGCAGGCCACGGCGGCCGGCGCCAGCGTCGGCGCCCCGAACGACAGACAGGCCGCCAGCAAGCACAGGGCCGGCATCGACCGGCTTCGACGGTCCTCGTCAGCGCGGCGCATGGCCCAGCGTCCACACGCCGTGCGGCGAGCGGCCCACGTCGAGCTGCCGGACGACCTTCTTCTCGTGGATGTCGATCACCGTCAACCGCCGCGCCCAGCGCGATGTGACGAGCAGCGTCCTGCCGTCGGCCAGCATCTCCATGCAGTCGGGCCCACCCGGGGCGGGCAGCTCGGAGACCACCTCGAGCCGGGTGAAGTCGATCATGCTGATCGTGTTGGCCACCCGGTTGCTGACGAACACGTGCTTGCCGTCGCCACGGGCACGAAAGGCATGCGCGCCGTTGCCCGTGGTGATGCGCTTGAGCAGCCGCGCCGGCGACACGCCGACGTCGTAGGCTTCGACCACCTTGTCGCCCGTCAGGCCCACCAGCAGCGTCCGGTCATCGGGCATGAGAAACACGTCGGCCGGCATCCTGCCGGTCTTGATCTTCCAGCGCGGCGTCTGCGTGGCGAGGTCGATGGCCAGCAGTTCGTCGCTGTCCTGAAGCGAGACGTAGACCACCGTGCTCCTGCCGTCGATCGACAGGTGGCTGGGCGTCTTCGGCGCTTCGATGCGCTTGACCAGCTTCAGCGGCTGTTCGGCGTTGTCGGGCTGCCAGCGATACAGGTCGACGTGGTTGAGCCGGTTGGCGGCCGTCACGAACCACTTCATGTCGGGCGAGAAGCGCAGGTGGTAGGGGTCGATGATGTCGCGCACCGTGCGCTGGACCGTGCCGGTGAGGGGATCGATGAAGGTCAGCGAGTTCCCCGTCGCATTGGCCACGATCACGCTCTTCTCGTCGGGCGTGAGGTACAGGTGGTGAGGTTCCTTGCCGGTGGGCAGGCGGCGCAGTTCGGTGAAAGTCCTGGGATCGATGACGCTGACCGTCGCGTCCTGCGAATTCAGGACCAGGATCGGTGGCGGTGGCGGTGTCGCCGCCCGCAGGGGAAGAACTGCGGCCAGCCAACACAACACCGCCAGCAGCACACGGGCTGCGTTCATCGATCGTCGCGGCCCAGCACGCCCCCCAGCAGGCCGCCGACGCCGACGGCGCCCAGCACCGACCCTTCCTCGCGCGAACCCCCGCGCTGCGGTGCTGCCGCGAACACGCGCGAGGCCAGTCGCGAGAACGGCAGGCTCTGCAGCCACACCGTGCCCGGTCCGGTCAGCTTCGCGAAGAACAGGCCCTCACCGCCGAACAAGGCCGTCTTGACCTTGCCGACGTACTGGATCTCGAAGCTCACGCTGGGCAGATAAGCCACCACGCAGCCCGTGTCGACCATCAGCGTCTGCCCGGTCTGCAGTTCGCGCTGCACCACCGTGCCGCCGGCATGCACGAAGGCCAGGCCGTCGCCTTCGAGCTTCTGCATGATGAAGCCTTCGCCGCCGAAGAAGCCCACGGACAGCTTTTGCTGGAAGGCGATGCCCAGCGAGACCCCCCGGGCGGCGCAAAGAAATGCGTCCTTCTGGCACAAAAGCGTGCCGCCGAGCCGGCGCAGATCCATCGGAAGGATCTTGCCCGGGTAGGGCGCGGCAAAGGCCACGCGCTGTTTGGACGAGACGTTGTTGGTGTACACCGTGGTGAACAAGGATTCACCCGTGACGAGCCGTTTGCCGGCGCCGAGCAGCTTGCCGAACAGGCCCCCGCCCTGCGAGGCCGAGCCGTCGCCGAAGATCGTGTCCATGCCGATGCCGGCGTCCATGAACATCATGCTGCCGGCTTCGCCGATCGCCGCCTCGCCGGGGTCGAGTTCCACCTCGACAAACTGCATCTCGGCGCCCCGGATGTCGTAGTCGACCACGTCCATTGCCATTTCACTGCCTCCCGCGGCCGAGCCGCCCTTCTCCCCTGGATGGTAATCAACGCGCAGGTCGAACCCTTGCCGGACCACGGTAGCAATCGGTTTCAACGCGCCACCCACCGCAGGCCCAAAGACGCGGCGGGATGGCCACAATCCCGGCCATCATGATCAACGTCGAATCCCAGGTGCTCTGGCTGGCAGCGGCTGCAGCCGCTGCCGTGGCGGCGTCGCTGGTCTCGTTCGGCATCGCGCGCCAGCGGTACGGCGGCTGGCGCATCTGGCTGGGCTCCTTGTGGGCCCTGACTGCCGGCCTAGCGCTGGCGGCAGGCTCGGGCCACGCCGTCGTCCTTCTGATCCTGGCCGAACTGTTGTTGCTGCAATGGCCCGTGGCCTGCCTGATCGCCGTACGCCGTTTCCATGCGCGTCTGCCCTTGCCGGGCAGTGAGAGGACCGACCGCTCGGTGGCGGGGCTGGCTGCGCTGGTCCTGCTCGGCGGTGCCGCCTGGGCTTCCGACAGCGGACCGTTCGCCCTGGCGCCGGCTGCGGCCTCGCTGGCTGTCCATCTCTACGCCGCCAGTGTGCTGTTCTGCGGGCCCGCAGGCCATGATGGGGCCCGACTGCGGCTGCTGGGTGGCACGCTGGCGCTCAGCGCCATCGGCCCGGTACTCTGGGCACTGCCCGCCTGGGAGGCGGTGCCGACCCTGGCCTTGCGCGGCGTGGCCACGGTGCTGGCCGCGGTGGTCACCGCCTTCATCGTGGTCGGCCTCATCTGCGACCGCACCGAACGCCAGTTGCGCGACTCGCGCCGGCGGCTGCGCGTGCTGGCCAACATCGACTCGCTGACCAACGTGCCCAACCGTCGCCATTTCCACGAACTGGCCAGCCGCACCCTGGCCGCCGACCCGCCGGGCAGCGCAGCGCTGGTGATCTTCGACGTCGACCACTTCAAGCAGGTCAACGACAACCTGGGCCATGCCGCCGGCGACCGCGCGCTGCGACTCGTGGCGCGCTGCGTGCAGGACGTGCTGCGCGCCAACGACGTGCCCGGACGCCATGGCGGCGACGAATTCGTGCTGCTGCTGCGCCGTGCCACGACCAGCGAGGCCATGGCCGTGGCCAACCGCATCGTCGGCCAGGTGCAGCGCCAGGCCCAGGGCCACGATCTGCCGTCCATCTCCTTGAGCTTCGGCATCGTGCATCTGTACCGGGGCGAAGGCCTGGACGATGCGCTGCGCCGCGCCGATCAGGCGCTGTACGAGGCCAAGCGCCAGGGCCGGTCCCGCGCCGTGGCGGCCACCGGCCGGGACGGCCGCCCGGTGTTCACCGAAAGCGAACGCCTGGGGCTGACGGCCGCCTGAGCGCACCACCGGCGCGGGCGGCGCACGACTGCGGTTCGATAATCGGGCTCCCTCGACGTGGAGCCCGCATGCTGCAGTCCGTGATCGCCATCAGCCTGGGGGCCTCGATCGGCGCCGTCATGCGGTGGCTGCTGGGGGTCTGGTTCAACGGACTCTTCGCCCCGTTGCCCCTGGGCACGCTGGCCGCCAACCTCGTCGGCGGCTACTTCATCGGCGTGGCGGTCGGCCTGTTCCTGCAGCACCCCGAACTGCCGCCGCACTGGCGACTGTTCGTCATCACCGGCCTGCTGGGCGGGCTCACGACCTTCTCGACCTTCTCTGCCGAGGTGGTGGCCGCCCTTCAGCAGGGTCGACTGGCCTGGGCCGGCGCCACCATCGCAGCGCACCTGCTGGGGTCGCTGTTGCTGACCCTGGCCGGCCTGGCCACGGTGGGCGCCTTGAAGGCCGCCGGGTGAGCGTGGAGGCGCGGGCGGGCCGCCGTGGCCGCCCCGGAACAGGCCCGCTTTGCCCAGCTTCTTCCGCGCCTGGACCGGCCGGGCGTCGCGGCATGCTCGCATCCGAGGTTGCCCGATCGTGGCAACGCCCCACGAGCCTGCCATGCCGTCCATCCGTCCCTACGCTCTCACATCCTGCCTTGCCCTGCTGTGCGTCTGGCTGCTGACCGCCTGCGGCGGCGGGGGCGACAGCGCGGGTGCCTCCGCCGGCAGCGGCGCCACTGCCGCCGCCCCGCCTGCACCCAGCGCACCCAGCCCGACCGTCGTACGCCTGAGCGGCGTGGCTGCCCTGGGCGCCCCCATGAGCGACGCCCAGGTGCGCGTGGTGGACGCCACGGGGCAGATCGTCGGCACCACCACCACCCACCCCGCCGACGGCAGCTACGCGCTGACGCTGAAGCCTTCACTGGCACCGCTGATGGTGCAGGCGTCGGGCACCGATGCCACCGGTCAGCCCCTGGTGCTGCACTCGGCAGTCAGCACCGTGGCGGCCACGTCGTTCGCCAACATCACACCGCTGACCGAAGCCATCGTCGCGATGGCGCTGGGCGGCGACCCCAAGCCGGTGTTCGCGAACGCCGCCGCCACGCCGGCAGCGCTGGCCGCCCTGTCGTCGCTGACGGCTTCATCCGATCTGGTGAAGACCCTGGTGAAGACCAACCTCTCCGACGCCAAGGTCGGTGACGCAAAGAAGCTCGACCTGCTGGCCGACCCCGCATTCCGGGCCAACAAGACCGGCGTCGACCTGGCGCTGGAGACGATCACGCTGTCCTACGGCATCAGCAACACCGGCGTGCCGCAGATGCTCCTGGGGAACAGGCTGGCCAACGCGCCCATGGAGGTGACGGTCGATCTGGCCGTGTCGAGCGCCGAGCTGGCCAAGGCCAGCGGCGGCAAGCCGGCCACGGCGGTGGTCAGCACGCTGAAGTTCATCTCCAGCCCCACCACCATCATCGGCAACCTGGCCTTTCTGGACGACCTGACCGCAGCACTGAATCGCATGATCGCCGACGGCAGCGGCGCCAACACCGACATCGTGCAGCAGCAGATGCTGGCCGGCTACACCAGTTTCGACGGATCCGACGCTGCGGCGCTGTCGGTGCGGATCGCCGACTGGACTGCCCGAAAGATGCAGATCGGCCGCCTGCAGGTGCTGGGCTGTGCCAACGAAACGATTCCCAAGACCGGCTGCACACTGGTCAACGTGGCGGCGCGAATCTCCGACGCCAAGGGCGAAAACGTCGAGTCCTTCACCGACACCGTCCGCTACAGCGCGACCGCCACGCCCCGGTGGAGCCTGGTGGGCAATGGCCAGTTCGCCGCGCTGGCCCTGCGCACCATCGCAGCACTCGAACTCGAGAACGACGGCCGGCTGTTGGCGCCATCGGGCACTGCCACACCGCCGCCCAATCCCAACATCGGCGTGCAGCTGCTGGTCGGGGCAGGCGCCGCGGCGGCCACGGTGCAGACCCCGAGCGGGTTCGGTCTGTCGCTGGTGCAGTGCGCGCCGCCCCACCTGTGCCTGGCGCGGCAGCCGGGGGAAGCGTACGTGCAGTCCACCTTTCAGCTGGCCGACGATGCGGTGATGCGTTCCACCAACCTGTGGATCGGCAACAGCGACCTCGCCCCAGAGGCCCGCTACAGGTTCAGCGTGCTGCCGCCCGATGGCAGCGCGGCGGTTGCCCGCGCCACCACCTTGCGGCAACCGTTCACGGCGGTGCCGGCCACGTCGCGCTTCGCCGTCATCGACGACATCAAGAGCACGCAGCCCCTGTCGGGAGGCGCCATGCTCACCGAGACCACGATTTCGTGGACGCAGTGGGCCTCGGCCAACCCGGACATGCGCGTCATCGCCGTGCGGCGCGTGCTCACCGGCGAAGAGGGCTACTCCATCCTGCTGGAGAGCACGCCGCGGAAGTGGGGCGACACCAGCGTGGTGCTGCAGGAACCCGCGTCGGACTTCGGCATCACGGCCATCGACCTCTTCGTCGTCGCCGTCGACACCGCGGGCCGCCGCTACTACACCCGCTATTCGGTGTTGTGATCGACGAGCCGCCGCCCGACGGCGCTCGACGTGAATATTCACAGGGGTGCGACTCCCAGCACACATGACTTTCGGATGGGTTCGCTACCGGTTCAAGGTGGCGACATCCCCCGGTCGCTTGATTACCATCCGCTGCACTCGGGGCGCAGATCGACGCTGCGCCGCGCCCGCCGTCATGGCACCGGCCCGGTCTTCGCGAGGCAGCTCGGATGGAACATTTCGCAGAACTGGACAGCCCGCTAGGTGAAGAGCTGCTGTTCAGCCACCTCAGCGCGCAGGAGGGCCTGAGCGAGCCGTTCAGCTACTCCATCGTCGCCCTCAGCCCCAAGGCCGACATCGACTTCACCGCCCTGCTGGGCCAGCACGTCACCGTGCGCATGAACGTCGGCGACGACGCCGGCGAGCCGCGCTGCTTCGACGGCATCGTCGAGCAGATCTCGCTGGTCGGCCAGTCCGGCCGCTTCTTCCAGTACCTCCCTGGTTCTGGTTCCTCTCGCAGACCCAGGACTGCAAGGTCTTCCAGAACCAGACGGTGCTGGAGATCATCGACACGGTGCTGGCCGACCACCCCATCGCCGCCATCGACAACCGCACCACCACGGCCTTCACGCCCTGGGTCTACTGCGTGCAGTACCGCGAGAGCGACTTCAACTTCCTGTCGCGCCTGATGGAGCAGGAAGGCATCTACTACTTCTTCGAGCACGAGGCCGGCAAGCACACGCTGGTGCTGGCCGACGCCGCCAGCGCCAGCACCGCCATCGGCGAGCCGCTGCCGGTGCGCTACGCGCACAGCGCCTCGATGCTGAACCAGGAATGCGTCTGGGAGCTGTCCTGCACGCAGCGCGTGCAGCCGGGCTCGGCGGTGATCCAGGACTACGACTTCACGCGCACGCAGCTCGATCTGCGGCAGACGCGCAGCCAGCCGAGCGCCCACACGCTGGGCGACCTGGAGGTCTTCGACTACCCGGGCTTTTATGACCAGGAAGGCGACGGCGAGCAGTTCGTGCGCGCGCAGATGGAGGAGTTCGCCGCGGCCACCAAGGTCGCCAGCGGTCACAGCGATGCGCGCGGCCTGTGCACCGGGGGGCTGTTGACGCTGAAGGGCTCGCTGCGGGAGAGCGACAACTGCGAGTACCTGGTGACGGGCACGCAGATCACGGTCAGCCAGCCGGCCTACGAGAGCACTGCACAGGCGGCCGCGCCGGGCTACCAGTGCCGCTTCACGGCGCTGGAGAGCGCCGTGCCTTATCGGGCGCCGCGCAAGAGCCCCAAGCCCGTGGTGCAGGGGCCGCAGACGGCCGTCGTCGTCGGCCCGGCGGGTGACGAGATCTTCACCGACAAGTACGGGCGCGTGAAGGTGCAGTTTCACTGGGACCGGTATGGGGCGAAGAACGAGACGAGCTCCTGCTGGGTGCGGGTGTCCAGCCCCTGGGCGGGCAAGAGTTTCGGGTTCGTGCATCGGGCAGGAAGTCGTCGTGGACTTCCTCGAAGGCGATCCGGACCAGCCGCTGATCACCGGGCGGGTCTACAACGCCGAGAACATGCCGCCTTGGGAGCTGCCGGCGAACATGACGCAGAGCGGCGTGCTGTCGCGCTCCAGCAAGGGCGGTTCCTACGGCAACGCCAACGCGCTGCGCTTCGAGGACAAGAAGGGCAGCGAACAGGTGTGGCTGCACGCCGAGAAGAACCAGGACATCGAGGTCGAGAACGACGAGACCCACTGGGTGGGGCACGACCGCACGAAGACCATCGACCACGATGAGACCAACCACATCAAGCACGACCGCACCGAGACGGTCGACAACGACGAGACGATCACCGTTCACCACGACCGCACCGAGCGCGTGGACAACAACGAGAAGATCTCGATCGGTGTGAACCGCAGCGAGGATGTGGGCAGCAACGAAACCATCTCGATTGGCGTCAACCGCACCGAGACCGTGGGTTCGAACGAGAGCATCACCATCGGCGCCAACCGCAGCATCACCGTGGGCGGGAGCGAGACGGCCACGGTGTCCATGCAGCGCACGCACACGGTGGGCGTCAACGAGACCATCGCGGTGGGTGCGGCGCAGGAGATCGCCATCGGCGCTGCGCAGAGCGTCACCATCGGCGCAGCCCAGAGCATCAGCGTGGGCGCCAACCAGAACACGAGCGTTGGCGCCGACCAGAGCAACAGCATCGGAGCGAACCGCAGCCTGTCGGTGGGCGGCGACCAAAGCACCTCCGTGGGCAAGGGCCGCAGCACGCAAGTGGCCAAGGACGACTCCCTGAAGGTCGGCAAGAACCTCGTCATCGACGCCGGCGACTCGGTCACTATCAAGACCGGCAGCGCCAGCATCACGATGAAGAAGGACGGCACCATCACCATCAAGGGCAAGGACATCACGATCGAAGGCAGCGGCAAGATCAACGCCAAGGCTTCCAAGGACATCGTGATGAAGGGCTCGAAGATCCTGCAGAACTGAGGCGCCAACGATGAGTGCGAACGACCTGCCCGTGGCCGTGACGGCTTGCGAAAACGACGTCGCCGACCTGCTGTCGCCGCTGCTGCAGCAGGGGCCGACGTCGGTGCCCGCGCCTACACCGGCACTCAGCGGCCCGATCCACGGCGTGATCGTCGGCGAACTGCTGGCGCTGGCCGACAACGGCAGCACGCCGCTGGTGCGCTTCGAAGGCCAGGTCGGCGACGGCGCACTGCGCGCACGCAGCACCGTCGACCTGCACGGCCCGCACATCGGCCAGCCGGTGGTGTTGATGTTCGAGGGTGGCGACCCCTGCCGTCCCATCGTGATGGGCGTGGTGCGACAGGCCGCGGGCTGGCCGCTGCCCGATCCGCCTGCGCAGGTGGCCGTGGACGCCGACGGCCAGCGCCTGATCGTCAGCGCGAAGGAGCAGATGGTGCTGCGCTGCGGCAAGGCGAGCATCACGCTGACCCAGGCCGGCAAGGTGCTGATCGAAGGCAGCTACGTGCTGAGCCGCTCGACCGGCGTGAACCGCATCAAGGGCGGCTCGGTGCAGCTGAACTGAACGCGCAGCGGCGATGGAACTGATCAACGCCACACGCATGACCGCGGGCTACAACATGGGCCTGGAAGTGAGCGGGCGCGAGTTGCTGGTGGTGGTCATCAAGGGCACCTTCGTGCTGCCCAAACCGGGCGAGGCGGTGCGGCTGGCAGAAGAACAACTGCCGCTGATCATGGCCGACACCTTCACCGGCGAGCCGGGCTTCAGTTCGCCGGTGTACGAGATCGACTTCGCGCCGCGCAAGCAGGCCTGCGACGTGTTGCTGGTGGGCAGCGCCCACGCTCCCGAAGGCAAGGCGGTGACGCGCATGCGCGTGCGGCTGCAGGTGGGGCCACTGGTCAAGGAAGCCGAGGTGGTAGGCCCGCGCGTCTGGAACGCCAACATCGCGACCATCGGCGCGAGCGAGCCAGAACACTTCACCTGCTTGCCCTTGTCGTACGACGTGGCCTTCGGCGGCGCGGATCGCCATTCGGAAGACGAGAGCGAGCACGACGCCTACCTGCCCAACCCGGCCGGCCGCGGCTGGCACAAGCACCTGAAGACGGCTTGGGTGGACGGCAGCCCGTTGCCGAATCTCGAGGTGCCCGGCCAGCCGGTGACCGACCCCGACGGCAAGTACTCCCCCATCTCCTTCGGCCCGCTGGCGCGAGGCTGGCCTGCGCGTGCGCGCTTTGCCGGCACCTACGACCAGCAATGGCTCGACGATGTCTTCCCCTTCCTGCCCGCCGATTTCGACGAGCGCTACAACCAGGCCGCGCCCGAAGACCAGCAGTTGCCCTTGCCCAAGGGCCCGATGGAGGTGGTGCTGGCCGGCTTCACGCCGGACGGCGAACGCCGCTTCATGCTGCCGCACTTCGAGGCACCGGTGCACGTCTTCCCCAAGCGCGGCGATCGCGAGGACCTGGTCGCCAACCTCGACACCATCGTCTTCGAACCCGACGCCGAGCGCTTCACGATGAGCTGGCGCGTGGCGCGGCCGTTGAAGAAGAACATGCACGAGATCGCGCAGGTGCTGGTGGGGAAGAAGTCGGCTGGTTGGTGGCGCGCGCATTTCTCAGGCAAGTTGCATTACGCATCGCTTGCGGACGCTCCGCCCCGCGCCGCGGCAGATGGAACCGTCCATGTCTGACCTTGGTCCCGTCGTTCTAAGTACGGGACTGATCTGTTCGGTCGGCCTTTCGTCGGACTCCGCTTGCGCTGCCATTCGTGCACGCGTCTCGGCGGCTGCTGACACACGCTTTCGAAATGCGGCCGGGGAGTGGATTCGAGGCCACAGCGTGGCACTCGAAGCGCCACTGGGCGGAATAGCCAGACTCGCGCGAATGGCCGCGATGGCAATCGAGGAAGCACTCTCCGGCATTCCACGGGAACAGTTGCGATCGATTCCGGTGCTGTTCTGCCTCGCCGAGACCGACAGGGCAGGGCGACCACCGTCCTTAGACATCGACCTACCGGACTTGATCATGCGTGAACTAGGCGCCGAACTCCACGCCGATTCTCGCGTGATCTCAGCCGGAAAGGTAGCAGCGTCGGTGGCGTTGCAGGCCGCGCCCAGCCTGCTTGGCCGGGTCCCTCGGCTGCTAGTCGTTGCCGCAGACAGCTTCCTCACATGGCCAGTACTGCGGAACCTGGATGCCGAGTCAAGGCTCTTGAGCGATGCGAACTCAGACGGGTTCCTGCCAGGAGAAGCAGCAGCTGCATTGCTTCTTGGTTTAACCGCCGACGGCCCCGGGTTGCGCATTCTCGGCGCGGGTTTCGAAGTGGAAAGCGCAAAACCTGGCTCGGGCCGACCGCATCGTGCCGATGGGCTTACGTCGGCAATCAAGGCAGCTTTGGCACAGGCTTCCTGCACCATGCACGACATTGACTACCGAATCTCTGGGCTTTCTGGAGAGCAGTACTTCTTCAAGGAGGCAACGCTTGCACTGCTGCGCACCCTGCGGGTCAGGCGCGAGCAGCTTGACATCTGGCACCCCGCCGAATTCATCGGTGAAACCGGGGCCGTCGCGGGTGTCGCAGCGGTCGTACTAGCGCAGTCAGCAGCGGCGCGCGGTTACGCGCCTGGCCCCCGAGTGATGATTCAGATGACTAATGACGATGGCCGATGCGCCGCAATGATTCTGGCGCAGGAGTCCGGTTCGTGACGAACCATGTGTTCGCCAACATGATGGAGGTCTCTTGCAAGAGCGGTGCAGGCAAGACCATCTGCGCGTTCCCCGACGTCTGCTTTACGCCGCCGTTGACGCCGGCGACGCCGCCTGGCGTCCCGATCCCGTATCCCAACACCGGCATGTCGTCGGATTGTGCAGACGGCTCGAGCACGGTGAAGATCGGTGGCGCTGAAGTGATGCTGAAGAACAAGTCGTACTTTAAGCAGAGCACAGGCGACGAGGCGGGCAGCGCGCCGAAGAAGGGCGTGGTGACCAGCAAAATCAAAGGGAAGGTGTACTTCAATTCGTGGTCGATGGACGTCAAGGTCGAAGGCGAGAACGTTGTGCGGCACCTGGACCTCACCACCCACAACCACGCTTCACCACCTGGCCAGACCCCGCCGTTTCCAGAACTGGAAGGGATGTCCCCGCCGGCCCCTCCCGAGGACTGCGAAGCAGCGTTGCAGAAGTGCCCAGTCAGAAGCCACTCGGAACAAAAGAAGGCCTGCAAGGTCAAACAGGCGGAATCGGGCGTCGAGTTCCAGTCCCATCACGTTATTCAGAACTCGCACTTCTGCTATCCGCGCGAAGTACCGCTAAAGGAAGTTTGCCCTGGGTATTCAGAGGACGAAGCGCCTTGTATCGCCTTGGAGGACGGGACCGATCCATCGACGCCCCACGGCCGCGTTTCACAGATGCAGAAGTCCGATGCCGCTAGGTATCGAGAGCGCTTTAAGGCGAAAGGCACGAGTCCGACGTACGCAGAGGCGCGGGCCGACGCGAAGAAGCAGTTGACAGCCAAGAGTCCAGGTCCAGGGCTGTCCGATCAAGAGGCGGATTGCGTACTGAACGAAGTCGACAAGCAATTCGAAGAAATGTGCAAGAAGGGCATGGCTGATCCAGACAAGTTCAAGCTGCGGCCACCTGGACTGCGTGGTAAGGGACTGCCGGGCAGTGGCGGCGGCGGCGGCACGGCGACCCCCTTCTAGCACTGGCTCGAAACCAGAGGAATGACCGTGGAAGAAGGTAGTGAACTTAGTGTCTCGATTGTTGGAATGTGCGAGTCCTCGAAGACGGATGTGACGGTGTTGCTGAACATCGCGACAGTACCTATCGACGCCGACTCGATATCGTCATTCGTTCATCACGTCACCGTGTCGGACGGCGGGTTTCATGGCGACGCCGCGTACAGCGTGGACGAGTGGTTGACTTCAATCACCTCGGATCGCAGTGGCTCCCTGTTCGTTGCATCGATGGAGGGCAGCGTTCATGTGTTCGACGGCACCGCTTGGGCCGTCGTTCCGGCCGCGATCGGCGTCGGTATGAACTGCGTGCATGCGATCGGCGCAAGCGTTGCATTTGCGGGGGCGCTAGACGGCAGCCTCTTCGAGGTGAACGGAGCGTCTGCGAGGTTAGTCGCTGGTCCAACAGGCAGCCGCATGAACGCGATCCATGGGTGCTCGCCGGAATGCGTCTACGCCGTGGGTGACGACGGCCAGATCGCCCGCTTCGACGGCCGGCAGTGGTCACAGGAAGACGCCCTGACGAACGCGAACCTGTTATCGGTGCTGTGCCTGTCGCCCGACAAGGTTTACGTCGCAGGTGCCGACGGAATGATGTTCCGTTGGAACGGCGCCGGATGGGCAGCGATTGCGGCACCTGCCATCACGATTTCCAGCCTCGCGTCCTATGGTGGAAAAGTCTTTACCGCTGGAGGAAAGGCAGGCATCTTCGTCACTGACGGTGGGCCGCTCGACCAGGTGAAACCGGTGGCGCTGTACAGGCTTTCAGCTTCGAACGGGTTGCTGTTCGGAGCAGCGTCTCGGTTCTTCGCCTGGTATGACGGCACCCAATGGCAAGGCGGCCAGTACGACCCGACCTGAATTGGTGGAGTCGATGCGCCAAGCCCGCCAGCGACCGCGTTCGCTAGTGCAGTGCGCCAGTCTGTTCTGTACTTATCCTGCGACGCTGGTCAGAGCCGCCTTGGCCCGGGTCACCTTGGCCAGGATGTCCTTGGCACTGGCAGTCCAGATGAACGGCTTGGGGTCGATGTTGTGGTGGGCCACGTACAGGTCGATGGCCAGCTCCAGTTCGGCCACGCTGGTGAAGCTGTCGCGCCGGATGCGCTTGTCGGTGATGTCGCGGAAGAAGCGCTCGACCATGTTCAGCCAGGAAGCGCTGGTCGGTGTGAAGTGCATGACGAAGCGCGGATGGCGGGCGAGCCACTTCTGCACCTCCGGATGGCTGTGCGTGGCGTAGTTGTCCACGATCAGATGCAGGCCCATGTGCTTGGGCGTGCGGCGATCGATGAGCCGCAGGAACCTGTGCCATTCGCTGTGGCGGTGACGCGGCTGGCACATCGAGATCACGCTGCCGTCCAGCGTGTTGAGCGCGGCAAACAGCGTGGTCGTGCCATGCCGCTTGTAGTCGTGCGTGACGGTGCCGGCGCGCCCTCGCTTCATCGGCAGGCCAGATTGGGTGCGATTGAGCGCCTGGATCGGCCAGCACGGGGGTCAGGTCTTGCCTCTTGCGCAACTTTCCCACCCCGATGCTGCAACACGGCCAGCATGGGGGTCAGGTCTTGCCTCTTGCGCAACTTTCCCACCCCGATGCTGCAACACCGCAGGCTGCAGTCGCGCGACGCATAACCAGTGCTGCGCTGATCCCGTGTTAACTGAGGCCCCCACGCATGTCCAACCTCACCTTGGTCATCGACGATGCACTGCTGAAGGTAGCGCGCATCAAGGCGCTCAGGAACGACACGAGCGTCAATGAGATCTGCCGTCGAGCGATCGAGCAGTAAGTCGGGCGAAGCGAAGACGATGTCGAGCGACGCGTGGCGCGCTAGCGCGCCAGGGTTCGTGCGCGCGCTCCCCAGGCCGGGCGATGCGCCTCCTGCCTGGCAACGGCGTGCGGCGCGGTACGGTGAACGGTTGCAGGCTTGAACTCCACCCCGATGCGTCGCCCACCGTGCAGCATCAGCAGGTCCAGTTCCGCTCCCTCGTGCGTTGCCCAGAAGTAGGCCTCGTCGGGCTGGGCAATGCGCAGCACCTGTTCCAGCGCGAAACCCTCCCAGCTGGCTCCGCTGCGCGGGTGCGCCAGCAGCGCCGGCAGCGTGGGGACGTCCAGCAACGCATGCAACAGCCCGCTGTCGCGGAAGTAGACCTTGGGTGCCCTGACCTGCCGCTTGGCCAGATTGGCGTGCCAGGGCGGCAGTTGGCGCACCATCAGGTTGTGCGTCAGCACGTCGAGGTAGCGGCGCACCGTCGGCTCCGAAACACCCAGCGATCGGGCCGGATCGGCCGCCGACCAGACGTTGCCATGCACATGGGCCAGCATGCGCCAGAAGCGCAGCAGCGCGGGCGCGGCACAAAGCATGAGTTTCGAATTTCATGGATCTTTCGCAGCGTCCACCCCGATGACCATCCCCGCCACCACCCACCCACGCGTCCGCGCCGGATCGATCACCCCGTCGATCTCCAGCACCGACGCAATCGACAGCGCCTTGCCCTCCTCGTACAAGCTCGCCACCTTGGCCTCGAACCAGGCCTGGCGCTCCGCCGGGTCGGCAATCGCCTCCATCTCCTTCCTGAACCCCAGCCGCGCATAACCTTCCAGCCCCATGCCGCCGAACTCGCCGGTGGGCCAGGCGATGGTGAACTGGGGTTCGTGGAAGCTGCCGCCGGCCATGGCCATGGCGCCCAGGCCGTAGCCCTTGCGCAGCACCACCGTGA
>LNFM01009080.1_pt1 | contig 18818 bp, 12 predicted proteins | sample 596031 | NCBI WGS metagenome assembly LNFM01 (sample SAMN04254537, study PRJNA301005) | activated carbon metagenome | isolation source: dual media filters at the Ann Arbor, Michigan drinking water treatment plant | place: USA: Ann Arbor | reverse complement strand
GCTGCGGCTGGGTCTGCTCGATCAGGCTCTGCGGCGCGCGCGGATTCTCGAAGCTCAGGTCCTTGATGTACTGGCCGTGCATGGTGAGCGGGGCGACCGCCTGGGGCTGTTCGGGGGCCGGCGGGGCGGGCGGAGGCGTGGTCGTCATGGCGCACTTTCACTCGGTTGGGCTTTAGGGTTCGACGGCGCGGGCGGTACCATGCAGGGCTGCACTGCACAAGGCGCGGGCAGCCGCGTCCGCGAGGCATTTGCCAAGGCTCATGTCGTTGGCGATGATAAACCCTTCGGATTGCAGGATTTGGCACGGATATGGATCGGTCTCTTGTGCGGCCTCTCGTCGGCGTTTCCGCCTGTCTCAAGGAGAATGGCCGGGGCGGTTGGCATCACACCGTGGGTGAAAAGTACGTCCAGGCCGCGATCCGCGCCGTCGGTGCCCTGCCGGTCCTGATCCCGGCCTTCGGGCCGGAACTGGGCGATGACGCCGCCATGGCCGCTGCCCTCGACCGACTGCTGGACAGCCTCGACGGCGTTCTGCTGACCGGCAGTCCTTCCAACGTCGAGCCGCATCATTACGGCAAGGAAAGCAAGCCGGGCACGGCCCACGATGCCGCCCGCGACGCCACCACCCTGCCGCTGATCCGGCACGCGATCGATCGCGGCGTGCCGCTGTTCGCGATCTGCCGCGGCCTGCAGGAGGTCAACGTGGCGCTGGGCGGTTCGCTGCATCAGCTCGTGCACGAGGTCGATGGCCGGCGCGATCACCGCTCGCCCAAATCGCCCGACATGGACGTGAACTATGCGCCGGCACACGACGTCGATGTCGTGGAAGGCGGGATGCTACATCGCCTGCTGGGCGAGCGGCGGGTACGGGTGAATTCGCTGCACGCCCAGGGCGTCGATGTGCTGGCGCCACGAGCGCGGGTCGAGGCGACCTGCTGCGAGGATGGTCAGGTCGAGGCTTTGAGCGTCCCTGACGCGCCGGGCTTTGCGCTCGCGCTGCAGTGGCACCCTGAATACAAGGCGCTCGAGAATCCGGTTTCGATGAAGCTGTTCGGCGCTTTTGCCGCCGCGTGCCGCGCTCGTGCCGCAGCACGGCTGGCGCCCCTGCGCGCTGCCGCGGAGTAGGCCGGATGGCTGCACCCGCCAGCCGCAACAACGCCCGCCGCGATTTCTACGAGCGCATCGGCGGCCTCTCGATGGCGCCGCTGTGGGAGTCATTGCACCAGCTCGTGCCGCCGCAGCCCGCGCCGAAATACCAGCCGGCGAGCTGGGACTACGACAAGGTACGGCCGTTCCTGATGGAATCGGGCACGCTGATCACCGCCAAGGAAGCGGTGCGTCGCGTGTTGATCCTGGAGAATCCGGCAATGCCGGGCAGCGCCTGCATCACACCGACGCTTTATGCCGGCCTGCAGCTCATCCTGCCGGGCGAGGTGGCGCCCGCGCATCGCCACACCCAGTCGGCGCTGCGCTTCATCGTCGAGGGCGAGGGCGCCTACACTGCCGTCGATGGCGAGCGCACGATCATGCACGAGGGCGACTTCGTCATCACGCCGACCTGGACCTGGCACGATCACGGCAACGATTCATCGAAGCCGATGGTGTGGCTGGACGGCCTCGATATTCCGCTGGTGGCAATGTTCAACGCGGGCTTCGCCGAGAACGGCGAGACCGACGAGCAGGTCGTCACCGCGCCCGAGGGTACCTCGGACGCCAAATTCGCCAGCGGTCTCCTGCCGGTCGACTGGAAGCCGGCCAGGCAGACCTCGCCGATCTTCAACTATCCCTATGCCCGCACGCGCGAGGCGCTAAATGGCCTCGCCAAGGCCGGCCCGCCCGATGCCTGCCACGGCTACAAGCTGCGCTACGTCAATCCGGCGAGCGGCGGCGCGCCGATCGCCACCATGGGCACCTACATGCAGCTCCTGCCCAAGGGCTTCGAGACGGCGCCCTATCGCAGTACCGACGGCACGGTGTTCTCGGTGGTCGAGGGCACGGGCGAGAGCAAGGTCGGCGACAAGGTGATGCGCTGGAAGAAGCGCGACCATTTCGTAGTGCCGAGCTGGGCCAAAGTAGAGCACCGCGCCGATACGGACGCGGTGCTGTTCTCCTTTTCCGACAGGCCGGTGCAGGAGAAGCTCGACCTGTGGCGCGAGGACCGCGCCGGCAGGTAACGCCTAACCTTTGAGCCAGCCGGCTTCCTTGACCTGGTCGCGATAGGTCTTGCTCACCGGAACGCGCAGGCCGTTGCGTAGCACGAAGACGAGGCGGCCGGCCGAGCGCTCGACCGTCGCGATCGCGCCTTCCGCGACCCACCAGGATCGGTGCACCTGCCGGCCGCGCCCGGCACCGAGTTCGGCGAGCGCGTCGCGCAGGCGCAGCAGGATGAGGTCGCTGCCCAGCGCGGTGTGGATGCGCAGGTAGTGATCTTCCATTTCCAGGGCCAGCAGGTCGCGCCCCAGCGCCGGCGGGATTCGGCGGAAGAAGTCGGGCGAGGCAGGGCCGGGAACCTCGAGCTGAGGCAGGTCGGCGACCCGCGCGCGTTCCGCATCTGCCTTGGCGTGCAGACGCTGCTCGACGAACAGGCCGACCAGGATCGAGATAGTGATCGTCAGAAAGGCATTTTCGGGGAAGATGGTGGGTAGGGCCGAGAGCGGGATCGGACGGCCCATCCAGGCATTGATCAGGAAGATCTCCGCGGTACCCGGCACGGCGGCCAGCAACCCGACCAGGGTCATGCGCCCCACCACCGGCCAGCGATCGATCGGCTCGAGGGCGCCGAACCAGGCGGCCAGCAGGATAACCTGCAGCCAGTTCAGCGCGCCGAGAGACACGAAATACACCAGCCGTTCGCCCAGCCCCATGCGCGCGTAGGTGCCGAACGGGCCAGTCACCGCCATGACCACGGCGAGCACCAGCACCACCGGCAGGTGGTAAGGCAATGATTTGACGTAGGGCGATTCGCGCATCGTGAATGGATGATTGCCGTCGGTTCACGAGAAACGCCAGCAATTCCACGTAGGAATGATGGATAGCGCTGGAGCGCAGGTCGAAGGTGATGGCTGCGAAGTCGTTGTCACGAGGAAGTTTGACCATGAAAAGTTTGTGGACTCGGCGTGTATTGCTCGGACTTGGCGGATTGATGCTTGCCGCCGGTGCCGCCTTGGGGGGCGTCATCGCCCTGAGCGCGCCAGGCGAATTGCCACGCCTTGCCGCCGGCGATTCGCTGCCGGGAATCGAATCGTGGAACCGGGCAGAAATACCTTTGGTCAAGCGTGTCGCTGCGCGCGACGGCGCCCCGATCACCTACAGGCTTTATCCAGGGCCCGCCGACCGCGCCGTCGTTCTGATCCATGGCTCGTCGGGGACCAGCTTCTCCATGCACAAGCTCGCTCAGGCCCTGCAGGCGGCCGGCGCCACGGTTTATTCGGTCAGCCTGCGCGGGCACGGCGGCAGCGGCACGATAAACGGCGACAGCTCCTACAAGGCACAGCTCGACGACGACCTCGCCGACTTCGTTCGGGCCGCCGGGATTGCCGGCACCAAGACCCATCGCACTCTGATCGGCTTCTCGTCCGGGGGTGGCTTCGTGTTGCGTACCGCGGCCGGGGCCAACGGCGCGCTGTTCGACAACTATGTCGCCATCGCCCCGTACATCGCGCACGATTCGCCCACCGCGCTGCCCGAGACGGGCGGCTGGGTCAGCGTGGCGCTGCCGCGCATCGTGGCCTTGTCCATCCTCGACGGCTTTGGCCTGCCGTGGTTCCAGGGGCTGTCGGTGGTGCGCTTCGCAACCGCAGCGAAGGCCGACGACAACCGCACGCCGGTCTATTCATTCCGGCTGTCGGCCGGCATGCAACTCAGTCGCGACTGGCGGGCCGAGATCGGTCGGATCGTCCGGCCGACGGCGATCATCCTCGGTGCCGACGACGAATTGTTTCGCGCCGATGCCTTCGCGGGACTGTTCGCCGGCCTCAATCCCCGCGTTTTGGTTGAGGTCGTGCCGGGCCTTGGGCACCTGGACATGATCGCTCAAGACAAGGCCTGTGCAGCCGTCGCCGCCGTGTGGCGACGGCTGGCAGGGGACTGATCCGCGTGGCCGGATGGTCTCTCAGTTCGCGACGGCGATGTCGACCAGCTTGCCTGTCATGCCCTTGATCGCGCCGACCTGCGTGGCCTTGCCGCTCGCGAGATCGACCGTATAGAGCGCTCCGCCGGCGATCACGTAGGCGGTGTTCTTGCCCTCGCCCTCGTTGGCGATGTCCATCACGACATCGGCCGCACCCGTGATGCCGACCATTCCGCGGGTCTTCAGCACGCCGTCGTTCGGCGGATTCTGAAGCACCAGGGCGCCTGTGCCGCCATCGACATGGAACAACTCGGTGCCCTTGGCGCCCTTCATGGAGTTGGTGTAGGCCCCGGCTGCCACGGCGGGCTTCTTGTCCTTGCTCGCGTCGGCAGCGTCGTAGTTCAGGGGCTTGTCGACCACCGTGGCACCGGTGTCGACGTTGATGCGCAGGCTGACGCCGTCGGCAGCGATCACGCGCAGCCGGTCTGCCACCGGGTTGAAATCGACGACCGGACGGGGACCCAGCGCGACCTTCTCCGACACCATGCTGCCGGGCGTCGCCTTGCCGTCCATATGGTCGATGACCACGAGTTGGCCGGTCGCGGTCAGGCCCCAGAGCTTGCCGTCCGCCGGGCGCACGTCGATGCCGACGACGTTGTCCGCGCCGGAAATCGACATCGGGGTGGAGGCGGCCATCGTCGCCGTATCGATCTTCACCAGCTTGTTGTCGGCGGTGAGCCCGACCAGGGTCGCAGCCTCGGCCGAAGCCATCCCGGCTGCGAGTGCCAGCAACGAAGCGCCGCCGAGCTGCGTGAACTTGTTCTTGAGTGCCATGTCGTCCCCTCCTGCTGCATGTGCGGATGCACGGACCTTAAACGCAGACGAAGGGAACTCCGGATGCTTCCATTCACGGAGTCGTGACACGTAGTGACGGGAAGCTCACGCCACGCGCCGCTTCTGTGCCGCCACCGAGCCGGCGCACTGGTCGGGTGGCAGGGGACGCAGGTAGGTGTCGTAGGCGTCCGCGAACTCGGCCCGCCACGGCGTGCCGTTGCGGCTGTAGAGCGATACGAACAGCGTGCAGGCGTCGGATTGGTAGCGCAGTACGCGGGACGGCCCATCCTTGCGATCGAGCACGGCGCCGCCGAAGGTGGTGGCGAGCTGCTGCTCGTCCATGCCCTTGATGCGGTCGAGCGGGATCGGTGTGCCGGGATTGCGCGAGGTGAAGACGCCCTTCTCGCCGCTGGCGAGGGAATACTGCGGACCGGGATCGGTGACGCATCCACCCAGGAGAAGGGTGAACGCAAGAGCCCCAAATGTCTTTTTCATGCCTTCAGTCTAACGCGTGCCGGCCGGCAAATTAAGGGGCGGCTTCAGCGTTTGCGCGATATGTACCATCGCTGCCATGCCCAGCACCGGCACGATCAGGTTCAGGATCGGGATCGTGCCGAGGAACACCAGGACGATGCCGGTCAGCCACAACACGCCGCCGTTGGCTTTGCGCCGGGCTTTGACGTCGGCCGGATCGAGACGGCGCAGCGCCACCTGCTCGTAGTATTCCCGGCCGGCCAGCCACCCGTTCGCACCATAGAAGAGCGCGGCGCCCAGTCCGGCGATGAACAGCGCCACCACGTAGAACGGCAGCAACACGAGATTGAGCGCCACCAAGAGGAGCAGGAACGCGATGCCGGAGCGGATGCCGACCCATACCGGAATGCCGCGGGCACGGCCAAGCTGCGGGTAGTGCTCGCCTTCGACGATATCGGCGATCCTTTCCAGGAAGATCGAGACCACGATGCCGAAGCTTGCGGGGAACAGCATCAGCGCCAGTACCGCGACCGCACCGCCGCCCAGCCAGCGAATGGTCTCGTTCAGCCAGTTCCACTGGAAGGTGGCGAAGGACTGCAGCAGCCACCACGCCCCGACACCGATGGCGATCTGCAGCACCAGCGACAAGGCGAGTGATTGCCAGATGACGACGCGCAGTCTGGGATCGCCGAGCTGCCGGATGGCAAGGTCGAAGGCGTGGATCATCTGGGCGACGTCATTGCGGCCCGACGATTCCCGCCGCCTTCAGTTCGCCGATCTCCTTGGTCGAAAAGCCGCTCTCGCCCAGGATCTCGTCGGTGTGCTGTCCGCGCTTGGCTGCCGGGCCCTGGATGCCCTCCTTGGTGCGCGAGAAACGAGGCGCCGCCGCCGGCTGGGCAAAACCCAGCACATCGACATAGGCGTTGCGTGCTTTGGCGTGGGCATGGTGCGGCGCCTCCGACACCGAGAGCACCGGTGCAAAGCAGACGTCGCTGCCCTCCATGATCGCGCACCATTCGTCGCGCGTCTTGGTCTTGAAGATGGCGGCCATTCGGCTCTTGAGCTGGGCCCAGGCCTTGCGGTCGGTCTGCGTCGGCAGGGTCTCGCCCTTGAGCCCGGTCTTCTCGAGCAGTAGTGCGTAGAACTGCGGCTCGATCGAACCGATACAGACGAACTTGCCGTCGCGGGTCTCGTAGGTGCCGTAGAAATGCGCGCCGCCATCCAGCGTGTTGCCCTCGCGCTCGGCCTCGTTCCACAGTCCGGCACCCACCATGCCGTAGATGCCGCCCAGCAGCAGTGCCGTGCCGTCGACCATGGCAGCATCTACCACCTGGCCCTTGCCCGACTTCTGTGCCTCGAGCAGGCCGCACACCATGCCGAAGGCCAGCAGCATGCCGCCGCCGCCGAAATCGCCCACCAGATTGAGCGGCGGCACCGGCTTCTCCTTCGTGCCGATCGCGTGCAGGGCACCGGTGAGGGCGATGTAGTTGATGTCGTGGCCGGCCGCTTTCGCCAGAGGACCTTCCTGGCCCCAGCCGGTCATGCGGCCGTAGACCAGCTTGGGATTGTGCTTGAGGCAGACGTCGGGACCGACGCCCAAGCGCTCGGCGACGCCGGGACGGAACGGCTCGGTCATGCCGTCGGCTTTGGCGATCAGGCGCAGCACGACATCGATCCCTTCCTTCTTTTGAAGGTCGACCGAGACCGAGCGCCGGCTCCTGTTGTGCACGGCGAACTTGGGGTCGGCGAAGCGATCCATGACATGGGCTTTGGTGCGATCGACACGGATCACGTTGGCGCCCATGTCGCCCAGCATCATCGAGCACATCGGGCCCGGCCCGATTCCGGCCAGTTCGACGATCGTCAGTCCCGAAAGCGGACCCGCCATGTCTTTCCTCCTGCGGAATGCACGTAGTTCTTGGGAGCGATGGTAGCCGAAGGGTTCGGCGTTACAAAATGTATCGCCCGGTCTAAAGTCCGCGCCGCGAGAGGCGCGTCGGAGGAGACAGGATGGGGTTGGGCCGGGTTTTGATGGCGGCGGCGGTCGGGCTTGCCGTCGTGGGCGCAGCGCTCGCGCAGCAAGCACCGGCGCCTGTCGCGCCCAGAGAGTACAATCAGCAGTTCCTGGTGCCCGGCTCGTGGTTTCACGGCATTCATGGCCTCGCCTTCAACAAGGACGACCAGCTTTTTGCCGGTTCGGTGATCGGCCAGACCATCTACCGGGTCCAGATCGATACCGGCGAAGTCGACCGGGCGATCGATCTGCCGACCGGCATGGCCGACGACATCGCCTTCGCCGACGACGGCACCATGGCGTGGACCGCCTTCCTGTCTGGCAAGGTCTTTATCCGCCGGCCCGGAGGTGAGCCCGTCGAGGTAGCGCATGGGATGAGCGGCCCGAATTCGATTGCTTTCGGCAAGGACGGTCGCCTGTTCGTCAGCGAAGTCTTCCTGGGCGATGCGCTCTATGAGATCGATATCAAGAATGCCGGCAGGCCCAACTCCGGCTTCAAGGCGTTCCCGCGCAACGAGCTGCGCCGGATCGCCGAGAAGATGGGCGGTCTGAACGGTTTCGAGATCCACAAGGACGACGGGTTTCTCTATGGGCCGCTGTGGTTCAAGGGCGAGGTCGCCAAGATCAATCTCGAGACCGGCGCGGTCGAGATCATAGCCTCGGGCTTCAAGATTCCGGCGGCTGCCAACATCGATCCGCAAAACCGCGACAACCTCTACGTCGTCGACACCGCCACCGGTGGCATCTGGAGCGTGAGTCTCACGAGCAAGGCCAAGAGGCTGGTGGCCTCGATGAAGCCCGGCCTCGACAACCTCGCCTTCGATTCGCGTGGCCGACTGTTCGTCACCTCGATGACCGACAACGGCATCTATCTGGTCGACAAGCACACCGGTGCCGCGAGGACGATCGTCGAGGGCAAGCTCGCCAGCCCAGCCGATCTTGCCGTCACCACCGACGGCGGCAAGGAGACCGTGCATGTGGCCGACGTGTTCAGCTACCGCACGGTCGATGGTCAGAGCGGAGCGGTTGCCGACGTGCTGCGCGTGCACGGCGACACCCACGCCTATCCCATCGGCATCTCGATGGGACCCCGACACGTCCTGCTGACGAGCTGGTTCTCCAACACCGTCGAAAAGGTCGATCGCAAGACCGGCAAGCTGGTCGCCACCTTGACCGACTTCGCTGCCCCGGCCGACGCCGTCGAGGCGGCCGACGGCACGCTCCATGTCGTGGAAATCGCGAGCGGCAATCTCGTGAAAGTGAGCCCCGACGGCAAGACGCGTAGCATCGTCGCCAAGGACCTGCGCGGACCGGTGACGATCGCCCAGGGCCCGGGCAACATTCTCTACATTACCGAATACGCAGCCGGTGCGGTCACCCAGATCGACACCGGCACGGGCGCGCGCAAGGTCGTGGCCGATGGACTAGCCGGCCCCGAAGGCATCGATGTCGGACCCGACGGCCGGGTGTTCGTCGCCGAAGTCGGCCAGAAGCGCATCGTCGCCATCGACCCGGAGTCCGGCGCCAGGACCGTGATCGCCTCCAGTCTCGACATCGGCGTGCCGACTTACACCGGCGGCCCACCGGCGCTGGTGCCGACTGGCGTGGCGGTGGCGAGGTCGGGCAACGTCTACGTCAGCTCCGATACCCGCAACGCTCTCTACAAGTTAACACCGCCTCCACCGTAAGAGTAACGCGATGCCCGGCATTCCCTTCATCAAGGACTTCAAGTTCGACTACGGGACCGCGATGGAGGTGACGCCGCTGATCCGCCGCGTCGTCGCCAACAACCCGAATCCCTTCACCTTCAAGGGTACCGGCACCTACATCATCGGCCACGGCAAGGTAGCGGTGGTCGATCCCGGCCCCGACCAGCAGGACCATATCGACGCGGTGCTGCGCGCCGTGCGCGGCGAGACGGTGACGCATATCCTTGTCACCCACACCCATATCGATCACGTGCCGGCCACGCCCGCGCTCGCCAAGGCGACCGGCGCCAAGGTTTACAGCTACGGGCCGCATCCCAGGCCGCCCGAGGGCGTGACGACGGAGCAGGAAGGTGATTTCGCCTTTGCCCCCGACGTCAAGCTGAACGATGGCGACGTGATCCAGGGTGACGGCTGGAACGTCGAGGCGGTCTACACGCCGGGCCACATCTCCAACCATCTCTGCTTCGCGGTCAAGGAAGACAAGGCGTTGCTCTCGGGCGATCATGTCATGGGCTGGTCGACGGCGGTGATCTCGCCGCCAGACGGCAACATGGCCGACTACTTCGCCAGCCTGCGCAAGCTGCTGCCGCGCGACGAGGCCCTCTACATCCCCACGCACGGCGCCGAGATCCGCAATCCCAATCCCTTCGTGCAGTCCTATATCGAACATCGCCTCGGCCGCGAGGCGCAGATTCTGGCGCGACTCAAGGAGGGGCCCCAGACAGTTCCTCAGATGGTCGCCAAGAACTACGCCGACACGCCGATCCATCTTCACGCCGCTGCTGGCCGCTCGATGCTGGCGCATCTGGTGCAGATGGTGAAGGACGGCCGCGTCAAGACCGAGGACGGTCGCGCCACCATCGGCTCGACTTACAGGCTTTAGGAAATCGCGACATGGACATGAAACTCGCCGGCAAGACCGTCCTCATCACTGGCGGCAGCCGCGGTATCGGTTTTGCCTGCGCCATGGGTTTTGCCGCCGAAGGCTGTGCCGTCCATCTCGCGTCGCGCTCGAAGGAATCGCTCGAAGCGGCCCGCGGCAAGATCCGCGCCCGCCACAACGTGCCGGTCGAGATCCATCCGGCCGATTTTTCCAAAGGCGACACGGTGCGCTCGGTGGTCGAGGCCGTGGCCCATGCCGACATACTGGTCAACAACGCCGGTGCCATCCCGCGCGGCGATATCTTCGGCATGACCGAGCCCAAGTGGCGCGAGGCCTGGGAACTGAAGGTGTTCGGCTATGTCAACGCCACCCGCGCCATGCTGGAGAAATTCTATGCCCGCAAGAAGGGCGTGGTGGTGAACATCATCGGCCTCGCCGGCGAGAGTTTCAATTATGACTACGTTGCGGGCACCGTGGGCAATGCCGGCCTGATGGCCTTCACGCGGGCCGTGGGTTCAAAGAGCGTCGATCACGGCGTGCGCGTGGTGGCGATCAATCCGCCGGCCACCCGCACCGACCGCATGCTGACCTTGCTGCGTGGCCAGGCCGAGCAGCAGTTCGGTGATGCCGAGCGCTGGCCCGAACTCACCAAACACATGCCGTTCGGCCGCCCCGCCGAGCCCGACGAGGTGGCCGATCTCGCGGTGTTTCTGGCGTCGGATCGCGCCAGCTACATCAGCGGTGTGGTGATGACCCTGGACGGCGGCCAGGCGGCGCGACACTGATCCATCGACATTTGTAGCGGCAACCTGATGGCCCTTCGTGCGTTAGAGCAGAAGGGGCCTGAAACCGTTGATTTCCTTTTTTCGGCGCGCTTTCATGCGTGCGCCTGCTGTTTCCGTTGGGGACGACGAAGAGCCCATTCGCAGCGAGCTTTTCAGCGTCGAGCGTCTGGAACAGCACGCCGAAAGCTTGGCCGCCCATCAACCGGTCTCCAGTGCCGTCACGTCGGGAAAATCGCTGGCCGTGCGGTTGCGGGAGAACGAAAGAGTGCTGCTCGAGGCCTATCGCGGCATCGCGCAGGCCGCCGACGAAGGCAAAGCGATAACGCCGGCCGCCGAATGGCTTCTCGACAATTATCATCTGGTCGAACAGCAGGTTCGGGAAGTTCGCGCCGATCTTCCGCCGGGATACTACCGCCAGCTTCCCAAGCTCACCGATGGTCCGCTGGTGGGTTATCCGCGCGTGTTCGGGCTGGTCTGGGCGTTCGTCGCCCATACCGATAGCCGCTTCGATCCCGAGGCGCTGACGCGCTTCGTGCACGCCTATCAGAATGTCCAGCCATTGACCATCGGCGAGCTGTGGGCAGTTGCGATCTCGCTGCGCATCGTCCTGGTCGAGAATCTCCGCCGCTCAGCCAAGCGCATCCTGGGCCGCCGTGCGGCGCGCGAAGAGGCCGACCTGATGGCCGACAGGTTGTTGGGCGTGAACGACACTCCGGCCGATCCGACCGTTCTGGCGCCCTACGAGAACGTACCGCTGTCCGAAGGCTTTGCCGTCCAGCTCGTGCAGCGCCTGCGCGACCAGGATCCGGAGACGACTCCGGCCGTCGCCTGGCTGGAGGAGCGGCTTGCGCGCGCAGGCACGACCGCCGACGAGCTGGTGCGCAAGGAACATCAGCTCCAGGGTGCCACAAACGTCACCGTTCGCAACATCATCACCAGCATGCGGCTGGTGTCCGATGTCGATTGGGCCAAGCTGTTCGAAGCGGTGAGCCCGGTCGATGACATACTCCGCGGCGGCAGTGCCTTTGCCGACATGGATTTCCCGACCCGCAACCTCTATCGCACCGCCATAGAACAGATGGCCCGGGGTTCGCGGCTGAGCGAACCCGACATTGCCCGACGCGCGCTCGCAGCCGCCTCCTCGGCCGAGAGCCGCGGCAGCGACGCGCGACAGCGCGATCCTGGCTATCACCTGATCGGTGGAGGACGCGCTGCCTTCGAGCGATCGCTCGACTTCCGCCCGCCCGGTCTGGCGCTGAGGCGGCGGTTCGCCACGACCGGCATCGCGGGCTATGTCGGCAGCGTCGCCGTCGTGGCCGGCATCATTCTCTTCCTGCCGCTGTTGGCGCTGGAGCAAACCGGCGTCGTGGGCTGGCAACTGGCCATCATGACGCTGATCGGCCTGCTGCCGGCGATCGATGCGGCATTGATGCTGGTCAACCGCGTCATCACGGGCGGCTTCGGCGCCACACTTCTGCCAGGTCTGGCGCTCCGTGACGGCGTGCCGCCCGATCTGCGCACCTTGGTGGCCATCCCGACCTTGCTGACCAGCCGCGCCGGCGTCGATGAACTGATCGAACGGCTGGAAGTGCACTATCTGTCCAATCCGGCCAGCGCCGTCCATTTCGCCCTCCTGTCGGACTGGGCTGACGCACTCACCGAATCCGCTCCGGGCGACGACGAACTGCTGGCGGCGGCCACCGAGGGCGTGGCGCGGCTCAACGCCCGTTATCCCAGCGCCTCCGGCGGCGATCGCTTCCTGCTGCTTCACCGCCGGCGCCTGTGGAATGTGGCGCAGGGGCGCTGGATGGGTTGGGAACGCAAGCGCGGTAAGCTGCATGAGCTGAACCGCCTGCTGCGTGGGTCGACGGAGACCACCTTCGTCGATACCGGCGGCCAGGCGCTGCCGGACGACGTCCGCTTCATCGTGACACTCGACTCCGACACGCGCCTGCCGCGTGACGCCGTGCACCGGCTGGTCGGCAAGATGGCGCACCCGCTCAACCGGCCCCGTATCGATCCGGTCGAGGGCCGTGTCGTCGAGGGCTACGGCGTGCTGCAGCCGCGTGTGACGGCGTCGCTGCCGGTCGGTGCGGAAGGTTCACTGTTCCAGCGCATCTTCTCGGGCAATAGCGGCATCGATCCCTACGCCTCGGCGGTGTCGGACGTTTACCAGGACCTGTTCGGCGAGGGCTCCTACTCCGGCAAGGGCATCTACGACATCGACGCTTTCGAGACGGCGCTGGCCGGCCGCGTGCCGGAAAATACGATGCTGAGCCACGACCTCTTCGAGGGTGTGTTCGCCCGCTCCGGCCTCGCCACCGACATCGAGGTGGTCGAGGAGTTTCCTGCCCGCTACGACGTCGCCGCCGCTCGCCATCATCGCTGGGCCCGCGGCGACTGGCAGCTGCTGCCGTGGATACTGGGCCTGTTCAAAGGGCCACGCGGCGACGACCTGCCCGCCATCGGCTTCTGGAAGATGTTCGACAATCTCCGGCGCACGCTGTCGCCCGCCGCTGCCGTTGTGGCGCTGCTGGCGGGTTGGACCTTGCCGCTGCCGGGTGCGCTCGCCTGGACGGCCTTCGTCTTGCTGGTCCTGGCGTTGCCCACGATCCTGCCCGTGGTCGCGGCGCTGCTGCCACGCCACGCCGGTATCACGACCCGCAGTCATCTCGGCGCGCTGGCCACCGACGTCGGCATTGCCGCGGCGCAGACCGGCTTGGTCGTGGCCTTTCTCGCCCATCAGGCCTGGCTGATGCTCGATGCGATCGGCCGCACGCTGTTCCGTCTCTTCTTCAGTCGCCGGCGTTTGCTCGAATGGACGACGGCTGCCCAGACCCAGCAATTGTTGCGCACTGACTGGTGGAGCTTCATCGGCCAGATGGCCGGCAGCCTGGCCGTCGCCTCGATGGGCGCAGTCTTCGTCTGGTACGCCGGCCGTGCCGCGCTTCCCGTCGCCGCGCCGATCCTTGTCGCCTGGTTCTTCTCGCCGGCGATCGCCCGCTGGGTAAGCCTCGCCCAGGCCGACGCCGGCAGCCTCGCGATCTCGACGGCCGATGCCAGGTCGCTGCGCCTGATCGCGCGCCGCACCTGGCGCTTCTTCGAGACCTTCGTCACCGAGGCGGAGCACATGCTGCCGCCCGACAACTTCCAGGAAGATCCGAAACCCGTCGTCGCGCACCGGACCTCGCCCACCAACATCGGTCTCTATCTTCTGTCGACAGTGGCGGCCCGTGACTTCGGCTGGATCGGCACGATCGAAGCGACTGAGCGCATCGAGGCGACGCTTGCGACCATGGAGCGGCTAAAGCGGTACCGCGGCCATCTCTACAACTGGTACGACACGAACGATCTTCGGCCGCTGGAGCCTGCCTATGTCTCCACCGTCGACAGCGGCAACCTCGCTGGCCATCTCATCGCGCTGGCCAATGCCTGTGCCGGCTGGCAGGGCGATCCCGCGCCATCATCCGCGGCCCTCGGCGGTGTCGATGACAGCCTGATGCTCGCCCGCGACGCCCTGGAGGCGTTGCCCGATGACAGGCGCACCCATCTGGTGTCGCAAGGGGAGCTGAAGGCCGCGCTGGACGCTCTCGCGACCGTCCTCGCGGAGGGAACGGGCGAGCCTGCAGATCTGGCGGCACGGGCCGGCACCGTCGCCGATCTTGCCCGCACCCTGGCCCAGGAGCGGGGTGACGACGCCAGCGCCGACATGCTGTTCTGGGTCGACGCGGCGTATCGTTCACTCGAAAGCCGCCGGCGCGACCTCGCCCAGACGGCCGAGGCGCGGAGACGATCGCGGCCACGGCGCGCGCCATGGCCAATGCGATGGAGTTCGATTTCCTGCTCAACGAGGATCGCCGGCTGCTGTCGATCGGCTACCTGGCCACCGAGGACCGGCTCGATCCCAGCTGCTACGATCTGCTCGCGTCGGAGGCGAGGCTCGCCAGCTTCGTGGCCATCGCCAACGGCAGCGTGCCGGCGCGCCACTGGTTTCGCCTCGGCCGCTCGGTGACGCCGATCGGGCGCGGCGCGGCGTTGATCTCGTGGTCGGGATCGATGTTCGAGTATCTCATGCCGTCGCTGGTCATGCGGGCGCCGTTTGGCAGCCTGATCGAGCAGACCAATGACCTGATCGTGCGCCGCCAGATCGACCATGCCGCGGACCTCGGCCTGCCATGGGGCGTCTCGGAGTCAGCCTACAACGCGCGCGACAAGGAACTCACCTACCAATACTCCAACTTCGGCGTGCCCGGTCTCGGCTTCAAGCGGGGCCTGAGCGAGAACGCCGTCGTGGCGCCCTATGCCACCGCGCTCGCCGCCATGGTCGATCCCGCGGCGGCGACGGCCAACTTCGCCCGCCTCGCCGCCGTCGGCGGCCGCGGCCGCTTCGGCTTCTACGAGGCGATCGATTTCACGCCAGTGCGGCTGCCGGACGGCCAGAACCAGGCCGTCGTGCGCGCTTACATGGCGCACCACCAGGGTATGACGGTGGTGGCCATCGCCAATGCGCTGCTCGACGGCATCATGCGCACGCGCTTCCACGCCGAGCCGATGGTGCAGGCGACCGAGCTCCTGTTGCAGGAACGCACGCCGCGCGATGTCGCCGTGGCCCATCCGCGGGCCGAGGAAGTCGGCACCAGCAGCTCGGTCGAGGACCTCGAACCGGCGGTCGTGCGCCGCCTGCGCAATCCGCACGCCGCCAGCCCGTCGGTGCATCTGCTGTCGAACGGCCGCTACTCGGTGATGCTGACGGCGGCGGGCTCGGGCTTCAGCCGCTGGGGCGATATCGCCGTCACGCGCTGGCGCGAGGACACCACCCGCGACGACTGGGGCAGCTATATCTTCCTGCGCGACACCGAAAGCGCCGCCGTCTGGTCGGCGACCTATCAGCCTCGCGGCACGCGGCCCGACAGCTACAACGTCATGTTCGCCGAGGACCGCGCCGAATTCGTGCGCCGCGACGGCACGCTCACCACGACGCTCGACGTCGTGGTCTCGCCCGAAGACGATGCCGAAGTCCGGCGCGTGTCGATCGCCAATACCGGCTCCCAGGCGCGCGACATCGAATTGACGTCTTATGCCGAGATCGTGCTGGCACCGCCGGCGGCCGATGCCGCGCACCAGGCCTTCTCCAAGATGTTCGTGCAGACCGAGTATCTCGCTTCCGCCGGAGCCCTCGTGGCGACGCGCCGCCGCCGTAGCCCGGGCGAAGCCGAATTGTGGATCGCCCATCTGGCGGTGGTGGAGGGCGAGACCATGGGCGAGATCGAGGTCGAGACCGACCGCGCCCGTTTCCTTGGCCGGGGCAACGACATTGGCGCACCGGTCGCCGTGATCGACGGCCGGCGCTTGACCAACACGGTCGGTCCGGTCCTCGATCCGGTGTTCGCGCTGCGCCGTCGCCTGTGGATTCCGGCCGGCAGCACCGCCAAGATCGCCTTCTGGACCATGGCGGCCGCGTCGCGCGAAGCCCTGCTCGATGCCATCGACAAGCATCGCGACACCAATGCCTTCGAGCGCGCCGCCACGCTTGCCTGGACGCAGGGGCAGGTGCAGCTTCGCCACCTCGACATCGCGCCCTCGCAGGCCAGCCTCTATCAGCGTCTTGCGGGACACGTGCTCTATGCCAATCCGGCGCTGCGTTCTTCATCGGACACGATCCGCCGCGGCCTCGCGCCGCCGCCGGCGCTGTGGGCCCAGGGCATCTCGGGCGATGTGCCGATCGTGCTGATACGCATCGACGAGGTCGAGGATTCGGGGATCGTGCGCGAGCTGCTGCGCGCCCGCGAATACTGGCGGCTGAAAGGCCTGGTGGTCGATCTCGTCATCCTGAACGAGCGCGGCGCCTCCTATGTCCAGGACCTGCAGGTGATGCTGGAGATGCTGGTGCGCACCCACCGGTCGCGGACCCATTTCGGCACCGAGAACGAGAAGGGCGGCATCTTCGTCCTGCGCAGCGACCTGATCTCGGCCGAGACCCGCGGGCTGCTGCTCGCCGCGGCGCGCGTCGTCCTGCCCGGCCGGCGCGGCAGCCTGGCGGACCAGCTCAACCGCCTGCAGACGCCGCCCGGCGTCGTGCCGCCGCTCCGCCGCCGGCCGCTCACCGATGCCGTCGCCTCGGCGCCGCCGCCGCCAGTCGCGGCCTTGGGCGCGCTGCAGTTTTTCAATGGCCTCGGCGGCTTCTCGCCCAATGGCCGCGAGTATGTGACCGTCCTCGGACCGGGCCAGTCGACGCCGGCGCCCTGGATCAACGTCGTCTCCAACGCCTCGTTTGGCTTCCAGGTCGCGACCGACGGCGGCGGCTACACCTGGTCGCTGAACAGCCGCGACAACCAGCTCACGCCCTGGTCGAACGATCCGGTCAGCGACCGGCCGGGCGAAGTGTTCTATGTGCGCGATCTCGACAGCGGCGATCTCTGGGGCCCGACGGCGCTGCCGATCCGCCACGAATCCGCGCCCTACATCGTCCGTCACGGCCGCGGTTATAGCCGGTTCGAGGTCATGGCCAACGGCATCGCGCTCGAGCTGCTGCAGTACGTGCCGCTGGACGATTCGATCAAGATTTCCAGGCTCACCGTCCGAAACACCTCCGACCGCAAGCGGCGTCTCTCGGTCACGGCCTATGTCGACTGGGTCCTCGGCCTCGGGCGCGGCGCGTCGGGGCCGACGGTCGTCACCGAACGCGACTCCGCGACCGGCGCCCTCTTCGCGCGCAACCCCTGGAACATGCATCACGGCACGCGCGTCGCCTTCGCCGACCTCGGCGGCCGCCAGACCGGCTGGACGGCCGATCGCAGCGAGTTCATCGGGCGCAACTGCGCCGCCGACAATCCGGCGGCGTTGAGCGGCGACATCCCGCTGTCGCAGCGTGTCGGCGCCGGCCTCGATCCGTGCGCGGCGCTACAGACCACGGTCGAGCTCGATCGCGGCGCCTCGACCGAGATCGTCTTCTTTCTCGGACAGGCGGACGATGCCGCCGCGGCGCGGGCCCTGATCGAGCGATATCGCGCCGCCGATCTCGAGGCCAGCCATCGCGACGTCGTCTCCTTCTGGGATGAGACGCTGGGCACGCTGCAGGTAAAGACGCCGGATCGGTCGATGGATCTCTTGCTCAACGGCTGGCTGCTCTACCAGACGCTGGCCTGCCGCTACTGGGCGCGTGCCGGCTTCTATCAGGCGAGCGGCGCTTATGGTTTCCGCGACCAGCTCCAGGACGTCATGTCGCTCGCGGTCGCGCGGCCCGAACTCGCCCGCGCCCATATCCTCCGCGCTGCCGCCCGGCAGTTCGTCGAGGGCGATGTCCAGCATTGGTGGTTCCCGCCGGCCGGCCAGGGCGTTCGCACCCGCATCGCCGACGACCGCGCCTGGCTCGCTACGGTCGCGTCGCATTATGTCGAAACCACTGGCGATGCCGCGATCCTCGACGAACCCGTGCCATTCCTCGACGGCCCCGCGCTCCGGCATGGCGAGCACGATCTCTATTTTCAGCCCAACCAGGCCGACGAGAGCGCCTCGCTGTTCGAGCATTGCGCGCGCGGCCTCGACCTCAGCCTCGCCACCGGCGTCCACGGCCTGCCGCTGATGGGCACCGGCGACTGGAACGACGGCATGAACCAGGTGGGCGAGGCGGGACGGGGCGAGAGCGTCTGGCTGGGCTGGTTCGTCCACACCGCGCTGAAGGCCTTCGCCCCGATCGCGCGGTCGCGCGGCGAGACCGCGCGGGCGGAGAGCTGGACGGCTCACGCCGCGGCCCTTGCCCAGGCGCTGGATCGCGACGGCTGGGATGGCGACTGGTACCGCCGCGGCTATTACGACGACGGCACGCCGTTGGGCTCGGCCGGCAGCGATGAATGCCGCATCGATTCCATCGCGCAATCCTGGGCGGCGATCTCGGGCGCGGCGTCGCCCGAGCGGGCGACGCAGGCGATGGCGGCGCTCGACCGTCATCTGGTACGACGCGACGACCGCGTGGCGCCGCTGTTCACGCCGCCGTTCGACAAGACCGCGCTCGAACCCGGCTACATCAAGGGCTATCCGCCGGGCATCCGCG
>LNFM01006657.1_pt1 | contig 18818 bp, 20 predicted proteins | sample 596031 | NCBI WGS metagenome assembly LNFM01 (sample SAMN04254537, study PRJNA301005) | activated carbon metagenome | isolation source: dual media filters at the Ann Arbor, Michigan drinking water treatment plant | place: USA: Ann Arbor | reverse complement strand
CTCAGGCCGCGTCGCGCCGCGGCACCAGCACGACGGCCTCGCCGTCGATCACCACCTTGTCGCCGTTCAGGCACTGGGTCTTCAGCGTGACGCGGCGGCGCTTCTCGTCGATGGCGGTGATGGTCGCGACGGCGGTGATCGTCTCGCCGACCAGGACCGGCGCCATGAAGTTCATGGTCTGGGAGATGTAGATCGCGCCCGGTCCCGGGAGCTTGGTGCCGATCACGGTCGAGATGAAGCTGCCGCTCAGCATGCCGTGCGCGATGCGCTGGCCGAACCGCGTGGTGCGGGCGAAGCCATCGTGCAGGTGGATCGGGTTGGTGTCGCCGGACACGCCGGCGAAGGCCACGATGTCGGCGTCGGTCACGGTCTTGCCGAACATCGCCGACATGCCGGGCTTGAGGTCTTCCAGGAACAGGCCGTTCATCGCGGCGAAGGCACTCGACACTTTGCTGATCTCCCCTGTTGGCGCGGTCCTCTTACCATGCGGCGGAGCCTGTGCCACAGTCCCGGTAAATGAGCGTTCACACGTCGACTGAAACAGAAACCGTCGCTCGCGTCCTCGGCGAAGCGACCCGCCGCCATTTCGGGGGCCCGGCGACCATCGAAGCCCTGTCCCGCCAGTCCGGCGGCGCCTCGCGCCAGACCTGGAGCTTCGATGCCGTGGTGAACGGCGAGCGCCACGCGCTGATCCTGCGCCGCGATCCGCCGGCCCAGGGCAAGACCGAGCGCGAACGCGCCATCGCCGTCGACCGCGCGACCGAATTCCGGGTGCTGCGCGCGGCTCATGCGGCCGGGGTGCTCGCGCCCGAACCGTTGTTCGAACTCACCCCGCAGGACGGGCTGGGCGACGCCTATGTGATGCGCCGGGTCGGCGGCATCGCGATTGCCCGCAAGCTGCTGCGCGATCCGCCCTATGAGGCGGCGCGCGGCAGGATCGCGGGCCAGCTCGGCGGAATCCTGGCCCGCATCCATGCGACCGATCGCGCCACCCTGCCGCCCCTCGTGCGTCGCGAGGCGGCCGACCATATCGCCGAGCTGCGCCGCTCGCTCGATGCGCTGGGTCAGCCGCAGCCGGTCTTCGAACTGGCCCTCTCCTGGCTCGACCGGCGCAAGCCCGCGCCGCTCGACCGGCCGGTGCTGGTGCATGGCGACTACCGGACCGGCAACTACCTGGTCGACGAGACCGGCGTGACGACGATCCTCGACTGGGAGCTCGCCCATCTCGGCGACCCGGTGGAGGATCTGGGCTGGCTCTGCGTGAAGAGCTGGCGCTTCGGCGCGATCGACAGACCGGCCGGCGGCTTCGGCAGCCGCGAGGAATTATGGGCCGCGTACGAGCGGGCCGGCGGCGGCTCGGTCGATCCGGTCCGCGCCCACTGGTGGGAGGTCTTCGGCACCGTGCACTGGGGCATCATCTGTCTCAACCAGGCCTGGAAGCATCTCTCGGGATCGATCAAATCGATGGAGCATGCCTCGATCGGCCGGCGCGCTGTCGAGACCGAAGTCGACCTGTTGCAACTCTTGAAGCAGGGAGCCTGATCGTGGCCCAGGACCGTCCCACCGCCGCCGAACTTTTAGCCGCCATCGCCGACTTCCTGCGCGAGGAGGCAACCCCCGCCCTCGACCGCACCGAGCCGCGGCTCGGCTTCCAGATGCGGGTCGCCGTGAACTCGCTCGCCATCCTCGAACGCGAGGTGCGTCTCGGACCGGCCGCCGATGCACGCGAGCACGAGCGCCTGGTCGGACTGCTCGGCCGAGAGGCCCCGCTCGCAGAGCTGAACCGCGAGCTCGCGCGCCAGCTGCGCACCGGCGAACGCGACGAAGCCGACGCCGCCCTGATGGCCCATCTCGAAGCCACCATCGCCGACAAGATCGCCATCGCCAATCCGAAGTGGCGGTGACACTTCGGCGCCTGCCGAACCATTGACCGTGGCGACCGCGGACGGCCGGGCCTAGACTTCGCCCATGACCACCGTGAATGCCCTCTCCGAGATTGCCGCCCTGATGGGCGACCCGGCGCGCGCCTCCATGCTGTCGCTGCTGATGGACGGTCGCGCGCACACCGCGTCGGACCTCGCGCACAATGCCGGCATCACCGCGCAGACCGCGAGCGGCCATCTCGCGCGCATGGTCGAGGCGGACCTGCTGTCGGCCCGCGCCCAGGGCCGCAACCGCTTCTATCGCCTGGCTTCACCCGAGGTGGCGCACGCCATCGAATCGTTGATGGCGCTGGCCGGCACGCGGGCGACGCCGGCGTCGAAGAGCGCGGCGTGGCGGCGCGACCCCGATCTCCGCTTCTGCCGCACCTGCTACGACCATCTCGCCGGCCAGGTCGGCATCGCCGTCACCGATTCGCTCACCCGGCAGGGCCACCTCGAACCCAGGGGGCCGCGCGACTGGCAGCTCACGGCGTCAGGCGAACTGTTCTGCGACCGGCTGGGTGTCGATCTCGGCACGGCACGCCAGGCAAGCACGCGCCACTTCGCGCGCCAGTGCCTCGACTGGAGCGAACGCCGGCCGCACATCTCGGGCGCGCTGGGCGCGGCCATCGCCGACACCTTCTTCAGGCGCGGCTGGGCCGAGCGCCTGCGCCGCAGCCGCACGGTGCGCCTCACGGATTCAGGCCGTCGGGCGCTGGGCAGCCATTTCGGCGCGACGGTCTAGCCTACCAGCCCTGGAAGCGCGGCCAGGTCGTGGCGTCACCGGCGGGTGTCACCACGAGATAGGCCGGGTACTGCGCGCCGGTCGCGCAGGCGTGGTTGGGCAGGATGCGCAGCCGCGCGCCGATGGGAAAGCGTTCGACCAGGCTTGCATCGGCCGTACCGTCGCGGCGCGCGACGATGCCGTGCTCCTGGTTGGCGCCCGACACGATCAGCCCGTCGATCGGGTTGCCCTCGACATCGCACACGGCGCCGTAGCCATAGTCGATCTTCTGGCGCTGGGTGCCGCGGTCGCGGCTCATCGCCATCCAGCCGGCATCGACGATTACCCAGCCTTTTTCCGGCTGATGGCCGATCACCTCGGTCAGCACGGAGAGCGCCACGTCCTGCGGCGTGCAGACGCCGACATTCGACATCACGAGATCGAAGAAGACGTAGACGCCGGCGCGCACCTCGGTGACGCCTTCAAGATGCTGCGCGGCGATCGCCGTCGGCGTCGAGCCGATGCTGACCTCCGGGCAGGCGATGCCCGCCGCGCGCAACCGCTCCGCCGCGCGCACGCACAGGGCCCGCTCCTGCTCGGCCAGCGCCTGCAGCGCCGCCGGCGTGTCGAGGTCGTAGGAGCTGCCGGCATGGGTCAGCACGCCTTTCACCGTCGCGCCGCCCGCCTGCAGGATCCTGCCGATGTCGATCAGCTCCGGCGCCTCGGGCTGCACGCCCGAGCGATGGCCGTCGGAATCAATCTCGATCATGACGTCGAAGGTCTGGTTCGCTTCCCTGCCCTTCGCCACCACGGCCTCGGCCGCCGCCCGCGAATCGACCAGCAGGGTCAGCGCGCAGCCCTTGGCGACAAGCGCCAGCGCCCGGTCGAGCTTGTCCGGCACGATGCAGACCGCATAGAGCACGTCGGTGAAGCCCGCAGCGAAGAACTGCTCGGCCTCCTTCAGGGTGGAGACCGTGATTCCCACGGCGCCCGCCTTCTGCTGGGCGCGCGCGACCTCGATGCATTTCGAGGTCTTCACGTGCGGCCGCAGGCGCACGCCGAGCGCCGAGAGATGGTCCTGCATCCGCGCGATGTTGCCTTCCATGCGGCGCTCGTCGATCAGCGCCGCCGGGGTCTCGATATCCATCAGCTTCAAGATTTCATCCTTCAGTCGAGATACTCGCCGCGCGCCTTGAGCGCCGGCACGTCCTTCTCCAGCCCCCGCGCGATCAGCGCCGTCACGGTAGCGGGCTGCAACGCGTCCGGCGACGGCAGATCGACGCCGACCGCATTCATCTGCTTGACCAGCGCCGGATCGGCCACCGCCGCCCGCAGCGCCTGGTTCAGCCGCGCCATGACCGGTTGCGGCGTGCCCTTGGGCGCAAACAGCGCGTTCCACGACCTGAGATTCACGTCGTAGCCCTGGCTGGCTGCCGTGGCCACGCCCGGCAGCTGCGGCAAAGGCTGGTCGCTCAGCACGGCCAGCGCCTTGATCTTGCCGCCGGCGATCTGCGGCAGCGCCGTCGTCGTCTGGTCGCACATGAAATCGATGTGCCCGCCCATCAGGTCGTTCATCGCGGGCGCCACGCCGCGATAGGGAACATGGGTGATGTTGAGCTTGAGCGCCGACAGCAGCACGACGCAGCCATAGTGGGAGATCGAGCCCACGCCGGCGCTGCCATAGGTCATGTTGGCTTTGTGCTTCTCGGCATAGGCGATGAATTCCTTGAGGTTCGAGACCGGCAGCGCCGCCTTGGCGACCAGCAGCAGCGGTGCCGTGCCGGCAAGACCGATCGGCTCGAAGCCCGTCAGCGGGTCGTAGGGCAGCTTCTTGAACAGGGCGGCGTTGGCGACGTGCGTGCCGATCGTGCCGAAGCCGATCGTGTAGCCGTCGGGCGCGGCGTTCACGAGCTTGGCCAGCCCGATCGTGCCGCTGGCACCGCCGATATTCTCGACCACGACTGTCTGCTTGAGATCCGCCGCCATGCCTTGCGCCAGCGCGCGGGCCAGCGCATCGCTGGGGCCGCCCGCCGGGAACGGCACGATCAGGGTGAGCGGCTTGGTGGGGAAGGTCTGGGCGGTGGCCGTGGTGGCCGCCAGCAGCAGCGGCGCGAGGGTGAGCAGAAGTCGGCGTAACATCATGACAAACGTCCTTCCAGCCAGGGGAGAAGATCATCGAGCGTCGGGCGCTCGAGGGCGGCGGGCGGCGCACCTTCGGGACGCGCGAGACCGACGCGGTTGTGCCAGTAGGTCCTGAGACCGACGGCAGAGGTGCCGAACAGGTCGTAGCCGGAACCCGCGACGAAGGCCGCCTCGCCGGGCGCGACGCCCAGCGCTTCCAATGCCTGGCGGTAGGGACGCGGGTCGGGCTTGTAGCAGCCGGCTTCCTCGGCGGTGACGATGCAGTCCCAGCGTGTCGAAAGCCGCCCCGCCGCCTGCCGGCCGAGCCGGATCGAGCAGTTGGTCACCACGCCGAGCTTCGTGCGGCCCGCCAGCGCATCGAGGGCGGCCTGCGACCCGCTCCAGGGCGGCAGTTCCAGCCAGCGTGCCTCGAGCGCGTCCGCCGCGCCCTCGGCCAAGCCGGTCGCCACCGCCGCCTCGCGCACGAGCTGTTCGTAGGGCACGTAGCTGCCGCAGCCATAGGTGAGCCGCAGATACTCGGCCCGCCAGGCGCGGCCGCGTTCGGCGGAGCCCGCCACGTCGTTCCACAGGGTCCAGGAGTCGAGGAGCGCCGTCAGCAGGTCGAACAGGACGGCTTTGGGAAAGGTCGTCGTCATGCCGCCAACGTAGCAAGCCGCAGGCCGTTGGTGCTTAAATCGGACGAACACTTCAGTTAAAGAAAACTGAATGATCACCCTGGCCGACCTGCAGTTCATGGAAGCGCTGGCACGCTCCGGCTCGTTGAGCGGCGCCGCCCGGTCGCTCAACGTCACCCCACCGGCCCTGTCGCTGCGCCTCAAGAAGCTCGAACGGACGCTCGGCGTCAGCCTCGTGGTGCGCAGCTCGCGCCGGCTGCGCTTCACGGGCGAAGGCGAGCACCTGGTGAGCGAGGCGCAGGCGATGCTCGCCCGGATGGGCGCCCTCACCGACCTGCTCGGCAAGGAGGGCGGCGCCCTCTCCGGCCCGCTGCGGGTGGTCGCGCCGTTCGGCTTCGGCCGGCTGCACGTGGCACCGATCGTTGCCCGGTTCGCCGAACGTCACGCCGCGATCCGCGTGACGCTCGATCTCTCGGAGCGGCCCTGGACCGACAGCGAGGAAGCGGACATCGTCGTACATATCGGCGCGGTCCGCGATTCGACCTGGGTGGCGCACGTGCTGGCGCGCAACGACCGCTGGGTCTGCGCCGCGCCCGCCTACCTCGAGCGGCGCGGCACGCCGGAAGATCCGCGCGACCTGCTGCAGCACGACTGCCTCTGCGTGCGCGAGAACAACGAGGACGTGACGCTGTGGCGCCATCGCCGCGGCGGTCGCAGCGGCGCCGTGCGCGTGACGCCGACGCTGACCAGCAACGACGGCGAGGTGGTGCGCAACTGGGCGCTGGCCGGGCTCGGCCTCATGCTGCGCTCGCAGTGGGACGCCGGCCCCTTCGTGAAGCGCGGCGAGCTCAAGCGCGTGCTGGCGCCCTGGTCGTTCGAGGGCGCCGACATCCTCGCCCTGGTGCCGGCGCGACGCGGCATCTCGGCCCGCGTCAGCTCCTTCGTCGACTTCCTGAAATCGTCCCTCAGGTCGCGCCCGCCGGGCCGCTAGACTCTTTCCGAGCGGGATGGATCACACGCCCATCCTCATGCTGAGGAGGCTGCGGAGCAGCCGTCTCGAAGCATGGGCACGAGCACCACGTTTGCAACTCACCCTTCGAGACGCCGCGCCGTGCGCGGCTCCTCAGAGTCTGACTCGAAATGAATGCAGCTAAAACAAGAGGCTATGGACAGCCCCGATAACCTCACCCTGAGAAGCATCGCGCAGCGATGCGTCTCGAAGGGTGGGAACGCGCACCTTGCCTGTTGCCCATCCTTCGAGACGCGCCGCTTCGCGGCGCTCCTCAGGATGAGGCAAGTGCTTGAATCGATTCAATTCATTTCCGGCCAGACTCTCAGGGTGAGAGTGGTTGGTTAGCTGGAGACGGAGGCACTCCAGCCTCGGTCTTCGTGTAGCCGGTGCCGTCGCCCGACGAGATCTTGGCGATCGACGAGGCGCGCAGGATCTTCTGGTCGCCCACCGTCAGGTAGATGTTGGTGAAGAGCAGGGTGCGCGTCTGGCGGATCAGCTCGGCGCGGCCCTCGACCCAGTCGCCGACCCGCGCGGGCGCCACGAAGTCGAAAGTCATGCTGACGGTCGGCAGGAACTTGCGCAGACCGGCGAGGTAGCCCCCGCCCATCGTGCCCACAAGGTCGGCCACCGTCATCATCATGCCGCCATGAAGGCCGCCCGCCGGGTTGCACATGTTCTGTTGCACGCGGATCGCCAGCACGAACTCGTCGCGCGTGCCCTTCTCGCCGCGCTTGGCGTACATGTTGCCGACATGGGTGTTGAAGGTGGGCTCGGGCCGGCCACGGGCGAAATCGACGAGCTTGAAACCTTCGGGCGGATCGTCGGGTATTTCGTAGGAAGACACTCTAGCTCCGGACTCTCAGGGGGCGTCCTGGCCGCAGCAGCGCGAAGTCGCCCAGCCCGGCCAGCACATCGTGGCGCGGACCATAGAGACGGCCCCTCACCTGCGCCACATGCTCGTCGTGGCCCAGCAATTCGCCCGTGGCCTCCAGCCAGTCGCCGACCCGCGCCGGCGTCAGGTAGTCGAGGGTCAGCTTGAGCGTGACGCAGCGCCGGTCGATGGCGCGGTAGACCACGGAGCCAAGGGCGGCATCGATGAAGGCCGCGAGCATGCCGCCATGCACGATGCCCAGCGCATTGGCATGTTGAGGGCCGGGCCTGAAGCCCCGCCACACCCTGTGCCCTTCGACCTTTTCGAACCACGGCCCGTTGGCCGCGGCGAATCCGGTCGCCTCAGTGAGTTCTCGAAAGCCCGCTGGAATGTCCACGCGCCATCTTAGGCAATCCCGGTCAGCAGCACCAAGCCGTAGCCGACATAATAGAGACCCAGCACGGTGATGAGCCGTCCCGCCCAGGAGCGGAACTGGACATCCGACAGGCGTTCGAGGATCTGCTTGCCGAGCGACGTGCCGAGCATCGAGGCGCCCACCGCCATGACCAGCACCCAGGGCTCGACGGAACCGGCCTGCTCGATCAGGGCGCCGAAATAGAGGAGCTTGAAGCCGTGGCCGAACACCTGGCACGAAGCCTTGGTCGCCACGATCTGCTGCCGGTTCATGGGCGAGCGTAGGAACAGCTGGTCGACCAGCGGGCCGGTCACGCCGGTCAGCAGCATCAGCGCCATGCAGGCAATGCCGCCGCCCAGCGCCTGGACCGGTCCCAGCGTCGCGGGCATCAGCCGTGTCGGCACGACCCGCAGCACGAAGGGCGAGAGGCCGAGCATCAGCAGCGCAACGGCCTTGTCCGGCACGTAGAGGGTCAGTGACCACAGCCCGACCGCGATGAAGCAGCCCAGCACATAGAAGGCCGTGATGCGCCACTGGATGTGCCGCCACCACAGGAAGGCGCGCCAGCCGTTCGACGCCATCTGCGTCACGGCGTGCAGCACCATGGCCATGGGCAGCGGCAGCAGGAACAGCAGCACGCCGATCAGCACCATGCCGCCCGCCATCCCGAAGATGCCGGACAGGAAGGCGGTGAACACCATGAGGACGCCCAGCCCCAGGGCCATCGATATCGCCATCTCAACCCTCGCCGATCCGGGGACATCCTCATGCTGGGGAGCCGCGCAGCGGCGTCTCGAAGCATGGGCACCCACCGAACCTGTTGCCCACCCTTCGAGACGCGCGCTTTGCGCGCTCCTCAGGGTGAGGTCGTGGGATTGTCTACGGCCGGCTTAGACAGTGTTCAAATATATGATAAGTGCCTATCGGAGACTTCCTGGATATCGATATGGAACTACGGCACCTTCGCTATTTCGTCGCCGTGGCGCATGAAGGCCATGTGACCCGCGCGGCCGAGAAGCTGCACATGCAGCAGCCGCCGCTCAGCCAGCAGATCCGCGCGCTCGAGCAGGAGATCGGCGCGCCCCTGCTGCTGCGCCATCCGCGCGGCGTCCGCCTGACCGATGCCGGCCGCTCCTTCCTGGTCGATGCCGAGGCGATCCTCGCGGCCGTCGAACGCGCGACGGTGAAGGCGCGCCGCACGGCGCGCGGCGAGACCGGCCGTATCGCCGTGGGCTTCACCACCTCCGCGCCGTTCCATCCGCTGGTGGCGCGCGCCATCCGCGAGTTCCGTCGCGAGCGGCCCGACATTTCCTTCGTGCTGGAGGAGAACAGTTCGGGCGACCTGCTGGCCGCGCTGCGCGACGAGCGGCTGGACATTGCCTTCATCCGCTCCGGGCTCGTCGAACCCCAGGGGCTCCAGGTCTACGAACTGCTGCACGAGGAGATGTCGGCCGCCCTTCCCGCGCGCCACCCGCTCGCGCGCCGGCCCAAGCTCACCCTGAAGGATCTCGCGACCGAGGATTTCATCCTCTACCGGCGGGCCGCGGGGCGCGGCCTCTACGACGTCATCATCGCGGCCTGCAGCGCCGCGGGCTTCAGCCCGAATGTCAGCCAGGAAGCCCCGCGCATCGTCTCGACCCTCAACCTCGTGGCGGCGGGACTGGGCATTACCATCGTGCCCGCGTCCCTCAGCCGGCTGCCATTGGAAGGTGTAACCTATCGACCCCTCACCGGGCGGCCCGCGATCAAGGTGCCGCTCAACCTCGCCTGCCGCCGCGACGATCCCTCGGCCGCGACGCAGGCCTTCATCGAGAAGGTGCGCCGCCTCGCATGAAGCCCGTCAAGACCATCGGCCATTCGAACCATTCGATCGAACGGTTCGTAGCGCTCCTCAAGGCGGGCGGCGTCGAACGGCTGGTCGACGTGCGCTCCACGCCCTGGTCGCGCCGCCATCCGCAGTTCGGCCAGAAGAACCTCGCGCGGTCGCTGGCCGAGGCCGGCATCGCCTATGTGCATGAAGGCCCGGCCCTCGGCGGCAAGCCCCCCGTCGGCAGGCCTGGCGTGGCCGACAGCTACGACCAGCTCGCCGCGCGGCCGGCGTTCAAGGACGCGCTCGACCGCGTGATCGAGGAGGCGCAGGAGACGACGCTCTGCCTGATGTGTGCCGAGAAGGAGCCGCTCGACTGTCATCGCACGGTGCTGGTGTCGCGCCGTCTCGCAGAGCGCGGCGTCAGTATCGAACACTTGTTGGCCGACGGCGGCACGCGATCCCATCATGAGGTCGAGGAAACGGTGCTGGGCAACGACGCCGCCCCTGACCTGTTCGAGGATCGTGCCGCGCGGCTTGCCCGCGCCTGGCGTCGTCTCGAAGCCAAGTGGGGCCGCGACGGTACCGGCGAGGGAGAATGACCAAGATGGAAGTCCGCAACATAGAAACCGCGCCCGGCATGGTGTTCGACGCCTCCGTGGCCGGCGACGACTCGGCGACGCTGGTGCTGATGCTACATGGGTTCGGCGTGTCGCGGCATTTCTGGAAAGCCCAGGTCCCGGTGCTGGGAGAGGCCGGCTACTTCGCGGTGGCGCCCAACCAGCGCGGCTATTCGGCGGGCGCGCGGCCCGATCCGGCCAACCTCGACTCCTACCGCTTCGACAAACTCACCGGCGATGCGCTCGACCTCGTCTCGGCGCTCGGGCACGGCGACAAGCGTTTCCATCTCGTCGGCCACGACTGGGGCGCGAGTCTCGCCTGGGCCATCGCCTTCCGGCACCCTGAGCGGCTGCGCTCGCTCACCATCCTGTCGCGGCCCCATCCGATGTCGTTCGCGCGGGCGCTGGCGATGCCGGACGGCGAGCAGAAGCGGCGCTCCGGCCATCACCAGGCATTCCTCGAGCCCGATGCCGTCCCGAAACTGCTCGCGAACGATTGCGCCTGGCTGCGCGCGCGCCACACCAAGGAGGGCGTGCCGAAGGAGGCAATCGACCTCCATCTGTCCGTACTGGGAAGCGCGCCGGCGATGGAAGCGGCGCTGGCCTGGTACCGGGCCCGCGGCGAGCGGATGCCGCTCGGGCCGATCAAGGTGCCGACGCTCTATGTCTGGGGCGATGCCGACGACACGGTGGGCCGCGCCGCCGCCGAGGGCACCGGCGAGTTCATCGCCGCGCCCTACCGTTTCGAAGTGCTGCCCGGCGTCGGCCACTATGCCGCCGACCAGAGGCCGGTGCGGGTCAACGAGCTGTTGCTCGAGCATCTCGGCCGCTACGCCGCTTAGCCGAGCTTTGCTCGGCTAAGGCGTGCAGTCGAGCTTGGCCGTCCGCGGCGAGAAAGTGGGAAGCGCCGTCGGCGCGCCGGCTGGCCAGGGGCGCGGCCAGGCCTTGTCGGCCAGTTTCTTCTCGACCAGCGGCACCAGCAGGTTGAAGGCCGCCCAGCCGCGAATCCGCGTCCCGGCATAGGACGTGTGCACGGCATCGACGAACAGGTCCGGGTCGAACGGCGTGTTGCCGACGAGATCGAGGAAGGCGAGCCCGTGGACCGCGGCGTACTTGGCGAACAACCGGTTCTGGAACTTCGCCAGCCGCTCGAGGTCGCGATAGCGGTAGGGCCAGTTGGCGGCATTGAGCTGCTCGATGATGAACCGGTGCCGGACGGGGTCGACGACCATCCCGTCCTTCACCATCCAAAAGAACGAGGTGATCGCCATGTCGGCGCCGACCGTCCCGAGATCGGCCCGGATCCGGTCGAGATCCTTCTGGATGACATTGAGGTTCACCGGCAGGTTGGCGAAGTCGAGATCCGGATTCATCTCGTCGAGCCCTTCGGGCCAGATGACCTTGTAGTCGGGCTTGGGCCACTCGGCGCCGCTGTTGTTGCCGGCCGTGGCCCCGGCGATGGCGAACGCGGCCTGGACGCGGCCGACCAGGGCGGAGTAGCGGGCGGCCTGCTTGAGCCACTTCACGGCCGCCGCCTCCTGCGCATTCGACGGCCGGGTGACCGGGACGTCCGGCACCTTCTCGACGATCGAGGCGGGCCGGAACTGGTTGCCGCCTTCGTGGTAGACGACGAGATCGGGCCTGAGCGGCAGCACCTCGGTGCGCACGACGGCGGCGATGTCGCTGGAACTGATGCTTTCGCGACCGGCATTCAGGACCTCGAACCGGATGCCCAATCCCTTTGCCCTGGACCAGACGTTCATCCAGTGGCCGACATACTCCGGCCAGGAGTAGGGCAGATGGTGCGCCTCGACGACGGTGGAGGAGCCGACGAAGACGATGCGCACCGTCCTCTCGGGTCTCGGATTCTCGATCGGCGGTCCGCGCCAGCCGATCTGGTTGGTCGTCAGGCCGCTCGGGATCGTGACGTCGGGCAGGAACCGGTAGGGCGGCCGCGGCTGGCCGTCCGGCGCGTCGTAGAGGAAGAGCTGGCCCGGCGCATGACGCAGGAACCAGTGCCGGCACGGATCGCCGGAGAAACTGGTGTTCCAGACCTTGAAGGCGTCGGAGGGCCGGAACGACATGCCGCCGACGGGATTGGCCTCGACGAAGCGATAGAGGCGTTCCCAGTCCTCGGGGATGGCGCGCTTGTTGGGCAGCGGCGCGGGGTCGTCGAAGAACCAGCCGCGCTCGACGCCGGCAGCGCGCGGCACCTTGTCGACCGAATCCTGCTTCACGCTGGCGAGGCCCATCGCCTCGCCGAGCGGTGTGCGGAGGATCGGATAGCCGTCGATGTAGCGAACGACGGCTTCGGCCACGACCGCGCTCAGCACGAGCGAAATCAGGACAAGCAGCGCGTCCTTGAGGAGCCGCATTCTACTTGCAACCCTTGCCTTCGTCCCGGCACAGGCCGTCCAGCAGGGTGTTGAGCTCGGGCACCATCATCGTGGTGAACGCCGCCATGGCAGCGCCGTTCGGATGCGGGTCCGGAACCGTCACCCACAGGCTCGCCGGATCGAGATTCTCGACCGTCGGCAGCATGTCGAAGAAGGGAACGCCCAGCCCCTCGACGTCGGCCTTCACCTTGGCGGTGACGTCGGTGAAGGGATAGGGCTTCAGCTCACGCAGCTCGGGAAGGTTAAAGACGACGAGCTTGGCGCCCATCTCCCGCGCCGTCGTCGCGAAGCCCTGCAGCGCCTTGCGCGTCTGCTGCCAGCCGGCGGCATCATCCTTGTAGAGCTCGCGGTAGTAACGCTTCCAGTCGGGCGCCTCGCCGAACTGGCGCATCAGGGAATCGAGGCGATACCTGAAGACCACCCACGCCGCCGAATGCTCATCGAGCCACGAGGTCTGGCCATAGGTCGGCATCGGCTCGGCATCGTTGATGAAGTAGGTCAGCACGATGATGTCGGGCTTCAGTTTCGCCGCGGAGTCACGGAACAGCGTGAGTTCCTGCAGCGTGTTGTGGTTGCCGACGCCGAGATTGTAGCTGTCGACCTTGCGGCCCTCGGCGACCAGTGCGGCGGTCGCGCGGGCGGCGGCGGTCTCGTTCTGTGCGACGCCCCAGCCCAGGGTCGTCGAGTCGCCGACGAAGGCGATGCGCGCCACGCCCGGCGGCGCCTTCTCGGGAATCTCCGATGACCGGAAGCCGCGCGAGTCAGTCACCACCCTGACGCCCATGAGCTGCGCCTCGGCATTGGGACGATGGCGATGCCCGAGGTCGGGCCGCATGTCGCGAACCTTCACGTCGCGTGCATAGCGCCACATTTCGAGCTCGTAGAGCATGCCGTTGTCGAGGAAGAGCCGTGTCATCCCTTCGAGGCAAAGCGCGCAAATGGCGCTGAGAATGACAACCAGAAGCGTATTCTTGAGAAAGTTCATAGACCTTGTCGCTCGAGCGGTTCATCCAGGACAGCAGACGGACGTCGAAGCCCTCCAAGGGGGCGCGATGGCTGTGGGAGCAGTCTGCCGCGAACCGGTCTCATAGTCTTCTGAGCATTAACAGGGGAAAATACAGGGGAGCTTCAGCCGAAAGCGTCGTCCGGCACCCATGGAGCCCCAAGAACCCAGGTTCGACAGCCTTTTCCCGTCTTCTCTGAGCTTCAGATATCAGGGAGCAAGATGGTCGATAACAGGGGGTGAGCCGAACATAACAGGGGAGAACGGCAGGACTATTTCTAGTGGCGGCCAGCTAGGTTACGCCGCCTCGCCCGCGACCCAGCCGCTCGACCACGCCCACTGGAAATTGTAGCCGCCCAGCCAGCCGGTAACGTCGACCGCCTCGCCGATGGCGTAGAGGCCGGGCACCTTCTTGGCCTCCATCGTCTTCGACCAGAGTTCGGCGGTGTCGATACCGCCCACGGTCACGAGCTATGGTCGAAAGTTGGTGACGGTTTAGATCAGGAAGGCGGCATGTCGTGGGGGTAGTTGAAGCCTCCACTTCTCCATCGAAGGAGTGATATGCCGTGTCGAATTCTAACGTCGTCAAACTGGTTCAGCCAGGCACTTTCAGCGATCAACTCACCGAAGTCTTGCGCCGTGGCGCGCGTTGCTTGCTTGCCCGTGCGGTCGAGGAGGAGGTCGCGGACTTTCTCGGCGGGCATGGCGAGCTCAAGACCGGGGATGGGCGCCAACGCGTCGTCTGCCACGGCCATCTGCCTGAGCGTGAGGTACTGACGGGGATTGGCCCTGTCGCGCTTCGCCAACCGCGGGTGCGTGACCGCGCGGCGGCAGCCGACGATCCCGGCCGCATCCGCTTCTCGTCGACGATCCTGCCGCCCTACATGCGGCGCTCGAAATCGATCGAGACGCTGCTGCCGATCCTGTACCTCAAGGGCATCTCGACCGGCGACTTCTCCGAGGCGCTGGCGGTCCTGCTCGGCAAGGATGCGCCAGGACTTTCGGCGTCTGCGATCAGTCGGCTGAAGGAGGGTTGGCACGACGATCATGCGGCTTGGGCCAGGCGCGACCTCTCCGCCATGCGCAGCGGCATGAACTCTCTGGCTCTTCGCGTTCCGATCGTCTGTCTTCGGCCACGATCGCCGTTTCCCACCCCTTCCCGGCGGGCCATGATCTTTCCGGATCGTGAGCGACGTTTCGCCTTCGGCTCAATTCGACCCCAGTGCAATATGGTCGGAGTCGAAATGAGACCACGATATACGAAAGTGCAGCTTTGATTGCGGGGCACCACGGCTTGAAGGACGGCGCGCCATTCACGTCTCGCCTCGGTTTGCGCCTGACGCCCCAAGGACGACTTCTGCTCGAAACGGCCGAAGACGCGCCAATCCTGGACGGCGCGGTCGCCGAGCGGCTTGCCCAGGCCTTTGCCCAAGGCTCCGGACAAGGCCTGATGCAACTGGGGGCGCGCGAGATCGGTCACGTGCTGCCACCTGGTTTCGTCTGGTGGCGCGACTTCGCGGCACGATACTTCGGCGGTCTGTGCGGGCTTTCACCAGTCGCCACCGCCGGTACTCCGCCGTCGCAGGCCGTGCCGAGCGTGCCACCACCGACCGACGGCGAACTCGCGACCCTGGTGCTGACGACGCCGGTGATGCCGGGCGCCGAATACCTGACGGCGGACGTCATGCGCATGCTGTGGGGGAATCTGGGCATGGCGTTCGCGGCGTCCCTGGCCGCGAGCGGAACCGACCTGCAAGGCTTCCTGAAAGCCTTGAACCCAGCCTGGAACCTGCTCGGGCGCGTGCACTTCAACCTGGCCGAGAACAGGCGCGATCAGGAGTACCCCTTCGCGTTCATGGCCACCTACACCACCCGATTGTCGGCTCAGGCCAAGGCCCAGCACGTGCCACTCGGCCAGGCGATGCGCGAATATGCCGGGCTGGCCAACCGGGACAAGTTGCTTTCCCTTTTGACGCCCGTGCAGCGCGCCGGCGAAACCTGCGCCTGGCTTCGCGCAATGGTCGACGCCGGGGAGATATTCCATCCCCTGCGCTGGACCGCGGCGGAGGCGGCGCGGTTCTTGAAGAGCGCACCGGAACTCGAAGGCGCCGGCGTGGTCCTGCGCATGCCGGCGACCTGGCACGCCAACCGGCCGGCGCGGCCGCAGGTCACGGCGACGGTCGGCGCGCGCACGCCCTCCGCGATCGGCCTCGACGGCCTGCTCGACTTCGACATGGACGTAACGCTGGAGGGCGAGCCGCTCGACGACAAGGAGATCGCTGCGCTGTTGGCCGGAACCGACGGCCTGGCGTTGCTGCGCGGCGTTTGGGTGGAGGTCGACCGCGAGCGCCTCGAACGGACTCTGAGCCAATTCAGGGCGGCACAGGTCCTGGCCGATCGCGACGGCCTGACCTTCGCCGAGGCCATGCGCCTGTTGTCCGGCGCAGCAATCGCCGGAGAGCGCGCCGATCCGGCGGCAGCCGAGTGGGCGCGCGTGACGGCCGGGCCCTGGCTGGCGGAGACGTTGAAGCTCCTGCGCGTGCCTGGCGGCATGGCCGTCGATCCCGGCCCGGCCCTGAAGGGCACCTTGCGACCCTATCAGGCGGCAGGGGTCCAGTGGCTCCATTTACTGTCCGGGCTTGGGCTGGGCGCCTGCCTCGCCGACGACATGGGCCTCGGCAAGACGATCCAGGTGCTGGCGCTGCTGCTGGCTCAAAAACCCAGGAAGGGAGGCAAGCGTCCGAGCCTGCTGGTTGCACCCGCCTCCTTGCTCGCCAATTGGGCCACCGAGATCGAGCGCTTCGCCCCCAGCCTGAAGGCCGCGATCGTACATTCCTCCGCCATGACGGCGGATGAGCTGAAGAAAATGACGCCGGATCGCCTGGAGGAGTTCGACATTGCGATCACCAGCTACGGTTCTCTGCTCCGCCTGCCGGTACTCGGCCAGATATCCTGGCGGTTTGCCGTTCTCGACGAAGCGCAGGCGATCAAGAACCCGAAGGCCAAGCAGACCCGGGCGGCCAAGGGCCTGAAGGCCGACGCGCGCATCGCACTGACCGGCACGCCGGTGGAAAATCACCTGGGCGACCTGTGGTCGATCTTCGACTTCATCAATCCCGGACTGCTGGGAACGGCGCCACAATTCGCGCGCTATGCGAAGAGCCTGGTCGAACGGGAACACAATCCCTATGGCCCGCTGCGGGAGCTGGTACGACCTTACATCCTGCGGCGGATGAAGACGGACAAGACCGTCATCGCCGACTTGCCGGACAAGACCGAGATCACGGCCCACTGTGCACTCAGCCGCAAGCAGGCCGCGCTCTACTCCCAGACAGTCTCCGAACTGGCCCGAGGCCTCGAACAGTCGGAGGGAATCGAACGCAAGGGCATCGTGCTCGCGACGCTGATGCGGCTGAAACAGATCTGCAATCACCCGTCGCAGTGGCTTGGTGACAACGGCTGGGCGGAGGAGGACAGCGGCAAGCTTGCCCGGCTGCGGGAGATCGCCGAGGTGGTCGCGGCGCGACAGGAGAAGATGCTGATTTTCAGCCAGTTTCGCGAGATGACGGCGCCGCTGGAGGTTTTCCTCTCGGGAATTTTCGGCCGGCCCGGCCTGGTGCTTCACGGCGGAACGGCGGTGAAGGATCGCAAGGGCCTCGTTCGGACATTCCAGGAAGACGAAGCCGCGCCGTTCTTCATCCTGTCGCTCAAGGCAGGCGGCTCGGGACTGACGCTGACGGCGGCGTCGCACGTCGTGCATTTCGACCGCTGGTGGAACCCGGCAGTGGAAAATCAGGCGACCGATCGCGCTTTCCGGATCGGACAGAAAAAGAACGTCCTCGTCCACAAATTCGTCTGCCAGGGGACGGTCGAGGAAAAGATCGATGCCATGATCGACGCGAAGAAGGCCCTGTCCGACGAATTGCTGACCGGTTCCGGCGAGGTCAAGCTGACCGAAATGAAGGACGACGAACTCCTGCGGCTCGTCGCCCTCGACCTCAACGCGGCGATGAAGGACTGACGCGATGTCGTACTATTATGGCGGATGGGCGCCCTATGTGTCGGTTGCCGAGCGCCGCAAGAAGGCCGAGCGCGAGATCGCGCGGCGGCGCAAGGCGGGCCAGCCGAGCGCGCCGGTGATCGTCGAGGGACGCACGATCGCCAAGACGTTCTGGGGCAAGGCGTGGTGTGAGAATCTGGAGCGCTATCGCGACTTCGACAGCCGCCTGCCACGCGGTCGTAGCTATGTCCGGAACCGCGCAGTGCTGGATCTTCAAATCAAACCGATGGCCGTGAAGGCGCTGGTCAGCGGCTCAGAGATCTACGAGGTCACGATCGGCGTCGCCGCAGTGTCCAAGTCGAAATGGCAGTCGATCTGCCGGGACTGCGCGGGAGGCATCGATTCCCTAGTGGAACTTCTGCAGGGGCGCCTCTCCAAGAGCGTAATGGAGCGAATCTGTCAGCAGAACCAGGGCCTGTTCCCCCGGCCGCCGGAAATCAAGCTCTCCTGCAGTTGCCCGGACTATGCGTCCATGTGCAAGCACGTCGCGGCAGTCCTCTATGGCATCGGCACGCGACTGGACGAAGAGCCGGAGCTCCTGTTCCGACTGCGCGCCGTCGACGAGAAGGATCTGCTGGCCAATCTGGGCGCAACTGCGTCGCGGTCGACGACGCCTGCCGCCGGAAAGGTCTTGGCCGCCGACGACGTTTCGGCGCTGTTCGGCCTGGAAATGGCGGACGATTCCCCACCGGCAGCATCGAAACCGGCGACGCGGGCGCAGCCAAAGGCAAAGACGAAAACAAAGACGAAATCGAAGTCGGCGCCGATTTCCCCGCGGGCCTCGGCCCGCGCCAAGCGCAGATCCCCCCAAAATCCATCCGTCCGTTAGGAGTCTGGCCCCCAGCCTTGGGCGCCTCCCCTGCCGACGTCATTGCGCGCTTGCTGCTGGTCCCGCGTGCCCCTGCAAGTGTTCGGCGACGCCAAGATGACCACCGCCATGCTCGATCGCCTGACCCATCACTGCGAAATCATCGAGACCGGCAACACCAGCTGCCGATTCAAAAACCGCAGCTGAAGAAACCCTCCCCCAGACCCCCACCCGGGCTTATCCCTCGTGGGTACACAGGAACCTCCCACGCGCCTCGCGTCTGCGTGCGTGAGGCGCCCCCGCGACGCGCGCGGGCCCCTCCTGTGCACTACGGGGATAAGCCCATTCCCGCGATCGTGTCCCCGGTGGTGGTGTAGGAGGCCGCTGACCGGCCCGCCTGAGCGACCGCCACGAGTCAGGCGAT
>LNFM01011314.1_pt1 | contig 18820 bp, 16 predicted proteins | sample 596031 | NCBI WGS metagenome assembly LNFM01 (sample SAMN04254537, study PRJNA301005) | activated carbon metagenome | isolation source: dual media filters at the Ann Arbor, Michigan drinking water treatment plant | place: USA: Ann Arbor | reverse complement strand
TGTAGACACCTTCGAGATAGGCGTTCGCCACAAGCCCGGGACCGCCGTGACCGGGCCCGGCGATATAGATCATGTTGAGATCGTGTGCCTTGATAATGCGGTTCAAGTGCGCGTAGATGAAGTTCAAGCCCGGCGTCGTGCCCCAATGGCCAAGCAGGCGCGGCTTGATATGGGCGCGCGTCAGCGGCTTTTTCAGGAGGGGGTTGTCATAGAGATAGATCTGGCCGACGGAGAGATAGTTGGCCGCCCGCCAGTAGGCATCCAGTTTCTTGGCTGCCTCTGGACTCAGAGGATTCCCGATGGTTCGACGCCTGTCCATACTCTTTCTCACCTCCCGATTCAGTCTGTGCTCAACAGCGCCATGACGGACGCCGCGATCTCACGTTCTTCATCCGTGTGAATCACCCGCACGGTCGCCCTACCGTCTTCCTTGGAAATCACGGCGTCGTTCTGCTGATTGCGCGCGTGATCGATGGCAACGCCGAGAAATTCCAATCCCTCGCAGATACGGGCTCGAATGACGGGAGCATGCTCGCCGATCCCCGCGCTGAACACCAGGGTATCGACGCCCCCCAGCGCCGCTGCCAATGAGCCGATCCATTTTTTGGCCTGATAACAAAACAGCGCGACGGCGTCAGCCGCGCGCGGATCGCTCTGTTCCTCCTTGAGGAGGTCGCGCATATCGGCACTGATCTCCGAGACGCCGAGCAAACCTGATTCGGTATTGACCATCCGGTGAAACCGATCGGCGCTCATCCCCTCCGTTCGAGCCAGATAGGAGACAAGCCCCGGATCGAGATCGCCCGATCGGCGGCTCATCGGCATGCCGGAGGCCGGGGTGAAGCCCATCGTCGTCTCAACGCTCTTGCCGTCTTTGACGGCGGCCATGCTGGCGCCGTTTCCCAGGTGAGCGAGAATGATGCGACCGTTGGCTTCGCCTTGCCTTCCGACTCTGGCCAGTTCCTTCATGAGAAAGGCGTACGACAAGCCGTGGAATCCGTACCGTTGAAGCCCCAACTTGTCATAGCGCCTTGGGATCGGCAGCAGGCGGGCCACGTTCGGCATGCCCTGATGAAACGCTGTATCGAAACAGGCGACTTGCGGAAGACGGGGGTATCGACGCGCACAGGCCTCGATTAATTCGATTTCAGCCGGAAGATGTTCCGGATCGTACGGACTCAGCCGTTGCAGTTCTTCCATCACCATCGGCGTCACTCGCTGCGGCTCACGATAATCCCTGCCGCCGTGCACAACCCGGTGTCCAATCGCCAGCAATGGCTCGCGCGCAAGCTTGTCTTTGGCACATTCCAGAATCGGTTCGAGGCAGGACGCATGATCGAGGGTTGCAACGATTCGACGATCGGCGCGAACGGCGCCTTCCTGCATCCATGTGAAGGTACCCTGTGGCGATCCGATTCGGTCGATCACGCCCAACAGTTCACGGACGGGACTGCCATCGGCGCGAAAAAGAGAAAACTTGAGCGTCGACGACCCGCTATTGATCGCCAGAATCGAGCCGCTGCCTTCGTTACCCGAGTCGGGCATACTCACCAACCAGTCGATAGGCATTGTGAAGGTATTGAGCCACCATGCGCTGGGTATTGAAGAACCCGCCGTTCAACGCAATCGCATGCCGCATGATCTCGATAAACCGCCCCCGGTCCCGATAGTAACAGGGAAGAATCTTCTCTTCGAGCTTGCGGTACAGTTCCGTCGCATGACAGGCATCCATACCCGCTTGCGGCTCCGTGCAAGCCTCCACCCGATCACCGATGGACCAACCGGTCACGTCTTCCACATGCCCTTCGACCCACCACCCGTCGAGCACACTCAAGCTGGGCACTCCGTTGACCGCCGCCTTCATGCCGCTGGTTCCTGAGGCCTCCATCGGCGGGAGCGGCGTATTGAGCCAAACATCCGCACCGGCACACACGAGCTTGGCCACGGTCATGTCATAGTTCGTGAGATAGGCCACCGAAATCCTGCCCCGCAAGGCATCGCGAAGTTCATGGATCTTGTGAATCATATCTTTCCCATCCTGGTCGCGCGGATGGGCCTTGCCGCTGAAGACGATTTGGACAGGCCCGGCCCGTTCGGCAATCTTGGCCAGCCGCCCGATGTCGTGAAAGATCAAAGTTCCCCGCTTGTAGGCCGCAGCCCGCCTGGCAAACCCCAGCGTCAGCACATCCCGATCGAATCCCGCGTTGGTCTCGTGATTCACATGCTCGACCAACACCCGCTTCGCCTCCTGGTGGGCGTTCCAAATCCGTAACGAAGCGAGAGCTGATCGCGCCGCCAGTCCGGAAGATGCCGGTCGTAGAGCGACTGAAACGAGGGAGCGGCCCAGGTCACCGCGTGGACTCCGTTGGTAATCGAGTGAATCGGATAGCCGGGGAAAAGACTGTGGGACACCTCGCCGTGCTTCATCGCCACGCCATTGACGAACCGTGAACCACGCAACGCCAGCTGTGTCATGTTCAAACTATGGTTATGACCGCAGGCTTTGAGCCAGGCGCAGCGCCGGTCGCCGAGCACCCGATGCGACAGCTCAGGGGAAAATTGATCATGGCCCGCCGGCACCGGCGTATGGGTCGTAAACACACAGTGCTCCCGGACGGCATCGATGAGATCGGCTGAGACTGCCGTTTCGTGGGTGCCGGAACCCAGCTTCTCCTCCAGCAGAGCGAGCACCAGCAATGCCGCGTGTCCTTCATTCATATGGAAGCGGCGGAGGCGCCCGTACCCGAGCGCCCGCAGCATGCGGTAGCCGCCGAACCCCAGCACCGCTTCCTGGCAGAGCCGATAGTAGTCGTCACCGCCGTAGAGCACGTCGGTCAGCGTCCGGTCCCAGGGCTGGTTCTCGGGGAGATTCGTGTCGAGCAGATAGACGGGCACCTCGCCGCCCGACTCGCCCTTCACGCGAATCAGCCACGCGCCGACCTGTACGGTACGATTCTCGATTTCGACAACGACCCGCTGGTCCACCGGCTCGCAGAAATCGTTGACCGGCCAGGCCACCGGCTCTTCATGCTGCAAACCCCGTTCATCCAGCCGTTGATGAAAATAGCCGCGCCGGTGCAGCAGCGTCACCGCCACCATGGGAATGTCCAGATCAGCGGCAGACCGAAGCGTGTCGCCTGCCAGCACACCAAGACCACCGGCATAGGTCGGCATGTTCGGGGCCAGCCCGATTTCCATCGAGAAATAGGCTACCAACGGCTGTTCCGCTACGACGCTCTTCGAAAGGTGCCCTTGCTCAGCCATCGCGAGACTCCATTGATGTGAATGATTCATCCGGCAGGTTGACCGAGCCAGGAAATCGGCAACCATTTGTTGGGGCAATTCGACAGGCTCGGGGCGCCAATGGATGCTGACCCCATGGCTTCCTCATGACCCGTCACTGAAACTGCTTCCGGAACCGCCACAACCCCAACCCGAACAACGACCCTCCCACCGCAGTCATCGAGAGAACTTGACTCCATACCGTCTCGATTCCTATTCCTTTCAACAGAATGCCGGTCTCGATTTCGATGAAATAACGGAGCGGGGACAAGGCCATCAGATAGCGCACCCAATCGGGCATCGTCTCCATGGGTGTGAAAATGCCGGACAGCAAGAGGATCGGGGCGACCACCAGTAACGTCATCATCCCCACTTGCGCTTGATTTTTCGTGACGGTTGAAGCAAATACCCCGATCCCGGATGTGGCCACAATGAAGAGCGCCGTCAATGAGAACAAGAGCCCCACGCTTCCTCTGATCGGCACGCCGAACACCGGCCGCATCACGCCGAACAAAGCCACCGCCGTCGCACCCAGAATCACCAGCGTCATCGCCAGGACTTTGGGTAACATGATTTGCATCGGCGTCAAAGGCGACACCAGAAGTTGTTCGACCGTGCCGCGTTCTTTCTCCCGCACCAGCGCCGCCGCCGGCAACAAGACCGCAAAGATCGTGGTCATCCGCAAGAGGTGTGAGATGGACTCGAACCATGTTTCGTTCTGGTCTTGATTGAACCAGACGCGATGATCGCTCACGATCATCGGCATCATCGTCAAGGACGCGCCTGTTCGTCCGGTTCTGACCGAGACCGCGTCTTGGCCGAATTGTCCCACAATGCGGGCGGCGTAGCTGGCGGCCGAGAGCCCTTGCGGTGAGTTGGTCGTATCAACAAGCAATTGCACCGCGACCGGCTCACCGGCGACCAAGGCCTCCTGGAAGCGGGCGGGAATGTCCAGGACCACCATCGACTCACCTCGCTCCAACCGCATAAATCCTTCGTCGGGATGAGCCAGTTCGCCGTCGAAGCGAAAATACGGGAGATGAAATCTGGAGACTAACTCGCGTGAGGAAGCGCTTCGATCGGCATCGGAAACCAGTAGGCCGGCATTCCTTAATTGCGTCTGAAGGCCGGCTCCGGTGACGTAGACCGATAACGTGAACGAATAGATGAGAAATCCCATGAGCGGAATATCACGCAACAACTGCAGCAGCTCTTTGCGCGTCATCACTGCAAGGCGTCGACTCCAGATAAGGATGCGATCGGCGGATCTCATGCCCGTGGCCTCTTCGTGAACAACCAATAGCCGGTGACTCCTAAGACCGCGGCATAGACTCCGAGCGCCAACACATCTGTCCAAAGGACCGACGGCCCGACATTCTTCAAGAACGTTCCCCTCACGATGTTGGTGTAGTACATCCCGGGGAACAGATGCGCCTGAAACTGAGCCGCTTGGCTCAATGACGAGACCGGCACGATCAGCCCGGAGAAGAGGATGGTCGGCACCGTGCTCACCACCACCGTGATAATCAGCGCCGCCTGCTGCGTGCTCACCAATAAAGAGACGACGAGGCCGATCCCGGTGCTGGTCAAGACGAACAGCACGGACGTGACCGCAAACAACAACAAGCTGCCCTTAAACGGCACGGCAAAGAGGAGCACGGCCATCAGCCACAACACGACCACATTCACGGCGGAGATGGCGACGTACGGGGCGAGCTTACCGACCAGGAACTCCAGCCGGCTGACCGTGGAGCTGTAGATGTTGTAGATCGATCCGGTTTCCTTCTCACGGACGACTCCCAAGGCCGTCAAGAGAGGAGATCCCACCATGAGCGAGAACATGACGAGCGCGGGTACGGTCGACCACGTGCTGCGGACTTCCTCATTGTACAAATACCGCACTTCGAGCCTGAGAGGTCGAGTACGCCGCTGCGCCTCGTCGCGTGACAGCCCTCGGGTCCGTGCCAGATAGTTGACCAAGAGCTCTTCATTAAAGGCTGCATTGATCGCGATCACGTAGCCCTTCGTGATATCGGTCCGCAGCGGAAAGGTCCCGTCGATCAACGTTTGCACGCTGACCGGCATGCCGGACAGCAGTCGCTCTTGAAACTTTTCCGGAATCACAATGACGGTACGCACCTTGCCGGTTTGCAACCCGGAGTTTACCTCGTCCTCGTTCGCCAACGAGCCCTGAAAGTTGAAGTATCGGGACTGAACAAACCGGTACACATAGTCTCGACTGAGGGAGCTCTGATCCCGATCTACCACCGCAAAGGCAATGTCTTCCACGTCGAGCACAAGACCATATCCGAACACCACCATCCACACCGCCGGCATGACAAAGGCCAGGAGCAGAAACATCCGGTCGCGGGTGACCTCGCGCCACTCTTTGAAGGCCACGGCTGCGACGCGCCCGAGATTCATGCAGCCACCCCCTTAGGTGTCTCTCGTCCCTGCTGCTCGAGCGCCATGACGCGCTGGACGAAGACGTCCTCGAGACTCAGAGGACGTACCGCAATGGCGTGCACATCAATACCGACGGAGATAAGAGATTGTCGAATTCGCACTTCGTCCTGCACAGGATCGGTCGAGAACAAGTGAATCTTCGTGCCAAACAGTGCGGCGGCGACGAATCCTGCCGCGGTCACCCGCCCCAGGGCCAACCCCGGTTGATCTGTTGCCACTTCGATGAGTTGTCCAGCTTCTTTTTCGACTTGCTGCTTCATCTCAGCCGGAGACCCTTCCGCCACGATCCGGCCTGCATACATCAGCGCGAGGTTGTCGCAATGTTCTGCTTCGCTCATGTAATGGGTCGTGATCAGAATCGCGACCCCTTCTTCACGAGCAAGCCTCGACAGAATGTCCCAGAAGTGTCGCCGGCCGATCGGGTCGACGCCGGACGTCGGTTCGTCTAGAAATAATACCCGAGGCTGATGGACGAGCGCGCAGCCGAGCGCCAGCCTCTGGCGAACCCCCATCGGCAGCCGACTGGTCAAGCTCGACTCGTATCCTTTCAAGCCGGCCATCGACAGGATCCACTCAAGCCGTGTGATAGTCGCTGGCCGATCGAGGCCATAGATCCCGGCGAAGAGCCGGATATTTTCCTCCACGGTCAAATCCAGATACAGCGAAAAGGCTTGAGACATATAGCCGATCCGTTGCTTGATGACCCCACCCGCGGTCTTCATGTCCGCCCCCGCGACCCATCCTTCTCCCCCGGTTTGCGGCATGATGCCGGTCAGCATCTTGATGACGGTCGTCTTTCCTGCTCCGTTGGCCCCGAGGAGGCCGAAGATTTGCCCCGACTTCACCTGAAAGCTGACGCGGTCCACCGCGCGAAAATCTCCGAACTCACGGATAAGACCCTTCGCTTCGATTGCTAGCGCGTCATTCGACGTCAGAGGTGCGGCGGGAGGCATCTCGATGGCTGTCGGCTGTTCACCCTGGCGAAGCAACAGCGCAACAAAGACATCCTCCAGTTCCGGCTCATCGACTCGCAGTTGCACGGGTTTGATAGCGCCCAGGCTCGAGGTGAGCGATTGTATCGCGGCAGCACGAACGGTCTCCTCCGTGAAGACACGCAGCAGGGGGCCCAAAGCCTCGACCTGCTTGTACCTTGTCTTGAGCCTGGCAATCGCATCCAGTTGAGGCGTAGCTTCAAACGTCACTATCGAGCCAGGGGCCAGCGCTTGAACTTCGGTCGGTGTTCCCGATGCCACCACCTTGCCGCTCGATAAGAATGAGAGCCGATGAAAGCGTGCGGCCTCGTCCATATAGGCCGTGGAGACCAGGGCGGTCATGCCTTTCTCTTGGATCAGCGCGGCCAGGATCGACCAAAAATCACGGCGCGAGACAGGGTCCACGCCGGTCGTGGGTTCGTCGAGAATCGCCAGTTCCGGTTCATGAATCAGCGTGCAGATCAACCCCAGCTTCTGTTTCATGCCGCCCGAAAGATGCTTCATCGCGCGGTCGCAAAACCTGTCGAGCCTGGTCATCGTGAGAAGTCTTGTCTTTCGTTCGGCCAACTCGGTTTCAGGCACCAGCCGGAGCCGCGCAAAGAAGTCGATATTCTCTTCCACCGATAGGTCGGGATACAGATTCAATCCGAGGCCTTGCGGCAGAAAACCCAGGTGCTGTTTCACCCGCTCGGCGGCCCGCTCCGAATTGATCAACGTCCCAAAGACCTCGACTTCGCCTTCGTCATAGGTCAACACACCGGCGATCGCCTTCATGAGGCTGCTCTTGCCGGCCCCGTCCGGCCCGATCAGGCCGTAGATCTCCCCCTTGCGGATTTCGAGGTCAACGCCCCGCACGGCCTCGTGCTTCTTGTAGCGCTTCACGAATTGCGAGACGCGCACGACAGCGTCAACGTGCTGGGTGCTGAGTGCTGAGTGCTGAGTTGGAGACGTGTTCATGCTCTTCCGTTTTTCCTTAACCCCTCACCCCTTACCTTTCACCCCTCACGTTTCACGAGCGCGGCTTCGCCCAGGCCACATCGTCCTTCCATCGAATGATCGCATCGGCCGGGAGGCCCGGTGTGAGTCGATGGTCTGGATTCTCTTTCAGGTAGAGCTTCACAGCATAGATCAGTTTGACCCGTTCATCGGGAGTCTGTACTTCTTTCGGCGTGAATTCGGCCTTGGACGCGATATAGCGCACGGTTGCATCGAAGGGCTGCTCCGGAAAGGCGTCGGTGAAAATGCGGGCCGGCAGATCGAGCCGCAGTTTGCCGATCTGGACCTCCGGCACATACACCTTCAGATACAGCCGGTCCAGATCGACCAATTCAAGCAGCGGTGCCCCAGCTGCAACCACTTCGCCCGCGTTGATCATCCTTGTGGTAACCGTGCCACTCGTTGGAGCCGTGATCGTCAGGTCTTTCAGTACGCTTTCGGCTTCATCGAGGACTGCGTAGGCTTGGTCTCGCTGCCGTTCGAGCGCGTTCACGTCCGATTCCTTCGCGCGAATTCGTTTCCATCCCAGTTCGGCCTGTGCGAGCTCCTTCGTCGCTTGGAGCAGCGCTGACCGTGCAAAGGCAATGTCCTTCTGGGCGACTTCCCATCGCATGGTGGCTTGATCCCGCTGCTGGATCGAGGCCTGATCCTTCTCCGCGAGATCCCGGAACCGTTGGGCATCGCTGCGCGCTTCTCGTTCTACGGAAAGGGCCTTGTCGACTGTATCCTTCGCTTTGGCCACCTGCGCGTCGGCTCGTTCAATCGCGAGCGGCACATCGAGATTGAGGACGGCCAATGTCATGTGGGCCGCCTCCACCTGCGCCTCCAGCGCCGCAGCCGCGTGCTTCGCCTGCTGAACGCGTGCGGTGGTCTGGCTGTCGTCCAATCGAATCAACACCTGATCGACCGTGACCGTCGCCCCCTCGCGCACGAGCAATTCGCGGATGCGGCCGGGGAATTTACTCGACACCGTCACATGATCGCCCTCAATGCGGCCATTCACCTGGATCAGCCCATCCGGCAGCCCGCTATTCAAGATCAACCGGTCGATCGCAAGATAGACTCCGATCGCCACAGGAATCGTGAGCGCCAGCACACCAAGCTGTTTCCGGCCTATCTTCATCGGCAATGCCAGATCGTTAATCGTCAACTGTCACCGCATTGCGCGATGAGCGGAACAGGCGAGACACGCGCGACACGTGAACAGGATGTCCTTTCCTGCGTTTCCCGCTCTGCTCGCGCGTCGCGCAGTTCCCGCCGGTATGACGCACCGCTAGAACAACCTTTCGATTTCCCCCTTCGCCCGCGCGAGATTGATCCGGGAAGCGTTGAAACGGAACAGCGCTTCGATCTGATTGTCCCGGGCGCGCGCCACCGAGGTCTGCGCACTCGTGACTTCAATGTTGGTCGTCAGGCCGGCGGCAAACCGGTCGCGCGCAAAAGTCAGTTCCTTGAGCGCCAGCTCCATCCCCTTCTGGGACACGGCCACCTGTTGCGTGGAGGACTCCAGTGTCAGAAGCGCGTTCCGGACTTCCAGCGTCACCTGGTCCGAGACATCCTGCATACGGATCGATTCCTGCCGCACACGGCTGCGGGTTTCGGAGATTCGGCTTTCCCGCTGGCCGCCGTCGAAAATCGGAACCGAGAAGGTCAGACCGATCGAGCGGGTTGCCAAGGCATCTTCCGGTTTCACGCCGATCCAGCCGTAATCCCCGTTCAATGAGAGGGCGGGAACCCGCTCTCCGGCTACAGAACTGAGGCTGAGCGCCGCCAGCCTCTGCCGGTTCTCTTGCGCCCTCAACTCCAGTCGCTGTTCCCTCGCAGCCGCAAGCGCGTCTGCCGCGCGCTGAGGCTCCACCGGAGTGAACTTCAACTCATCGGTCAGCGTCAACCGCACCTCGAAGGCGATTCCCAGAGCGCGAATCAGATTGAGGCGCGCGCTCTCCTGCTCGTTCTGAGAGACCAACAACCGTTGTTTGTTGTTCTCCAGTTGAACTTCTTCCCTGGTCACATCCAACCCGGTCGCAATGCCGGCCGCCCGGCGATCTCTTGCCAACTTCAGCAATTGCTGACTGAGTTCGATATCGGCCTCCCGCGCCTTTACGGCTTCATCCGCGCGCAGCGCCTCGATGTAGAGCAGCCCCACCATCGCCATCACATCGCGCTTCGTCACGTCCGCTTCAAGACCGGCCACGTCGACGCCGGCTTTCGCGGCGCGCCACCGCTGAATGAGGCTGAGACTGAAAATATTCTGCACGAGCGTCGCCCTCGCATCGTACACCTCAAACGGTTCCGTCACACTGCGAGTCAGACCGAAACCGGCAAGCCGGTCGGCCGGGAGACCAAACGCGGCAAGATTGACCGTTTGGTTCCGTCCATTCACGAAGCCCGACACGTTCGGCAGCAAGGCGCCAAGACTGACATCGGCCTGGGCCTGTGCGGCGGCGATGCGTTCTTTCAGCAGCCTGACGTTGACGTTGTTGTCGATCGCAGCTTGGATGGCATCGCGCAGACTCAGCCTGAGCTCTGGAAGGCCTGGCTCCTGCTCTTCTGCACAGGCAATTCCGTCGCCGGCGCCCCAAAATGGAAAGAAGACCAGGCAAGAAGAGGCCAGCCATCCGATGAGGAAAGAGCGCACTTTTATCCTTTGGAGGAGCACCATCGACGCTCTCCACGTTTGGAATACAGCGCAAAATGCAAGGAGGGAGCCGTATCGGAGCGAGCGCCTCCGGTGGTGTTCTGATAGGAAAATTCACCGGTTGGGCCGTCTGAGCCCCGAGGAAGGTTCCGTGCCGAGGGGAGTCTTGCTACAGTGGGAAAACTGCCCCTGTCGCAGAACTCCACATCAGTCCGCTCACACCGACACGTCGTCTGTGCTGGGGCTAGGCGTGACGGCTTCACCCCTTCCGACCATGATGTCAGGGGAACGGCGGTTTCCGGCCAGACGATAGTACAGGAGGGGAATCACGAGCAAGGTAAGCACCGTCGAAGCGCCCACACCGAACAGCAAGGACACGGCCAGCCCTTGGAAGATCGGATCGAGAATGATCACGAATGCTCCCACCATCAACGCGGCAGCCGTCAAGAGGATCGGCCTGGTACGGATCGCACCGGCCCTGATGACCGCTTCCGACAGCGGAACTCCCGCGCGCTCCTGAAGCTGGATAAAATCCACAAGCAGTATCGAGTTCCGGACGATGATGCCGGCCAGCGCGATGAAGCCGATCATCGACGTGGCCGTGAAATAGGATCCGGTGAGCCAATGGCCAGGCAGAATGCCGATCAAGGTAAGCGGGATGGGCGCCATGATGATCAGCGGGGTGAGGAACGACTGAAATTGCCCGACGATCAGCAGATAAATCAGCAACATCGCCACGGCAAACGCGATCCCCATGTCGCGGAAGGTCTCGTAGGTGATGTGCCACTCGCCGTCCCACTTCATGGCGATCCTGTCTTCCGACCAGGGCTGAGCCCTGAAAAATTGCTCGATCTCGTATCCTTCGGCCGGCCGATAACTCTCCAGTTGCTTCCCGACGCCCAGCACGCCATAGACCGGGCTTTCGGCTTGTTCCGCGCCGGGGCCTCCGACATCGGCGACGAGATAGACCACCGGCTTCTGATTCTTGTGGTAGATCGCGTTGTCCTGAATCGTCTGTTCGACGGTGAGCAATTCGGAGAGCTGGACCATGCCTCCGCTCTTCGTCCGCAATCCGATTTCGCCGAGATGTTCAAGCCCCGTCCGTTCAGCCAGCGGCAGACGCAGTACGATCTGGACCGGACTTTTCTCTTGAGGAATATGAACCAGCCCGACCTTCGTCCCTTCCAACGCCATACGCAGCGTATGCACGATGTCATCTGTGGGAATTCCGGCGAGGGCCGCTTTCGCACGATCGACCGTGAACACATACTTTGCCTGATCCGCCTCGATAAAATCGTCCACATCGACGACACCGGGCGTGGACTCAAAGAGCGACCGAACCTCCCGCGCAACGGCGATCTGCCTGGCATAGTCCGGGCCGTAGATTTCTCCGACCAACACCGATTGCACAGGCGGCCCCGGAGGCACTTCCACGACCTTGACGTTCGCACCGTACTGTCGGGCGATCTCCTGGACCGGGGGCCGAAGCCGCTGCGCGATCTCGTGGCTCTGGGCCTGGCGCTGATCCTTTTCCGCCAGGTTTATTTGAATGTCCGCCTCATGCGGCAACGTCCGCAAAAAGTAGTGGCGCACCAGACCGTTGAAGTTGAATGGTGATGCTGTGCCGACGTAGGCCTGGTAGTCCCGCACTTCGGGTACCGTGGCGACATATCGGGTCAGCGCCTTGGCGGCGCGGGCGGATTCCTCCAGCGTCGTTCCCTCCGGCATATCGATGACCAATTGCAACTCGCTCTTGTTGTCGAACGGCATCATCTTGACGACGACATGGCGTGTGTAAAACAAGAGGCATGATCCGGCCAGCAGAAGCGCGACCACGCCCAAGAAGGAATGGGCCAGGATCGGATGGGCCAGCAGCGGGGAGAGAACCCGGTGATAGAGGCGCGCCGTCAAGCCGGCTTCTTCTAGTGCTGAGTGTTCGCCTCGCTGAGCAGGCGAAGCGGGTTGATTGCTGAGTGCTGCGTTTCCGCCAAGTGTGCGATAACAGGTTCGGCAAAACCATGGAATCACGACGAAGGCGACCAGCAGCGAGAAGAACATCGCAATGGAGGCGTTGACGGGAATCGGCCTCATGTAGGGCCCCATCAAGCCGGAGACGAAGGCCATCGGCAGCAGCGCGGCAATGACGGTGAAGGTCGCCAGAATCGTCGGGTTGCCGACTTCATCGACGGCATAGATCGACGCCTCGTCATGGGGACGCAGGCGCAGCGTTAAATGCCTGTACGTGTTTTCGACGACGACGATGGCGTCGTCCACCAAAATGCCGATCGAGAAGATCAGCGCGAAGAGCGTCACCCTATTGATCGTGTAGCCGATGAGCATCGACGTAAAAAGCGTCAAGGCAAGGGTGACGGGTATCGCAATGGACACGACGAAGGCGGGGCGCGGCCCCAGCGCGACGCCGAGAAAGATGACCACCGCGACGACGGCAATGAGGAGGTGCCACAACAGTTCGTTGGCCTTCTCTTGCGCGGTCTCTCCGTAATCGCGCGTGACGGTCACGCGCACATCCGACGGGACCGTCACGCCTTTCATGTCTTCGACCTTGCGGATGACCTGCTCGGCCACCGTCACCGCGTTGGTGCCGCCCTGTTTGGCAATGGCCACGGTCACCGCCGGGGACTCCAACCCCTCACCCCTTACCCCTAACCCCTCACGGTCGCCGGCGGCGCCCAGACCGAACCAGACATAGCTCGTCGCCTCAGCCGGTCCGTCGATGACATCCGCGACGTGCCGCAGATAGACCGGTCGTTGCTCGCTCACCCCGACCACCAGGCTTTCCAGATCGGCGCGCGATCGAATGAAACGGCCGGTCTCCACAAGGAAACTCTGATTGCGGCTGTCGAACCTGCCAGCCGGCAAGGCCCGATTCTCTCCGCGAATGACGGTCGCGACCTCCAACGGGGTGAGCCCATAGGCCTTCAACCTCGCCGGGTCGATCTGTACTTGTAATTCGCGCCTCCGGCCGCCGACGATGAACCCTCCGGACGTGCCGGCGACTTTCTTGGCCTCCTCCAACACCTGCTCGGCCAACTGATGCAATTCGAATTCGCCGTACCGCTCGCTCGACAATGTTACCGTGACGATCGGAACATCGTTCACGTCCTTCGGCTTTACCAAAAACGGCTCAGCGCCTGGCGGTAACAGGTCTTGGTTGGACATCAACTTGTCGTAGAGATCGACCAGACTCTGCTCCATCGGCTGGCCGACGTAGAAGCGGACGATGATCAGCGCCCCGCCGGGCCGAGAGATCGAGTAGACATACTCCACGCCCTTGATCTCCGAGAGTTTCCGCTCGAACGGCTTGGTCAGTTGTTCTTCAACGACTTTAGCGGAGGCGCCGGGAAAGGGCAGCCAGACGTCGGCCATCGGCACCACGATCTGCGGCTCTTCTTCGCGCGGTGTGGCGACGATTGCGAACAGGCCCAGAAGCAGCGCCCCCACCATAATGAGCGGAGTCAGCTTGCTCCCGATAAAGAGCGCTGCGATGCGGCCGGATAAACCGTACGGGGTGAGGGGTGAGGGGTGAGAGGTCATAGGAAGCGATGCATCGATGAGTTATTGTTCGTCATTCGTATCTGGTATTTGTGAGAGAGGCGAGACATGCGCGAAAGGCGGGACTTGTCTCGACAACCTCCTCGACCCGCCGCGCTTATCTCACGACTCCCGCCAGGCTCGCGGAACACACATCACGGTGTCGGCGCCGGCGAGGCCGTCTGGTCCAGGATCGTCACAGATGCGCCATCGACGCCTCGGGCGGCGTCGAGCAGGACCAATTCGCCGACGTTCACACCGGACAGTAGTTCCACTTGTTTGTCGAACCGCCGACCGGTTTTGACCCAGCGGAGACGAGCGATCCGATCGGAACCGACGGCGAAGACGCTCGTCAGTTCCCCGCGCTCCACCACGGCAGTCTCAGGCACAAGGATGGTCCGGGTTATTCCCTTGTCTTCAATCCCGGCACCGAAGGCAGGTCCACTTTCACCGTGAAGGTGTGCGTCTGAGGATCGCCGGCGGGGAGAATTTGGCCGACAATCCCGGCCAAGGCGCGTCCCTCCAGGGCATCGATGATCACGGGAATTTTGTCGCCGCGGGAGACCGATTTCAAATCTCCTTCCGCCACGGTCGCTTCAAGACGCAGCTGCCGGGGATTTTCCATTTTCAACAGGGGCTGCCCCGGCGAAGCCAATTCTCCCGCCTCGACCTTCTTCTCGGTAATCACCCCGTCGAAGGGCGCTTTCACAACGGTATAGCTGAGCTGGGCCAACACCGCCTTGTGATTCGCCTCCGCAACTTTGTAGGTCCTGGTCGCGTTTTCCATTTCCTGTTTCGACACGGCGTCCTGGGCATGCAGGGCCCTCATGCGGTCGAGGTGCGCCTTGGCATTCTCGACTTCCGCTGCGGTGCGGGCCAGCTCCGCCTGCACGTCGCGGTTGTCGAGCTGAATGAGGGTCTGCCCCTTGACCACCTGTGTGCCTTCCCGCACGAGAAGTTGATCGATGGTTCCCTGGATGCGGCTGGAGAGGACGGCTTGGAAGATGGGCATGACCTGCCCGGTGGCTTCGACACGGATCGGCGCCTCGGAGGTCCGGATTTCGACGATCGCCCCCTGGACCGTCGTTTGCGGAGCAGCCGACACGGCGGACGTGGGCGGTTCATCTTTCGAGCCGCACCCCGCCGCCAACAACAACACCGCCATGAGCCATCGTTTCATCTGCCTTGTCCCCGCCGGTCAGGAATGTTCTCCCTATCCCTTCAGAAGGTCAATGCCGACGCCGGAATATATCGGAGAGAGTGGACGGAGCGAACGACCTGACTCACCGGCCGGCTCGTTCATCCTCCCATAGCCGCTCGAGCGTGATCCTCGCAACCCACGCCGGATCGTGGCGCAGCGCTCACATTATCTTCCCATTGCCCGCGTTTGGCCCCCAACTGCAGCAGCAGACATTCGGCTGTCGCGAGCAATTCTTCGAGCCGGCGATCGGGTTTTGCGCCATAGTGTGCACGGTCGAAGATAGGGATCTGCAGACAGACCTCGGCCCGGTACCGGCGCTCCGGAGAGTACATGACGCGATGCATCGGAGGGTCCGGGTATTGGCAGGGTTTCAGAAGATCCAACGATTGAAAGAACACGCGGCAAAGACGATGAAGTTCTCCGACCAGCTCATGAAGCTCAGGGTCTTCTCCAAGCGGCAGATGCCTGGCATCCTGAAAGGCGGCATAGAGGTTGAGTTGAAAGCCGATTTGGATGATGCGGCCCGACCCGTCTTGCACATAGAACGGGACGTGATCGAAACAGACCTTCCGCGCGACGATCATGTCCCGCAATGCCTGCTCGCCGGCGAAGGCTCCCTCGAGAACCAGCGGAATGGTCATGGCCAACTCCTGATCATCAAGCATGAGTGTAGATTGACTGCAGGATGGTCAAAACGTCCCTCCGGCAAGGCCGCAGCGAGCGAAGAGGCGAGACGTACTCTGATCGGTACGTTGAGCCTCTAAGCGATGCGAGAACGACGCTGGAGGGCGTTTTCACCATCCTGCTACTCCTGCACGCCGAGCTTTCGCAAGAGCCCCATCATCGGACACCAGCCGGTAAAGGCCGATTGGATGAGATTCACTGCCACAAAGGCTGCGAAATAGTTCCAATAGGGATGCACCGTGGCCCCGAGTACGACCGCCCCCAGCACAAAGACCCCCGCAATCAATCGCAATCGTTCATTGAGTTTCATGTCGCCCTCCTTTCCTCTCTGCCTGTGTGAGACACCGCAAGGACAAAGGATTCAAGGCGACGAATGCCTGTTTAGCCGGCCTGTTCACGCTTGCCGATCCCCATCGCCTGGAGGACCGTCTTCTCGAAGAAGGGTTCGCTGACCCCTCGCTTCATTTTCATCAGAAAGTATTTTTCGAGGGCAATCTTGGCCAGGTGCACCCATTTCCCCTTTCTGGCCCATGTCACATTGCGCGGGGCCATCTGCGGCAGCGCGACAAAGGCCATCCCGGTGTCGCCCATATCGGCCAGGCAGATGGCATTCCAGGTTGCCGTTTCTTTCTTTTGATTATTCTCGATATCCGCGTTGATGTTGTGGACCGCGGCAGACACCATCGACTCGATCATATAGCCGGTCTTGGGCGCGCCGGTCGGGACCGGCGTCTGCTCAACCGGCGGGATCGCGACGCACACCCCGACCGCATAGATGTTCTTGTACTTGGGATTCATCTGGTAGGCATCGATGTTGACGAATCCTTTGGGATTGCAAAGCCCCGACGTTCCCGCTACCGCATCCACGCCGGCAAATGGCGGGATGATCATCGAATAGCGGAACGGCACTTCCTGTCCATCCTCCAGCAGCATCTTCCCCGGCTGCACCTCCCTGATCGCGGTGTTACAGATTGGCTTGATCGAATGCTCGGCGAATTCATCTTCCATCAGCCGCCGCGACTTGCCGACCCCGGCGAGGCCCATATGGCCGATATAAGGTTCCGGCGTGACAAAGTAGATTGGTACTTTCTTTCGAAGCTTCTTCTTCCGCAGATCCGCGTCGATGATAAACGCCATCTCGTACGCCGGTCCGAAACAGGACGCTCCTTGGGCGGCGCCGACCACGATGGGGCCGGGGTCTTTGAGAAAACTCTGATAAGCGCCCCAGGCCTGTTCGGCATGATCGACGTTACACACTGATTGTGTATAGCCGCTGGGGCCAAGCCCCGGCACCGCGCCGAAATTCAGCTTCGGGCCGGTGGCAATGATGAGGTAGTCGTAGGGCACTTCGCCTTTCGATGTGACCAGGCGATTCTGTTCCGGCTCGATCCGATCCGCCGCCGCATGGATGAACTCGATGCCCTTCTTCTCCAGCACCGGCCCCACTGCAAAGCTGATATCCTTCCGTGTCCGCCATCCCACCGCCACCCATGGATTCGACGGCACGAAGTGGAATGAGTCCACATTCGAGATGACCGTGACCTTATGCTGCTTATCCAACAGCGCCCGCGCCTCATAGGCGGCAGGCAAGCCGCCGATCGATGCGCCGATAATCGCCACTCGTGCCATCGTGCACCTCCAGATCTGAACTAACGTCGTGAGTTCTTAGTGTTGAGTTGGTTGTGAGAACCTTCGATTCGCAATTTCACCGGATAACTCAAAACTTATCACTCACAATTCACAACTCGTCGGAGTCTAATGCCCGCCCCGCTCTGCCCGTTCCGCCTTCTCATGCTGCGGTCGTTCCGGGCGTTCCGTGCGGGTCTGTTCCCGAGTCCGCTCGCGTTCCCGCGTCCGCTCCTGCTCCTTAAGCTGATCTTTGTCTTTCAACTGGTCCTTGGTCTGGAGCTTATCCTTATCCTGAAGTTGTTGCTGCGTCTTCAGCTGATCGCGGTCACGATCCTGCGCCGACGCGACGGACACGATACCAACCGGTAACAGCATAGCCGCTGCCACTGCGATGGATAGCGTCATTCTGGACTTCATCTGGCACCTCCTTGTGCACATAGCCGTGAGCGACATTGCTCGTGGCAATAGCAGGCGCTGAGCCTGCTTCCGCTCGCCCCTCCCATCCGGCCATGACAGAAGCACATTGGTTATGAGACATCGCACGTGAAATGGATTCGAGGGAGTTGGCCGTTTTCCCACCTGACACATTTTACTTTTCACGTTCCGCTGAGAATCGATACATGTCGTGGCAGGCCGTGCAGCGGGCCGTCATGCTCGACAACCGCTGCAAGATCTGTTGAGACGTCTCGTTCCGCGTGATCGCATCGGCCAGTGCATCCATGTCGCTGTGAATCGACATACCCATCTGCTTGAATGGCAGCGGGAGCTTGGCCATGATAGTCGGCTCCACATCCGCCGCCATGCCCATCCCCACCGCCCTTGCGGCTTCTTGGATCAGCTTCCGGTCGGGCTCCGCTGCCCCCAAACCTCTGACGATGCCATCTACGGCTTTCAGGAGTTTCCGCATCTCCGCAAGGATTTGATCACGCTCAGCTCCCGCCAGCAGTATCTCCGTGCGTCCGTCAGTTCCCGTCGTCGTCCATCCCTTGATGAAGAACCACCCCAGAACAGTGATTGTCAGGATCCAGAGGAGAAAGACCGACGTACACCAGCGCGATTTCATTTCTGTTGCCATATTTTTCTATTCATGGTCGAAGCCATCCCGTCATCTCTTTGGACAAAGAGGCCACCTCTTCGACCAATCAGTCCTTGACGGGTGCAAGGAGAGAACCGCGGGAGAGGTTCAAGAAACATATCAATCAGCCTTGGACATTCACTGGTTCCGTCGCGTGATACGAACAACCGATCGACAAAGGTGGCTTTTGTCTACAGCCGTCACCGGGCTTTTGTCGCAGAAGGCGACAGCTGAGTGAGGTCTAATGCCCACCTAATCTATTTCTCATGTACAGCTAGTAGCGTGAATCTAGTTTGATCATGCCG
>LNFM01007192.1_pt1 | contig 18828 bp, 20 predicted proteins | sample 596031 | NCBI WGS metagenome assembly LNFM01 (sample SAMN04254537, study PRJNA301005) | activated carbon metagenome | isolation source: dual media filters at the Ann Arbor, Michigan drinking water treatment plant | place: USA: Ann Arbor | reverse complement strand
GACGATCTCGGACCGGCGGGCGAGAATGGCGGGATCGAGCGGCGGCATCTGCATGCTTCGCTCATACGCCAAATAAAAAAGCGGCGGAAGCCGATGGCTCCGCCGCCTTGATCACAGAGACGCTATTCCGTTCTAGCGAGCCAATTACCCTTGGCGAGCCTTGAAGCGCGGATTGGTCTTGTTGATGACGTAAACGCGGCCCTTGCGGCGCACGATGCGGCAGTCCTTGTGACGGGCCTTCACCGACTTGAGGGAATGACGGATCTTCATGGTCCTTACTCGACAAAAAACCCCGGCGAGGCCGGGGAGAATTCCAAAAGCGGGCGGAAAATACGGACCGGGGCACGTCCCGTCAACCCATTGAATTACACGCCTTTTCGGCAAAGTCCGGGGAAAAGAGAACTTCTGGACAGCAGCACCGACAAGAACGACTTTAACCATGTTTTCAAAGACTTAAGGAGATAACCATGGCGTCCCTCACCCTTACCCAGGCCAACAAGATCGTGGAAGCGGCCCTGGCCGATGCCCGCCGGCTGAAGATCAAGCCGCTGGCGGTCGCGGTGCTGGACACCGCCGGCCACGTCAAATCCCTGCAGCGCGAGGACGACGCCAGCATGTTCCGCAACGACATCGCCATCGGCAAGGCCTGGGCCGCTGTCGGCATGGGCGCGTCGAGTCGCGTGCTGCTGGGGCGCGCCAAGGAGAACCCGCAGTTCTTCGGCGCGCTGTCGGCGACGGCGCAGGGCAAGTTCCTGCCCCAGACCGGCGCCGTGCTGATCAAGGACAAGGACGGCAACATCCTGGGCGCCGCCGGTGCCAGCGGCGGCACTGGCGACGAGGACGAGGCGGCGTGCATTGCCGGCGTCGAGGCAGCGGGATTGGTCGCGGGGTGAATACTTCTCCTCCCCCCGTCATCGGGGGAAGTGCCCGAAGGGCGGAGGGGGTCGTTCAGAGGCAAATGCTTCTGCCCCCCCTTCGCCCCCTGCGGGGGCAGAGAATGGCTCGCCCTACTCCTCCGGCTCCGTCGTGAACGTGAGCGGGTGGCCGGCGCGGCGGCCGAGGTCGGTGGCTTCCGAGGCCTTGGTCTCGGCGATCTCGCGGGTGAAGACGGCGACGACGCAGGCGCCGCGCTGGTGGGCCGTCAGCATGATGCCGTAGGCTTGGTCCTCGCTGGTGTGGAAGACCGCCTTCAGGACACTGACGACGAACAGGATGACCTTGTGCAGCGGCGGCTGCTTGGTCTTGGGCTTGGCGATGGTCTCGGGCTTGACGTCGATGTCGCTCATCGGCCCCTCCGACACTTGCTCCGCTAGCTAGTATGGCTCCTTCAGGAACCGATCGACCAGGCGGTCGGCGCGGCTGCGGTCGGTGAAGGTGAGATGGCGCGCCAGGTTGCGCGGCGAGGACGCGAGATAGAATCGCTCGTATTGCTCGTTGCGGCTGGCGAGCGCGCTGCCGGCGAAATCCCAGGCCAGACGGAAGATGCGGACGCGCTCCTCCGCCGCCATGCCCTTGGCGCCGGGCAAGTAGCGGTCGATCAAGGGCCTGAGCTCGGGATCGGCGAGCTGGGCCGACATCGGCGCAGCCAGAAGATTGTGCGAGCCGATCAGGCGCAGGATCTCGTTCACCCGCGGCATCCAGATCGGCAGCATGGCGCGCAGCGCGTGCAGCGGCGCGACCGCCGGCGTCCACATGCCGCCGGGCCATTCGCGGGCCTCGGCTTCGGCCGTCGCCACCGCCGCCCGCGTGAATTCGGCATAGGCCCAGATCTCGCCCACGATGCGCATGGTCTCGGGATCGGCTGCGTTGATAGCGCTCGCCATGCGCAGCGCCAGTCCCCAGGCGAAGTCGAGTTTGGTCGAGGCGCGGATCGCGGTCTGCTGCTGGATGTTGGGCGGCCAGCTCGTGGTCATCACCGTGTTGTAGGCGGCGCGGTTGGCATCGATGAAGATGCGGTCGCGCGGGACCTCGACATCGTCGAAGATCACGAAGGCGTCCTGCTCGTCGAAGCGGCCCGACAGCGGATGGTCGAAGCGGTTATCTTGTGTCGACATGCTGTCGCGGCAGAGGAATTTCAGACCCGGCGCGCTCATCGGCACGCAGAAGGACAGGGCATAGGCGTCGGCGCCTTCGGGCAACGGCAAGGCCGGATAGACGGCGATCTCATCGGCGAAGGGCGCCAGGGTCGCGAGTACGCGGGCGCCGCGGACCACGATGCCGTGCTCGGTGTCGGCGACCTTGCGCAGTGCGTGGACGTTGTCGGCGCGCGGCGCGTCGCCCATCGCCTTGTCGACGGTCGGCTGGACGATGGTGTGGGTGAGCGAGATGTCGCCGCGGCGCAGGAATTTCTGGTAGGCCACCAGCCGCTCGGCGCCCGCCTCATTTCCATTCGCACCCCATTCGTCGGGCCGGCCGGCGAAGCCCGCGTAGGTCACGTTCATGTAGTCGGGCGTGCGGCCCATCAGGCCGACCGAATATTCCGCGACCTGGCGCAGCGCCTTGTGGCGCCGCTCGAGATCCTCGCGCGAGCGCGGGATCATGTGGCTTGTGCCGATCGGCTCGCCGGTCTCGGGATCGGGGATCAGGCAGTTCCCGGCGTGCGCATGCTGAAGGTCGTAGACCTCGGCCAGCGCGTGGGCGGCGCCCCGGAGCTTCGGGTGATCGACGACGTCGGTCACCCGCTCGCCGTCGACCCAGACCGCCCGCGGCCCGCGCAGGCCCTTCAGGAACTGTTCGCCCGTCCGTGCTGGCATCGGATTCTCTCCCGTCCCGCATCTTCACCAGACGTGGCGACCTTAAGATTTTCCACCTTGCCCACCTCAGCGCGGCGCCCGGGGCCTGGGGATCGGGCAAGCGCCAGCGAGCCGGTCACCCGCTTCGGCCTCGTCGATCGTCGCTTGGTCGAGGTCGGTCTGAAAAGTCGCATGGAAGCGGTTCACCAAGTTGCTGAGCCCAACGGTGAGACAGATATCGACAATCTGCTGCGGCGTGAAATGCGCCGCCAGCTCGCCATAGGTCGCGTCGTCGATCGGCTCCAGCCGCGTCGACTTCTGCGCATAGCGCACGATCGCCGCTTCTGCCGGATCGTAGACACTCGCCGGTAACTCGGCGTCGCCGAGATGATGCATCTGGTCTTCCGTCAATCCCACGCTCCGACCGAGCGTCGTGTGGGTGGGAATTCAATAGTAACAGTCGTTGACGACGGTTGCGGTCAGATAGGCAAGCTCGGCATGCTTGGGGGCCAACGTCGAGCCAGACCGGTATGCCGTCTTGATGAGATTTGAGAAAGCACGCCCCGCCTCTGGCCGGTTGGCCATGGCGCGATAGATGTTGAGCAGACGGCCGCGTGCCTGCCCGGCATCTCTCAGGAAGGCACGCTGGTCGGGTGAGATCGAGGGATCGTCTTCCTGAAGAAGTGGGATGCGGGCCATCTTTCCTCACCCAACAGGCATGGTCTCGGCGAGCGGCGGCAGCTTCAGCACCTTGTCGTACCAGGCTTCCAGCTTGGGATGGCCCGGTTTCCACGGCTCATTGGCATAGCGGAACTCCAGGTAGCCGATGGCGCAGCCGATCGCGATCTCGCCGATCGTCTTCAGCATGCCGAGCGAGCCCGCCTCCTTCTCCAGTGCATCGAGGGCGCGCGTGACCTTGCCCTGTTGCAGCGCGATATAGGCCTTGCGGCCCTCGTCCTGCGGCAGGGCGATCTCGCGGCGGCGCGGCTGGGTGGCGTCGAGGATGCCGTCGGCCAGCGCTTCCTGGCGGAGCGCGTTCCACAGTGCCGGGCCCGGGCTGGGATAGAGCTTCGGCGCGGTGCCGACGCTGTCGAGGTACTGGCAGATCACCGGGCTGTCGTAGAGCGACATGCCGTCGTCGGTGATCAGCGTCGGCACTTTCGATAGCGGATTGAAGGCCAGCAGTGCCGGATCGGTCGTGCCGATCTTCATGCGCTCGATCTTGTCGTTGAGGCCGCGGGCGATGGCGCACGCCATGACCTTGCGCACATAGGGGCTGGCGGCGGAATGGGCGATCTTCATTGCGTGTTTCCTCGAACCTTTTCTATTTGTTACCGACGATAGGCGGCGCGGTCTTTCACATACCCCGCCGTCACGTCGGCTGCGAGTGCCGCGTCGGGCCGCGTCCTGGCGTCGCCATGGCCGCCGCCGCCCGGCGTGCCGAGAGAGACCGTATCGCCCTTGTTCAGCACGTACTGCTTCTTCGGATCCGTCTTGGTGCCGTTGATCCTGAGTTCGCCCGGCGCGCCATCCTTGCCGCCCTCGATGCCGAAGGCCGGGAAGATCGTGCGTTCGGCCAGAAACGAAACGGCGATGGGCGTGTCGCTGCGACTCTCGATCAGGATCTCCTGGCCGAGTCCGCCGCGATGCCGGCCAGCGCCACCCGAATCGACGCGCAGCTTCTTGTGATGGAAGCGCAGCGGCGCGATGTGCTCGCTGATCTCGATCGAGGTCGAGGAGACGTTCGAGGGCCAGCTCAGGCACGTGACGCCGTCGCCCCGCGAGTTGCCGCCCATGCCGCCGTTGTAAAAGAACATGTTGGCGTAGGGCTTGCCGCCGCCCTTGCCGTCGGGACGCACGCCCGACTGGTTCATGCCCCACATCGGCGAGCCACAGGCCGCCATCACGCGCTCCGGCACGATTTGGCCCAGGCAGCCGAACACCAGCATCGGAACGTAGTGACCGATCAGCATGCGCGAGCCGCCCGGCGCGGGGAACTGCGGATTGACGATGCAGCCCGGCGGCGCTTTTAGCGTGATCGGCCGCCAGGCGCCCTCGTTGTTGGGCAGGTTGGGGCTGGTGCAGACCTTAACCCCGTACATCGCCATGGCATTGGTGTAGCAAAGCGCACAGTTGATCGCGCGATCGACCTGGCCGTCGGTGCCGGCAAAATCCATCTCGATCTCGTCGCCCTTGATCGTCAGCGACATGCGGATGGTAATCGGCGTCTCCATGATGCCGTCGGTCTTGAGTTCGCTGCGATAGGTACCGTCCGGCAGTTCGCGGATCGCGGCGCGCATCGCCGTCTCGCAACGGCCCTGGATCTCACGCGCCAGATCGGTGAGATCGGCGAGCTGGTAGGTCTTCATCAGAACCCGCAGCCGGTCTTCCATGACGTCGAGCGCCACGATCTGCGCGTAAAGGTCGCCCATCGTCTGGTCGGGCGTGCGCACGTTCTTGCGGATGATGGCAACCAGCGTCTCGTCGGTCTTGCCGGCGGCGATCATCTTCATCGGCGGGATCTGCAGCCCCTCCTCGAACACCTCGCGTGGCTCGGGGCTTCTGATCTTGCCTCCGATGTCCGGCGCATGCGCGGTGGTGGCGCTGAACGCGATCAGCTTGCCGTTCTTGAAAATCGGCTTGGCCAAGGTGATGTCCGGCAGGTGGCCGGTGCCGAGCCAGATGTCGTTGGTGATCAGCACGTCGCCGGGCTGAAGCTGCTCGGGCGGAAAGAACCGGAGGAAGTGCTTCACCGTCTCCGGAAGCGTGCCGATGAAGCTCGGGATGCTCTCCGATGCCTGGACCAGCGATTGCCCGGTCTCGTCGGTGATCACGCAGGAGAAGTCGTAGCTCTCGCGCACCAGCGTCGAGAACGAGGTGCGCACCATCGCCACCGCCGCCTCGTCGACCGCCGAGATCAGGCGGCGCCACAGGAGTTCGAGTTCAATGGGATCGAATGTGCGGGCCATCACTTCGCCTCCGCCAGAATGGAGCCGTCGGGCAGCAGACGGGCCGTCGCATTGGGCCCGACGATGAAGGTGCTCTCATCTTCCTCGAATACGGCCGGACCTTCGATGCTGACACCGGGCACCAGCGCATAGCGGTCCCAGACTTTCGTCTGCATCGTCTTGTTTTCATCGGGAAAGAACACCGGCCGCGTCCCCTTCTCCGCCTTGGCCGAACCGGAGCGCGCCAGGTCGAGCTTGCCGCCGGTGCCGGGCATCGGCGCGCTGACCGAGAGCCGCACCGCCACGAACTGGATCGCAGCCCCTGGCGGCACGCGCGCGAACAGCGCCTTGTAGGCCGCCTCGAACGCCGTGCGCACGCCCGCTTCGGTGAGCGGCGATGGCATGGCGACCGTGATCTCGCTGCCCTGGCCGATATACCGCATGTCGGCCAGCCGCTTGATCGAACGCCCCTCGATGTCAGCGCCGGTGAGGCGCAGTACGCCCAGCGATTCCTTTTCTAGGTCGGCGAATGTCTGTTCGAGCGCCTTCATGTCGGCACGGGCAAGCGACGCCGCGTAGCTCGCGACGCGATCGACGCGCGCCGGCGCCATCAGCATGCCGATCGTACTGCCTGCGCCCGCACCCGGCGGGCAGACCACGCGCGTGACGCCAAGCTTGCGCGCAACGTGCCAGGCATGGACCGGGCCGGCACCCCCTGTCGCGAGCAACGCATATTCCGACGGGACGCGGCCGCGTTCGGCGATCGCCACGCGCGCCGCGCCCGCCATGTTCTCGTTCACCACGTCGTGCACCCCGAAGGCCGCGCGGCCGGGCTCCACCTCGAGCGATGCGGCGAGCGTTCCGAACGCCTTGTCGGCAGCGGTCTTGTCGATCTTCATGGCGCCGCCCAGGAAGAAATTGGCGTTGAGATAGCCAAGCGTCAGGTCGGCGTCCGTCACGGTCGCGTCCTTGCCGCCCCGGCCGTAGCAGGCCGGACCCGGCTGCGCGCCGCTGCTTTCGGGGCCGACGTTCAGCGTGCCGAGGTCGGATTTGCGCGCGATCGAGCCGCCACCGGCGCCAATCTCGATCAATTCGACGGTGGCGATCTGCATGGGCAAGCCCGAGCCGCGCAGGAAGCGTTTTTCGCGCGCCGCCTCGAAGCCATAGGCGACCAGGGGCTCGCCGTCGTCCACAAGCGCCAGCTTCGCCGTCGTGCCGCCCATGTCGAAGGCCAGCACGCGCTCCAGCCCGGCGTTGCGGCCGAACCAGGCGCCGGCCAGCGCGCCGGCCGCGGGGCCGCTTTCCAGCAGTTGCACCGGTGTACGCTTGGCCTCACTCACATGCGTCAGCCCGCCGTTGGAGAGCATCAGGAACAGGCCACCGGGAATGCCCGAGGCCGCCAGCGCCTGCTCCAGCCGCTCGAGATAGATCTCGGCCAAGGGACGGATGTAGGCATTGGCCACCGTCGTGCTGGCGCGCTGGTATTCGCGGATTTCCGGCGCGATGTCCGACGACAGCGAGATCGACAGATTCTGGAAGCGCTCCGCGACGGCCGCGGCGATGCCACGCTCGTGTGCCGGATTGGCGTAGCTGTGCAGGAAGCAGATCGCGAGGCTCTCGACCCCCTGCTCTACCAGTTCCGCTACCTCCGCCAACGCTGCCTCGACATCGAGCGCGATCTCGACGCTGCCATCGGGCGCCAACCGCTCCCTGGCTTCGCGCCGCCACGGCCGCGGCACCAACGGCCTCGGCATTTCTATGAAGAGATCGTAGAGTTCGTACTTGCGTTCGCGTGCGATCTCCAGGACGTCGGCGAAGCCCGCTGTCGTCAGCAAGCCGGTCCTGGCGCCCTTGCGCTCGATCAGCGCGTTGGTGAAGAGCGTCGTGGCATGGACCACGCGGCCGACCTCGTCGGGCCGCACGCCGGCCTTCTCCAGCACGCGCCGCGTGCCTTCTAGAGCACCGCGCGCCGGATCATCGGGCGTCGTGCTCTCCTTCCAGATGATGGCGCGGCCGTCGCGCGGATCGTGGATGACAAGATCGGTGAAAGTTCCCCCGATATCGATCCCGAGAGACAGCGGCGCGGTCATTAAACGTCCTTTGCTACTCTACTCGGCCTTGATGTTGCCCTGCTTGACGACCTTCGCCCAGCGTTCGCGATCCTTCATGATGTAGGCTTTGAAGGCCGCAGGGTCCTGTTTAAGTGACTCCAGGCCCTGCTTGGCGAGCGCTTCCTTGTTGGAAGGATCGTCGATCGCACCGATGAAGAGTTTGCTGAGGCCCGCCAGGATGTCCGCGGGCAAGCCGGCGGGGCCGAAGATGCCGAACCAGTTGTTGATGTCGAGCGCGGGTATGTCCTTGGTCAGCAGCGGCAGGTCGGGCGCAAGCGCCGTCGGCTTGGTCGCGGCCAGGGCGAGCACACGCACCTTTCCGGCATTGGCGAGGCTCATCAGCTCCGACACATTGCCGAAGAACATGTCGACATTGCCCGCCGCTACATCGGCGATGGCCGGCGCGCCGCCGCGATACGGCACGTGGATCATTTTTAGCCCGCCGGACTCGAAACCGAGGAATTCCGCGGCGAGTTGGTTGGTCGACCCAAGACCGGTCGACGCGTACGACACCTTGCCCGGGTTGGCCTTGGCATAGGCCACCAGCTCCGGGATGGTCTTGAAAGGCGCATTCGGGCGCACGATCAGGGCCATCGGCACGCCGACAAGATTGGCGATCGGCACCAGTTCCTTGTCGAGATCGAGCGGAATGTTGGAGCCGGGCACGACGGCGCCGACCGCGATCTGGCCCATGATGCCGATGCCGACCGTGTAGCCGTCGGGTGGCGACTGCGCGACCTGCTTCAGGGCAATGAAGCCACCAGCGCCGGTCTTGTTCTCGACGATGACGGTGTAACCGTGCTGCTTTGTGATGGCGTCGGCCGCGATCCGTGCGGTGATGTCGGCGGTGCCGCCCGGCGCGTAACCCACCAGGATCTTGATCGGTTGCTTGGGCGCCCATTGCTGGGCGCGCGACGGTGTGGCGGCAAGAACGAGCGGAGCAGCGAGCAGGCTTCGGCGCAGCATGGTCAATTCCTTCCCGATATTGGTCTTGGCTCCCGGAGCAAACCCTGTGCCGCGCCCCAGCACGACAACGAGCCACCACTTTCCCCACGACAACTCTAGCATCCGATCGCGCGATTGCTCTAGCGGCGATCGCCGACGCCGTGCCATGCTGCGGAAGTTGTCAGATAAATTGCCGCCGTGCAGGCGGCCAAATCGACGAGAACGGCGCCAACGAGCGCCACCCAGTGCAAGGCATTTCCGGGAGAATCGCCATGGCTACGTCAAAGTTACGTCATTTGTTGCCCGCCGGCCTCCTGCTGCTCGCCACGGCGCTGGGGTCGGACCGCGCGGCCCAGGCCCAGGGCAAGGACCTGAGCATGGGCAACGTCAATCCGCCCAAGCACGGCACCTCGATGGCCTCGCAGCAGTTCATCGACAAGGTCGCCGAACTTTCCGGCGGCAAGGTCAAGATCACCCATCATCACTCGGGGGCACTCGGCGGCGAACGAGAGGTGGTCCAGCAGATCCAGCTCGGCGTTATCGAATTCGGTCCGATCACGACTGCACCGCTGTCGACGGCCATCCCCGAGATGTCGGTGTTCCAGCTACCCTACATCTTTCGCGACTACGACCACCTCTTCAAGGCGCTCGACGGCAGCGACACGCTCACCAAGTTCTATACCGGCGTGCTCGACAAGAAGGGGCTCAAGCTGATCGGCTTCTTTGCCGCCGGCTATCGCGGCATCTACGGCCACAACGCCATCAACGGCCTGGCCGACATCAAGGGCAAGAAAGTGCGCGTGCAAGAGGACAAGATCCTGGTCGCCACGTTCAAGGCGCTGGGCATGATATCGACGCCGATCGCCTTTCCCGAGGTGGCCACCGCGCTGCAGACCAAGGTCATCGACTTCGCCGAGGGCGGCATCAACACCTTCTATCACAACAAGTTCTACGACATCGTGAAGTACGTCGCAGACGTCCGCCATACTCATCAAGCGGTGGCCCTTGTGATGTCCAAGGCGGCGTGGGGCAAGCTCGATCCCGCGGGTCAAAAGGCGATCGTCGATGCCTGGATCTTTGCCCGCGACTACAATCGCAAGTTCATCCTCGACGAAGACAAAGGCATCCAGGAGCAGGTTAAGGCCAAGGGTGTAACGATCACGAAGCCCGACGCCGCGCCGTTCCTCAAGGCAACAGAAGGCGTCTATGCCGAGTTCTACGCCACGCCAGCCGGCAAGGAGTCGAAGCCAATGGTCGATTTCATCCTCAGCGTGAAATGACACGGCGACCGGCATCGTGACGGTTCCCGAAAAACAGGACCCGGAAGGCGCGCAAGTCTCTCCTTCCGTGGGCGCACGGCTCTATGACGGCTTGGCCAATGTCGGCGGCCTGATCCTTGCCGTCATGACGGCGGCGGTCTTCTTGCAGGTAGTCCTCCGCTATCTCGGGCTTACCGGCATCGACGGACTCGAGGAAGTACCGCGCTACCTCTTCGTCTGGCTGATCATGTTCGGCGCGGCGGCCGCGATGTGGCGCCATGAGCATACGGTACTCGACTATTTCGTGAACCGCTTCGGTCCCGTCGGGCGGGCGCTGCTTTTGATCCTGACAAACAGCCTCGGCATTGCCCTGTTCGCCTATCTCATCTTACTCAGTTTCACCCTGGTACCGAATGCGAGCTTCCAGACCAGCGCCGGCCTCGGCCTGACCCTGGACTGGGTGTTCGCAGCCATTCCGGTCGGCTCGGCGATGATCATCGTGCCGATGCTTCGCAACATCTATTTCGCGCTGAGGGGCCTGTGGCGGAAACCCTCCTGATCGCCTTCGTCATCTGCATCCTGATCGGCATGCCGATCAGCATTTCGATGGGAGTCGGCGCGCTCGCGGCCGCCATGTTCTATCCGGCGCTCAATCCGATCATCATCCCGACTCGCTTCGTCGGGCTGCTGTCCGACTCCTACCTCCTCCTGTCGGCGCCGCTGTTCATCCTGGCAGGCAACATCGCCGCACGAGGCGGCGTCGCGCGCGTCCTCATCGATCTCGCGACGGTACTGGTTGGCCGCTTCCGGGGTGGGCTGGCCTACGTCAACGTGCTCGACAGCATGTTCTTCGGCGGCATTTCCGGATCGGCGGTGGCGGACGTTTCCGCGCTCGGCACCTTCCTGATCCCGCAGATGGTACGCAAGGGCTACGACAAGGACTTCGCAACCGCGCTCACCATCTCGACTGCCGTCGTGGCGCCGATCATTCCGCCATCGATCATCGCCGTCATCTACGCCTGGATGGCCGACGAATCAGTGGCGGCCATGTTCGCGGCAGGAGTCATTCCCGGCCTGTTAGTCGGGCTCGGCATGGCGGTCCCGATATTCTTCATTGCCCGCAAGCGGAACTATCCCAAGGAGCCACCGCCGACGCTGCCGCAGTTCTGGATCGCCCTGCGCAATGCGATGCCGGCACTGATGATCCCCGCCATCATCATGGGCGGCATCATTTTCGGCCTGTTCACCCCGACTGAGGCTGCCGCGGTCGCCGTCGTCTATGCGCTCGTGGTGCCGCCGATATTCTACCGGGAACCCGCGCTTCGTGAACTGCCGAAGATCTTCGCCGACAGCGCGCGCCTCTCCGGCGTGATCGGCCTGATCATCGGCTTCGTCGGCGCCTTCGGCTGGGTGCTCACCTACTCGAAGTTCCCCTTCCTGGTGGCGAGTTCGATCGCCGCGATGACGCCTGCCTGGTGGGTGTTCATCCTCATGATCATCTTGCTCTACCTGATCCTCGGCACATTCCTAACGCCCTCGGAAATCATTCTCGTCACAGTACCGGTGCTGCTGCCGGTGGCAACCGCCGTTGGCGTCCATCCGATCCATTTTGGCATGGTCTGCGTCATCGCCTCGGCAGTCGGTCACATCACACCACCCGTCGGACTATGCTTGTTCGTCGGCATGGCGATCAGTGGCTTGTCCATGGAAAAGCTCTTGAAGCCGTTGCTGCCGTTCCTGGCATCGATCGTCGTGACGCTTCTGCTGATCGCCTTCATGCCCGACCTCGTGCTTTTCCTACCGCGGCTGCTCGGCTTCACGCAGTAGCTCGACTTGAGATGACGGACACATGCGGTAGTCTCCGCACCACATGCCCCTCAACCACCCTGCCGCCGATGTCTGGACACTGCTTGCCGACATTGCCGAGGAAACCCCCGCTGCGCCGGCGCTCATCCATGGCGAGCACATCATATCATTCGCCGAACTGCTGGACGCCGCCAGCCGCGCGGCGCAGGGCCTCGCCGATCTTGGTGTAACACCGGGCGATCGCGTGGCGTTGTGGCTGCCCAACGTGCCGGCCTATCCCGTCTTCTATTTAGCCTGCGTGCGGCTGGGGGCAATCGCGGTTGCGGTGAACACGCGCTATCGCGCCGTCGAAGTGGCCGACATCGTCGGCAGGTCCGGCGCCAAGGTGCTGGCCTGCGCGCCGGGCTTTCGGCACATCGACTTCCTCTCGATCCTGGCCGATGTCGACCCTGCCGCTCTCGACAAACTCGCTGCCCTGGTGGTCGTGGGCGAGGAATCGGCCGCCTCACCCGCCGCCATAGAGCGGCTGCGGCGCGTGCCGTACGACCGGCTGCTGTCGCGCCCGCCATTCGGCGCCAACAACGCCCGGCCCAACACACCCTGCAACATCTTCACCACCTCGGGCACGACCAGCGCGCCCAAGTTCGTGCTGCATCGGCAAGGCGCGATTGCCAGTCACGCCCAACAGGTCGCGCGTGTCTTCGGCTTCACCTCGCCTGAAACGCTCTCGCTCTCCATCCTGCCTCTGTGCGGCGTGTTCGGCTTCAATCAGACCCTGTCGACGCTGGCCGCGGGCAGGCCCTGCGTGTTGGTCGAGTCCTACGAGATCGACGAGATCGCCCGACTGATCGCCCGTCATCGGCCGACCACGCTGTTTGGCAGCGACGACATGTATGCGCGCCTGCTCGACACCGTGCCGGGCGATCGGCCGTTCCCCTCGGTGAAGTGGGCAGGCTACGCGGCCTTCAACGCAGCACTCGCTGAACTGCCCGAACAAGCCGAGGCGCGCGGCCTGCTGCTGTGCGGCCTCTACGGCATGAGCGAAGTCCAGGCGCTCTACTCTTCGAGATCGTCCGGCGCCGCCGTGGCACTGCGCAAACTGGGCGGCGGCGTACCGACGTCTCCTTTCGGCCACGTGCGGGTCCGCGATCCCGAGAGCGGCGCGCTGCTCGGCGCCGGACAGCCGGGTGAGCTCGAATGCGCCGGGCCCTCGCTGATGGTCGGCTACTACGGCAACGATGCCGCGACCGCCCAGGCCCTGACGTCCGACGGCTACGTCCGCACCGGCGATCTTGCTGAACTCGACGGCCAGGGCGGGTTCACGTTCCTAAGCCGCATGGGCGACGTGCTGCGGCTCTCGGGCTTCCTCGTCAATCCACTCGAAATCGAGACGCACATCCAGTCGATGCCGGGCATCTCCGCCTGCCAGACCATCGCCGTACCGCGCGCCGAAGGTGTGCGCGCCGTTTCCTTCGTGATCCTCGAGGCCGGTGCGGCGCTCGACGAGGCCGCTGTCATCGCCCACTGCCGACGGAGCCTCGCCAACTACAAGGTGCCGGTGCGCGTGTTCGCCGTGCAGGAATTCCCGGTCACGCCCTCGCCCAACGGACAGAAGATCCAGCGTGCCAAGTTGCGCGACCTGGCGGTGGCGAAGCTCAACGCCCACTAAAAGGCTTCGGCTTGCGCTTCTCGACGAAGGCGCGCGCGGCTTCGCCGAAATCCTCGGTCAGGTAGAGCCGCTCCGGCGCCGTCATGAACATGACTTCGCGGCTGAGCCGATCCATGTACCAGCGCCGCATCCGCACGGTTGAGCGCACGCTGAGCGGCGGATTCTTGATCACCTCGCGCGCCAGCTCGAGGGCCACGTCTAGATACTTGCCCTTGGGCGCGACGCGATTGATGAGGTTGCCCTTGAAGGCCTCCTCGGCGGTGAAGAAGCGGCCAGTGAGCGCTGCCTCCATGGTGAAGGCCCCGCCGCCGCGGTAATGCATCAAGGCCCAGTATTTCCCCGCCCCCAGGCCGCGCGAGGTCTCGGTGACCTGGAACTTGGTCCCTGCCTCGGCCACGACCAGATCGCACTCCAGCACGATGCCGACGGACAGGCCCAGCACATAGCCGTGGGCGGCGGCGATCACCGGCTTCCAGTTGACCGCCTTGGTCAGCAGATCGGAGGAATGCGTGCCGCGACCTTGCGGGCCGCCCAGCCGGAGGAATTCCTCGCGGCTGCGAAGCTGACGCTGCTGAACGTCGGCGCCGCTCGAGAAGGCGCGGCCGCGCCCGTTCAGGATCGCGATCTCTGCTTCGTCGTCCATATCGAAACGATGCAGCGCCTCCGACAGCGCGCCCACCAGCTCGTCGCTGAAGGCATTCAGTTTCTCCGGGCGGTTGAGCGTCAGGGTGACGATCGCGCCGTCGCGCGCATAGTCGACGAGAGAGTCCGATTTGGTGCCGGTCATCTTTGGTTTCCTCCGACCGAGACCATTTGCCAAGGGCGGCGGAAATGCAATGCTCCCGGCCTTTCCAGGGAGCGAAACCATGGCCAAGCGCAAGAGCGTCAACTATCCCGGCTACAGCCACCAGAACCCGATTCCCAATGGCAGCCGTATCGGCAACATCCTGATGTCGAGCATCATGAACGGCACCGAGCCGGGCACGCGCACCGCGCCCTCCGATCTCGCCGGCCAGGTCACCAACATCTTCAAGCACATCCGCCTGTGTGTCGAAGCCGGCGGCGGCACGGTCGACGACATCATCAAGATCAATTTCTGGATGAAGCAGCCCTCGACGGGCCGCGCGGCGCTGAACGACGAGTGGGTAAAGATGTTCCCGGACGAGGCCTCGCGCCCGGCGCGTCACACGCTGACGCTGGCCGCCGACAGCACACACCTCGTGACCTGCGACTTCACGGCCGTGATCGCCTAGCGCCCGCCTCTCACCGTTGCGGCAGCCGCAAGTCCTCGACTTGGGTGCCCACGAAAGTCTGCGGCAGAGAGAACTGGCGCACGCCCATGCGGCGTTCCAGCTTCTCGACGCAGGTGCGCGTGGCCACGGCGAGATCCCGCCACGTCGCGGCACCGTCGAACTGCTGGAGCAGGCACTGGTCGTAGTATGTGTACCGATCGCCGGCGCCGCAGCCGAAACTGCTGCGATCCTTCGCGGCCGCGGTCAGGATCACCCGGTTGGGCTTGCGCATGTCGGCCGTCAGAAAGATCCCGCTATGACAGGCCGACACCACGACCACGGTGGGCACCGAGCCGCAACCGGCGCTCAGCACCCGGTCGAGTGAGCCCGGGTCGAACAGCCGGCGATCGGTCTTCAGGACGAACCCCTTCTCCTCACCATGGCTGGTGACGAACACGAGACAGGCGTCTCCACCACCGGCACGCAACGCGGTCGCCACATTGGCGACGCTCGCGAGCTGTGCTGGCGCCGTCGCCGCAGCATTCGATGAATAGACCGAGATGTCGGTCACGCCATGCGCCACGAGCTTCTTGCGCAAGGACTGCACGCCGTTGTCGAAGGCCGGGCTGTTGTTGTCGCCGGCGATCAGCACTGCCCGCCAGCGCCCGGCCGGCACGGTGCCGTTGCTCGGCGCCGCCGCGATTGCCGTGCTGCGTGTCGTGGGCGGCGGCGTGCCCGCCACCTCCGGGATACAGGCGGCGGCGGACAGGAAAGCCACGGAAAGGGCTGCCAGACGTGCGAACATGCCCGGATACTCCAACATTCTTGGCCCCCATTAAGGTCGGGCGCCGACCGCACGCAACGCCATGTCGGCATAGAGCTGAGCCATCTCCTCTTCCGCGATCTCCCCGCCGGGGCCGTACCACATCGAGACGTGGGTCCACTGATCGAGCAGGGCCATGGCGATGGCCTTGAGATCCTGGCGACCGCCGGTCAGAGGCGGCACGAACAGGCCGCTCTCGACACCTTGCCTCAGGATGGCGACGACGACGTCGCGAATGGCGCGACGGCTGCGGCGTATGTCTGCGACCCGCGCCGCATCGAGCCAGCCGATCTCGCGGTTCGCAACCAGGGCTTCCACCCTGAGCCGGCAGTGCCGCATGACATAGACGCGCACGAATGCCGCCAGCTTGGCGCGCGGGTCGTCTCCCGCCCCTGCCACCGCCTGCTGGCATATCCGCTCGAGTTCGCCCTGGGTCGAGGCGATGATGTCGTGCAGCAGCTCGTCCTTCGACTTGAAGTGATTGTAGAGCGCGCCCTGCGTCAGTCCGCAGGCCTTCATGATGTCGCGGACCGTCACCACCGGGTAGCCGCGCTCGGCGAACTGCTGGAACGCCGCGGCACGGATCGCCTCGATCGGCGGCCGCTGCTCGCGCTCAGTGGCGATGGGCACCACGACGGCCGGTCGCACCTGCTTGCGCTTGGTCATCTCGTTCCTCCGCCGATGCTTTCGACGATTTTCCAGCCAAGTTCAGCGGCCGGCCGCACCAGCTTTCCGGAATCTGCCGCACGCACGTTCGATGCCGTGCCGTCGAGCGCCCGGGCATAGACGCCCTGGCGTATGCACGAAACGCGAAACAGATTGTAGGCCATGTAGAAATCCCACAACGCCGGGTCGGGCACCGCCCGCTTCGACAGGCCGCAATAGTAGGACACCATCTCGCGCTCGGTCGGCAGTCCGAGTGCCTCGAGATCGTGGCCGCCGAGGCCACCCCAGTCCTTGGGCGTCCGCCACAACATGCAGAGATAAGAGAGTTCGGCCAACGGATCGCCCAGCGTCGAGATCTCCCAATCGATGATGCCCAGCACGCGCGGCTCGCTGGCGTGGAAGATCATGTTGTCGAGCCGGTAGTCACCATGGACCAGCACCGTCTCGTCGTTGGACGGCAGATGCGCCGGCAGCCATTCCAGCAGTCTGTCCATCGCCTCGATCGCTTCGGTCTCGGAGGCCTTGTACTGCTTGCCCCAGCGCGAGATCTGGCGGGCGACGTAGCTGCCGGGGCGGCCAAAATCGGCAAGACCCAGATCCGCATAGTCGACCGCATGGAGCCGCGCCAGCGTCTCGAACTTGGCACGATAGATGGCCAGGCGTCCTTCCTTCGGTACTTCCGGCAGGAGCGGATCCCACAGCACGCGACCGTCGCAGTACTCCATGATGTAGAAAGGCGTGCCGACCACGCTCTCGTCCTCGGACAAGGCATAGGCCCGGGGCGTCGGAACGTCGGTCTTGTTGAGAGCGGAAATCACCCGGAATTCACGGTCGACGGCGTGAGCCGAAGGCAGAAGCTTCCCCGGCGGCTTGCGGCGCAGCACATAGTGCCGGCCGGCACCGTCCGTCAGCCGGTAGGTCGGGTTGGATTGGCCGCCGCGGAACTGCTCCGCCCGCACCGGCTGGACGAAGCCATCGACATGGGCCGCCATGAACCGGCCCAGCAATTTCTCGTCGAAACGGTGCTTTTCCTGCACCTCCATCGTGCCAATGTAATCTGCGCCTTTACGTGCCAATTGCTGCCCCTGAACGGCCGTTCATTCGCCGGGAGTTTGCTCGCCCGCCACAATGCACGCAACATCGGCCAGCGAGGAGTCGCGGATTCACGGCGGGCGGTACCCTACCAATGCGTGGGCACCTGTGATGGAAATTTGGGCACAGCGATGCTGTCCTTTCACGCTCCCGTGAAAATCGCGATTGGTACCGGGTTTGTCGCCGTAATTCTGCTTGGCGGCGTTCGCCTTGCCGCGCTCTTTGTCGCGTTCGTCGCGATGGGCCGGTCAACTCTGGCTTCCAGCCCCTGCAAGGCCGACTTTTCGCCCTCCGCCTCGCCCCGTTTCGCCACCATGATGAACTTGGGGCTTGGGAAAAGCGGTAAATTCGTGTTTATCTAACCCTGTAATGGCCCGGGGGCTTGGGCCCAAAGATACATGGAAGACGACGCGTTTCTGGGGAGGCATCGTTGAATCGGTTGCTAAGCAAGGACTTTTTGTCCGGGCTGATGTTCATTGGCTTCGGCTTGGTGGCCCTTTATTTCGGCCAGAAGCTGGCGCTCGGCACGACGGTTCGCATGGGGCCCGGTTATGTGCCACGCATGCTGGCACTGATCATGATGGGCTTGGGCCTGCTGATCTGCGTGATCGCCCTGGTTGCCGGCGGCGAGACGGTCGAGAAGCCCAAATGGAAACCGATCACCCTTGTCACTATCGGCATCCTCTGTTTCGCCCTCTTGTTCGAGCGCGCCGGCCTTCTGCCGGCCCTGATCGTGTTGATCCTCATCGCCTCTCTCGCCGGCGAGGAGTTCAAGTTGAAAGAAGTGATTGTCAACATGGTCGTGCTGGCAATCGTCTGTACGCTCGTCTTCAAGGTCGGGCTCGGGATGAACATCTACATCGTAAAAATGCTCGGGTGGTGAGATGGAACTCCTCGACAACCTCGCGTTAGGCTTCAACGTCGCGCTTAGCTGGCAGCACCTCATGTACGCCTTGATTGGGTGCATGCTTGGCACGCTGATCGGCGTTCTTCCCGGAATCGGCCCCGTGGCAACCATTGCCATGCTGCTGCCGATCACCTTCCATCTACCGCCGACTGCTTCGTTGATCATGCTGGCGGGCATCTATTACGGCGCTTCTTATGGCGGTTCGACGACGTCGATCCTGGTCAACCTGCCGGGCGAGGCGGCTTCGGTCGTGACCTGCCTCGACGGCTATCAGATGGCGCGCAAGGGCCGTGCCGGCGCGGCGCTTTCGATCTCGGCCGTCGGCTCTTTCTTCGCGGGAACCGTCGGGACTCTCATCATCGTCATGTTTGCCGAGCCTCTGACGCGCATGGCGCAGAAGTTCGGGCCCGCCGATTATTGCGCGTTGATGGCGCTCGGCCTCGTCGCCGCAGTGGTTTTGGCCAGCGGCTCGGTCTTGAAGGCGATCGCAATGGTGTTCCTCGGCCTGCTGTTCGGTCTGGTGGGCACCGACGTGAATACCGGGGCCCAGCGCTTTACTTTCGACATCCCGGAACTGAGCGACGGCATCGACTTCGCGCCGATCGCCATGGGCCTGTTCGGCATCGCCGAGATCGTGG
>LNFM01015177.1_pt1 | contig 18832 bp, 18 predicted proteins | sample 596031 | NCBI WGS metagenome assembly LNFM01 (sample SAMN04254537, study PRJNA301005) | activated carbon metagenome | isolation source: dual media filters at the Ann Arbor, Michigan drinking water treatment plant | place: USA: Ann Arbor | reverse complement strand
GTTCCTGCATGACGACCCGCGCGACCGGCCGATGGACATCTACGGCGGCGAGACCACGCTGCACCTCGGCGGCGGCAAGGAAAACTTCCTGCTGTTGCCGATCATCCCGGCCCGCAAGGCCGCGGTGGCAAAGGGCAAGGCCGCTGCGGCCAAAGGGAGTGCCGCGAAGGCGAAGCCGGCGAAGGCCGTCAGCAAGACGGCGAGCAAGAAGAAGCGGCGGTAAGACAATCTCCGCTCATTCCCGCGCCAGCGGTCATCCAGGGCGGCATGCACTGCGCCTGCCGCCCTGGGTCCCCGCTTTCGCGGGGACGAGCGGGAGTGAGTGCGCCCCGCCCTCAGGATGACGGTGCGAAGTACCGCTTCTCCATCATGCAGTGCACGCCCTTGGCGCCGTTGACCACCTGGGTGATGCGCAGGTCGGCGGCAAGGCTGGTCAGCGCGTAAGCCTGATAGCGGTCGAGGCCGGCGCGCTCGGCGACGAGATCAATCATCTGCCGCAGCGCGATCGACATGCAGGTGTCGAGGTCGGGATCGAAGCCCATGGTGATCATGTGCGTCGGCGTTTCCGCCAGCGGCCATTCCAGCTTCATGTCGGGGCGCACGGTGAGGCGGAACGTGCCGACCAGCCCGGTCTCGATCGCGGTGACGCAGACCTCGCCATCGCCCTGCGCGCCGTGGCCGTCGCCGACCGAAAACAGCGCGCCGTCGTTGAACACCGGCAGATACAGCGTCGTGCCGGCCACCAGCTCCTTGTTGTCCATGTTGCCGCCGTTGCGGCGCGGCGGCGGCGTCGGGATCGTGCCCCAGGACGGCGGCGGCGCCACCGCCATCACGCCGTAGAACGGCCGCAGCGGCACCTCCTGCCCCCACGGCAGCCGCCCCACCATGCGCTTCTCGTCGAGCGCGATGTGGATCAGCCGCGTGTCGGGAAATTCGTCCTTGAAGCCCCAGTCGTCGTGCAGGCCGATCTGCTCGATATCGACCTGCAGCACCTGCCCGGCCTTGGCGCCGCGCACCGCCACCGGCCCCGTGCAGATATGGCCGAAGAAGCGCGGCACGCCGGCGGCGTGAAGGGCCCGCAGCGCCGGCGCCACCGTGAAGGGCGAGCCCGCCGGCGGCAACTGATGCGGCGTGCCGGAAACCGACGAGATCGTCACACGGTCACCGCTGTCGATCGTCAGCACCGGCTTCAGCCCGGCGTCGAAATAGCCCCAGTGAACGGTATCCACGCCCGCGTCGATGCGCGGAATATCGGCTGTCTTCTGCAATGGTCATCTCCCGAGAGGGTCGCGCCGGCCGGGACACTGTATTGCGTGCCTCCGGGGTTGAACAGATCGTGCCAAGACGGCAAAGCTACTGCAACAGTTTCGCGAGAACACACGGAAGCATTGCCGCCATGAAACAAACAACCGCGCCGAAGAACGAGACGTTCCGCCTGGAAGAAGCAACGATCGGCGAACTGCACGCCGCCATCCGCGCCGGCCGTACGACGTGCAAGGCGACGGTGGAGCATTATCTGGCGCGCGTGCGCGCCTTCAACGGTGTCGCCAGCATGCTGGTCACAGAAGACGGCGCGGATGTGCCGGAAGCGACCGGCACCGTGCGCGGCGGCGCGCCGCTCAAATTTCCGACCAAGACCGTGAAGGCATCGACGATCCTGCCGGACCTCGAGCGGTACCAGGGGCCGCCGATCGAATACGGCCGCATGGAAGCGACGGCGTCCGATCCCTCCGCCATGCAGCAGTTCGGCATGATCGCCGGCATTCCGAACGCCGGTCAGGTCAACGCGCTGGCGACCATCAACATCCGCGGGGAACGCTCCACGGTCTGCCGCGGCGACTACGACCTGCATCCGTCGAAAGGGCCGCTACCGCCCGGCGCGCCGCCGGTCTGCGAATACTTCCGGCAGCAGCCCGACGCGCTGGAGCGCGCCGCCGAACTCGACGCCGCCTTTGGCCGCAATCCCGATCTCGAGAAAATGCCGATGTACGGCGTGGTGTTCTCGTTCAAGGATCCGTTCGACACCAAGGACATGCGCTCGACCGGCGGCGGCGACGCCGCCTATGACATCGACTTTCCGGCGCGCGACCATCTGCTGGTCGAACAGCTGCGCGCCAAGGGCGCCATCATCTTCGCCAAGGCGGTGAACACCGAATACAACGGCCGCGCCGGCGATCCCGGCGGCCGCCACAAGCCGGACAAGGTGCTGCCCTCGACGCTCGGCTATCAGCGCAGCACCTGGGGCGGCAATCCGTCGAACCCCTATGACACCACCCGCTCCGCCTCGCTCGGCTCCAGCTCCGGTTCGGCACTGTCTGTGTCGACCAACATGGTGATGGCGAGCCTCGGCGAGGAAACCCGCGCCTCCTGCCGCGGCCCGTCCAACCACAACGCGGTGGCGCTGATCCTGCCGCACAAGGCGATGCTCGGCTTTGACGGCGGCGCCATCGGCGCCGACATCTATTGCGATCGCACCGGCATCCACTGCCTGCACATCGGCGATTGCGCCAAGGTGCTCGACGCGCTCAAGGATGCCGACAACGGCTATTACGATCCGCGCGACGTCTACACCACGGTGCCGCGCTCATCGGTGCTGGAAGGCGGCTACGCCCGGCATGCCACCGGCAACGGCGCCGCCGGCGCGCTCAAGGGCCGCCGCCTCGGCGTCATCCGCGAGTCGATGGTCTATCCGAAGGGCTCCAAGACCGAGCAGCCGATCGTCGATGCGGCGAAGAACGAGATCAAGACCGTGCTGGGCGCCCATCTCGGCGCGACGCTGATCGAATCCGGCGATCCGCTCTGGCAGCCCGATCCCGACATCGCGCAGATGACCGTCGACTTCCGCCGCGCGCTGGCGCGGCTGGTGCCGGTGTTCATGCCCGATCTGCTGTTCCGGCTCGGTGCCGACGGCCAGCCGGTGTTCAAGGATTTTGCCGCCGCGATCGTGCCGACCGAGTTTCTGCCGGGCAAGGTGTTCGGCACCGGCAAGATGCAGCCGATCGATTACTGCGTGGCGCTGGCGGACGGGCTGATCGAACCGCCGTCCAATCTCAGCCTCGGCACCATCCAGCACCAGGAGCTGGCCAACACCTTCCGCTTCCACATTCCGCAATATCTCGGCCGCCGCGCCGCCGACTGGAAGGCGAGAGGTTTCACCGAAACGCTGATCGATTTCAAGGAGCTCAACCGCCGCTCCAAGTTCTGGGGCGACGACCAGCGCGCCGCCTTCCTGAACTGGGAAGAGATCGGCGACCCGCGCAATCCGCTCGGCGGGCGGCAGGGCGTCAACGAGCGCATCATGCTGCGCGAACTCTTACGCCGCGCCGACATGATGGTGATCCTGGAGAACAAGCTCGACGCGCTGGTGCGCCTGCATACGCCATGGCCGCCGGGCCTCATCGGTCACGCCTATCAGTACAACATCGCCAGCAACCTGAACCCGGAATCGCTGAGCGGCCCGAACGCCGGCCTGTCGGAAATGCTGGTGCCGGCCGGTTACGTCACCGCGGCCTACGATCCGGTTTACAAGCTCACCGACGATGGCAAGCGTTACGTGTCGCAGGCCTCCGACAAGCCGACGGCCATCCCCGCCCCCGGCCTGCCGTTCTCGCTGGTGTTCCGTGCCGAGCCCGGCCGCGAAGACGTACTGATGTCGGTGGCGTCGTCCTACGAGGCGGCGTCGAAGCGGCGCGTGCCGCCGCCGGCCTTCGGACCGATCAACCCGGCCTGACGCGAAAAGCACGCGGCCGGCCGCTGATACGGCTGGCCGCAGCTCACACGTACCGGTACTGGCCGCCATCCATGACGATGATGGCGCCCTGCAGGAACTCGATGCTGTCGCTGGCCAGCATGGCAATCAGCGTCGCCAGTTCTTCCGGTTTGCCGAAGCGCGCGATCTTGTGCTCCTTCAGCATCGCCTGTCGTGCCGCGTCGAACGACAGATTGTGCTGCGCCATGTGGGTCTGCACCCGCTTCTCGAAACGCTCGGTCTCGAATGTGCCCGGATGGATCGCCAGCACCCGGACGCCGTCGCGAATGCCGCGGTCGGACAGCGCCTTGGTGAACAGGCCGACCGCCGCATTGACCGACCCGCCGATCATGAATTCGTCTTCCGCGGCGAAACCGCCGACACCGCCGATATTGAGCACCATGCCCTTCGACGCCTGAAGGTGTGGCCAGGCGCTGCGCGCCATCCGCACCGCGCCGAAGAATTTCAGATCGAAGCCGCTGGCCCAGTCGGCGTCGGTCAGCTTGAGAAAATCGCCGCGCCGGGTGGCACCGGCATTGTTGACCAGCAGATTCAACTGGCCGAATTCGGCAATTGCGGCTTTGACCACCGCCTCGGCGGCTTCGGCCGTTGAAAGGTCGGCCTCGATCGGCAGCGCCTTGACGCCAAGCGCACGGATCTCGGCCGCGACATCGTCGAGGCTCGCTTTATCCCGCGCTGCAATAGCGACATTCATGCCCTCACGGGCCAGACGGATGGCGATGGCGCGTCCCAGTCCGCGGCTCGCACCGGTGACCAGGGCTGCGCGGCCTGAAATTCCGAGATCCATGATCGATCATGCTCCTGTGCCGTGCACAATTGCGCACAGATAACTCCGGATTGCCGAACAATTTCGCCCCATCGAACTGTTCGAGATCGCGGGCCATGCCGCCAACCTCGTTGCGGGCGCGTTTCTTTTTCCGCATAATTCGAGAAACGGCGGCAGAAGCAAGACACTTCTGCACGCTTATAAGAACGAACAAACGGGAGAAACAAGATGCGTTGGAAATCCATCGCCAGGTCGGCTGCATTCGCAGTTTGCTTGGCGAGCGTGGCGCTCTCTGCAATTTCTGTCGGACCCGCACAGGCGCAGGCCTGGCCCAACAAGCCGATCCGCTTCCTTCTTCCCAATCCGCCCGGCGGCACCAACGACATCCTGGCGCGGATGCTGCAGCAGCCGTTGCAGGAAATCCTCGGCCAGCCCGTTATCGTCGAGAACCGCCCCGGCGGCTCCAACATCATCGCCACGGAAGCCGTGGTCCGCTCGCCGCCGGACGGCTACACCATCGGCACCATTATCAGCGTGCACGCATCGAACGTCGCATTGCAGCCGAAGCTGCCCTACGATTCGATCAAGGACATTACGCCCATCGCCTTTCTCGGGCATGTCGGCAATATCGTCGTGGTGCATCCTGATGTGAAAGCCACATCGATGGCAGAACTGATCGCGCTGGCCAAGGCCAATCCCGGCAAGGTTCATCACGGCTCGTCCGGCATGGGCACGTCGCAGCATTTCTCCGGCGAGCTTCTCAAGCTCGGCACCAATGCCGACTTCGTCCACGTGCCCTATCGGGGTGGCGGACCGGCGATCAACGATCTGCTCGGCGGCCATATCCAGATGATGTTCGGCAATTTCGCATCGATCGTGCCGCACGTGCGTGCCGGCAAGGTGCGGCCGCTGGCGGTGACCGCCGGCAACCGCTCGCCGGTATTCCCCGATCTGCCGACGGTGGCGGAAGCCGCCAAGCTGCCTGGCTTTGCCGTCACCGAATGGTATGCGGTGATCGGCCCCGCCGGGATGCCGCCGGAAATCGTCGCCAAGCTCAACGCCGCCTTCTACGAGGCGCTGAAGCGGCCCGACATCGCGCCGAAGCTGCGCGATCAGGGCATCGAGGTCGAATTCATGACGCCGGAGAAGCTCGGCAGCTTCGTCTCGTCCGAGATCGCGAAACTGAGCGACATCGCCAAGCGGGCGAACATGAAGCTCACCCAGTAACCGGCGCGCAGGCCTCACCGAAAGCTTTCAGATGCCGGGCCTGCGTTTATCGCTTGTGCTGCACGACACGAAACCCGCGGCCCCCGACATCACGGGGCCGCGGCTGACCGCCCAACTCTGGCGCGGCGGCGCCGCCGTCGGCGGCACGCTCGATCCCGCGCAGCGCGGCCAGCCGGCCGGTCCGGCGCGCTGGTGCCTGCTATCCGATCTCGCAGGCGACGCCACAGCCCCGGATGGCGCCTGGCTGTTGCAGCAAATCAACCCCGGCGATGCCGGATCGCCCGATGGCGCGGCGGCCCTGTTGGTGGTGGCCATGGACATCGCGGACGCGGTCGATGACGAATTCAACGACTGGTACGACACCGAGCACATGCCATTGCTGCGCGCGGTGCCCGGCGTGATCTGCGCCCGCCGCTACCGGACGCTGCACGGCTCACCCCGCTATGCCGCCGTTTATCATCTCGACAATACCAACCCCTATGCCTCGTTGCCGTGGCGGCAGGCCGACCAGACGCCCTGGCTCGGACGCCTGCGCCGCTTTCAGAGCAACCGGCACTATTCGATGTTCTATCCGGGCGCTGCCTGACGCGGCCGCGCCGTTTCGCCCGAAAGTCTCACATCATGTCCGACAAGAACGTCTCGTCCTCCGCCGCAGCCCAGCTCGGCGACTTCGTGATCGGATTCGACGGCAAGGCTTTGCCCGACGCCATGCGGCATGAAGCCAAGCGCGCGCTCCTGAATTTCTTCGGCGTTGCGCTCGGCGGCGGCTTCGATCCGGCCGGCCGCATCGCCTTCGACGTCATTGCGCCGCTGGCCGGCAAACCCGCCGCCACCGTGATCGGCTATGCGCAGCGGCTCGACCTGCTCAACGCCGCCTTCATGAACGCGCTGAACGCCAACGTACTCGAGTTCGACGATACCCACATGCCGACGGTCATCCACCCGACCTCGCCGGTGGCGCCGCCACTCTTCGCGCTCGCCGAGGGCACAAAGATATCAGGCGCGGCATTCATCGACGCTTTCGTGCTCGGCGTCGAGGTCGCTTGCCGCGCCGGCAATGCGGTGTCGCCCGGCCACTACAGCCGCGGCTGGCACATCACGGCAAGTTGCGGCGTCATGGGCGCGGCGGCGGCGTGTTCGCGGCTGATGGGATTGAGCGCGGCGCAGGCCGCCCATGCCATCGGTATCGCCGCATCGCAGTCGGCCGGCCTCGTCGAGAACCTGCCGACCGGCGCCAAGAACGTGCAGGTCGGCAACAGCGCCCGCGGCGGCCTGCTGGCGGCACTGCTGGCGAAGGGCGGCTACACCGCAGCGCCGCACGCGATCGAAGGTCCGCGCGGCTGGGCCAGAGCCAGCGGCGACACGCCCAACATGACAGCATTGCTGGGCGGACTAGGGCAAACCTGGGAACTGGCGAAGAACGCCATCAAGGCCTATCCTTGCGGAATCGTGTTGGCGCCGGTCATCGACGCGTGCCTCGATTTGCGCCGCGAACACAAACTCAACGCCGCCGACATCGCGAGCGTCACCGTGCGCGGCAACAGTCTGCTGCTGGCGCGCGCCGACCGCCCGCAGGTGCCGGACGACCGCATTTCGAAGCTTTCGATCCAGCACAGCGCCGCCATCGTCTTCGTCCGCGGCGCCGCGGGCGTGACGGAGTATGCGGCCATCGACGATCCCGCCATCGTCGCCTTCCGCCGCAAGGTGACGGCGCAGGCCGACGACACGGTGCCGATCGAAGCCGCCGTCGTCACCGTGCAGACCGCCGACGGACGCACCCTGACGGCGCACGTCAAACAGGCCCGCGGCAGCCTGGAGCGGCCGTTGAGCGATGCCGACATCGAAACCAAAGCCCGCGAACTGGCGCGCCTCGGCGGCAGCGGCGTCGCCATCGACCCGATCATCGACGCGATCTGGGCGATGGACCGCAGCGCCGATGCCGGCGCCATCATGACACTGGCGATGCCGAAGGCGTAGGACTACTTCACCTTGCCGCGCACTTCGACTCCGGCCCAGTGCTCGTACATCTTCGTGATCGTGGTGATGTCGTCGGACGGATGGTCCTTGGCCCAGCCGTGCCAGAGATCGGACAGGTTGCGCGCGATCGGCGATGGCAGCTTCATCCGCTCGGCTTCCTCGAGGAACAGCAGCAGGTCCTTGTCGACCGTGTGATTGGTGGCGCCGTAATTGAAGCTGCGCGTCAGCACCGCTTTGGGAAACTTCACCTCGGTGGCGGAGTTCTTGCCGGTGCCGGTGTTGAGAACATCGAGCATCAGTTGCGGGTCGAGCCCGGCCTTGACGCCGACCACCATGGCCTCCGCGGTCGCCGCCATCGCCAGATAGTTTAACATGTTGTTGACGAGCTTCACCATCTGCGCCTGACCGGGCTTGGGACCGGCCACGAACACATTGGAGCCCAACACCGCGAAGGCCGGCCGCGCCATGTCGATGGCGCCTGCATCGCCGGCGGCAATGATGGTCAGCGTGCCGTTGGCGGCGCGCGGCGTGCCGCCGGTCACCGGCGCGTCGACGAAGGCGATGCCTTTGTCGCTGAGCCGGCGGCCGATCTCGGCCGCGGTCGGCGGACCGCTGGTCGAGAAGTCGATGACGCACTTGACCCGCTTCGACGATGCGACGCCGTCGGCGCCGAACAGCACCTGTTCGGTCGCGGCGTTGTCGGTGACGCAGGTCAGCACCACCTCGGCCTGGTCGGCGGCGGCCAACGGTGTTGCCGCCCAAGCCGCACCGCTTGCGATCAGATCGTCCGCTTTGGCGCGGCTGCGCGTATTGACCGTCAGCGGCAGCCCGCCGCCGAGCATGCGCGCGGCCATGGGCCGCCCCATCGCGCCGATACCAATGAATGCGTAGGCAGTAGAAGCCATCATACACCTCAGCTAGGGTGGGCGGCACGACAACGCCTGGCAGAAAGCATGGGCGGCGCGCCAAGGAGGAAAGCGTGAGCGGTATACTTGCAGTCTGGAACAACCGGTCGGAAGCAATCAAGCGCGAATACGAGCACTGGTACAATACCGAACACATTCCCGAGCGTATGGCGCTGCCGGGCTTTCGCACTGCAAGACGTTTCCAGGCGGTCGACGCCGACCGCACCTTTTTCACCTATTACGACCTCGACTCCCCGGACGTGATGCAGACGCCGGTCTACAAAGAGCGGCTGTCCAACCCGACGGCGCAGACCAAGACCATGATGCCGCACTTCTCCGGCATGGTGCGCAGCGTCTTCACCGAGGCGGCGCGCGAAGGCAACGGCTTCGGCAACGGCGTCGGCGCCGCGCTGGTGGTGGCGCGCTACATGAAAGCCCCGCCCGCGCAGCTGCCGGCGGCGGCGCTCGGGACCGTCCCCCGCAGCGAAATCATCAGCGCCCGGCTGTGGCAGCCTTCGGCCGCAAACGTGCGCACCGAAACGGCGGAATCGAAGACGCGGGCCGAGCCGGACGGCGTCGCCAGCGGCGCCATCGTGGTCGAGACCATGCGCGCCGACGAGGCCGCCACCATCGCCGCCGCGCTGCGTGCGTCGCGCGAGGACGGCGTGTCGGTCGGCGTCTACCGGCTGCTGTGCGCCTTTAGCGCCTGACGGCGACGCGGCGGCCGGTTCCGCGCGCGAAGCGGCTGCCGCATATTTGCGCAGCACCGCCCATAAAAGGGGACGGCCGCCCGGCCGATTTGTCGGTATACTGACGAATATCGGACGCGGCCGGCGGCGCCCTGCGCGGCGCCGGGCCGCTCCTCCCGCGGCACGCAACTTCGAGGGCGCCCCATGAACACCGTCTCGTTCCCTTACGACGTTGTCCTGACCGGCGGCACAGTGATCGATCCTGCGACGGGACTGAACGGCCGTTACGACGTCGCCATCACCGGCGGCAAGATCGCCGCGGTGGTGCCCGATCTCTCGCAGGTCCAGGCGCGCGAGAAGATCGACGTCTCCGGCAAGCTGGTGACCGCCGGCATGATCGACACCCATGCCCATGTGTACGAACACGTCACCGGCAAGTTCGGCCTCAACCCCGACATGGTCGGGGTGCGCTCCGGCGTCACCACGCTGATCGACCAGGGCGGCCCGAGCTGCATGACCATCGGCGGATTCCGCAACTATCTGGTCGATACCGCGGACAGCCGGCTGCTGTGCTTCATCTCCTGCTATCTGGTCGGCGGTCTCGAAGGCCATCTCTATCCGGACCTCTACGGTCCGCACGGCGTCAATGTCGATCACACCGTGCGCGTCGCCAAGGAGAACCTCGACATCGTGCGCGGCATCAAGGCGCACGCCGAAATCGGCGGACAGTCGCGTTGGGGCCTTGAGGTGATCAAGACCGGCCGCGAGATCGCGCGCCAGACCGGATTGCCGCTCGAGGAAGGCCCGGTGCCGGACGCCGACGAGCTGATCCGGGAACTGGTGCCGTTCATGGAGCCCGGCGACGTGCTGGCGCATCCGTTCACCCGTCACCCCGGCGGCTTCGTCTCCAAGGAGGGCGAGGTCCATCCGATCGTGTTCGAAGCGATCGCCCGCGGCGTGCGCGTCGACGTCGGTCATGGCTCGCATTTCAGCTTCGAGGTCGCCAAGCGCGTGCTCGACGCCGGCGTGCGCCCATTCACCCTCGGCGCCGACCTGCACGGCTACAATGTCAAGGCGCCGTCGGCCGGCGGCAAGGACACCCGTGAGGAGAACCCGTTCTTCGGCATCGCGCCGTTCAGCCTGACCATCGCCATGTCGGAACTGCTGGCGCTGGGCATGACCATGGAAGAGATCATCGCCACGGTCACGTCGAACCCGGCGGCGATGGTGCGCATGGAGGACGAGATCGGCGCGCTGAAGGTCGGCCGCGACGCCGATATCAGTGTGATGGAAGTGCTCAACGGCCGCTTCAAGCTCTCGGACAACAGCGGCGTCGAGGTGGTGACGGACAGACTGATCCGTCCCGTGTTCTGCCTGCGCGACGGCGTGCGCCACGACAGCGACTCGCCGCTGATCCCCGACGCGATCGCCGCCTGAGCGGTCGCGGCCGTGACGCCCGCCACCACGGCCGGACAAGAATTCGTCGTGGTCGCCACGCTCGACGGTCTGCCGGACAAGGCATTCCTGCGGGTCATGATTGACGATCATGGCCTGATCGTTGCGCGCGATGGCGATGCCGTTCACGCCTTCCAGGGCACCTGTCCGCACGAGAAAGCGGATCTGGCGCAGGGCCGCATCGAGGCTTGCCGGGTGATCTGTCGGCCAGGTGTCGCGCGGCTGGAAAGTGGATGCACTCAAGCTCTATCCAGTGCGGATCGATGGCAGGGAGATCGCCATCGACGCCGCCGCGGTGCGGCGCGATCCGCCGGGCGGCAGCCGCAAGCGCTGGGACCTCACCGGCGGTTGAGCGGCTTCAGCGCAGGCCGACCGGCGTGCGGCTGACGTCATTATTGAAGGCGACCAGTTGCGCCAGGTCGCGCATGAAGCGGGCGCGCGCCGCCGGCGCCAGCGCTGCCAGCGTGCGCTCATGCGCGCGCGCCGCGCCGGCATCGACCTGGAGCAACAAGCGCCGGCCGGTCTCCGTCAGCGTCACCGCCTTCATGCGCTTGTCGCGCGGCGATATCCGCCGCCTCACCATTTTCTGCCGCTCGAGGCGCGCCAGCACATCCGCCACATTGGTGGTGTCGAGGCCGACCGCGCTGGACAGCGCTATCTGTTCGACGGTGCCCATATGCTCAAGCGCCGACAGGATGCTGTATTGCACCGGCGTGATGCTCGCCGCCGCGCATTCCTCCATGAACAAAGCGACATGGATCTGGTGCAAGCGGCGGATGAGGAACCCGGGGCGCTGTTGCAACGGCTTCTCGTGCCAGCCCGCCGCCCGAGGTGACTTCGAGGTCTTCTTGATCTTCGGTGCCATGTCTCTATCGGTTCGTTGTAACATTTCCGCCGCGGGCGCATCGCTGCCGTGTCTGCTATGAATGGCGCCGCACCGGGCAACCGACCATGGCAGTCGAACCAGATACCAGACAAGAGGCGGGAGACCGCCCCGGTGCGGCCGAACACGCGCCGTCATCCATCCTCGGCAACCCCTATCTGCTGCTGGCGCTGGCCTCGCTGTTCTGGTCGGGCAATCACATTGTCGGCCGCGCCATCAGCGGCGAGGTGCCGCCCATCGGGCTGTCCACCGTGCGCTGGCTGGTGCCGGCGCTGTTGCTGTGGCCCTTCGCCCGACCGCATCTGAAGCGCGACTGGCCGCTGATGCGGGCGCATGGGGGCATCATGCTGTGGCTGGGCTTCACCGGCGGCGCCTTGTTCAGCGCCCTGCAATATGTCGGCCTGCAATACACAACCGCAGTGAACGTGTCGGTCCTGAACTCGCTGGTGCCGGTTTTGATCCTGGCTGCCGGCGCCATGATCTTCGGCGATCGGGTCAGACGGGCTCAGGTGGCGGGTATCGCCATTTCGCTTGCCGGCGTTCTGGTCGTGATTGCAAAGGGCTCGCTGGACACTTTTCTGACCCTGAGCTTCAACTGGGCCGACCTGCTGATCGTCTTCAACATGGCGACCTTCGCGATCTACGCTGCCTGCCTAAGGCTGCGGCCACCGATCCACTGGCTGAGTTTCATGTTTGCCCTGTCGGTCATGTCGACGGCGATGTCCCTGCCCTTCGCCCTGTGGGAGGCGGCCGCGGGCGCCACGTTCCGGCCGACCGTCCTGACCGCTGTCGCGCTCGGCTATGTTGCGATCTTCCCGAGCGTATTCGCCTTCGCCGCCTGGAACCGCGGCGTCGAAGTGATCGGTGCCGGACGCGCCGGACCTTTCCTGCATCTCATTCCGATTTTCACCGCCGTGCTGTCGATCACCTTGCTGGGCGAGCCGCTGTTCGCCTTTCACCTGATCGGCTTCGGCACCATCCTGCTGGGTGTATGGCTGGCCGCCAGCGGCGGTCCCCGTGTCGCATCAGGGCCTGGCCGGCTGCGCTGACATCCGGGCAACCCCGATCGCGTGATCCCGCGCATGGGGCAGAACCTGCCGCCAGCGGCGGCAGGTGACTGGTCCCGGCATTCGCCGGCAGGCGCGGATGTGACGGCCGCTACTGTTTGCGACGTACGATAGCGTCGACGCTCAACGGACCGGGGCCGGCGGCGGCCAGATACAGGAAGGCGAAGCAGAACAAGGCCGCAAGAGTGCCGCCATTTACCAGCGGCATGAACATGCCGCGCGGGGCATGGCCGATGAAATAGGCAAATGCCATCAGGCCGGACAGGATGAAGGCCGAGATCCGGGAGAACAACCCGATCACAAGCAAGGCGCCGAAGACCAACTCGATTACGCCGGCATACCAGGTCGGCCACTGGCCAACGGCGACATTGGCAAAGCTCGCAACGGCCGGATATCCGAGAATCTTCGCGGTGCCGAACTGAAGGACGAGAAGACCGGCCATGATCCGAAAAATGCTCAGGAGTTGCGGTCGATAGGGTGCGAGAAAGTTTTCCATTGGATCTCCGATGATTCCGGCACGATGCCGAACAGCCGGGCTTAAGTGAAGAAGGCCGGACTGGCTACAGGCACCGTCGGCATCAAGATCGATGTTGCGCACTGAATTGATGAGGCGCATTGCCGCAACACCAAAACGCGAGCCATATTCGGCCTGCTACCGCAGGAAGCGAACGCACGACCCCGACCGCGCAGTTTCAGGGTCTAAAAAATTATTTCCTCCAAAATGGCATTTCGACGACTGCCTCTTCCCAAACTAAGCTGATATTTGGAATTCAATAGAAGATTTTTCTTGTCATAGTCCCGGCATGAAGCCAGGACACATTCACCTTCAGCGGGTGGCTTTTCAGCACGGCCACACCCCCATTTTGCGCGATATTTCCTTCGATATCGCAGCCGGGGAGCATGTGGCGATTGTCGGACGCTCTGGTGCTGGCAAATCCACCCTCTTGCATCTGCTGGCCGGTCTGCTGCGGCCGTCGCAGGGCAGCATCACGGTGGACGGCACGCCACTCGGCGCCCATGCGCGCAAGCCGGTGCTGATGTTCCAGCGGCCGGCCTTGTTGCCGTGGCTGAACGCCCGCGACAACGTGATGGTACCGCTGCACTTCTCCAAAGCAGCCCGCCGGGATCCCGATGGCGCGCGTAAAAAGGCCGATGCGCTGATTGCACAGGTCGGGCTGTCCGACCGCGCCGCAGCTTTGCCGACCAGCCTGTCCGGTGGACAGCAGCAGCGCGTGGCACTGGCCCGCGCCCTGGTCGGCGACACGGCGGTACTCCTGCTCGATGAGCCCTTTTCCGCGCTCGACAACGAAACCCGCGTCGCGCTGCGCCACGATATCCGCGCGCTGGCGCGTGCCAGGCGCACGACCCTCATCACCGTGACGCACGATCTGAGCGATGCCGCCGCACTGGCGGACCGCGTCCTGCTTCTCGCCGGTTCGCCCGGACAGATCCAGGACGACATCGCTCTCGGCAAGAACCCGGAGCAGGAGCTGCGCGCCTATTTCTCCCATCAGCGCGAAGCCGCCTGACCGAAAAGGGACGACCGATGACAAAATTCTTCCAGCCGGGGCATTCCGACCTTTGCTGCACGCCGCAGGAACCAGGCGGCATCACGCGGCGCGACACGCTCGATTATCTCGCCCGCGGCGGCCTGGCGGCGCTTCTGGCGGCCAACGGCATCGACATCGCCAAGGCGCAGGCGACCGACGACGTGGTGCGCATCGGCTATCTGCCGATCACCGATGCGACCGCGCTGCTGACGGCGCACGCCAAAGGCTATTTCGAAGAAGCCGGTCTGAAAGTTGAACAGCCGACCTTGATCCGCAGCTGGTCGGCACTGGTTGAAGGCTTTGCTTCGGGCAAATTCAACCTCGTGCATCTGCTGAAGCCCATTCCGGTGTGGATGCGCTACAACAACAAATTCCCGGTCAAGATCCTGGCGTGGGGCCACACCAACGGCTCCGGCCTGGTCGTCGGCGGCGACACCGGCATCACCAAGTTCTCCGACCTCGGCGGCAAACGCCTCGCAGTACCGTTCTGGTATTCGATGCACAACATCGTCCTGCAGTACGCGTTGCGGGAGTCGGGTGTGAAGCCCGTCATCAAGCCGGAAGGCGCAACCATCGCTGCCGATGAATGCGCCTTGCAGATCCTCGCGCCGCCGGACATGCCGACTGCGCTCGCCGCCCGGAAGATCCACGGTTACATCGTCGCCGAGCCGTTCAACGCACTCGGCGAACTGCGCGTCAATGCGCGGATGCTCCGGTTCACCGGCGACATCTGGAAAAACCATCCGTGCTGCGTCATCTGCACCAATGAAAGCTACACCCGCGACAAGCCGGAGTGGACGCAGAAGGTCACCGACTCCATCGTGCGGGCGCACATCTACGCGTCGAAGAACAAGGCCGAAGTGGCCAAGCTGATTTCGCGCGACGGCAAGGGCTACCTGCCGACGCCGTCCGACGTCGTCGAAAAGTCCATGACCGATTACGGCCCGGCCTATGACGCAAACGGCGCCATCCAGCACCGCGACTGGAAGAACGGACGCATCGACTTCCAGCCCTGGCCCTACCCGTCGGCCACCAAGTTGATCGTGGAGAACATGAACAAGACGCTGGTCGAAGGCGACACGACATTCCTGAAAAATCTCGATCCCAACTTCGTGGCGGAAGACCTCGTTGACTATCGCTACGTCAAGCAGTCTCTCAGCAACAACCCCGACTGGATCAACGATCCAAGCGTCGATCGCGCCAATCCATTCGAGCGCAAAGAAATCCTGTCGCTCTGATGGCTATGACCCTGGATAGCGATGCCGGGCCGCGGCCTGCACCCGGCCTTAAAATGGCGCCGCTCTCCCGCGCAGTCAGTCCGCTGGCAGGGGCCGGGCTGATTATTCTGGTGTGGTGGATCGGCGGCTTGTACATCGCAGCGACGCCGCGGCTGTCCGCCTTCAACGGCTTCGCCATCGAAAACACCTCGCGGGCCTTCTGGGATCTCCTGGTTTCGGGCGACGCCTGGACGTCGGCAGCGCCCAGCCTGTCGCGCGTCTTGCAGGGACTGGCCTGGTCCTTCGCGATCGGCGCGCCGATCGGGCTGGCGATCGGCAGCTGGCGGATACTGGAAAACCTGTTGCAGTTTCCGTTCCAGTTTCTCCGCATGATCAGCCCGCTGGCGTGGATGCCGATCGCGATTCTGATGTTCGAATCCTGGAACAGCGCGATCGTCTTTCTTATTGCGGCCGCCTCGATCTGGCCGATTATTTTCTCGACCGCCGCGGGCGTGAAACGTATCGATCCCATCTGGCTTGCGATGGCGTCCAACCTCGGCGGCAGCCGCCTTGCGGTCCTGCGGCGGGTGATCTTCCCGGCGGTGGCGCGCGACATTTTCGGCGGACTTCGGCTCGCCTTGGGCGTGGCCTGGATCGTGCTCGTTCCGGCCGAGTATCTCGGCGTCACCAGCGGACTCGGTTATGCCATCAACGATGCGCGCGACACGCTGTCCTATGACCGGCTCGGCGCCATCGTCATCCTGATCGGCCTGATCGGCTTCGTCCTCGATTCGCTTCTGTCGCTTGTCATCAAGCGCACACACTGGACACCCACCACCTGACCTTGACCGGGAGATACACATGACCGTTGCAACCCTGAAAACAACCGCTGCCTTTGAGCCTATCGACAAGGCGGGTCTGCTGGCGCTCGCCGAGAAGGGCAAATCCGATCCGAAGGCGGTGCGCACGGTGCGCTGCAAGACCGTCGCCGAAGGCAAGCGTTTCCGTCACCTCAATTACGTCCGCAATCTGCCGCCGCATATCGTCGACGAGCCGCCGGCCCTGCTCGGCGACGACACCGCGCCGAATCCGACTGAAGCGCTGCTGGCCGCGCTTGGCTCCTGCGTCGCCGTTGGCTTGCAGGCCAACGCGGTTGCGCGCGGATGGACCGTGCGCTCGATCGAGGTCGATCTCGAAGGCGACATCAACATCACCTCGGTCTGGGGCACCGGCGACCTGTCGCCCAAGCCCCTCGGCCTGACCGCCGTACGGATCAAGGCGCGCGTCGCCGCCGATGGCGCCACCGAGGCAGAACTGGACGAACTCGTCGCCCACGCCGCGCACTGGTCGCCGGTGCTCAACACCGTGCAGAACCCGGTCCCGGTATCGGTCGAGCGGGAGAAGGCCTGATGGCGACGGCCCTGGCGCAGGACACAGCAGCGGCGCCCGCTATCCGCGATGTCGTTGCGGACGAATTGCGTCCGCTGGTGCGCCGGATCGATGAGGAGGGCCTCTATCCGGAGACGGTCATGCGCTCGCTCGGCGCTGCCGGCGCATTTGCCCATCACACGCTTGCGCCGGCGGCACGGGATGGCGGCCTGCCCGGCGCGGTCGACGCCATGACCGACGTCGGCCGCGTCTGCATCACGACCGCCTTCTGCGTCTGGTGTCAGGACGCGCTCGGCTGGTATCTGACGCAGTCGGACAACCCGGCCCCGCGCGACCGCTATCTCGCCGACGTGGCCAGCGGCCGCCAGCTCGGCGGTACCGGCCTGTCCAACGCCATGAAGGCGTTTTCCGGCATCGAGCCGCTCGCGCTCAAGGGACGTAAAGTGGCCGGCGGTTATCAGGTCACCGGCCGCCTGCCCTTCGTGTCCAATGTGCAGCCCGGCCATCTCTTCGCCGCCGTATTTGCCCTTGAGGACGAGTCGGAACGCCGGGTCATGGCGGTCTTCCGCGCCGGCACCGATGCGGTCGCGCTCGCCCAGAACGCGCACTTCGTCGCGCTCGAAGGCAGTGCCACGTGTACGGTTCTGATCCGCGATGCCTTCGTCAGCGACGACGACGTCCTCAGTCACGACGCGGCGACGTTCATTCCGAAAATCCGCAAGGGCTTCGTCCTGCTGCAGGCCGGCATGGGTCTTGGCGCCGCCCGCGGCGCCGCCGCCGGCATGCGCGCCAACGCCCAGACGCGGCGGCTCGCCGCCCATTTGCCGCTCGGACCCGACCAGATCGACGAGCGCGCCGATGCACTGGCGGCGCGCGTGCGAACCCTGTCCGCCGACCCGCAGCCGACCGATCGCGCCGGTTTTCTCGACGTCCTCAAGGTCCGGCTCGACATCTCATGGCTGGCGCTGGAAGCGACGCAAGCCGCCGTCCTGCAAGCCGGCGCCGGCGGCTATCTCATCGGCGCGGAAGCGGCGCGCCGCCAGCGCGAGACGCAGTTCGTGGCGATCGTGACGCCGTCGGTGAAACACATCCTGATGGAATTGGCGAAGCCGGCGTGACGGCGATTGGTGGCGGACGCAGTCGCATTCGAACCCGTCTCCATACCCAACCCTGCAGAAATGGGAAAGATAATGGGAAAAAACGCGCAAATTGCCGCGGTGAACGAGAAAAATGCGGAAAAGCCTTGTGGCACAGGCATTACTGCCGATTCCTAGGCAAAAATTAAATGGGAAAAGAAATTCGCGGAAATGGGAAACTCGACAAATAAATGGGAAGATTGCCATTATATTCATTCGCGCTTCGTAAGCTGCACAGTCTCTTAGACGCCGGGCTGGGAGGGCACTGTGAAGACGCTAGCGATCAAATACAAAGACCCGCGCAAGCTCAAACCACGCCTGAAAAACCCCCGCACGCATACGCCCCGGCAGATCAAGCAGATCGCGGCGAGCATCACCGAATTCGGCTTTATCAATCCTGTCCTGATTGACGGCGCCGACGAGATCGTCGCCGGCCACGCTAGGGTCGCGGCCTCCATTTCTCTTAGGATAACGGATGTACCCACCGTTCGCGTGGACCACCTCTCCCCCACTCAGATCCGGGCCTATGTCATTGCCGACAACCGGCTCGCTGAAAATGCGGGCTGGGACCGAGACCTGCTCGCCCTCGAATTACAGGAGTTATCCGTCCATCCGAATTTCGACGTCACGGTGACCGGCTTCGAGATGGCCGAGATCGATCTCCTCGTCGGCGAGGCCAGTTCTGGCGAACCGGACGAGGTTGATGCCATCCCCGAGATGCTCTGGGTCCGAACTTTGGATCGCCGGCGGGTAGAGTTTTTCGGCTCTTTCACCATGGCGGGCTGGCTGCGCCATCGTGATT
>LNFM01006653.1_pt1 | contig 18835 bp, 14 predicted proteins | sample 596031 | NCBI WGS metagenome assembly LNFM01 (sample SAMN04254537, study PRJNA301005) | activated carbon metagenome | isolation source: dual media filters at the Ann Arbor, Michigan drinking water treatment plant | place: USA: Ann Arbor | reverse complement strand
CAAAGGGCGACAGCCAGCTTGCGGCCGCGATCAAGGATTCGGCGCAGCAGATCTGGCTGGCCGGTCTGGGCGCCTATTCCAAGGCCCAGGAAGAAGGCCAGAAGGTGTTCAACGCCCTGGTCAAGGAAGGCAATTCGATCCAGAAGCGCACCATGCGCATCACCGAAGACAAGGTGACTGAAGTGACGAGCCGCGTCGGCAAGTTCGCTGGCGGACTGCAGAAGCAGGCCAATGGCACCTGGGACAAGCTCGAGACCGTGTTCGAAGAGCGTGTCGAGCGCGCGCTGGCGCGCCTGGGCGTGCCGACCAACAAGGAAATCGGCGACCTGACGCGCCGCGTCGAGCAGCTGACTGCCAGCGTGCAGAAGCTGTCCGGTGGCCGCGCCGTGAAGAAGACGGCCGCACCGCGCAAGCGCGTTGCCAAGAAAGCAGCGAAGGCCTGATCGCCGTCACCCCTGACGCGCATGGAGGTTGCCATGCTCGATGCATGGCAACCTTGATCGCTCTCTGATGCGTCGATCCACTCGCGCGAGCACCCCGCTGCCGCCTATTGGCGGCAGCGTTTCGTCTGCTTTCGCTGAACGGCCGCGGCGCCGTGGCGCGCGCCCACCGCGTATCGGCCTGGCACTGGCGGGCGGCGGCTCTTCCCTCGCTGCGCTCGGCGAGAACCCTCCATGAACGAACGGCCCACCGCCCGCACGCACGCTGAACGGCCGCGGCGCCGTGGCGCGCGCCCACCGCGTATCGGCCTGGCACTGGCGGGCGGCGGTCCGTTGGGGGCGATCTACGAGATCGGCGCGCTGGCCGCGCTGTCCGAGGCATTGCAGGGCATCGACCTGAATCACGCCGACGTGTACGTGGGCGTGAGCGCGGGCGGCTTCATCGCCGCGGGCATGGTCAACGGCTTTTCGCCGCACCAGATGTCGCGCCTGTTCATCGAAGGCCAGAAGAGTGCTGATCGCTTCGATCCGGCGATCCTGTTGCGGCCGGCACTGCGCGAATACTGGCAGCGGCTGCGCTCGCTGCCGCCGCTGGCGGCGCAGGCCGCCTGGAACTACGTGGTGCGTCCGGGCAATCTGATGGGCTCGCTCGAACGCCTCGGGCGGGCGATTCCGACCGGCATTTTCAGCGGCGAGGAAGTCGACCGGTACCTGGCGCGCATCTTCGACCAGCCGGGTCGCAGCAACGACTTTCGTCGGCTGGCGCACAAGCTTTATCTCGTGGCGACCGACCTGGACACCGGCGAGTCGGTCGCGTTCGGCGCCGAAGGCACCGATCACGTGCCGATCTCGCGTGCCGTGCAGGCTTCGGCCGCGCTCCCCGGCCTGTTCCCACCGGTACAAATCGACGGGCGCCATTTTGTCGACGGCGCCCTGCGCAAGACGCTGCATGCGTCGATCGCGCTGGAGCATGGCGTCGATCTGTTGCTGTGCCTGAATCCGCTGGTGCCGTACGACTCGCGCCCCACGCACCGCGCACGCGATCGGGCGCATCGCCTGGGCAAACTGGTCGAAGGCGGCCTGCCGGTGGTCTTGGCGCAGACCTTCCGATCGATCATCCATTCGCGGCTGGATGCGGGGATGGAGCGCTACAAGACGGCCTACCCGGACACCGACATCGTCCTGTTCGAGCCCAACCGCTCGGATGCCGACATGTTCTTCACCAACCTGTTCTCCTACGCGAGCCGGCGTCGGCTGTGCGAGCACGCGTACCAGAAGACGCGCCAGGAACTATGGGAACGCCGCCACGAACTGGGTCCGCGGCTGGCGCGTCACGGCGTGCACATCAACACCGGCGTGCTGCGCGATGAGTCGCTGTCGCTGGTCAAGAGCATCCGCCGCCAGCGTGAGGCGCTGCTCGAGTTCGAAAGCGCCGTTGCGACCCGTCAGCTGGCGCATACGCTGGATGATCTGGAACGCTACCTGCGGCACGTATACGCCTGAGTACGCCGCTGCTGCCCGGCCCCTCACGCCCGTTGTGCCCAAGGGCGCGGATCTCTCTTGAAAGTCGCGCCTAGGCGGGTGCGCGCAACGCGCGCCCCATCTTGAGTACGGCATCTAGCGCTCTCGGCGCGATGTGCCCGCATAATGGCCGGGCCAAAAACAGTGAACGCCCGGCCACGGGCGCGCGAGACATGGAACGCAAACCGCCGCGCCGCACGCGTGAACGCATCCTCGAGCTGTCGCTGCGGCTGTTCAACGAGTTCGGCGAGCCGAACGTGAACACCACGCTGATCGCCGACCAGATGGCGATCTCGCCGGGCAACCTGTACTACCACTTCAAGAACAAGGACGACATCATCCAGAGCATCTTCCAGCAGTTCGAGCGCGAGATCGAGAAGCTGCTGGCAGTGCCCAATACGCCGGCAGAGCGCGCGCCGAACGTCGAGGACGCCTGGCTGTTCCTGCACCTGCTGTTCGAGCTGATCTGGAAGTACCGCTTCTTCTATCGCGACCTCAACAATCTGCTGATCAACTCGCGCAAGCTCGAAGTGCGCTTCAAGACCCTGCTGGCCGACAAGGTGACGATGGCGCGCTGGCTGTGCGATGGCCTGGCCAGCCGCGGCGAACTCAAGGCCAGCAAGGCGCAGATCGAGGCGCTGGCGACCAACATGGTGGTGGTGGCGACCTACTGGGTGTCTTACCAGTACGTGATGAACCCGCGCCACTTTTCCGAGCCGGAGGTGGTCGGCCAGGCCGTCTCGCGCGGCTGCTATCAGGTGCTGGCATTGACGGCGCCCTATCTGGTGGGCGACGCTCGCGCCCTGTTCGAAGAGCTGGCGGCGCAATACCTGGCGCATTGATCCCCCCTGAGGCCGCCCGCGCGGCCGTCGACGCGACTACTGGAGACCCGACATGGCGAAGACCTGGGCGAAATTTCCCTACGCAGACAAGAAGTACGTGTACACCGCCGCCACGCTGAAGAAGGCCTGGGACCGCCTCCATCGCGGCGACTGCGAGCCGTTCCCGAAGGACGCCGCAGTGGTGGACGCCTGGATCGCGTTTCACGCCGGCGACTTCCAGAAGGCTGCCGAGCAGGGGCTCAAGGCAGGCGGTGCCGGGATCACGGTGGCCAACAAGGCGACCGCGATCTACGCCAACTACCTCGAGGAAAACGAGAAGACCAAGCTCGCGCTGTTCGAGGAGGTGGCCGCGCGTGCCGAGCAGCAACAGGCCGACGAGCCGAAGAATGCCAACGCGTACTACTGGCACGCCTATGCGCTGGGGCGCTATGCACAGGGCATCAGCGTGGCCAAGGCGCTGGCAGCGGGCATCGGCGGCAAGGTGCGCGCCTCGCTTGAGGCTGCGCTGAAACTTGCGCCCAAGCATGCCGATGCGCATATTGCGCTGGGCGCGTATCACGCCGAGATCATCGACAAGGTGGGCGCGATGGTCGGCGGCCTGACTTACGGCGCCAAGAAGGACGTCGGCCTGAAGCACTTCGAGACTGCGCTGAAGCTGAACCCGGACTCGGCCATCGCGCGTATCGAGCAGGCCAACGGCTTCGTGATGCTCGAGGGCAAGAAGGCGCTCGCCCGCGCCGAGGCGCTGTACGGCGAGGCGGCCGCCTGCTCGCCGCTGGATGCGATGGAAGCGCTCGACGTCGAACTGGCCAAGTCGGAACTGGAAGACTGAGGCAGGCGGGTTCGACCGCGGGCGGGCTCGACGCCGTCCGCGCCGCGTGGCGCGTCGCTCACGCCGCCTTGACGGCGGTTCGTCCCAGCGGTCAGGTGCCGTGCGCCGGCGTCGCTATGCTGCGCCCGCCATCGATCTCGGGACCCGATGAATCCACTGCCCTTCCTTGCCTCGCTGTGCGCACGCCGGGTCGCCCCGTGGGCGATGGCTGGCGCGCTTGTGCTGTGCGCGCCGGCAAGCTGGGCGGCCGAACTCGCCCTTGAACCTTGCCGCCTGAAGGGCATCGAGCGCGAAGTTCGCTGTGGCATCGTGGACGTGCCGGAAGACCCGGACCGGCCGGACGGCCGCCGGCTCGCGATCCGTTTCGCCGTGGTGCCGGCGCTGGCGAAGAACAAGTCGCCCGATCCGGTGTTCGTGCTGGCAGGGGGACCCGGGCAGGCGGCGATGCGCGTGGCCGGCTTGATGCAGCCGGTGATGTCGCGTCTGAACGCGCGCCGCGACATCGTCTACATCGACCAGCGCGGCACCGGCGCGTCCAACGCCCTCGATTGCGAGCGCACCCGCAAGGTGCTGTCGCTGAGCGAGTCGGTCGATCCGTCGCGCGCGGTCGCGCAACTGGGCGAGTGCGTGCAGGCGCTGCAGGCGCGCGCCGACTTGCGCCAGTACGCGACCTGGATCGCGATGCGCGACCTCGATGCGGTGCGTGCCGCGCTCGGGGCGGCGCGCATCAACCTTTGGGGCGGCTCCTACGGAACGCGCGCCGCACTCGAGTACCTGCGCCAGTTCCCCCAGCATGTGCGCAGCGTGGTGCTCGACGGCGTGGCACCGGCCACGATGGCGCTGCCCGCCAGCTTCGCGATCGATTCCGACGCCGCGTTGAAGACGCTGCTGGCTGCCTGCGCCGCCGACACCGGTTGTCGCACCCACTATCCGCAGCTCGACGCCGACCTGCAGCGCCTGCTGTTCGTGGCCGAGCGCGGCACTCGGGTCTCGGTCACCCATCCGCTCACCGGCGAGTCCGAAAACCTGCTGCTCGATCGCACCGTTCTGGCCGGCATGCTGCGCTCGCCCCTTTATGCACCACAGTTGGCCGCGGTACTGCCGTTCGCGCTGGCGCAGGCAGGCCGTGGCAACTACGACCCGCTGTTCGCGCTGTACTCGGCGCTGACCGGCCGCATGAGCGACAACTTCGCTGAGGTGATGCACTTCGCGGTGGTGTGCGCCGAGGACATGCCGCGCGTGGATGCCGAGCAGCGCGCCGCGGCAGCAGCCACCCGCTTCGGCACCAGCTTCCTCGACCTCTACGAACGTGCCTGCCAACGGGTCCAGGTGCGCGAGGTTCCCGCCGCGTTCTATGCGGCACCCACCGCCGACGTACCGGTGCTGATCCTGTCAGGGGGAGCCGATCCGGTAACACCGCCGCGCCACGGTGAGGCGGTGGCCAAGTCGCTGCCGCGCGCGCTGCACCTGGTGGCGCCGCATCTGGGTCACGGCGTCACCCAGCAAGGCTGCGCACCGGAGCTGATCGGCCGTTTCGTGCGCCAGGCCGACGAGCCGGCGCGCGGACCGTTTGCCGGCATCGAAGGCGGCAAGGATGCCGACTGCCTGGCCCGGCTGCCGGCGCCGCTGCCGTTTCGCGCGCCGGCCTTCATCACGCCCTGATCGATGCCGCCATGATCGAAGTGCAATCGCTCGCCAAGTCGTTCGTCAGCGGTCGCGGCCGCCGCCGGCAGGTGGTGACCGCCGTGGAAGACGTGAGCTTTCGCGCCGCCGACGGTCGCATCACCGCCTTGCTCGGCCCCAACGGCGCCGGCAAGACCACCGCGCTGCGCGTGCTGTCGACGCTGATGACGGCCGATCGCGGCCGGGCGTTCGTCGGCGGCATCGACGTTGCCGCCGACCCGGGCGCGGCGCGCGCGGCGATGGGCATGCTCAGCGACTCGCGCGGCCTGTACACGCGCCTGACCGCGCGTGAGAACGTCGCGTACTACGCGCAGCTGCGCAAGGTGCCCGCCGTGCAGTGCGCCGAGCGGTTGGCCGACATCGCCCGTCTGCTCGACATGGAAGCGCTGCTGGACCGCCCCACCGCGGGCTTTTCCACCGGCGAGAAGATGAAGGTGGCGCTGGCGCGCGCGCTGATCCATGACCCGCAGCACCTGATCCTGGACGAGCCCACCAACGGCTTGGACGTGATGTCCACGCGCGCGCTGCGGCGCCTGCTGCTGGCACTGCGCGACCGCGGCAAGTGCATCCTGTTCTCCACCCACATCATGCAGGAGGTCGATGCGATCTGCGACGAGATCGTCATTGTCGCGCGCGGCCGCTCGGTGGCGCATGGCACCGCGCTGTCGCTGCGCGCGCTGGCCGGGTGTGCGACGCTGGAAGACGCCTTCGTCGCACTCGCGCTGGGCGAACCAGCAGCGCCGGCAGCAGGCGCGTCGCCCGAATTGCAGCCGGCGATGGCGGGGAGCACGCGATGATCGCCAGCGTCTTCTGGGTGTTCCGCAAGGAGCTCGCCGACGCCCTGCGCGATCGCCGCAGCTGGATGATCGCGCTGTTCATCTCGATGCTGTCGGGACCGGTGGTGTTCACGCTGATGTCGAGCTTCATTAGCGGCATCGAGGAGAAGGCGCGCGCGCGCGAGGTGGTGATCGCCCATCCTGAACGCGCCCCCACCCTGGTCAACTTCATCCAGCGCCAGGGCGCGACGGTGACGCCGGCACAGCCTGACTACGAGGCCAGCCTGCGCGCAGGCACGTTGCAGAACGGCGTACTGGTGCCATCGGAAGACTTCGAGGGCATGCTAGCGCGCGGCGAAAGCGTGCCGATCGAGCTGGTGTTCGACGACAGCCATGAGCGCGCGCAGCCGATGGTGCGCACCGCCAGCGCACTGGTGAACGCCTTCAACCGCGAAGCCGGCACCTTGCGCCTGATCGCCCGCGGTGTCAGCCCGCAGTTGCTGGCGCCGCTCGAGCTGCAGGAGAAGAACCTGGCGCCGTCGCAGGCGCGCGGTGCGCAGCTGCTGTTCATCGTGCCGTGGGCGGCGCTGATCGTGGCCGTGTTCGGCGCCTTGTCGGTGGCGATCGACGTCACCGCCGGCGAGCGCGAGCGTGGCTCGCTCGAGCCGTTGCTGATGAATCCGGTGCCGGTGGCGAGCATCGTGCTCGGCAAGTGGGCGGTGGTGATGACCTACTCGGTGGTCATTGTGCTGCTCACCATGGCGGGGTTTCTCGTTTCGATGCGCTTCATCTCCAGCGAAACGCTGTCGGCGCTGATGCAGCTGCATTGGCGCGAGGTGGCGATCTTCCTCGCGGTGCTGCTGCCCTTCGCCGCGCTGATGGCCGCGGTCAACATGCTCGCGGCCACTTTCGGCCGCAGCTTCAAGGAAGCGCAGACCTACGTCAGCTACATCACCATGGCAGTGCAGTTTGCCGCGCTGGTGCCGGTGTTCCTCACCGTGCGCGATGCGTTCTGGCAGTTGCTGGTGCCGTCAGTCGCGCAGTTGTCGGTGCTGATGAAGACGCTGCGCGGCGAGCCGCTGACGACCCTGCACCTGCTGGTGCCGGCCGCCGTCTGCCTGGCCGGCACCCTGGTGTGCCTGTCGCTGCAGGCACACCTCCTGCGGCGCGAGCAGATCGTGTTCGCGCGCTCATGAGGGTCGCAGTGCGAAGGCACGCGAGCAGGCGGGCCTACGTGCGGGCGACCCCGCACTGTTGCCGCGTCATCCCGACGGACGACGCCCGACGCTCGATCGAAACGTATTGATTTGATGCGCAATTCCGGGGCATCGGCGGCGTTGCCCAATGCAATAATCGGCCACGGTCCTAGGCAACGTCGAACGCCCTCCGTGAACTCTCCTGCGCGCGTCACCCTGCCCACGGAGCCGGCCATGATCCTGCCGGCGCCGCCGCGCACGATCGGCCGTTTCCAGGTGAAGGACGAGATCGGCCGCGGCTCCAACGGCGTGGTTTACAGCGCGCACGACCCGGTGCTGGGACGCGAAGTAGCGATCAAGGCGCTGCCGTTGACCGCCTCGGGCGAGCACCGCGAGCAGATTGAAGCCGGCTTCCTCAATGAAGCGCGCGCCGCGGGCCGTCTCAACCACCCGCACATCGTCACCATTTTCGACGCCGGCAAGTCGGGCGACCTCGCCTACATCGCGATGGAGCGGCTGCACGGACGCGACCTGCACGACGTGCTGGCCAGCGGCCAGCCGATGCCGCTGCGCCAGATCGCCAGCCTGATGGCGCGCGTGGCCGACGCCGTGCACTACGCACACAAGCGTGGCCTGATCCACCGCGACATCAAGCCGTCGAACATCTTCCTGCTGCGCGATGGCAAGCCCAAGGTGCTCGACTTCGGTGTGGCCATGACGCTGGCGGGCGATGCCGCCAACCAGCGGCGCCAGCTGATCGGCACGCCCAATTACATGTCGCCCGAGCAGGCTCTCGGCCGGGTGATTGACAACCGCAGCGACATCTTCTCGATCGGCAGCATCCTGTACGAGCTGATCGGCGGGCGCCGTGCGTTCGACGGCGCCAACATCGAAGAGACGCTGGCCCAGGTGATCGCCGACCTGCCCACACCGCTGGAGCAGCTTCGCCCCGATACGCCGGCGCCGCTGCTCGCCGTGGTCCGGCGCGCCTTGAGCAAGGACATCGAGCAGCGCTACCAGAGCGCCGGCGAACTGCGCAATGACCTGGCTGCGTATTCCGGCGGGGCCACCGTGGCGCTGGCGGCGCGCGGACCGGCCACGCGCGGTCGCGACCTGCGTCGGCAACTGCGTACGCCGCGCGTGCGGCTGATGCTCGCCGGCCTCGCGGCCGTATCGGCCATCGGCATCGGCGCGCTGGTCACCCGTGATCCCGCGACTGCCGAGCCTGCACCTGCCCAGGTCGCCGTTACCCGACCGATCCAGGTGCCGGTGCAGCCGGTCGCGCCGGCGAGCGTCGGCGCCGCCCCGGCCGCCGCAGCATCCACGGATGCCCACGGCAGCGGCAGCGCAGCCAGCGCCAATGGCGCCTCGTCTGCACCCGCCAAGCCTCGCGCGGCCGATACGCGCCGCGCCCGGGCCGATGGCGCGGCTACACCGCCGGCCCACGGCGATGGCTTCGTCGCGCTCGCCGTCTCGCCCTGGGGCGAAGTCGTGGTCAATGGCGACAGCCGCGGCGTGTCGCCGCCGTTGACGCGGCTGACGCTGCCGCCTGGCGTGCATGCGGTCGAGATCCGCAACGGCGCGGCGCCGCCGATGCGGGCGCGGGTCGAGGTGCGACCCGGCCAGACAGTCGCATTGCAGCACCGCTTCTGATCTAGCGCATGGCGCCGCGTCTGACTCCTGGCGGCGCCGGCCACGACATGCGGGACCATTCGGACGATTGGCACCCGGCGAACCAATCCACTACGCTGCCGCCGAGCTTGTACGCCCGATGAACGACGACCCGCAGCCTGCTGCACCTCCAGCTGCCGACGACGCGCCAGCGCGACCGCCCTCCGTATCCCGATCCAACGCCGTGCCCGATACCGTCGTTACCGACGTGCCTGCCACCCTCGCCGCCGAAGCGGGCAGCGGGCCAATCACGCAGGCGCCCACCGTTCCCAATCCGCTGAACGCCGCCGCCGCCACGACCGCCACGGTGCTCGCGGCGACCTTCAATCCGCGCCTGCCGCCTGGTCCGGCGCCGCGCCAGCTGAGCCGCTTCTCGATCACGCGCCTGCTGCGGCGCGAGCAGAACTCGGTGGTCTACCTGGGGACCGATCCGGTCCTGCACCGCGAGGTCATCATCAAGGCGGTGCAGCTGCCGCCACTGAAGGACGCCACGCCGCACCTCGATGCGCAGATGGACCCGCTCGAACAGGCGTTCGTGCGCCAGGCGCAGGCCGCCGGCAAGCTCGCGCATCCGCACATCGTCACCGTTTATGAAGCGGGTCGGCTCGGCGATACCGGCTACCTGGCGATCGAGCGCGTCAATGGCCGCGGCCTGCACGAGCTGATCGCATCCGGGTGGCGGCCGCAGTTCGTGCACTGCGCCAGCATCGCCGCGCGCATCGCCGATGCGATCGAGCACGCCCATCAGCAAGGCGTGGCGCATGGACACCTCGGTCCACAGCACGTCGTGCTGCAGGTCGATGGTGTGCCCAAGGTCGAGGGCTTTGGCGGCTGGATCGATGGCGGCACCGGCGGCGACGATGCGCTCGCGCGCACCGAGAAGCTGCTGCCCTATTTCCACAGCGAGCTGACCGACGAGGCGCGCCGCGCCGACGTGCGCGCGGTCACCTCGCTCGTCTACATGATGGTGACCGGCAAGGCACCCAAGGAGCGGCCGGCGCCGGTAGCCTCGCTGCGCGCCGACGTGCCGCCCACGCTGGCGCGCCTGATCGACGACATCCTGGCGCCGAGCAGTACCACGCGCCGCACTGCGGGCGACCTGCGCGATGCCCTTACCAGCTTCATCTGGAACGAGCGGCGCGACAACGTCGCCCCGGCCACCATCGGTATTCCGCTGGCGGCGCCGCCTCGCCGCCCCGAGGCGGCCGGCGGCGCGAGCCGCTCAGATGCTTACGCGCCAACGGTGGCGATCGAACTGGACGAGCCGCTGCTGCCCGCAGCCAAGGCGCCCGGCACCCGGCCGTCTTCGCGCCCGGCCACCCTGGCGATCCGGCCAGGCACGGCGCCTGCGCCGACGGTGGCAGAGACGCTGCCGCCGCTGCCGCCCGAGCCACCGCTGCCCGCGGGCGAGCGCCTGCAGGACGCGTGGCACAACGCCATTCCCTGGCTGCAGCGCAACCGCATGCTGGTCGGCGGCGTGGCCGGACTGGCGATCACCGCCACCGTGATTGCTGCCATCCTCGCCGCCACCGCCGGCCCGGGTGTGCCACTCACGCCTGCGGCCGCACCGCCCGCGGCACCGGTCGCCGCGCCGGTGCCAACCGGCACCGGCACGGTGGAACTGGACATCGCCCCCTGGGGCGAAGTGTTCGTCGACGGCAAGCCGATAGGCGTCAGTCCGCCGCTGCTGCAGCTGACGCTGCCGGCCGGCCGCCATGGGGTCGAGATCCGCTACGGCGACAAGGCGGCGGTGACAGCGCAGGTGGATGTCGATCCGGCCAAGCCGCTGCAGATCCGCCACCGCTTCGAGTGAGCGCTGCCGTGACCGGTTACCTTCGCTGGTCGGCGCATCGCGCCTGCGCGCTTGCGGCCCTCGCCGTGGCCGCACTCGGCGGTTGCGTTACGGTGCCGGCCGAGGCACCGCCGCCGGCCACCGAGAGCATCGCGATGCTCTATGCACGGCCGGCCGAACGCGCGCTTGTCAATGGTCTGCGCGCTTATGAAGAAGGCGCGTTCGAACGCGCCGAACAAAGCTTTCGCACCGCCGTCTTGCAGAGCCTGCGCGATCCGCGCGACGCGGCGGTGGCGCACAAGTACCTGGCCTTCATCGCCTGCGCGTTCAACCGGATCGGCGAGTGCGAACAGCAATTCAAGCGCGCCTTCGGCGCGGACCCGCGCTTCCTGCTGACCGACGCCGAGATCGGCCACCCGATCTGGGGCCCGGTGTACCGGCAAGTGGCGCAGGCGCGCGCCGATGAGGCGCTCGCCAAACAGGCGCCACCGGCCGAGCCCGCGCCCAAGTAGCGCAGCGCGAGCGCCCGCAGCCACCTAGAAGCCGATGCGCGGCTTCTTGGCGATGCGTTCCTCGGTGATGTCGACCGCCTGCACCTCGCAGCGACCGGCGAGCTTGGCATTGCCGAACGCGGTGAGCATCACGCGCCGCATCTCGCGCGGCTTGAGCTTGGCCAGCCGGTCGAGCGCGTCATCGTCCAGTTCGGGCGGGAACGGGCGGCCCCAGGCGTGCTCGGCACGCAGTTCGCGATAGATGCTGGCGGCGATCCGCCGCGCGCCGTCGGCATCGGGCGGCTCGATCTCGTAGACGTTCATCCGGTTGAGGATCGGCTCCGGGATCGAGCGGGCCTGGTTGGCGGTGGCCACCCACACCACGTCGCTCGCATCGATCGGCACCTCGGCAAACTCGTCGGTGAACTCGCAGGCGGTGTCGTGCTCGAGCAGCGTGTACAGGCTGCCGAGCGGGTCGTACTGCTGATCGCCACCGGCCTTGTCGATCTCGTCGACGACGATGACCGGATTGGCATAGTCGCCATTGACCAGCGCGTCGAACACCTTGCCGGGCTTGGCGTTTTTCCACTGTGCGCTCGCACCGCTCAGGATCCAGCCGGCGGTCAGTGAACTCATGCCGATGAAGTTGTAGCCGGTGCCCAGCAGCTTGGACAGGCGGCGCGCGAAGTGCGTTTTGCCGATGCCGGGGTCGCCCAGCAGCAGGATCGGTTCGAGATCGAGCGCGTCGTCGCTCGACAGGCACAGCGCAAGCTGGCGGCGCACGTCCTCCAGCGGCTCGGCGAAATTGGGCAGTTCTTCGATCAACGCATCGATGTCGGGCAGCGCTGAGGGCTTAATCGTGAAGCGCTGGCCACCGGTCTTGATCATCTTGACGTAGGTCGCCTTGAGCGCCTCGTTGCCGCCGCTGCCGAGTTCCTGCAGCTCGGTCAGCGCGGTCTCGATGCGCGGCACGTGATAAACATCCTTGAATCCCGCGATCGAGATCGCAGGCTTGCCCAGCACGGCTGGAAGGGTCGCGGTCGCGCTCATCAGAACCTCCGGATGCGGATGCACCGAGTACGTTGACCTGTCGCCAACGCGGCAGGTCCCCATGATGCTGACAAGCAAGGGCTCTGCCAGCTCGGGCGAAAAGATGCCAAATTCCTGCCGGGTCGGTCAATGCAGCACTCGCACGCGCTGAGTGCCAGCGTGCAGCCATGCCTGCGATGACGCTGGGGAAATTCGCTGCGCCGCTGCGAGCACGAGGCGTTCGATCGACCTCGCGCACGCGGCCGATGATGGAAGTGGCGCGCAGGTGTCGCCGCCCTTGGTCGCGGCGCTACTGCTGCCGCATGCCCAATTCGGTCGCCCACACCGCCGCTTCGACGCGTGATCGGAAGTTCAGCTTCTTCAACATGTGCTTCACGTGCACCTTGACCGTGCCTTCGGTGATCGACAGGGTGCGCGCGATCAACTTGTTGGACTGGCCGTCGGCCACGCAGCGCAGCACCGCCTGCTCACGCTCGGTCAACGCGGCCAGATCGCGGTCCGACTTGCGGGTCGCATCCTGCGCTTCGGCGCGCAGCGCGGACGCCAGGCGCCCGGCCAGGGCGTCGCTGATCACCGTCTTGCCGGTGAGCGCCTCGCGCAGGCGGCTCAACAGATCCTCGGGCTCCATGTCCTTGAGCAGGTAACCATCGGCCCCGGTGCGGATCGCGTGCATCAGATCGTCCGGTGCATCAGACACGGTCAGCATCACGATCCGCCGCGACGGATCCTCCTCCTTCAACTCGGCCAGGATGTCGATGCCCGACTCGGTCTTCAGGTTCAGATCGAGCAGGATCAGATCCGGCTCGTGAAGGCGCGTCATCTCGAGCGCCCCCGCCTTGTCGGCCGCTTCGCCGACCACCCGGATCTCCGGATCCATCGCCAGCAATTGCGCCACGCCGCGCCGGAACAGCGGATGGTCATCGACGATCAGGACGGTGTTGGGCACGGAACGACTTCCTTTCCTGGTTTCTCAGCGCCGCCTCAGCGCAGCGCGGTCATGGTGGGTTCTTCGCGCGACGCCGATGCGACCAGCGGCGCGGAAAACGGCGCATCCATCCGCACCCGCAGCCGCACGAAGGTGCCGCCCGCCGGCCGGCGCCCGATCTCCAGCGTGCCGCCGACCATCTGCGCGCGATCGCGCATGATCAGCAGACCGAAGTGCTGACGCGGCGACTCCAGGGTGGCGATGCCGATGCCATCGTCCTCGATCGACACTTCGATCTGCCGCTCGCCGGCGGCGCCGTCGCCGCGCGCCAGTTGGACCCAGGCATGCCGCGCCTGTGAATGATGCTCGATGTTGGCAAGCGCCTCGCGCACGATCTGCAGTACGTGGATCTGCTGATTGGCGCTCAGCTCAATGCCGATGAGCTGATCGTCCAGCGCCACATCGATCGCCGTGCGCTGGCGAAAGTCAGCCACGGCGTCGGCGATCGCCTGCGTCAGTCCCTTGCCCGACAGCTGCAGGCGGAACGTCGTCAGCAGCTCGCGCAGCTGCCGGTAGGCGCTGGAGACGCCATCGCGCAGTTCCTGCACGACTTCGCGTGCACCGGCCACGCTGCCGGCGTCGGCGCCCTGCGCGCCGTCCTGCAGCAGCGCACCGAGGCGCGCCAGCTGGATCTTGGTGTACGACAGCGATTGCGCGAGCGAGTCGTGCAGCTCGCGCGCGATTGCCGACCGCTCTTCGAACAGCGCCAGCCGCCGATGCTCGTCGCGCGCCTCGGCTGCGGCCAGTGCGGCACCGATGTGGCGCCCGAGCGTCTGCGCCAGCTCGATCTGCCAGGGTGGCAGCTCCTGCCCCGGCGCCAGCTGCAGCGGCATCACGCCGTACTGTCGATCGCCCTCGAGCAGCGGCACCGACAGCACTTTGCGGCCACCCGTGCCGCGTAGCTCATGCCAGACGATGCGGCCTTCGTCCAGACACCCCTCGCAGCGCACCTGCTCGCACACCGCGCCCGGCGCCGCCTCGGCATAGGCGAGCGCAATCCCCTCCTTCGCCGGCGCGTGACGCGCACAGATCACCACGCCTTCCACGCCCAGCACCTTGCGCACGTGCATCGCCACCCGCTGCAGCGTCTCCGCCGCCAGCGTGGGCACCGACAGCTCGCGCGCGGTTTCGTACAGCAGTGACAGCGACTGGTTCTTCTGTGCGAGGTCGGCGGTCTTGGCGGCGATCTGTCCTTCCAGGGAGCCGTACAGTCGGCCGAGTTCCTCGACCATGTGATTGAAGTCGCGCCCAAGCTGGCCAAGCTCGTCTTCGCCGACTTCGTCGGTGCGCACCGAGAAGTCGCCCTTGCGGACCGACTGCGCGATGCGGGCCAGATCTTTGATCGGCTGGAACACCTGCAGGTCGAGCACGAAGATCGCGGTCAGCACCAGCACCAGGATGACGAACAGCGCCGCGCCCAACGCGACTTGCAGGCCATGGATGCGCGACTCCAGATCGCCCTCGAGCAGCACCACCAGGCGGTCGACGTCGGCGACGAACGGATGCACGCGCTGCAGGAACGCGTCGCGCGCGAACACGCTGTCAGTGGACTCCGTCGCCAAGCGCCGCAGGTGCTGCCATTGCGCCGCAATGCTGTTGTAGGCAAGACGCAGCGTGCTGTCGGCCTGCGCTGGTATCGCCCCGGTCAGGCGCGGATCCGCCAGGCGCGATTCCCAGGCGTTGATCTCCACCGCGATCGCCTGGCGCTGACGGCCGCTGTCGGCGCGCACATCGGCGCCCTCGGCAACGCGGGTCGCCAACAGGTACGACTGCATGCGCAGCGAGCCGGCAATGTTGATCGCCGCGCCCTTGCCGGTCGACTGCTCGGTGATGACCGCCGCCGTCAGCACGACGGCGATGGCGACCAGCGTGACCACGCCCAGCACGCTGGCCACACGCAGCAGCGTCGAGCTCGACCACAGACGTCGCAGGTTCATGTTCGCAGGCTATGTCACGCGCCGTACGCACGCCTGATGCAGATCAGGCGCACACCACCGGCCACGCAGCGAACGATACGCGCGAAGCGCGCCCCACGATGACCGTCGCTCAGCCCGGCGCGGCGGCATGCGCTAACCCGCGCGAGGCAGCGCGCCATCGCGTGCACCTACCCCCGCGGGAGTAGCCGCGGACTCCATGCAGTGGCACCTACCGGTGCGGGTTGACCTGCGTCACGCGTTCGCATGCCCCCGAACCCAGAGTGTCCTCAACGCCACGCCGCACAGACGGTCACCGATCAACGGCGTGGCATCGACACAGCCAAGCCGGAGGGCACGCACATGGCACAGGCAGTCAGGCCAGTCAGGGCAGGCAAGGCGACCGAGGCCACGGTCGAGACCGGTCGCCGCGCCAAGCAATGGCAGGTCGCAATCGTCAGCACGCTGGCGTTCACCGTGTGCTTCGCGGTGTGGATGATGTTCGGCGTGATCGGCATTCCGATCAAGCAGACGCTTGGGCTGAACAACACGCAATTTGGCCTGCTCACCGCGATCCCGGTGCTGACCGGCTCGCTGATCCGGGTGCCGCTGGGCATGTGGACCGACAAGTTCGGCGGCCGCATCGTGTTCTTCCTGCTGATGCTGGCGACCGTGGTGCCGATCTGGCTGATCAGCTATGCGACCGCCTACTGGCACTTTCTCGTGCTTGGCCTGTTCGTCGGCCTGGCGGGCGGCTCGTTCTCGGTGGGTACCCCGTACGTAGCGCGCTGGTTCGAGAAGAAGAACCAGGGCTTCGCGATGGGCGTGTTCGGCGCCGGCAACTCTGGCGCCGCGGTCAACAAGTTCATCGCGCCGGTGCTGCTGGTGGCCTTTGGCTGGACCCTGGTGCCCCAGGTGTACGCCGGCGCCATGCTGGCGATGGCGCTGCTGTTCTGGCTGTTCAGCCACCACGATCCCAAGCACTGTGTCGAGTCGCACATCACTTGGCGCCAGCAGTTGCAGGCGCTCAAGGATCCGGTGGTGTGGAAGTACTGCCAGTACTACTCGATCGTGTTCGGCGGGTACGTCGCGCTGAGCCTGTGGATGGTGCAGTACTACGTCAACGAGTTCTCGCTCGATATCCGCGTGGCTGCACTGCTGGCGGCGTGCTTCTCGCTGCCGGGCGGCGTGCTGCGCGCCATGGGCGGCTGGATGAGCGACAAATGGGGCGCGCACAAGGTCACCTGGTGGGTGCTCTGGGTCAGTTGGGTCTGCCTGTTCCTGCTGTCCTATCCCGCGACCTCCTACACAGTGCAGGGTATCAGCGGTCCGATCACCTTCTCCCTGGCGCACAACGTCTGGACGTTCACCGCGCTGATGTTCGCGATCGGCGTGGCCTGGGCCTTCGGCAAGGCCAGCGTGTTCAAGTACATCGCCGACGACTACCCGAAGAACATCGGTGTCATCAGCGGCATCGTGGGTCTGGCCGGCGGCATGGGCGGATTCGTCCTGCCGATCATGTTCGGCGCGCTGCTCGACCTGACCGGCGTGCGGTCCTCCGCCTTCATGTTGATGTACGGCGTGGTCTGGGTCTCGCTGATCTGGATGTATCGCACCGAGATGCGCACCACTGACGTCGTGTCCGGGCATCCGCACAAGGTGCCAGCCGCGGTCGGCGGCGCCGAATAGTTTCGCGACTTCGAGGGAGACGCAGATGAGCGCAGCTCAACCCGGCGTGGTGGTCCCGCCGAGGACACCACCGAAGCAGGCATCGGCAGACATCACCGACTGGCGCCCGGAGGACAACGAGTTCTGGGAGTCCACCGGCAAGAAGATCGCGTACCGCAACCTCGCGCTGTCGGTGCCCGCCCTGCTGTGCGCCTTCGCCGTGTGGGGCATGTGGGGAATCATCACGGTGCAGATGCTCAACCTGGGCTTTCCATTCACCCAGGCGGAGCTTTTCACGCTGACGGCGATCGCCGGCATTTCCGGCGCCACGATGCGCATTCCGGCGTCTTTCTTCATCCGCATCGCCGGCGGACGCAACACCATTTTCCTGACCACGGCGATGCTGCTTTCGCCAGCGATCGGCACCGGCATCGCCCTGCAACACCCGGACCTGCCGTTGTGGGTGTTCCAGCTGCTGGCGCTGTGGTCGGGCGTGGGCGGCGGCAACTTCGCCAGCTCGATGTCGAATATCAGCACCTTCTTCCCGAAGCGGCTGCAGGGCACCGCGCTCGGCATCAACGCGGGCATTGGCAACTTCGGCGTCACCACGATGCAGATCGTGATTCCGCTGGTGATGACGGTGGGACTGTTCGGCGTGCTCGGCGGCGAGCCGATGGTGCTGCAGAAGGACAGCGGCTGGATCATGGGCAAGATCTCCGCCGGCACCCCGACCTGGATCCAGAACGCCGGTTTCGCCTGGGTGCTGTCCCTCGTGCCACTGTCCGCGCTGTGCTGGTGGGGCATGAACAACCTGAAGACGGTCACGCCCGCAGCCGGCCACCCGATCTTCGCCTTTCTCAAGGTCACCTACCTGTACACGCTGGCCTTCGTGCCGGCGATCTTCGTGCTGTACCTGTATCTGCCCAAGCCCACCGGGCTCGGGCTGCTCAGCATGTGGGTGGCGATTCCACTGGATATCGGCCTGGTGCTGCTGGTGATGAAGCTGGCGGCCTTCGGACCGATGAAGGAGAACATCGCCAAGCAGTTCGCCATTTTCAAGGACAAGCACACGTGGTCGATGACGATTCTGTACATCGTCACCTTCGGCTCGTTCATAGGCTTCTCGATGGCCTTGCCCCTGTCGATCGCGGTGATCTTCGGCGTCAGCCACGTGCCCGATGCCAACGGCGTGATGCAGCACACGTTGAAGAACCCGAACGCGCCATCGGCCTTCGCCTACGCCTGGATCGGCCCCTTCGTCGGCGCCGCGATCCGGCCGGTGGGCGGCTGGATCTCCGACAAGGTCGGCGGCTCCATCGTCACGCAGGTGATTTCGGTGGTGATGGTGGCGGCGTCGGTCGCCGTGGGCTACGTGATGATGCTGGCCTACAACTCCGCGACACCCGAGCAGTACTTCCTGCCGTTCCTCAGCTTGTTCATCGTGCTGTTTGCCGCCAGCGGCATCGGCAACGGGTCGACCTTCCGCACCATCGGCGTGATCTTCGATCGCACTCAGGCTGGTCCCGTCCTCGGCTGGACCTCGGCGGTGGCCGCCTACGGCGCCTTCATTGCGCCGGTGGTCATCGGCGAACAGATCAAGGCCGGCACGCCGCAGTTCGCGATGTACGGCTTCGCCGTCTTCTACGCGCTGTGCCTGTTCCTGAACTGGTGGTTCTACCTGCGCCGCAGCGCCTACGTGAAGAACCCCTGATCCCGCACCGCGAATCCGCACCCTGAAGGTCTGGCGCATCGCGCGAGGCCAAGCGAACACCCGACACTGCATCCGAGGCAAAACACATGAGCCACTTTCTCGACCGCCTGCTGCACTTCACACTGCCGACCGAAGAATTCGCCGACGGCCATGGCAAGACCACCGGCGAGGACCGCACCTGGGAGGACGCCTACCGCAACCGCTGGGCGCACGACAAGGTCGTGCGCAGCACGCACGGCGTGAACTGCACCGGCTCGTGCTCGT
>LNFM01013903.1_pt1 | contig 18836 bp, 17 predicted proteins | sample 596031 | NCBI WGS metagenome assembly LNFM01 (sample SAMN04254537, study PRJNA301005) | activated carbon metagenome | isolation source: dual media filters at the Ann Arbor, Michigan drinking water treatment plant | place: USA: Ann Arbor | reverse complement strand
CCTCGAAGCCCGGACCGACGCGCGGCACCGTGCCGGGGATCGAGCCCAGCGGCTCGTCCTGGCGCTGCTTGCCCGGCACCGGCACGCAGCGCAGGAGTCCTTGGGTATAGGGATGCTTGGGATCGGCGAAGAGCTGCGCGGTGGCCGCGCTCTCGACGACCTCGCCGGCGTACATGACCGAGACGCGGGTGGCGACGCGGGCCACGATGCCGAGGTCGTGGGTGATCAGCAGCATGCCGAGGCCGAGGTCGCGTTGAAGATCGGCCAGCAGGCGCAGGATCTGGGCCTGCACCGTGACGTCGAGCGCCGTCGTGGGCTCGTCGGCGATCAGCAGCTGCGGATCGCACATCAGCGCCATGGCGATCATCACGCGCTGGCGCAGCCCGCCCGAGAGCTGGTGCGGGAACTGGCCGAGGCGCAGGCCCGGCGCCGTGATTCCGACGCGGGCCAAAAGATCGGCGGCGCGGTCGGTGGCGATCCTCTGGTTGGCACCTTTATGACGGCGCAGCACCTCGGTCATCTGCGAGCCCACCGTGTAGGCGGGATTGAGGCTGGTCATCGGCTCCTGGAAGATCATCGCCATGGCGTTGCCGCGCAGCCGGGCCATGCCGTTGTCGTCGAGCTTCAGAAGGTTCTCGCCCTGGAAGGAGAGGCGCTTGGCCTTCCGGTGCCCGCCGCGGGCCAACAGGTTCATGACGGCGAGCGCCGTCACCGACTTGCCGCACCCCGATTCGCCCACCAGGCAATGGGTCTCGCCGCGCTCGACGGTAAGTGAAGTGCCGCGCACCGCCGAGGTGCGGCTGCCGAAACCGACTTCGAGCTGTTCGACTTCGAGGAGCGCCGTCACGTGTCCGTCCTCATGTATCAGTCCGGGCGCCAAACAGGTCACGCAGCCCGTCGCCCAACAGGTTGATGCCGAGCACGAGCACGAAGAGCGCGACGCCGGGGATCACGATCACCCAGGGTGAGAAGAACATGTAGTCCTTGGCCTCGGCGATCATCAGGCCCCACGACGGCAGCGGCGGCGGCACGCCGAGGCCCAGAAACGACAAGGCGGCCTCGAGCAGGATCGCAAGCGCCACTTCCAGCGTTGCCACCACGACGAGATGGCTCGCGATGTTGGGCAGCACTTCGCGGGTCAGGATGCGGAAGCGCGAGCAGCCGGCGCACCAGGCGGCGGCCACGAAGTCGAGGTTGCGCACCTGCATGGTGGTGGATCGCGCGACCACGGCGAAGCGGTCCCACAGCAGCAGGCCGAGCGTGAGCACGAGCAAGGTCATCGAGCTGCCCAGCAGGCCGACCACGGCCAGGGCCACGAGCACCACCGGGATCGAAAGCCGCGTGGTGATGGCGAACAGCACCGCATCGTCGACCCGGCCGCCCAAAAAGCCGCCGAGCACGCCGATGGCGATGCCGATCAGGCCGGAGACGACCGTGACGGTGACGCCGATCAGCATGGAGATGCGGCAACCCCAGATCAGGCGCGAGAGATAGTCGCGGCCGAGCTGGTCGGTACCCAGCAGATGCTCGGTCGAGCCGCCGGCCATCCAGAACGGCACGACCAGGCGCTTGCCGAGGTCCTGAGCGAAGGGGTCGTAAGGCACGATCCAGGGTGCGGCCAATGCGCAGAACGTCGCGATGCCCACGATGACGGCGCCGATCCAGGTGCTGACGCTCTTCCAGCCCCGCTTGGGGCCGGCATTCACGCTGACGACGCTCATCTGGCGTTTCTCATGGACCGCGCAACCTCGGATCGAGCACGGCATTCATCAGGTCGGCCAGCATGGTCAGCGCCACGTAGATGACCGCCAGCACCAGCACGACGGCCTGGACCACGGGGAAGTCGTTCTTGCCGATCGATTCCCAGGCGAGATAGCCCACGCCATGCAGGGCAAAGACCTGCTCGATCACGATCGAGCCGCCCAGCATGAAGCCCAGCTGGACGGCGGCGATCGCGACCACCGGGATGGCGGCGTTGCGCAGCGCGTGCTTGAGCAGGATCGAGGCCCGCGACAGGCCCTTGGCCCGCGCCGTCCTTATATAGTCGCTGCCCATGGCCTGGATCATGCCGGCGCGGGTGAGGCGGGTGAGCGCCGGGATCGCCGAGAAGGCGAGCACGATGCCGGGCATTACATAGTGCTGCCACGAGCCGGTGCCGGAGATCGGCAGCCAGCCGAGCTGCAGGCCCAAGGTGATCATCAGGATCAGGCCCAGCCAAAAGCTGGGCATCGCCTGGCCGAGTAGGGCCACCAGTTGGACACAGCGGTCGAGCGCGGTGTTCTCGCGGACCGCGGCCAGGATGCCGAGCGGCAGCGAGACCACGAGGGCGATGACCAGGCCGGTCAGTCCCAGCGTGAGCGTGACCGGCATGCGCTCGGCGATCAGGGTGGAGACGCGTGCTTTGAAGAAGTAGCTCTCACCCAGGTCACCGGTGAGCGCGCGGCCGACCCAGTCGAAAAACTGCGTCAGCACCGGGCGGTCGAGGCCGTAGGCCTTGCGGATCGCGTCGATGTCGGCCTGCGTCGCATTGGGGCCGGCGATCGACGTGGCAAGGTCGCCCGACAGCCGCGTCAGGATGAAGGCCAGCGTCATGACGGTAGCCGCAACGAGGAAGGCGACGATCAGGCGACGGGTGAGGAAACTCAGCATGCGGGTCGGCAGCTTAGGGTGGTTTGGTCCGAAGCGCGACCATGCGATTGCTGCGCCGACCGGTGAACAATCACTTGCGTCCGACGCTTGGCGAGCGCGCGCGGCTCCTATATGGGGGAGTCATGCCGGTGTTCACGAACCCGCGGCGCACGCCTTGCTTTGGCATCGCGCCCAGCCTGGAGGATTTCGAGGCGATCGCCGCCGAGGCGCTCGCCACGATTCCCGAGGAGTTCCGCAAGCACGTCGGCAACGTGCGTATCCAGATCGACGACTTCCCCTCCGACGAGGTCGAGAAGGAGATGCAGCTCGACACGCCGTTCGATCTGCTCGGCCTCTACCAGGGCGTTTCGATGATGGAGCGTGGCGCCGGTCACGTCGCCAACGACATCGATCGTATCTTCCTCTACCGCCGCCCGATCCTCGACTACTGGTGCGAGTCGGGCGAGGATCTGCCGCACATCGTGCGGCACGTGCTGATCCACGAGATCGGCCATCACTTCGGCCTGAGCGACGACGACATGGAAGCGATCGAGGCCAAGGCCGAGGAAGAATCGCAGCGCGCCCACCCGCGCGCCTAAGCCGCGCGCTCGCGACCGCGGCGGCGCTCGTCTACGAAGGTGGCAGCCTCCCGCCATGGCGCCAGCGTCCAGAAGGAACGGGCACGGCCCGACGGCGAGGCCAAGACGAATGCAACCGCTCCTTCGAGAAGTTCGTTCTGGCGTCCGTAGCCGGGCGCCTTGATGCCAAGCGCCAGGGCGGCGGCGTGCTTACTGGTGAAGGCGATGGCAGCCGGTCGGAAGCGGCGCAGCTTGGTGTGCAGCGACTTCGCATCCATCGCCCCCGCGCTCAGCTCGTGGTCGGAGCCATATTCGGTCTTGTTGAGATCGGTCAGCCCCAGCCCATGGCCCAACAGCTCGCGAAAGCGCTCTGGCGGCAGACGCTCCGGCGTCAGGCCCACCGCGTGCAGGGTGGGCCAGAAGGCATTGCCGGGATTGGCGTAGTAGGCGCGCGCCTGAAACGACGCCGGGCTGGGCGCGGTGCCGCAGAACACCAGGTCGAGGCCCGGTGCCAGCAGGTCCGGGAGCAGATGGCTACTCCGGCTTGATGCCCGCGCCACGGATGACCTCGCCCCAGCGCTTGTGCTCGGCCTTGATGAAGGCATCGACATCGGGCAGCGACATGGTGCCGGGCTCGAAACCGCCGGCTTTCATGCTGGCGAGCACGTCCGGCGCCTGCAGGGCGCGTTCCGTCGCGGCCTTGAGCTTCTCCTTGATCCTGGCCGGCGTGCCCGTCGGCACCGCCCACAGCGACCACGAAGTGACGACGAGATCGGGATAACCCGCCTCGACGAAGGTCGGCGTGTCGGGCAAGACCGACGAGCGCGTCGCGCCGGTGGTTGCCACGGGCTTCAGCTTGCCGGCGCTCACCTGGCTCATCAGCGAGTCGATGTTGGCGATGCACAGCGGCACGTGCCCGGCCAGCACGTCAGCGGCGGCCGCGGCGGCGCCGCGATAGCTGATGAAGGTCATGTCGGTGCCGGTCTTCTGCTTGAACAGCTCCATGGTGAGCGACGGCGAGGTGCCGAGCCCCGACGAGCCATAGCTGATCGTGCCGGGCTTGGCCTTGGCCGCGGCGATCAGCTTGGGAATCGTGTCGTTGGGGAAGCTCGGGCTGCAGCACAACAGGTTGGGCTGGGTGCCGATCCAGACCACGGTCTCTAGGTCGGTAAAGGCGTTGTAGGCGGGCCTAGCGTAGAGATGCGGCACCAGGGCGTGGCTGCCGATGTTGCCCAGCAGCATCGAATAGCCGTCGGGGGCCGCCTTGGCGACGTTGTCGGCGGCGATCGAGCCGCCGGCGCCGGTGCGGTTCTCGACGACGAAGGATTGGCCGAGATACTCGGTCAGCTTGGCCGCGAGGCGCCGCGCGATGTTGTCCTGGGAGCCGCCCGGGGTGAACGGGCAGACGATGCGCACGGTGCGCTGGGGCCAATCCTCGCCCTGCGCCCACACGGAGGGGGCGAAGGCCTGTGCCGCAAGCAACGTCGTGCCCAATCCGGCGGTGAAATGGCGCCTTCTCATTAGTCTTCCCTCTTGATTTACCGAGATCGGTTCTCCGATGATGGCACGACGAACGGCGCCGGCGGTAGTGCCGCGACGGATTTGTTCCGCGGGAAGTGCAACCTAGAGGCCGCAAGAACGTTATGGCTGCTATGAACGCAGTGGGGAGCGAGTCAGACGAGCCGGCGCCGGCGCCGGCGTCGCAGTCGACGATTCTGGTCGTCGAAGACGAAGTGCTGATCCGCATGGCGGTTTGCGACTACCTGCGTGGATGTGGTTTTCGTGTCATCGAGGCCGGCAGCGCCGACGAGGCCGTCGAGGTTCTCAAGGTCGACACCGCCATCGACATCGTCTTTTCCGACGTGAACATGCCGGGCAACCTCGACGGCTTCGGTCTGGCACAGTGGGTCCGGCGCGAACGGCCGCGGCTAAAAGTGATCCTGACGTCGGGCGTCGCACGCAAGGCAAAGGCGGCGGGCGAGCTCTGCGAGGATGGCCCGTTCCTCGAGAAGCCCTACAATCACGGCGATCTCGAACGACACATCCGGCGCTTGCTGGCGAGCTAGTTTCGACCAGAGGCTTCGCGGCCTTGTCCACCCCCGCGCATCGGGCATGATGACGGCGCGGGAGGAAGCAATGAACAGCATCGACACGGCCGACGAGGCCCAGCTTCTGGCGACGATCGACCGCTGGGTCGAGCGCGAGGTGGCACCCCGGGTCAAGGAGTTCGACCACGCCGACAAGTGGCCGGCCGAGATCGTCGAGCAGATGAAGGAACTCGGCCTGTTCGGTGCCACGATCAGCCCGGAGTACGGCGGCCTCGGCCTGCCGGCCCGCACCTACGCCGAGATCGTCATGCGCGTGTCCTCGGTGTGGATGGCGATCACCGGTATCTTCAACTCGCATCTGATGCTGGCGCTGGCGGTCGAGAAATTCGGTACCGAGCGCCAGAAGCAGCAATGGCTGCCCAAGTTCGCCTCGGGCGAGATTCGTGGCGGGTTGGCGCTGACCGAGCCCGATGCCGGCACCGACCTGCAGTCGATCCGCATGGTGGCCAAGCGCGACGGCAACGACGGCTACGTGATCAACGGCACCAAGACCTGGATCTCCAACGGCATCGAGGGCCATTGCTTTGCCATGCTGGTCAAGACCGACCCGCAGGCCAATCCCCGCCACACCGGCATGAGCCTCTTCATCACGCCCAAGGGCCCGGGCTTCCGCGTCGGCCGCAAGCTCGAGAAGCTGGGCTACAAGTCGATCGATTCGGCCGAGCTGATCTTCGAGGATTACCGCATCCCGGCCGATCATCTGATCGGCGAAGTCGAGGGCAAGGGTTTTGCCCAGGTGGCGGGCGGCCTCGAGCTTGGCCGCATCAATGTCGCCGCCCGCGGTGTCGGCATCGCCGAGGGCGCGTTGCGGTTGGCCACGAGCTACGCCCAGATCCGCAAGACCTTCGGCAAGCCGATCGCCGAGCATCAGGCGATCGCGCTAAAAATCGGCGAGATGGCGACGCGCGCCCGCGCGGCGCGCCTGCTCACCCTCGACGCTGCCGACATCTTCGATCGCGGCGAACGCTGCGACATGGAAGCCGGCATGGCCAAGTATTTCTCCTCGGAGGCGGCGCTGGAGAACAGCATCGAATCGATGCGCATCCATGGCGCCTACGGCTACTCCAAGGAATACGATATCGAGCGGCTCTATCGCGATGCGCCGCTCACGTGCATCGGCGAGGGCACCAACGAGATGCAGCGATTGATCATCGCGCGCCAGTGGATGCGCCGGAATCCCGTGTCGTGAAACCCCTCGAGGGAATCCGTGTGCTGACGCTGGAACAGTTCGGCGCCGGGCCGTACGGAACCATGTTCCTGGCCGAGCTGGGCGCCGAGGTGATCAAGATCGAGCCGCCGGAGGGCGACCCGTCGCGTCAAGTCGGGCCTTACAAGCTCGGGCCCGACGACAGCGAGTATTTCCAGGCCTGGAACCTCGGCAAGAAGAGCGTGACCATCGACATTAAGTCGAAGGACGGCCGGCGGCAGTTCGAGACGCTGGTGAAGACCGCCGACTGCGTGGTGAACAACCTGCGCGGCACGCAGCCCGCCAAGCTCGGCATCGACCATGCCAGCCTGAAGCACCTGAAGCCCTCGATCGTTTGCCTGCACATCTCCGCCTATGGCCGTGCCGGCGAGCGCGCCGACTGGCCGGGCTACGATTTCCTCATGCAGGCCGAGGCGGGCCTGATGGAGCTGACCGGCGATCCCGAGGGCCCGCCGACACGGGTCGGCGTCTCGCTGATCGACAGCATGAGCGGCCTCACCGGCACGGTCGGCTTGTTGGCGTGCCTGCTGCGCGCCAGGACCACGGGGCAGGGCTGTGACGTCGAGACCTGCCTCTACGACGTTGCGATGCACCAGCTCACCTATCCCGGCGCCTGGTACCTGAACGAGGGCGATGTCTCACCGCGCGTGCCGCGCTCGGCGCATCTTTCGCTGGCGCCGGTCCAGACCTTCCCGACCAAGGACGGCTGGATCTTCATCATGTGCATGACGCAGAAGTTCTGGCTGTCGCTGTGCGAGGCGTTGGATCGCAGCGATCTCCCGAAGGATGCGCGTTTCCCCGATCCCAACACACGCGCGCGCAATCGCGCGGAGCTCACCGACGCGCTCGATCCGACATTCAGGACGAGGACGACCGATGAGTGGCTGGCGCGATTCAACGGCCTGCTTCCCGCGGCGCCGGTTTATCGTCTCGACCAGGCGCTCGACAGTGGTTTTGCCCGCGGCGCCGGCATGGTCTCGTCGGTTCCGCATCCCGTGAAGGGCGTTCTGAAGACAATCGCCAATCCCATCCGCATCGACGGTGAGCGCCTCGCGCAGGAAGCCTGCGCGTCGCTGGGCGCCGACAACAAGAAGTACCTGTCATGAAGCTCGAAGGGTTGAAGGTCGTCGATCTGTCGTGGTTCCTGCCGGGGCCGTATCTCACCACGGCGCTGGCCGATCACGGAGGCCTGGTGATCAAGGTCGAGCCGCCGGGGGAGGGCGATCCCGGCCGCCACATCAGGCCGATGGACGGGCGGACCTCGGTGTTCTTCCGCAACATGGGCCGCGGCAAGAAGAGCGTCGTGCTCGACCTCAAGAGCGAGCAGGGCCGCGCCGATCTCTTCCGGCTGGCGTCGGAAGCCGACGTGCTGGTGGAATCCTTCCGGCCCGGCGTCGCAGCGCGTTTCGGCATCGGCTACGACGCAGTGAGCGCCGCCAACCCCGGCGTCGTCTACTGCTCGATCAGCGCCTTCGGCCAGGACGGCGCCTATCCCGGCCGCGCCGCGCACGATCTGGCGCTCGAAGCCATGACCGGCGTGCTCAGTCTAACTCTCGGCGACGACGGGCGGCCGGCCATTCCCGGCATTCCCGTTGCCGATCTGCTGAGCGGCCTGCATGGGCTCTCCGGTGTGCTGATGGCGCTTCTGCGACGCCACACCACCGGCAAGGGCGACTATATCGACGTCTCCATGCACGAGGCGCTGATGGCCTCGTGTGCCAATGTCGTGGGGTCGGCCTTCGCCGAGAACAGGCATCCCGACGTGAAGAACCAGCGTACGACCGGCGGCTCAGCCTTCTATCGCATTTACGATACGTCCGACAGCCGCCAGCTCGTGATCGCAGGCCAGGAGATGAAGTTCATCAAGAACCTTTTGGGCGCGCTCGGCCGGCCTGAGATGGCGCCGCTCTGCGAATGGCCGGGTGCGCATCAGAAGCCGGTGATGGAATTCCTCGAAGCCACGTTCAGGACCAAGCCGCTGACGCACTGGATGACGTGGCTCGACACGCTCGACATCTGCTGGGGCCCGGTGGCGACGCTGCCCGAAGCCATCGCTGATCCGAACCTTGCGAAGCGCGGCGCCGTCCTGACCGACGCTGAAGGCCGCAAGCACTTCGCGCCCGTCGTCCGCTTCAAAGACGAGCCGTCGCAGCCCGTCTATCGCGAGCCGCTGCTGGGCGAGCATACGGAAGAAGTGCTCAAAGGGACCGCGGGCCTCCGAGGCGGGCCTGGAGGCCCGCGGTCCGTTCATGAAAGCAAAGCCGTCGCTTTCGCCAGCGGCACCGGTGCGTCGTCGAGTAGCAGGTCCATCGCCTCCTGCTCCCATGGCGATTCGTTGAGAGACAGCGGGTCCTGCGGCGAGAGGCGGTGTTCGATCACCAGGCGCGACAGCAACAGGCGGCGGGCGTCGCCGCCTTGGGCGCCCAGCGTGGCGCCTTCCCAGGCCATCAGCGCCGCCGTCGTGGCGTGATAGAGTGCACCGGCTGCCATGCGCGAGCGATTCTCGTGCTTGGGGTCCGACGCGACCGCTTCGGCGAAGCGCTCGACGCGGTCGAGCGTGGCGCCCAGCAAACCCTTGTACTGGCCGGGGAGTGCGCCGCTCGGTTCGTACTTCGCCTTGAGCGCCGCGGAGAGCGTCTTGTGGCCGCCCGACTTGCCGACGGCGCGTTGCACCACGTCCAGTGCATTGATGTTGGAGGTGCCCTCCCAAAGCGTGCCAACCTGGGCGTCGCGCACCAGGCGGGCCGTTACCCATTCCTCGATGTAGCCGATGCCGCCCCGCACCTCGAGGGCGGCACTGGCTACCGGGATGTTGTCGCGGCAAGCGCGGAACTTGTAGACCGGTGTGAGGATGCGCAGCAGGTTCGCGGCGTCTTTATCACCTGTGTCTGCCCGTCCCATCGTGTCGGCCGAAAAGGCGAACATGGAAAGCGCCTGCTCGGTCGGCAGCATGATCTTCATGAGCTGGCGCCGCAGCAGCGGATATTCGCTGGTGGGTTTGCCGAAGGCGCGACGGCCGCGTGCGGCAGCCAGCGCCTCGTTGAGGCAGCGCCGCATCATCGAGGCGGCGCGCACGCCGTGGCTGAGCCGCGACAGGTTCACCTGCTCCATCATTTGCTTGAAGCCCTGCCCGGGGTCGCCCACCAGGTAGGCGGTGGCGCCGTCGAGGACGATCTCGCCCGAGGCCATCGAACGCGTGCCGAGCTTGTCCTTCAGCCGCACGATCCGGTAGCTGTTGCGGCTGCCGTCCTCCAGGCGCCGCGGCATGGCGAACATGCCGAGGCCGCGCGTACCCGGTGCGGCACCGCGCGGCCGCGCCAGAAGCACCACCACGTCGGCGTCGGCGTGGCTGCAAAACCATTTCTGGCCGTGCAGCCTCCAGCGCTCGATGCCGTCGGCCCCGACGCCCACGCGCTCGGCCTCGGTTTCGAGCGCGCCGACGTCGGAGCCGCCGGCCTTCTCTGTCATGAACTGAGTGCCCTTCAGCATCGTCGCCGGGTCCTGGCTGAGCAGCCGGTCGAGCAGCAGCTTCTTCAGCGCCGCGGAGCCGTAGCGCTTGATGACGAAGTTGGACGTGTCGGACACCGACACCGGGCACATCAGGCCGAATTCGCCCTGCACGAAGAGATAGGTGATGCCGTACTTCACCAGCGGATGCGCCGGCGCCGTCATGCCGAGCACGCCGGCGCGATGGCTCATGGCATGCATGCCGAATTCCTCGAACGCGATCTTCTCCATCTCGCGGTAGGAGGGGTGGTAGTCGATCCAGTCCTCGTCGCGGCCGAAGCGGTCGCGCGGCTGAAGCACCGGCGGGTGCTTGTCGGCCGTCATGGCGAGATTGTCGAGCCGGTTGCCGGCCAACTGGCCCAGGTGCTGGAAATGGGGTGTCATCGCCGCGCGCAGCCCCGGCTCCATGTAGAGCGACATCAGGTCCTGGAACTGCCGGTCGATGGCGTAGAAGTTCTGGCCATGGACGTCGGGCGCAATATGGTGCGCACCGTGCGGGCCTTCGTTCATGCCACGGACGCGGTCGGAAATCATGTCGGGCATTGGTCTCTCCTCTAGGTCACGTTGCCGGCCAGGATGCGTTCGACGTAGGCCGGCACGATCCGGGTCGCGGAGCCGTAGACATGCTCATCGAAGAGCGGCTGGTTCTCGGTCGGTTCGAGATTGAGCTCGACGGTGCGGACATGGGCGCGACGGCGGACATGTAACACGAAACCCGCGGCCGGATAGACCTGGCCGGATGTACCGACTGCCATGAACAGGCTGCAACGCTCGAGGGCGGCATGGATCTCGTCGAGATGCATCGGCTGTTCGCCGAACCAGACGATGTTGGGCCGCAGCTCGCCCACCGCGTGACACCTAGGGCACACCGAGGCGACCGACAGGTCGGCGTCAGAGGCAAAGACCGTGCCGCATGTCATGCAGCGCACCTCGCCCTGGCGGCCGTGCATGTGGATCACGTTCTTCGATCCTGCCATCTCGTGCAGCAGGTCGATGTTCTGGGTCACGATCGTGACGTCGCCGCTGTATTCGGTCTCCAGGCGGGCCAGCGCCTCGTGGGCGGCGTTGGGCACGATGCGGGCGGCACGGAACAGGCCGCGCGCCTCGTTATAGAAGTCGAGTACCTTCTTCCTGTCGCGATGCCAGCCGTCCAGGGTGGCGACGTCCTCGAGATTGACCCGGCTCCACAACCCATCCGGGTCACGGAAGGTGTCGATGCCGCTTTCCTTGGAGATGCCCGCCCCGGTCAGCACAACGATGCCGGGTGGGCCGTATTCCTGATGCATGTCGCGAAATCTACCGCCGTGCTAGGGTGTGAGTCATGACCATCAAGGTCCTCTTTGTCTGCACCGCGAACCTCTGCCGTTCACCCATGGCCGAGGGCGTTTTTCGCACCTTGACCGAACGGGCGGGCGTCGCGGATGCCTTCGAGATCGCCTCGGCCGGAACGTCGGAGAAATTCGTCGGCCAATCGCCGGCGCCGGCGGCGCTCGAGATTGCGGCCAGTCGCGGCTACGATATTTCGGCCATCCGCGCGCGGCAGGTCACGGGCGACGACATCGCCTACTTCGACTACCCGCTGGCGATGGACAGCAGCCACCTCGTGGAGATGCGCTGGCTGGCGCCTCGCGCCCTGTCGGGCAAACCCAAGCTGCTTCTGAACTTCGCGCCGCCAATGGGCATCGTCGATGTGGCGGACCCGATCGGCGGACCGAGGGCCGGCTTCGAACGCGCCCTCAGCCTCATCGAGGCCGGGTGCAAGGGCCTGCTCGAGCGCGTGACGCCTCAAGTCAAAAAGGCCATTTGAGCCCCAGCTCACCGAAGCGGTTCAGCACGTTGAAGGTGAGCCGCGACACGTCGTTGTCGAACTTGTTGTGGGGCAGGCTGCCGCAATAGGTGATCGAGCCCGTCGAGAACACCGCACCTCCCTTCGGCTTTTCGATATAGGTCATGTCGGCGTGGATCAGCTGCTCCAGGGTCTGCCCCGGTATGGTGGTGGCGAAGCCCAGCCGCTCCTCGTGGACGACGACGAAGTTCTTGCGGTCGTGGCCTTCCGAGGAGGCCAGCACCACGGCGTTGAGCGGACTGCCGAGACGATGGTCGAGCCGGTCGAGCTCGAAGCCCGCCGCACCGCCGCCCGAGAAGCCGTAGCCGCCGAACAGCTCGTCCTTCACGCCCTCGAAAACCCAGGCGTGGGTGTTGTCGCGCGCTGCCGGCGACTGTCGGTAGGAGTCGCCCACGAACGTGCCCTGGCTCGAGAAGCCGATGCCGCAGAGGAGATTGGGCGGCCGGTCGCTGCGCCGCCACAGCCCGCCGTAGGCGCCATCGAAGGAGTGGTAGTATTCGCCGGGTTCGGCGGCCCAGGTGCGAATGCCGCCCTCGGTGCGTCGCACTTCGATGGCGCCCGGCACTTTCTTCGACAGCGCCACCCGCCAGTAGAAACCGTTGCCGCCGAGATACATCAGCCGTCCGCCGGTCTCGGTATAGGCCTGCAGTGCGTCGAGCGTGCCGCTGGTGTGATACTCGGGATGCGAGCCGGTCAGCACCACCTTGTACGAGGCCAGGATTTCTACGCCTTTTTCCTCGAGGTCGTGGTCCGTCACGACATCGAACGGCACGCCCAGCCGGTCGAGCCAGCCGGTGAGATGCGTGTCGGCCGGCAGGTGGCGCAGGCCCGACCCCGCGGCATCGTTGAAGCTCAGGAAATTCGGCCGCCAGGTGATCAGTGGCCGTAGATGCGAGGAATAGGCCACGCCCGACCCGTCGCGGTGATGGTTGTAGGTCGAGAGGCCGTAGTCCTTGTGGTCGTCGGGATTGTGCGGATAGGCCTTCCAGTCGGCGACGCGCGCGCGGAACGACTCGTCGTAAACCCCGCGCGAGAAGTTGCTGTAGACCTGGTAGGTGAAGGTCGAGGCGAGGTAGCAGACCTTGGCCTGCGGCTTGCCGACCTGGGGCCTCACGAAGAAGGGAATGACGTCGCGGTGTAGGCCGCAGGAGAGCTGCATGCCGTAGACGCCGCTTCGCATGTCCTTCGGCACGGTGAAGCTGAAATCGTCGGCCCAGCCGCAATCGTGCAGGTCGTCGTCGTGAAAATGAATGGCCGCGTAGTGATGCGGCGCGCGGCGCCAGTCGCGCTCCGCGCCGGTCCAGGCCGCGCCCTTCATGGCGCGGGTCGGCAGGTTGATCAGTTTGCCGTGCAGGCCGTTGGGGCCAGTGTCCTCGATCTCGAGAGATTCTATCCCTCGTGAGAAATCCCAGGCCGCGAGGCCGGCGATCGCCGGCGCCTCGATCTTGCCGTTGAAGCAGTGCTGGGCGGGACGGTCCTTGGCCGCCTCGGCGCCGATCAGGATCGGCTGGGCGGCATCGAGCGACAGCGGTACCGGCGCCGTGACCTGCGCCTCGCCCTCGTCATCGACGGCATGGGCGCGCTTCAATGGCTGCTGGCCGACGTGCAACGTGCCGGTTGTGGGGTCTGCGCTCGCCCAGACGCGATACCAGATGCGCGCGCGCAGCGGCTTGCCGACCATGATCCGGGCGCCGCCCGTTTCGAGCATCATGCCGTCAGGCGTCAGCACCAGCGCGAAGCCTGCGCCCGATTCTGGATCGCGGCGCGACAGCACGGTTTGCGGGCCGTCCGTCGGCAGCGTCGGCCAGATCAGCGCCTCGACGCCGAGCGCCGCGGGCAGCTTCACGTTTCTTGCGCCGTCGACCAGCGCATAAGAGCCGGGCCAGGCGCGCTGCTCGCGCGAGGCGAAACGGCCATCAAAAAGATCGGACATGTCTTCCAGCTTGGCCGGGGGGCCGCCGGGGTTGGGGTCGCCGCGGACGATCCTCACCAGCATGGCGTGGTACGGACCCGGCCCCGCGCTGGAAATCTTGAAGGCGATCTTTTCGCCGCTCCGTACCGAGATGCGGTCGGCGTAGCCGATCAGCGGTGCTGTCACGTTTGTCTCCCCTTCGTCGGGGGATATAGTCGCCCGAACCCAGGGAGGAACGCCATGACCAAGATGATCCGCCGCCGCACCGCGATTGCCACCACAGTCGCCGCCGGGGCGCTCGCCGCGCCAATGCTGGCGCGGCATGGCTGGGCGCAAGGTGCTTATCCTGCCGGCAAGACCGTGCGCATCGTCGTGCCGTTCGCGGCCGGCGGCACCACCGACATCCTGGGCCGCGTCGTGGCCCAGCTCCTGACCGAGCAGATGGGCGGCACCTTCGTGGTCGACAACAAGACGGGCGCAGGCGGCAATGTCGGCGCCGAGCTGGTGGCAAAGTCGCCGCCCGACGGCATGACCCTGCTGCTGGGCACCGTCGGCACCGCCGTCACCAACCAGTACCTCTACAAGACCATGCCCTACGACAGCGTGAAGAGCTTCGCGCCGATCGCGCTGGTCGGCGAAGTGGCCAACGCGCTCACCGTCCATCCGAGCTTTCCGGCCAAGACGCTCAAGGAGTTCATCGACTACTGCAAGGCGCAGGGCCCCAGCAAGGTGAGCTACGGCTCGCCCGCCGTCGGCGGCACCGGCCACCTGGCGATGGAGTACCTCTCCAGCCTGGCCGGTATCAAGCTCGAGCACGTCGTCTATCGCGGCTCCTCGCTGGTCATGAAGGACCTGTTGGCGGGCCACATCCTCACGACCATGGACAACCTGCCGCCGTACCTGCAGCACATCCAGTCGGGCGCGCTCCGGGCACTGGGCGTCAGCTCGGCCAAGCGCTGGTTCGCGGCGCCCGACGTGCCGACCATCGCCGAGCAGGGCTACGCCGGCTTCGATGCAGCGCCGTGGTGGTACATCGCGGCACCGGCAGGAACGCCGTCCGAGATCGTGAGTCGCCTGAGCGCAGAGGTCGTGAAGGGCACCAAGTCCGAGGCGGTGATCAAGAAGATCCGCGACGCCGGTGCGTCGGAATTGGTCGGTGATGCCGAGGCGCTGACCAAGCACATGGTGGCCGAGAACGCCAAGTGGAAGAAGGTCATCGAGGCGGCCAAGCTGGAGCCGCAGTGACGCGCGCCGCGCTCGAGGGAAGGATCCAGACGGTCCTCGGGCCGATCGCGCCCGAGGCGCTGGGGCGGACGCTGATGCACGAGCACGTGCTCTGCGACATCCGCCCGCCCACGACGCGCGGCGACAACGACCTCGGGCCCGAGATCACGCTGGAGAATGTCTGGCAGATCAACCACGGCCACGGCATCAAGCGGGCCGGCCGCAAGTACATGCTCGACCTCGAGGACATCGCCACCCGCGAGGTCCGCATGATGAAGCACGACGGTGGCGACGCCATCGTCGAGCTCACCTGCGGCGGCCTCTCGCCCGATCCAAGGGGACTGCAGCGCATCGCCGCCGGCACCGGCGTGCACCTGATCATGGGCTGCGGCTACTACGTCAACGACTACCAGGATCCGAAGAACCACGGCCGCACGGTCGACGATTTCGCGGCCGAAATGATCGGCCAGATCCTGGACGGTGCCTGGGGCACCGACGTGCGCGCCGGCATGATCGGCGAGATCGGCTGCACCTCGCCCTGGACCGAGACCGAGAAGCGCGTGATGCAGGCGGCCCTCGTGGCTGCGGCGGAAACGGGCGCGGCGATCAACGTTCATCCCGGCCGCGATCCCGACCAGCCGCAGCAGGTCGCCGATTTCATAAAGGCAACAGGCCACCCGACCAACCGCATCGTCATCAGCCATATCGACCGCACCATCTTCGACGAGGCGCGGCTGCTGAAGCTGGCCGATTCGGGCGTCACCATCGAGTTCGACCTGTTCGGTCAGGAGGCGAGCTACTACGGCCTCTCCGACATCGACATGCCGAACGACGCGACGCGGCTAAAACTGATCCGGGCGCTGATCGCGCACGGCCATCTCGAGCGCGTCGTGATCAGCCACGACATCTGCTACCGCACGCGGCTCGCGAGCTTCGGCGGCCACGGCTACGGCCACATCTTTCGCAATGTCGTGCCGATGATGAAGAAGCGCGGCTATGGCGAGGCCGAGATCGACGCCATCCTGGTCGGCAACCCGCGGCGCCTGCTGACCTTCGCCTAGAGGAGTGGGCGCTTAGAACGTCAGCGGATAGGTCGCTTCCTCGGTGTAGACCGGCCCGCCACTGCCCCGCCGGCTGGAATAGAGGGAGAACTGCTCGGCCACCCACGGTCCCGCGCGAAAAGTGCCGTGGCTCGCCATGAACTGGGCGATGTGGTGGCCGGTCTCGGCACCTTGGGGGAAGCGCGCGAGGGTCACGTGCGGGCGAAACTTGCGGCGCTCGATTTCGATGCCGCAGTTGCGCGCCACGGTCGACACCTTCTGCTGCAGCCAGTCGAGTTGATCGCTTCTCTCGACCAGGGCCACCAGGGCGTGTGGCTGCTTGCCGGTGCTGAACTGCTCGACGCCCGCCAGAGTGAGCGAAAAGCGCGGGCCGGCGATGTCCGAAAGCTCCTCCTCGAGGTCGCGCATGACCGCGCCCTGGACCTCGTCGCAGAAGCAGAGGGTGACGTGGAGGTTCTCCATCGTCTGCCAGCGTGCGTCGGGCACGCCCGACTGCAGCGCCGCCAGCTCGTCGGCGATCTCCTCAGGGACGGGCAGGGCGACGAACAGACGCGGCATGATCGTCGAGGTTCTTGGCGATGAAGGGCAGGATGCGCTCGACCATGGTGTCGACGCCACGCGGATTGGGGTGGATGCCGTCGGCCTGGTTGAGTGCCGGATCCTGCGCCACGCCGTCGAGGAAGAAGGGATAAAGCGGCACGTTGTGCTTGGCAGCCAGGCGCTTGTAGATACCGTCGAACTGGGCGGCGTATTCCGGGCCGTAGTTGCGGGGCGCCAGCATGCCGGCCAGCCACACCGTCACACCGGCGTCTTTGAGCCTGGTGATGATGGCGTCGAGATTGCGTTCGGCGCTGGCCGGGTCGGAGCCGCGGAGCGCATCGTTGGCGCCGAGCTCGACCAGCACGATGTCGGGCTTGTCGGCCAGCATCCAGTCGATGCGTTCGACGCCGCCTGCCGTGGTGTCGCCCGAGACGCCGTGATTGAGGAGGGTGACGTTGCGTGCCTGTTTCCGGAGGGCGGCCTGCAGGCGGGCCGGGAAGGCCTGCTGCGGACTGACGCCATAGCCGGCGGCCAGGCTGTCGCCCAGAACCGCGATCTTGACCGGTCCGCTTGGTGTCGGCCCACTTTGTGCATACCCGGCCGAGGCCACGAGACACAGGGCGAGCGCCACAAACGCCGCGATCCGTGAATTGACCCTTGCCGTAAAACCACCATATCCAGTGCCGACGATCATCTTCCCTTACCCGGAGCTTTCTTGACAGCCACAGACACCGCCATCGTCCGCCTCACCGACGTCCATCTCGACATGGCAAGCGATGCCGGCACGGTCAATATCCTGCGCGGCATTACACTGGATATCGCCGCTGGCGAGATTGCGGCGGTGGTGGGCCCCTCGGGTGCCGGCAAATCGAGCCTGATGATGGTGGCGGGCGGGCTGGAGCGCGCGACGTCGGGCAAGGTCGAGGTCGCGGGGCGCGATCTGGGGCCGCTCGACGACGACAACCGCGCCCGGCTCCGACGCGACCATATCGGCATCGTGTTCCAGGGCTTCCACCTCATTCCTACCATGACGGCGCACGAGAATGTGGCGCTGCCGCTCGAATTCGCCGGCCGCGGCGATGCCTTCGAGCTGGCCGAGGCGGCACTCAGGCGCGTCGGGCTCGGGCACCGCATCGGCCACTACCCGGCCCAGCTCTCGGGCGGCGAGCAGCAGCGCGTCGCGGTGGCGCGCGCCTTCGTCGGCCGGCCCAAGCTCCTGCTGGCCGACGAGCCGACCGGAAATCTCGACGGCACTACCGGCAAGCAGGTCATGGAACTGCTGTTCGAGCTGGCGCGGGCCGATGCTGCGACCCTGATCCTGATCACCCACGACCTCGCCCTGGCCGCGCGCTGCGACCGCATCCTGCGCATTGCCGACGGCGTCGTGGTCAGCGACGAACGCACGGCCGTTTCGCTGGCGGCCCAATGAATCTGGCTTTCCGGCTTGCCCGGCGCGAGATGCGGAGCGGCCTGGGCGGCTTCCGCCTTTTCATCGCCTGCCTGGCGCTGGGCGTCACGGCGATTGCCGCCATCCTGTCGTTCAGCCGCGCCATCGAGGAAGGCCTGCGGGCCGATGCACGCGAGATCCTGGGCGGCGACGTCGCGGTCTCGCTGCTCTATCGCGAAGCCACCCCCGAGCAGATGGCTTTCCTGCGCGAGCGCGGCCAGTTCGTGCGCTGGATCGACAGCCGCGCCATGGCGCGGCCTCTGAAGGCCGACGGCCGCACGACGCTCGTACAGCTGAAGGCGGTGGAGCAGGCCTACCCGCTCTACGGCACGCTCGAGCTGAAAGAAGGCGGATCGCTGGTGGACGCGCTCGCCAAGCGCAATGGTGTGTGGGGCGCCGTGGTCGAGGAAGCGGCGCTCCGCCGCATGAACCTCGTCCTGGGCGATCAGTTGCGGATCGGCGAAGTGACGGTCGAGGTGCGGGGTGTGATCGCGCGCGAGCCCGACCGGGGGTTGAACGCCTTCGCGAGCCTTGGCCCACGCCTTATGATGTCCTTCGAGGCGGTAATGGACTCAGGCCTCGTCCAGCCCGGCAGCCTGCTCAACTGGGAATACCGCCTGCGGCTGGCCCCGGGCGGCTCGGACATGGCCACCATCCAGGCGCTGACGACACGCTATCCCGATGCCGGCTGGCGGGTGCGCGGCCTGGCCGATGCCGGCGGTGGCATTCGCAACTGGCTCGATCGCCTCACCCAGTTCATCGGCCTGATCGGCCTCGC
>LNFM01012831.1_pt1 | contig 18837 bp, 19 predicted proteins | sample 596031 | NCBI WGS metagenome assembly LNFM01 (sample SAMN04254537, study PRJNA301005) | activated carbon metagenome | isolation source: dual media filters at the Ann Arbor, Michigan drinking water treatment plant | place: USA: Ann Arbor | reverse complement strand
CTAGAAGTCGTCGGGGAGCCCGTCGTCCTCGTGCGAGGCGAGGACGACGGGGCCGCGCTCGCCCGTGCGCACCCGGATCGCCTCGACGATGTCGTAGACGAAGATCTTCCCGTCGCCGGGCTTCCCGGTGTGCGACAGCTCGAGGATGACGTCGATCGCCCGCTCCAGGTCAGCGTCGTCCACGGCCACCTCGAGCTTCAGCTTCGGGCGCAGGAAGATCGTCGACTGGGCGCCGCGGTAGGTCTCGGTGAAGCCCTTCTGGCGCCCCGAGCCCTTGGCCTCGGTGACGCTCAGCGACGGGAGCCCGATCGCGGCCAGGCGGTCGTGGATCGCCTCGAGCGCCTCGTGCCGGATGTACGCCTCGATCTTCTTCACGACGATCCCCCCCTCCTCGCGCGTGTGGTCGAAGGGGACGATATCTGTCGGGGGATCGGCCGAGGGGCCGCGGGCCGCGCAGCCCGGCGGCCGCTATCCTGGCCCCGATGGCGGACCTCTCGGAACTCGAGTCGATGATCGTCGCCGCGCTGCCGGGAGCGAGCGCGCAGATCGTCGACCAGGGGGGCGGCGACCACCTCGCGGCATCGGTGGTGGCGCCCCAGTTCGCCGGCCTGACGCGCCTGGAGCAGCACAAGCTCGTCTACGCGGCGGTCCAGAGCCGCTTCGACGACGGCAGCATCCACGCGCTCGCCCTCAAGACGCGCGCACCGGAGGCCTCATGAGCACCGACGTCTCGAACCTCACCGACGAGCAGATCCTCGAGCAGATCACCAGCGAGGTGGCCGCCAACCGGGTCTTCCTCTACCTCAAGGGCACGCCCGACATGCCGCGCTGCGGCTTCTCGAACCAGGTGGTGCAGATCCTCAACCACCTGGGCGTGGAGTACGGCTCGCGCGACATCCTCGTGGACCCGCGCATCCGCCAGGTGCTCTCGGGGTGGTCTGACTGGCCGACGATCCCGCAGCTCTTCGTGGACGGGAAGCTCGTCGGCGGCTGCGACATCGTCACCGAGATGTACCAGGAGGGCGAGCTCCAGCCGCTCGTCGGCGCCGAGAAGTAAGGGTCCGGCCCGGAAGTGATCCGGGTCTTCGCCGACGACGAGCCCCTCGCCGAGCTGCACGCGCACCTCGGCGGGGGCGTCGACGCGGCGACGATGTGGGAGCTGGCCCACGAGCAGGGCATCAAGCTCCCCTACCGCGACTACTGGCACTTCGCCTCGGCGACGAACGTCGGGCGCGGGACGGACGGGCTCGACGGGCTCGACCGCATCTACCACCTCACCGAGCTGATCCAGAGCAGTCCCGAGGGGGTCTTCCGCGCCGTGCACGGGATGATCTCGGGCGGCTACCGCTCGCAGCGCATCACGACCCACGAGGTGCGCTTCAACCCGGCCAAGCGCAACCGCGGCGGTGAGCGCGACCTCGACGCGATCGTCATGGCGGCCGTCCACGGCATCGACCGGGCATCGCTCGAGTACCCGGTGCGGGCCGGGCTGATCCTGATGATGGACCGCGGGTTCCACCCCGACCTGAACACCGCCATCGTGGAGCGCGCGATCCGCTTCCGCGACCGGGGCGTGGTGGCGATCGACATCGGCGGCCCGCGCCCCGGCGGCAGCGGTCCGCCCTACCCCTACCGCGACCTCGCTCCGCTGGTCGCGCGGGCGCGCGACGCGGGCCTCGGCGTGACGCTCCACGCCGGGGAGGAGGGCGTCAACGCGCCCGACCCGGGCGCGTTCGTCGAGGAGATGCGCCAGGTGCTGGCGCTCGGGGTCGACCGCATCGGCCACGGCATCATCACGGCGATGGAGCCCGCGCTGATCGAGCAGGCGCTGCGGGCCGGCGTGGTGCTGGAGATCTGCCCGACCTCGAACATCCGCACCGGGGCGGTGCGCGACGAGGAGCAGATGGCCGAGATCGTGTTCGGCCTCGAGGCGGCAGGGGTCCCGATCGTGATCGCGACCGACGGACCGGAGATGATCGGCACGCGCCTGCGCCAGGAGTACGCGATGCTCGTACGCCGGGGCGCGCTGTCGCACGAGGCGGCGCGCGCGGCCAACGCGCGCGGCCACGCCGTCAGCTTCATCCGGCCTGCGGCGGCCTGAGGGTCAGCCGACCGGCGGGGCGGCCTTCGCGCCGGCGGGCCTCACCATCGGCGCCCGGGGCGTGTCGACCCAGGTGTCGGGCGTCGCCCAGGAGATCGGCACGGGGCGCTCGACGGCCACGATCACCACGTCGTCGCGCAGGCTCTGGTCCTCGTGGCGGCGGGCCGCCTCGATCAGCCGCTCCACCCGCAGCTCCAGCGCCGACCGGCGCTCCTGGGCCAGCGCCGCGCAGGCCCGCTCGACCCCGAAGGTGTCGGCCCCCTGGCGCGCCTCGATGAGGCCGTCGGTGTAGAGCACGATCGTCCCGCCGGGCGGCAGGGACGTGTGGGTCACCGGCCACTCGGCCTCGTCGAACACGCCCAGCAGCGGGCCGCCCATCAGCGGCTCGAGCGGCTCGCAACCCGCGGCGGTGAGCAGGAAGGGCGGCGGATGGCCGGCGGGGGCGAAGCTGACCGAGCCGGCCGGGTCGATGAGCATGTAGATGATCGACGCGAACAGGCCCTCGGCGCGCTGGTCGGCCGTCGACATCTGCTGGTTGAGCGCCGCCAGCACGGCCGCCGGGTTGGGGTTGACCGACACCAGCGTCCGCCAGCCGAACCGCAGCCCCGCCGCCTGGGCCGCCGCCGGCGCGCCGTGGCCGGCCATGTCCCCGACCATCACCGCGAGGCGGCCGTCGGGCAGGCGCAGCGCGTCGTAGAAGTCGCCGCCCACGAGCAGAGCGCGTTCGGCCGGGCGGTAGCGGGCCGCCAGCCGCAGGCCGCGCACCGCCGGCAGGCGCTCGGGCAGGAGGCCGTTCTGGACCGTCTCCCACAGCTCGCGCTCGGTCTTCTGGGCCGCCTCGCGCCGGGCGGCGGCCGCGACCGCGTCGCGCTCCTGGCGCACCTCGCTCTGCATCAGGTTGAACCCCTCCATGAGCTCCGCCAGCTCCCGCACCGCCTCGCGGCTCGGGGGGATGGGATCGGAGAGGCGCCCGCGCGTGACGCGCCCGACGCCGGCGCTCAGGAGCGACACGGGCCCGCCGACGCGGCGCCAGAGCTGGCGGCTGGAGATCGCGACCATCAGCAGCGTCAGGAGGGCGGCGGCGATGATCGAGTAGAAGGTGAGCTGACGGCGGCGGTCGTTGTCGGCCAGCCCGGCGATGCGGACGTTCTCGATCTCCTGCAAGAGCCGGGCGTGCTCGGCGCGGAACGCGTTGAAGCGGTTCTCGCTGAGGCCCTCGTTGATGCGACGGCGCGCCTCCTCGGCGCGTCCGGTGCGGCGCAGGCGGATGAGCTCGACGGCCTCCGAGAACCACAGCTCGGCGGTGCGGTCGACCGCCTCGGCCGAGGCCTCGAGCTCGGGCTGCCCGCCGAGGGCGGCCATCAGCAGCGCCATCTCGGTCGGATACCGGTCGCGCGCGGTGGTGTAGGCCGTCAGGTCGTCGCCGCGCGCGAGCAGGATGTAGGCGCGGTTCGCACTCTGGGCGCTCAGCATGTCGATGAGCAGCTGGTTGGCCACCGTCTGGCGCGCCAGCGCGCGCTCGGCGCCGTCGCGGTAGTCGCGGGCGGTCGTGATCATCCCGAGCAGGGCCACCGCGATGAGCACGCCGAGCACCAGGCCGAGGGACACGACGAGGGCGGCCAGCACGCCCCTGAGGGACCCCGGGCCGCGAGGGCGGCGACTCACGCGCCCACCGCCGCGGCAGACGTCCCGGCGGCGATCAGTCGGGCGGGCCCTCCGCCACGAGGCGGCGGATCTCGTCGAAGCTGTCGGGGCGTCCGATCACCACCATCGTGTCGTCGGCGCGAAGCACCTCGTCGGGGTGCGGCGTGGCGAGGGAGCCCGACTCCCTCAGGATGGCCACGATGGTCGCGCCGGTGGTCGAGCGGATGCGGCATGTGGCGACCGTCAGCCCGACCAGGGGACTGGTCTTCGGCAGCTCGATCCACTCCATCACCAGGTCCTTGAGGGCGACCTCGAGGTCCTCGACCAGCTGCGGCCGGTACACGACCCCGCCGATGATGGCGCCGAGCTGGCGCGCCTCCTCGTCGTTGAGCGTGAGGACGTGGGGCTCCTCGTCCTCGTCGTGGTAGTGGTAGATCTCGCGCATCCCGTCCAGGTGGACGACCGACGACACCTTCTCGCCACGTGCCGTGCGCATGGCGAACTTCGTGCCCACGCCGGGAAGACGGGTCTCGCGGACCTCGAGCATCGGGCCTATCTCCTCGCTTCTCGTCGGGCGGTGCGCGACGGGAAGACGACCCGTCCGATCCGTCGCGACTCTCTCATCAATACCACCCCGGCGACCGCGGTGGCCAGAACGAACAGGCCCGCGAAGGGGCTCACCAGCTCTCGGAACTCCTCGTCCAGCGCGACACCCGCGGCCGCGAGGCCCGCGAGGATGATCGTGAACTCGCCCCGCGCGACCAGGGATGTTCCCACGTTAACGCTCTGGCGGCGCGAGAAGCCCGTCGACCGGCCCGCGAGGAACCCCCCGGCGAGCTTGCCGCCGATGGCGATCGGCACTGCGAGGGCCAGCCACAGCGCCGCGTCGTCGGCCTGCGCCAGGTCGACCTCGAGGCCGAAGGCGAAGAAGAAGATCGCGGCGGCGAAGTCGCGCAGCCCCAGCAGCTGCTGCTCGATCTGGTCGCGGATCTCCGAGCCCGACAGCAGGACGCCGGCCAGCAGGGCCCCGACGGCCTCCGAGAGGCCGGCGGCCTCACCGAGGGCGCCGCCGCCGATGGCGATGGCCAGGGAGCCCAGCAGCAACTGCTCGCGATCGAGCTTCGGCGCGATCCGGTCGATCGCGTGGTGCGCCCAGCGGCCGAGGAGCAGGAACGCCAGCACGAAGGCCAGCGCGAGTCCGGCGGTCGCGGTGACCTCGAGGCCCCCGACCGACTCCCCCGTGGCGAGGGCGGCCGCGATGCCGAGGAACAGGGCGATCGCGAGGTCCTCGAAGACGAGGATCCCGAGCACCAGGTCGGTCTCGTCGTCGGCCAGCCGCCGCAGGTCGAAGAGCGCGCGGGTGACGATGCCGCTGCTCGAGATGTAGATCAGCCCGGCCAGAAGCACCGCCTCCGGGCCGGGTCCGAGGAGGGCGATGCCGACGACGAGGCCGAGCCCCGCGTTGATCACGAGATCGATCAGCCCGCCGACGAGGACCATGCGGCGCGCCGCGGTGAGGCGGTCGAGGGAGAACTCCAGGCCGAGGAAGAACAGCAGCAGCACGATGCCGAGCCGCGCGAGCAGGTCGGTGCCCTCGGAGGGCTCGATGATCGTCGGGGTCCCGGCCGAGGGGCCGAGCAGGATCCCCGCCACGATGAAGACCGGGATGGCCGAGAACGCGAGCCGACCCGCGAGCACGCTCGCGACGGCGAGGGTGATCAGGACGACGGCGAGGTCGTGGAGCTCGAGCAGTTGCGCCCCTCGGCGGGTGTGCGGCTGGCGGCGGCGCCAGACTAGCGGGCGGCGCCCCCCACGATCTCCGACACGTGGGCGACACCTTCGCGGTCCATCCGCTCCATCAGGCCGTTGCAGATCGCCCGCGCGGTGCCGGGACCGCCGTAGACGAAGCCGGTGTAGACCTGCACCAGGCTCGCTCCGGCCGCGAGCTTCTCCCACGCGTCATCGGCCGTGAAGATGCCGCCGACCCCGACGACAACGAGACGGCCCGCCGCACGCCGGGCGACCCGGGCGACGATGGCGGTGGAGCGGGCGCGCAACGGGGCGCCCGACAAGCCGCCCTCGCGGGCGCGCAGTGCCCCGGCCGACACGAGGCCCTCGCGCGACAGGGTCGTGTTGGTGACGATGACGCCGGCGACGCCCCGCTCGAGGGCCAGATCGACCGCGGCGTCGATGTCCTCGGGCGCGAGGTCGGGCGCCAGCTTCACCAGCACGGGGGGCGCCGCGCCGGCACGCCCCGCCGTCATCCGGTCGGCCACGGCGTCGATCGCGTCGAGGATGCCCGCCAGCGGGCCGATCGCCTGCAGGTCGCGCAGACCCGGTGTGTTGGGCGAGCTGACGTTGACCGTGACGTAGTCGGCGTAGGGCCACAACAGCTCCAGCGAGCGCGCGTAGTCGGCCGGGGCGTCCTCCGGCTCGGTGACCTTCGACTTGCCGAGGTTGATGCCGAGGGGCGCGCGCCCCAGCAGCCCCCGGCGGCGCCAGCGCGCGAGCACGGCGGCCGTCGCCTCGGCGCCCGCGTTGTTGAACCCGAGGCGGTTGATCAGGGCGCGGTCGTCCGGGAGCCGGTGGATGCGGGGCTTCGGGTTGCCGGGCTGACCGTGGGCGGTGATCGTGCCGACCTCGGCGAAGCCGAATCCGAGCGCCGGCCAGGCCGGCACGGCGCGGGCGCGCTTGTCGAAGCCGGCGGCGAGGCCCACCGGGTTGGGGAACCGCCGGCCGAGCAGGTGCTGTGCGAGCCTCCCGCCGCCGTCGGGCGGGCCTGCCACGCGGGCCATGAGTGGCCCGGCGACGCCGAGGGAGGCGATCGCCATCTCGTGCACCCGCTCCGGGTCGAGCCGGAACAGGATCGGGCGGACGAGGGTGGAGTACGGGGCGAGGACCACGGGCGGCCCGCAGCCTATCGACGCGCCGTCGTGACCTCGTCCGCGGGGATGCCCGCCGGAGGGACCCGGGGCCCGTCCACGACCCGGACGTCACCCGCGGGCACCTTAAGTGGACTCGTCACTCCGTTTTCGCTACGTTCGCCGGCGGACCGCATCGCCGCCACCCAGGAGCCGCCCCGTGAGCACCGCCGCACCATTGCCCGCCTCCGTCCACGACCGCCGCTGGCTGGCGCTCGTGGTCGTCTGCATCGCCCAGTTCATGGTGGTCCTCGACGGGACGGTCGTCAACGTCGCCCTGCCGTCGATCCAGGAGGACCTCGACTTCTCCGCCGGATCCCTGCAGTGGGTCGTGAACGCCTACACCCTCGCCTTCGGCGGCTTCCTGCTGCTCGGCGGGCGCGCCGCCGACTTCCTCGGCCGTCGCCGGCTGTTCGTGGCGGGCGTGGTCGTGTTCACCGGCGCCTCGCTCCTGAACGGCCTCGCCACCTCATCGGAGTGGCTGATCGTCGCCCGCGCCCTGCAGGGGCTCGGCGGCGCGATGGTCTCGCCGGCCGCGCTGTCGATCGTGACCACCACCTTCCGCGAGGGTGCCGAGCGGGCCAAGGCCCTGGCCGTCTGGGCCGCGATCGCCGTCGGCGGGGCGGCGGTCGGCCTCCTGGCCGGCGGCATCCTCACCGAGTACCTCTCGTGGGAGTGGATCTTCTTCATCAACATCCCGATCGGCATCGCGGCGGTGCTGCTGGCCTTCCGGTACGTGCCCGAGTCGAAGGCGCCGGGCACCCACGGCGTGGACATCGCCGGCGCGGTCAGCGTCACGGCCGGTCTCACGCTGCTGGTCTACACGATCGTGAAGACCGCCGACTACGGCTGGCTCTCGCCCGAGACGATCGGCATGGGCCTCGGCGCGGTGGCGCTGCTGGCGGCGTTCGTCGTCATCGAGATGCGCTCCAAGGCGCCGCTGGTGCGCCTGGGCATCTTCCGCATCCGTTCGCTGACGGGCGCCAACCTGGCGATGCTGGCGGTGACCGGCGGCATGTTCGCCGTCTTCTACTTCGCCTCGATCTACCTGCAGCAGACGCTCGGCTTCACGCCGGTGCAGACCGGTCTGGCCTTCCTGCCCCTGACCGCCGGCATCATCGCGTTCTCGGGCGTGGCCCAGCAGATCGTGGGGAAGGTCGGCGTGCGCGAGGTCGCGATGGTCGGCATGGGCACGGCCGCCATCGGGCTGCTGCTGCTCTCGCGGGCGCCGGTGGACGGCACCTACGTGGCCGACGTCCTGCCCGGGCTGCTGGTGATGTCGGCGGGCCTCGGCCTGACCTTCGTACGAGGACGCCGGGCTGGCGTCGGGGATCTTCAACTCCTCGCAGCAGATCGGCGGTGCGCTCGGCCTCGCGATCCTCTCGACCGTCGCGGCCACCCAGACGTCGAACGCGCTGGAGAACGCCGGCCCCCAGCCCGACGCGGCACAGCAGGCGTCCGCCCTGGTCGACGGATTCCAGTCGGCGTTCGCGATCGGCGCCGGGCTGATGCTGCTGGGCGTCGTGATCGCCGCGACGCTCATCCGGCGGCGCGACGTGGCCATCGTCGCCGAGGCCCCGAGCGTGGTGCCCGGCGCGTAGGGGGCGCCGACCGATGCCCGAGAACCTCCGCTCCGACGCGCGCCGCAACCGGGAGAAGATCCTGGCGGCCGCGTCGGAGCTGTTCGCGCGCGACGGCGCCGGCCTCTGCATGGACGATCTCGCGCGTCGCGCGGGGGTCGGTCAGGCGACCGTGTTCCGCCGCTTCCCGAGCAAGGAGGACCTGCTCCTCGCGATGTTCGAGGACCGGCTCGCCGACGTGGCCGCATCGGTGGAGCAGGCGGCGCGCGCCGACGACGCCTGGGAGGGCATCGTGGCTGCCATGACGGCGATCGCCGAGCGGCAGGCCCGCGATCGCGGCCTGATGGAGGCGGTCGGGGCGGAGGTGTTCGGCTCCCCCCGCCTGCGCGCCGCGCGCGAGCGGGTGATCGCCCCGATGGCGGAGTTGGTCGCCCGCGCCCAGGCGGCAGGGCAGGTGCGCGACGACCTCGAGGCGATCGACGTCTTCTTCCTCATCACCGCGGCCGGTCACGCATCGCCGTGCCACTTCCACATCCCCGACCTGTGGCGGCGCTACCTCGGAGTGGTGCTCGACGGGATGCGCCCGGGCGGCTCCTCGCCGTTGTCACCACCCGCCCCCACGCTCGCCGAGTTCGAGGCGGCCATCGGCCATCCGGGTGCCGCACCGCCGGACTGAGGAGCGCGCAGGGTGCCTCAGGCACCCTCCATCGTGATGATCTCGGTCGCCATCTCGGCCGGCGGGGGCGGCTCGTGCGGGATGACCTCGGCGAAGTTGCGGCGCCCCACGGTCAGGACGAAGCCGGCGATGGCCACCGCCACGCACGAGAAGATGAACAGCGTCGCGCTCAGGCCGATCGCGTCGGCCATGTAGCCGAGCGCGACGGTCGGGATCGTGCCCGAGTAGGCGCACATGTAGAGCAGCGACATCAGCTTCCCGCGCTCCTCGATCGGCACGATGATGCCGCAGATCACCGTGCCGCCGAACAGGAGGAAGCCGTTGGTGACGCCGATGATCGCGGCGGCCGCGACCACCAGGGCGACGTTGTCGAGCAGCGACGAGGCGACGATCAGGAACGAGAGCAGCGACGACGCGGTGACGCCGATGATCAGCGACCGGCGCGGGTCGAGGCCGCGCACGAGGAACGGGGCGAGCCCGCCGAGGGCCAGCGTCAGGAAGCCGATCAGCCCGATGAGCGCCAGGTTGCGCACCTCGAGGGTGTCGAAGACGAAGATCGGCACCACCGAGAGGAACGTGCCCTCGATGAAGCTCATCATGAAGATCGCCGGCGCGACGAACGTCAGGAAGCCGAGCGCCTGACCCGGGGGCACGCCGATGCGGATGCGGAAGCGCCCCGGATCCGGCCGGCGAAGCAGCGTCTCGGCCGCGGTCGCGATCGCGATGATCCCCGCGATCATCAGGACGATGTGCACCTGGAAGGCGAAGTGGCGCGGGTTGGGGCCGTACTGCGCCGCGACGCCGGCAAGGCCCGGGCCCAGACCGAAGCCGAGCCGGAAGAACACCCCCGCCAGTGCGGCCGCGAGCGCCTTGCTCTCGGTGCGGGCGTGATCGACGACGAACGCCGCGCCGACGCCCAGGAAGCCCCCGATCGCGAGGCCCTGGAGGACGCGGCCGGCGAACAGCATCGGCACCGACTCGGCCAGGGAGAAGACCAGGGAGGCGAGGGTCATGATCGCCAGCGAGGGCAGCAGAAGGCGCTTGCGGCCGAGGCGGTCGCTCAGGTTGCCCGCGATCAGCATCGTGGGGACGACGGTCACCGTGTACGTGACGAACAGCAGCGTCGCCGTCGCCGTCGAGATGCCGAAGTGCTCCTTGTACAGCGGCAGCAGCGGCGTGAGCGTGCTCGTCCCCATGGTGAGGACGAAGAGCCCGATCAGCGCCTTCCACGATCCCGAGGTCATGCGCGCCAAGATACCAAACGGTTCAGTTCACTAAACCGGCCGGTCTTGGTAGCCTGACGCGCGTGAGCACGGGCACGGGACACCCCCCGACCACGGGCGACGGACGGCGCGGACGGCCGCGATCGGCGGTGGTGGACACGGCGATCCTGGACGCGGCGCTGCACCTGCTCTCCACCGAGGGCTACGCGCGGATGAGCATGGACGGCGTCGCCGCGCGGGCGGGCGTCAGCAAGGCCACGATCTACCTGCGCTACGAGGGCAAGGCCGACCTCGCCACCGCTGCGCTGGCCCACCTGCGCGAGAGCGGGGCGCCCGCGCCGACGGGCGATCTGCGCGCCGATCTGGTGGCACAGCTCCGCCAGCTGCGCCGCAACGCCGAGCGCGTGTCGGTGATGCCGCTGGTCGGGACGTGCCTGATGGAGGAACAGCACACGCCCGAGCTGATGCGGCTCTTCCGCGAGCGCACCCTGCGCCCCCGCCGGGCGCTGCTGCGCCGGATGCTCGACGACGCCGCCCGCACGGGCGCCATCGCGCCCGACGGCGACATCGAGGCGGCCGTCGACCTGATGATGGGCGCCTACCAGTCGCGTCACCTGTCGGGCGAGCCCTTCCCGCGCGGGTGGGCCGAGCGGGTGGTCGATGCGCTGCTGCGCGGGCTCGGGGCGCCCGGGCCCGGGTAGAGTCCGCGGCGTGACCGGACCCGCCGACGAGCGCCTCGAGCGGCTCGCCTCCCTCGCGGTCGAGGTCGGCGCCAACGTCCAGCACGGCCAGGTGGTGAGCGTCAGTGGACGGCCCGGCCAGGAGGAACTGGTGCGGGCGATCGCGGCCGCCGCGTACCGGCGCGGCGCGAAGTTCGTGGACGTCGCCTGGTTCGACCCCCGCGTGAAGCTCGCGCGGCTGCAGCACGCCGACGAGGAGACGCTCGGCTGGGTGCCGCCCTGGTACGCCCAGCGCATCCAGGAGATCGGGCGGGTGATGGGCGCGACGATCGCCCTGGCGGGGCCGACCGCGCCCGGCCTCTTCGACGACGTCGATCCCGCCCGCGCCGGGCGCGACCGGCTGCCCTCGGTACGCGAGGGCATCGAGGTGATCATGGGCGGGCACGTCAACTGGACCGTCCTCCCCTGCCCCAACCCCGAATGGGCGGGCATGGTGTTCCCCGATCTCCCGCCGGCCGAGGCGCTGGAGCGCCTCTGGACGGAGATCGCCCACATCTGCCGCCTCGACGAGCCCGATCCCGCCGCGGCGTGGGAGGCGCGCGGGGCCGAGCTCGGCGCCTCGGCGGCGCGGCTGACCGGACGCCGGCTGTCGGCGCTGCGGTTCGTGGGACCCGGGACGGACCTCACCGTCGGCCTGTTGCCCGGCTCGGTGTGGGTGGGGGGCGAGGACCGGCGCCGCGACGGCCTGCCCCACCTGCCGAACATCCCCACCGAGGAGGTGTTCACGACCCCCGACCCGCTCCGCACCGAGGGGTTCGTCACCTCCACCCGCCCGCTCGACGTGGGCGGCACGGTGGTGAACGGGCTGAAGGTCCGGTTCGAGGGCGGCCGCGCCGTGGAGATCACCGCCGACACCGGCGCCGAGGTGCTGCGCGGCCGCGCGGCCGTCGACGAGGGCGCCGCCCGGCTCGGCGAGGTCGCGCTGGTGGACGGCAGCGGCCGGATCGGGCCGCTCGGGACCGTCTTCTACGACACGCTCCTCGACGAGAACGCGGCGAGCCACATCGCGCTCGGCGCCGGCTACCCCAAGGGCACCGACGGCAGCGAGCCCGAGCGGGTCAACACCTCGGAGATCCACATCGACTTCATGATCGGCGGACCCGAGGTGACGGTGCTCGGCGTCGAGCCCGACGGCCGCGAGGTCGTCGTGCTCGAGGGCGGCGCCTGGCGCGACTGAGCCGCCCGCCCTCGAAACGGGGCGAGAATGTAAGGACGACGTTTGGCTCTGCGGGATCCGCCCGTGCACGAGGCCCGGGTGGGGTAGACCGGGGTCCGTGCCCGTCACCCGTCTCCGGCTCCTCGCCGCGTCCGTGCTCGCCGTCCTCCTCATCGCCCCGGCCGCCGCGGCCGCCGCGCCGGTCATCTCGGGCGCCGACGGCGACGCCTGGAACGCCTCCGAGACACCCGCGTCGTACGTGATCACGGGCACCGGCCCGGGCGCCCTGATCGCGTGGCAGCTCGAGAGCGGAGGCGCTCCGCTGCCGGGGTTCTCGGGGACGGGGGCCTCCCCGCTCACGGTGACGCTCACCGGCGCCCCGGACGGGGCGCTCACCCTCGGGACCACGCAGGCGCTGCCGCTCAGCACCGGGCTCGCCCAGCGCGCCTTCACGATCGACACGGTGCCCCCCTCCGTCACCCTGACGCGGCCCGCGGCCGGCGCGGCGTATGCGCGCGGCGAGCGCGTGACGGCCGACTTCTCGTGCGCGGGGGCGTCCTCCTGCGCGGGGACCGTCGCGGCCGGCGCCCCCATCGACACGGCGAGCACGGGTGCGCGGAGCTTCACCGTGACGGCGGCCGACGACGCCGGCAACACCGCCCAGCAGAGGGCCGACTACCGGGTGACGGCGGCGCCGGCGCCACCGGTGCAGACCCTCGACCTGCCGGCGCCGCCCGGGGGCGGCGAGGTGACGCTGCCGGTGCGTAACCCGTCGCGGCTGAAGCCGTCGGCCGGCATCTCGCTGCCGTTCCGCCAGCCCGTCCTCGGCTGGACGCGGGTGCCGTCCGCGCGGCTCTACAACCTTCAGATCTTCCGCGTGCGCAACGGACGGGCCACGAAGGTCTTCTCCGCCTTCCCCACCCGCACGCTCTTCCGCGTGCCGGCCGGGCGCCTCGCCTTCGGCGACCGGTACGTCTGGCGGGTCTGGCCGCTGGTGGGCGACCGCTACACGCCGGCCCCGCACGGCCAGAGCTGGTTCGAGATCCGCAAGCCCGTGAGGCTGACGCCGGCGCAGCTGCTGGTGAACCAGCGCATCTCGCAGGCGGCCATCCGCCGCATCGCGGCGATCTCCGACTGGCTCGATGCCGGCCTCGTCACGGGCGACCTGCGCGACGGCGGACTGGGCCGGGAGGACTTCGCACCGGACGTCGCGCTCACCGGGGCCGGGACGGCGATCCAGAACGGCGTGGCCGCGCCGCGCCCCCTGAGGGTCGCCCGGGCGCCGCGGACGTCGCCGCGCCTGCGGGTGACCGTGCGCCAGCTGCGCGTCAACCAGCGCATCTCCCAGGCGGCGGTACGGCGCGCCGACGCGCTGGAGCGCCGCATCAGGGGCGGGCTGACGGGCGGCGACCTGCGCGCCGGCACCGTGGAGGCCGACAAGCTCGCGCCCGGCCTGCTCGTCGAGTCGGCCCAGCCGGCCGGCCCGGGCCCGCCGCCCTCGCGCACCGTCGTCGCCGCCGCCGCGCGGCGACCGGCCGCGCGCGTCGATCTGAGCGACCGCCAGATCCTGATCAACCAGCGCATCTCGCAGGCCGCAGTACGGCGGGCGAACGCCCTGTCGCGGCAGATCGGCCGCGGCCTGACCGGCGCCAACTTCCGCGACGGCGCCATCACCGCCGTGAGCATCTCCCCCGGCCTGCGCTGACCGCCGCGCCCGCGCCCGAGAGCCGCGCGCGGCCGTCGCGTCCCTACGCTTCCCGCGATCGATCGGAGACCAGACCGGGAGGACGCGTGGACGAACCGCCGCAGGCGACGGGTGAGGAGATCTGGACGAGGGCCATCGACCACGCGCGGCATCGGCGCCGGATGGCGCGTGCCGTCCGGTTCTACGTCGTGCCCGCCGTCCTCGTCACTCTCGCCACGGCGATCCTCGCCGGGCCGGCGGAGGGGGCCGGGGCGGCCATCGTGCTGGCGCTCGCGGGGGTGCTCGTCGTCGGCATCCCCTGGATGCACAACCGCATCGAGCGGGCCGGGGCGGCGATCACGCTCGAGGGGGGCACGCTGCGTTGCGGCCGGACGACCGTCGCGCTCCCCGACGTGGAGAGCTTCACGACCTTCCGCACCGCGCACGGCGCCACCGGCACCGCGCGGCCGCCGGGGGGCGTCGCGCGCTTCCGCCGGCTCGGCGCGAAGGACGTCGAGTTCTACTGGGCGGGCATGCCCGACGCGGAGATCGACGACGTGCGCGCCGCGCTCGAGGGGGTCCTGCCGGGGATGTGGCGCCCGCGGGAGGCCTGACCGCCGGCGCGGCTCCGGGTCAGGCCCGGCGGCGCGTCGCCTGGGCGGCGTCGCGGACCTCGCCGACCAGCTCCTCGAGCACGTCCTCCAGGGTGACCACGCCCTCGGCGTCACCGTCGGCGCCGACGACGCGGGCGAGGTGGGCGCCGCGGTCGCGCATGGCGTCGAGGGCCGCCTCGAGCGACTCCTGCCCGGTGACGGTGGCCAGGGGCCGGAGCGCCTCGGGGGGCACGGGCAGATCGCGCGTGGCGGGGTCGTCGTCGAGGACGTCCTTGACGTGGAGGTAGCCCGCCAGGGCGCCGTCGGGTCCGGCCAGGGGGAAGCGGGAGAAGCCGGTGCGCGCGGTGGCGTCCTGGATGTCGGCGGGAGAGGCGCCGAGCGGCAGCACGGTGAGCGAGCCCATCGGCACGAGCACCGACGACACGGTGCGCCCCGCGAAGGCGAGGGCGCCGCTCACCAGTTCGTGCTCGGCGTCGTCGAGCAGCCCCTCCTGGCGCGACTCCGCCACCAGCGACGCCACCTCGTCGGCGGTGAACGCCGAGGCGATCTCGTCCTTCGGCTCGACGCCGGCCAGCCGCAGGACGGCGTTGCCCACGCCGTTGAGGGTGACGATCACCGGGCGGAGGATCCGCGCGACGGCCGCAAGGGGGGGCCCGAGGGCCAGGGCCGAGCGCTCCGGGCCCGCGATGGCGATGTTCTTGGGGACCATCTCGCCGAGGACCATGTGGAGGAACACCACGATGCCGAGGGCCACCGAGAAGGCGAGCGGGTGCAGCAGCCAGTCCGGCACGCCCGCCGTCTCGAGCGGACCCTCCAGCACGGATGCGACGGCCGGTTCGCCCACGGCGCCGAGGCCGAGCGAGCAGGCGGTGATGCCGAGCTGGGCGCAGGCCATCATCAGGGACACGTTCTCCATCGCCCCGAGGGTCACGACCGCCCGGCGCGAGCCGGCCTCGGCGAGCGGCTCGATCTGCGAGCGCCGGGCCGAGATCAGAGCGAACTCGGCACCGACGAAGAAGGCGTTGCCGGCGAGGAGAACGACGGCGATCGTGATGGCGAGGCCGCTGCTCACGAGGCCGGCTCCTCCGGGTCGGCCGCGACGCGCTCCGTCGACTCGAGGCGCACCCGGTCGATGCGGCGCCCGTCCATGCGCTCCACCGTGAGCACGGCCTCATGCCCGGGCGTCTGCTCGCGATGGGAGTCGCCGATCGCCGGCACCCTCCCGAGCCGGTCGAGCAGGAGCCCCGCCAGGGTGTCGTAGTCGTCCTCGCCGGGCAGCGCCACACCGGTCAGCTCGAGGATCTCGTCGGGGCGCAGGAGACCCGAGAGCGACCACGAGCCGTCGCGCATCCGCCGCGCGTGGGCGCCGGCCCGGTCGTGCTCGTCGGCGATGTCGCCCACGAGCTCCTCCACCAGGTCCTCGAGCGTCACGACGCCGTCGGTGCCGCCGTACTCATCGACGACGACCGCCATCTGGAGGCCCCGCTCGCGCAGCAGCCCGAGAAGCGCGTCGAGGTCGGCGCTGCCGGGGATGACCACCGGCTCGGCCATCACCTCGGCGATCGTGCGCGACTCGCGCTCGGCCACCGGGACCGCGAGGGCGTGCTTGACGTGGACGATGCCGACGACGTCGTCGGCATCGCGGCCGGTGACGGGGAACCGGGAGTGGCCCGAGCGCCGGGCCTCGTCGAGCACCGCGGAGACGGGTCGCCCGGCGTCGGCGAACCGGACCCTGACCCGCGGGGTCATCACGTCGGCGGCGGTGAGCTCGCCGAACGACAGCGAGCGGCCGACGAGCCCGGCGGTCTCCTCGGCGAGCGTGCCCTCCAGAGCAGAGCGCCGGACCAGCGAGCTCAGCTCCTGCGGCGAGCGGGCCGAGCGCAGCTCCTCCTGGGCCTGGATGCCGAGCGCGTGCAGGATCCTGTTGGCGCTGCCGTTGAGGAAGGCGATCAGGGGCCCGGTGGCGGTCGTGAAGCCCCGCTGCGCCGGGGTGACGGCACGCGCGGTCTCGAGAGGCCGGGCGATGGCCAGGTTCTTGGGCACCAGCTCGCCGAAGACCATCTGGACCGCGGTCGCGACCAGGAGGGCGAGTATCACCGACACGCCGGTGGCCGACGCGCCGACTCCGAGGGCGTCCAGCGGCCCCTCGAGGATCGCGGCCAGCGAGGGCTGAGTGAGGAAGCCGACCACGAGGCTCGTGACGGTGATCCCGAGCTGGGCCCCCGAGAGCTGCGTGGACAGCGAGCGGAGCGCCGTCAGGATGCCCGCCGCGCCGCGATCGTCCTCGCGGGCGAGCTCCTCGACCGTGGCCCGGTTGACGGTGATGAGGCTGAACTCGGCGGCGACGAAGATCGCGTTGGCCGCGATCAGCAGCAGCGCGACCGCCAGGAGGATCCACTCGGTCAACCGGTCCGCCGGGGGAGGGGGCGGGACGGCGCGCCGGTCGTCGTGCGCAAGCGGGATCGTGGCACCGTGGCGAGGGTACCCGGATCGCGGCGTTCCCAGCCTCCGCTCCGTTGCGCTCCGTCCGGCGGATCGTCGAACATGTGTTCGTGTGCCGCCAGGCGACGATCCTCCACGCCGATCTCGACGCCTTCTTCGCGTCGGTCGAGCAGCGCGACGATCCGGCGCTGCGGGGCCGCCCCGTGGCCGTCGGCGGCGGCGTGGTCACGGCCGCGAGCTACGAGGCCAAGGCCTTCGGCGTCGGCAGCGGCATGGGCGGGGCACGGGCGCGCAGCCTCTGCCCGGATCTGGTGGTGGTGCGCCCGCGCTGGCCCGCCTACGTCGAGGCGAGCAGGGCGGTCTTCGAGATCTTCCGCCGCACCTCGCCCCTGGTGGAGGGCCTCTCGATCGACGAGGCGTTCCTCGACGTGCGCGGGATGGGCCGCAGCGTCGGGTCGCCGCTGGAGATCGCCAAGCGCCTTCGGGAGGAGGTGCGCGAGGAGACCGGCCTGCCGATCACCGTCGGCATCGCGACGACCAAGAGCCTCGCGAAGATCGCCAGCGCCCTCGCCAAACCCGACGGCCTCATGCTCGTTCCGCCCGAGTACGAGATGGTCCTGCTCCACGGGTTGCGGGTGGAGCGCCTGTGGGGCGTCGGGCCCGCCACGGCGGGGCGGCTGCACGCGCGCGGCATCGAGCGCGTGGGCCAGCTCGCCCGGCTCGGCGAGGACGAGCTGGCGGAGATCGTCGGCCGGGCCGGCGGGCGCCACCTGCACGCGCTCGCGCACAACCGCGACCCGCGCCCGGTGCGGGCGGGACGGCGACGGCGCAGCTTCGGCGCCCAGTCGGCGCTCGGCTCCCGCCCCCGGTCGCCACAGGAGCTCGACACCGTTCTGGTGGAGCTGGTCGACCGGCTGACGCGCCGGATGCGCAGCTCCGGGAGGACCGGGCGCACCATCGTGCTGCGCCTGCGCTTCGGCGACTACTCGGCGGCGACCCGCTCGCGCACCATCCGCCGCCCCACCTCGGCGTCGGCCCCGGTGCTCGCCGCGGTGCGCGAGCTGCTCGCCGAGGCCGGGCCGGCGATCCGCGCGGGCGGCCTGACGCTGCTCGGCGTCACGGTGTCGGGCCTCGACGGCGAGGACACCGGCCAGCTCGAGCTGCCGATCGAGGAGGCGACCGGCCCCGGTCTGGACGCGGCCCTCGACGCCGTGCGCGACCGCTTCGGGCCGGGCGCGGTGACCCGCGCGTCGCTCATCGGCCGGGATCCCGGCCTCGCCTCGTTCCTCTCGCCCGGCCGCGGCGGGCGGCCAGACGCCGGCCGCCGCTCGCCACCGCCGCCACCAGTCCGATGACCAGCAGCAACGCCAGTACGGGGAGGGCGAAGGCCACGATCGTCAGCCCCAGCGACGCCGCGTCCTCGGCGAGCGAGAGGAAGGGGTTGCCGATGCCGCCCGTCGTCGCGGTCGATGCCGGGCGCAGGGCGGCCCGCCCGCCGTGCAGGGTCTCGGCCGTCGCCGCGCCGAGCACCACGGCGACCCAGGCCGGGATGCCGGTCTCGATCCCCGTCTGACCGACGAACAGCAGGGCCCCGGAGACGGGAGCGATCACGGTGCCCACCGCGTGCAGCGCATGGTCGAGCCCCGGGATCTTGTCGCCGACGAAGTCGGCCACCAACAGCGCCGAGATGATCGTCAGACCCGCGTTCCCCGACAGCGCGCCGAACGGCTCGCCCATCTCGACGATGTCGAGGCGATCGAGCACGGCGCTGATCAGCAGGGGCAGGTAGGCGTTCAGCCCGGCGGCGCCCGAGAGCCCGACCGCGGCGAACACGCTTCCGATGGCGGTGCCGACGTCCATGCTGGGGCGACTCTAGGGGCCCGGGCCGCTCCGCCGCGCCGAGCCACGCGGCCCTCGGAAGGCCCGGCCCCGCAGCCGGGCCTTCTTTCCGTTGGCCACGCGCCGCCCGACTCGGCACAATGCTCCAGCGGAGCACGATGCCGCTGCGGGGCCGTTAGCTCAGCTGGTAGAGCAGGGGACTTTTAATCCCAAGGTC
>LNFM01006651.1_pt1 | contig 18837 bp, 18 predicted proteins | sample 596031 | NCBI WGS metagenome assembly LNFM01 (sample SAMN04254537, study PRJNA301005) | activated carbon metagenome | isolation source: dual media filters at the Ann Arbor, Michigan drinking water treatment plant | place: USA: Ann Arbor | reverse complement strand
TGCACGCGAGCGCAGCGCACGCGGCCAAATGAGGCTCCCTTCTCTCGCCCAGCGGGGCGAGGGAAGGGCGGGGGGTTGGGAGTGGGGAGTTAAAACCCGGCCAGCCAACCCGGGACGCATCGCGATGCAGCGATCTGGGCTGGATCCATTCTGCTTAGCCCGGTGTCAGCCCAGATTCAGCGGCACAAAAATCTTGCTATCCCCACGCAGGATCAGCAGCGCCACCGACTTGCCGGACCTGGCCACCATGGACCGCACCTGCTCGATGTTGCGCACCGGCGTGCCGTTGATGGAGACCAGCACGTCACCGGGCTGCACGCCGGCCTGGGCCGCCGGGCCGCTGGACTGCTGCACCAGCAGGCCGCTGTCGACACCGGCTTCCTGCTGTTCGTCGGGCTGCAGCGGGCGCAGGGCCAGGCCCAGCTTGCCCTGGGCGGCGCCGGCTTTCGGGACATCGGCCTGCGCGACCTTCTGGTCGGCGCTGCCGAGTTTGGCGGTCAGCTCCTTGCTCGCGCCCTGGCGCCAGACCTCGAGCTTCAGGCTGTCGCCGGGCGCGGCCAGGCCGATCACCGCAGGCAGGTCGCCCGAGGACACAATCGGCTGGCCATTGGCCTTGCGGATCACGTCACCCGACTGCAGGCCGGCCTTGTCGGCAGGTCCGCCTTTTTCGACGCTGGAGACCAGCGCGCCTTCGGGCTTGTCGAGCTTGAAGGAGTCTGCAAAAGCCTGGTTGACCTCCTGCACCATCACGCCCAGGCGTGCATGTTCGACCTTGCCGGTAGCGACGATCTGGTTCTTGATGCGGCCCGCCACATCGATGGGGATCGCAAAGGACACGCCCTGGTAACCGCCGCTGCGGCTGTAGATCTGGGAGTTGATGCCCACCACCTCGCCGCGCGCATTGAACAGCGGGCCGCCCGAGTTGCCGGGGTTGATCGCCACATCGGTCTGGATGAAGGGCACGCTGCTGTCGTCGGGCAGCGAACGGCCCTTGGCGCTGACCACGCCGGCCGTCACGGTGTTCTCAAAACCAAAGGGCGAACCGATGGCCAGCACCCATTCACCGACCTTGAGGTCGCTGGTCTTGCCGATGGCCACCACCGGCAGGTTGGTGGCCTCGATTTTGAGCACGGCCACGTCGGTCTTGGGATCGGCGCCCAGCACCTTGGCGCGGAACTCTCGGCGGTCGGTCAGCTTGACCGTGACTTCCTTCGCGTCGCGCACCACATGGGCGTTGGTCAGGATGATGCCATCGGCACTGACGATGAAGCCCGAGCCCTGGCCGCGTGTCGGCGTCTCCTGCTGCGGCATGCCAGGCCGGCCCTGGCCCTGCTGGAAGCGCTTGAAGAACTCGAAGAAGGGGTCGCCGGAAGCGCCGTCCTCGTCATCGCCCTGGGCGAAGGGGGTGTTGCTGACCCGGGTGTTGCCGGTCACGCTGATGTTGACCACGGCCGGACCGTAACGGTCGGTGATCTGTGAAAAGTCGGGCGGCGCGACCGGCTGGATGGGTGCGGCGGCGGCGATGGCCGCAGGCGCTGCCGCCATGGCCGGGGGATGGACGCTGTTGAAGGCGCTGACACCGGCGCCGCCGATGGCGCCGGCGGCCAGCAGGGCGACCACCAGCCGGGTGTTTTTGAGTGCTGCAGATGTCATGGCAAGTTTCCTTGGGTGGGGCACGCAATGCGGTGCCGGTACCCACAAGCATGAGGCGCCAGCCTTAGGCCGGGCTTAAACCGCGAACAGGGGCAAAGGCAGTCTTTTGCGAAAGAAAAACGCCTTCAGCCCATGTCCAGCATGGGCATCAAGCTATCAAATAAATAGCAAGTTCAGCTCGGAGGTGGCGCCGGAAACGTCGCACGGACCCGCAGCCCGCCCAGCCGTTCGGAGTGGCCCAGTTCCAGCGTGGCACCATGGCGCGCGGCGACCACCTGCACGATGGCCAGGCCCAGGCCGCTGCCGGTTTCGCTGGCCGATCCGCTGGCGCGGTAGAAGCGGTCAAACACCCGTTCACGTTCCGCTGGCGCAATGCCCGGGCCGCTGTCTTCCACCGTCAGTACCGGCCGGCCCTGGGTGACTTCCAGCGCGACATCGACGCGGCCCGCAGCCGGTGTGTACTTGACCGCGTTGTCCAGCAGGTTACGCAGCAGCACCCGCAGTGCTTCGGGCTCGCCCTGGACCTGCGCCAGGGCGGCCGCATCGTCAGCGAGGCCCAGGTCGATCTGCTTGAGCCTGGCCTGCGGCAACACGTCGGCCACGGCCAGCCTGACGACATCGCGCAAGTCGACAGTTTCACGCGCCGGTCCGGAGCCGGCTTCCTCGCGGGCCAGAACCAGCAGCTGCTCGACCAGCCGGATCGCGCGTTCTATGCCCTGGTTCAGGCGCCGGATGCCGGCTTCACGTTCGGCCGGCGTTTCCCCGGCCGTTCGCTCGCTGCTGCGCAGCGCCTGGGCCTGCAGCTTGAGCGCGGTCAGCGGCGAACGCAGCTCATGCGCCGCGTCCGCCACAAAGGTTTTCTGCGCGTCGAAGGCATCGCGCACCCGGCCAAACAGCAAATTCAGCTCATCGACCAGCGGCCGCACCTCGTCGGGCAGGCCGGCGCCGGCCAGCGGCGAAAAATCATCGGCCGCGCGCTGCGCGAGCTGGCGCCGCGCGCGCTCCACCGGTGCCAGCGACTGCCTGATGACCCACCAGACCGCCAGCATCAGCAGCGGCGTCAGCAGCGCGAACGGCAACACCGCGCGTGCCGCCAGCGCGCGGGCGCGCGCGGTGCGGGCGTCCAGGTCCTGCGCGATCTGCACGGTCTGGAAGGCGGTTTGCAGCGTGTAGACGCGGTAGTGCTTGCCGTGCGCCTCGACGTCGGAAAACCCCAGCACCGCGCGCGGCGGCAGCGCCGAACGGGTGGAGCGGAAGATCTGCGTGCCGTCCTGGCCCCAGATCTGCACATAGAGCTCGAAGCCCGCCTCGTCCTCGATCTCCGGCAGGGCGGCGCCCAGAGGGATGCCGCCGCGCAGCGTGCGCGCCACCTGCCGCAAGTGGTCGTCGAACAGGGCATCGGCCTGCTGCAGCGCGCTGCGGTAGGCGGTGGTGGCCTGCAACACCGCACCCAGCAGGATGGCGGCGAGCACAAACCACAGCAGCCTGGCTTTCAGCGAATGCGCGCCTGCGCCAGCCGTTGTGCTCATTGCTTCGGCACCAGGTAACCGAGGCCGCGCACGGTCTGGATGATGTCGTTGCCGAGTTTCTTGCGTACGCCGTGGATGTAGACCTCGACCGCGTTGCTGCTGACATCGTCCTTCCAGCTGAACAGTTTTTCCTCGAGCTGGGCGCGCGACAGCACCGTGCCGGGCCGCGCCAGCAGCGGTTCAAGCACCGCCCACTCGCGTGCCGACAGCGACACCGGCTCGCCGTTCAGGCTGGCTTCATGGGTGGCGGGGTTCAGGCTCACGCCCCTGTGTTCAAACGCCGGTTCGGCCCGGCCCGCGCTGCGGCGTATCAGCGCGCGGATGCGGGCCAGCAACTCGTCGGTGTCGTAAGGCTTGACCACATAGTCGTCGGCGCCGGCGTCCAGCCCGGCGATGCGGTCACCGACGGCGTCGCGTGCCGTGGCCACCAGCACCGGCGTGGTGTTGCGCCGCGCGCGCAATTGCCGCAACACCTCGAGGCCGTCGCGTTGGGGCAGGCCCAGGTCCAGCAGCACCAGGTCGTAGGTTTCGCTGCGCAGCGCCGTGTCCGCCATGGCACCGTCACGCACCCAGTCCACCGCATAGTGGGCGGCCCGCAGCGCATTGAGCACCGCTTCCCCGATCATGGCGTCGTCTTCGACCAGCAGCAGTCGCATTGTTTGTCCTTTGCAGCCGCCCAGTATGCGGCCAGCCGCTTAGGCCGGGCTTAAGGCCGCGGGACGGGAGTCAGCCCAGCTGCGCGCGGTGCCTGGCGATCTGCGCCCGCACCTGCGCTGGCGCGGTGCCGCCCAGGGTGTTGCGGGCATTGAGCGAGCCGCGCAGGCTCAGCACGTCGTACACGTCTTTTTCGATCTTCGGGTTGAACTCCTGCAGCACCGCCAGCGGCAGCTCCGACAGATCCACCGCGTGCGAGATCGCCGCCTTGACCGCATGGGCCACGGCCTCGTGCGCGTCGCGAAAGGGCAGGCCCTTCTTGACCATGTAGTCGGCCAGGTCGGTGGCCGTGGCATAACCCCTGAGGGCCGCGCGTTCCATGGCTTCGGGTTTGACGGTGATGCCGACCACCATCTCGGCAAAAATGCGCAAGGTGTCCTTGAGCGTGTCCACCGTGTCGAACAGCGGCTCCTTGTCTTCCTGGTTGTCCTTGTTGTAGGCCAGCGGCTGGCCCTTCATCAGGGTGATCAGGCCCATCAGGTGGCCGACCACCCGGCCGGTCTTGCCGCGCGCCAGTTCGGGCACATCGGGGTTTTTCTTCTGCGGCATGATGGACGAACCGGTGGTGAAGCGGTCGGCGATCTCGATAAAACCGAAGTTCTGGCTCATCCACAGGATCAGTTCCTCGCTCATGCGGCTGATGTGCACCATGGCCAGCGACGCGGCCGCCGTGAATTCGATCGCGAAGTCGCGGTCGCTGACCGCGTCCAGGCTGTTCTGGCAGACCTGCGGCTGGCCCTTGTCATCGACCATGCCCAGGGTTCGGGCGACACGTTCGCGGTCCAGCGGGTAGCTGGTGCCGGCCAGCGCGGCGGCGCCCAGCGGCAGGCGGTTCACACGCTTGCGCACGTCCTGCAGGCGCTCGGCATCGCGCGCGAACATCTCGACGTAAGCCAGCATGTGGTGGCCAAAACTCACCGGCTGGGCCACCTGCAGGTGCGTGAAGCCGGGCAGGATGACCTCGACGTTTTTTTCGGCAATGTCGACCAGCGCCTTTTGCAGGTCGGTCAGCAGCCCATCGATCAGGTCGATCTCGCCGCGCAGCCACAGGCGCACGTCGGTGGCGACCTGGTCGTTGCGGCTGCGGCCGGTGTGCAGGCGTTTGCCGGCGTCGCCGACCAGCTGGGTCAGGCGCGCCTCGATGTTCAGGTGCACGTCTTCCAGGTCCAGCTTCCAGTCAAAGCTGCCGGCCTCGATGTCGCGGGTGATCTGCGCCAGGCCCTGCTGGATGGCCGCATGGTCGTCCGCGCCCAGGATGCCCTGCGCGGCCAGCATCTCGGCGTGGGCCAGCGAGCCGGTGATGTCGGCCTGCCACAGGCGTTTGTCAAAAAACACGCTGGCGGTGTAACGCTTGACCAGATCGCTCATGGGTTCGGAGAACAGGGCGGACCAGGCTTGGGATTTTGTGTCGAGTTGACTCACGGGAGGCTTTCTGTGGAGGACCGTCTGGCGGCAGCGATGGCGTCTCGCGGTGACAACATTATTGGGGAAAGTACGGGTCCGGCGCCGGTTTTGAGCGGCTTGCCGGTGCAATACTCATGTGTGTGATTTTATCTGCGTGCCTGCCTGGCCGGACAGCCGGCTGGCAGGCCGCAGGAATTGTCCTCAAGAACCCCGACCCGGAGCCACCGCCTGACCCTTTCATGAGCACCAAGACCGATTTGTCTTCCTTTGCCGAGTCCACCATGCTGGGCGGCGTCAGCCAGTCCGGGGACGAGCCTGTGCGCCTGCCGGCCCGGGTTGTCGTGTTCGACGCCTGCAATGTCGGCGTGGTGCTGCGCGCGGTGTTGTTCGCCGAGGCGGTGGTGGGGGTGGGCGCCATGTTTATGGCCGCGGGTTTTGTGGACTGGCTGCTGCGTTTTTCGCTGCTGACCGGCGGCGTGCTGCCGGCCACGCTGTGCTGGCTGATCGCGGCCTGTGTGCTCAAGGGCCAGCTCGCACGCCTGGTCACACCGGCCCAGTGGGCGGCCGGCATCGCCATGGGCGCGCTGGCGGGCCTGTACGGCTGCGGCCTGCTGGTGGTGATGGGCCTGCTCACACCGGCGCCCTGGGCGGCGAGTGCGGCGGCCGGGATGCTGCTGTCCTCGGTGCTGGTGGCCGGCCTGGTCTGGCGCGCCAAGGCCCGCACCCCGGCAGCCACCACCGCGCGCCTGGCGGAACTGCAGTCGCGCATCCGGCCGCACTTCCTGTTCAACACGCTCAACAGTGCCATCGCCCTGGTGCGCGCCGAACCGGCCAAGGCCGAATCGGTGCTGGAAGACCTCAGCGAGCTGTTTCGCCACGCGCTGGCGGATTCCACCGAATCGGTCACGCTGGGCCAGGAGATCGCCCTGGCGCAGCGCTACCTGGCCATCGAGCAGATCCGTTTCGGGGACCGCCTGCGCGTGCAGTGGAGCCTGGACCCCGAAGCCAACACCGCCAAGCTGCCGCCGCTGCTGCTGCAGCCGCTGGTCGAGAACGCGGTCCGGCACGGGGTGGAGCCCAGCGCTGCCGGCGCACAGGTGAAAATAGCCACCGCGCGCCGCGGCGGCATGGTGGTGCTCAAGGTCACCAACTCGAGCCCGGCCGGCGTGGGCGAACGCGGCCACGGGCTGGCCCTGGCCAATGTGCGCGAGCGCCTGGCGCTGCTGCACGATGTGCAGGCGCAGTTCAAGACCGTGTTTCGCGACGGCATGTTTCAGGTGAGGCTGGAGATTCCCCTATGAGTACAACCCTCAGGGCATTGATCGTGGATGATGAGGCGCTGGCCCGGGCGCGCCTGCGCACCCTGCTCGGCGACTGCACGGCCCCTGGCGCCAGCGTGACGGCCGAGGCGGCGCACGCGGTGCAGGCCATGGCCGCCTTGCGCCGCGAGGTGTTCGACGTGGTGCTGCTCGACGTCCGCATGCCCGGCGCCGACGGCATCACGCTGGCCCAGACGATCGCGCAGTTGCCGCAGCCGCCTGCCGTGGTGTTCATCACGGCGCATTCCGAACACGCGGTCAAGGCCTTCGAGCTGGAGGCCGTCGACTACCTGACCAAACCGGTCCGGCTCGAGCGGCTGCAGCAGGCGCTACAAAAAGTAGAGCGGCTTTCGCAGGCTGCCAAGGGGCTGCAGGCGGATTCGAATGAGGAGTGCCTGATCATCCAGGACCGCGGGCGGACCGAGCGGGTGCCCTTGTCCGAGGTGCTCTATCTCAAGGCCGAACTCAAGTACATCACCGTTCGGACCCACGCCAAGAGCTACATCCTGGACGGCAGCCTCAACGAACTGGAAGAACGTTACCCGCAGTTCCTGCGCGTTCACCGCAATGCGCTGGTGGCGCGGCGCGCCGTGCGTGCGCTCGAAAAACACTTCGACCCGGAAGAGGGTGAAGGCTGGGCGGTTCGGCTCAACGGCATCGAGGAACTGCTGGCGGTGTCGCGGCGCCAGCTCAGTGCGGTGCGGGAAGCCATTGCGGGTTGAAGCCTGCCCAGGCAAGCGTTTACCCGCTGCGTCCGCAGCCGGTAGCGTCCCGCGCAGGCGTCCTACACCGCCGGCGACCGCCTTCTGCTGAAATGGGCAGACAACGATCAAACGCGCGCCACCCCCCGGGACCCGACGAGGAGAAACCAAAGTGAATCACAACCATTTGCCCGGGGAGCCGCCTGCTGGCGAGGAGGTCACGACCTTCCCGGAGCCGGAACGCCTGATGCTGCACATGCCGGTGGACATCCGCAGCATGTCGCTGATGGTGCTGGCCGCGCTGGGACTGCTGTTTGTGCTGCACTGGGCCAAGGCGGTGCTGATCCCGGTGATGCTCAGCGTGTTGTTCAGTTATGCCTTTTCGCCGGTGGTCAACTGGCTGGAGATCCGACGCGTGCCGCGCTGGCTGGGCTCGGCCGTGCTGTTGCTGTCCATCCTCGGCGCCATGGGCGGGACCGCGTATGCGCTCAGCGACGAGGCCGTGGCCATGGTCGAGTCCCTGCCGGTCGCCGCCCAGAAATTCCGCAATGCCCTCAAACGCAACACCGGCAAGTCCACCAGCACACTGGACACGGTGCAAAAGGCAGCGACCCAGATCGAGCAGGCGGCCCAGGAAGGCACGACGCCGGGCACGACCCGGGGCGTGACGCGGGTGGTGGTCGAAAAAGCCAGCTTCAACGTCAAGGACTACCTCTGGAGCGGCACCATCGGCCTGATCGCCCTGGTCGGCCAGGCCACGGTGGTGATTTTTTTGACCTACTTTTTGATGCTGTCGGGCGATACCTTCCGCCGCAAGATGCTCAAGCTCGCCGGCCCCAGCCTGAGCAGCAAGAAGATCACGCTGCAGGCCCTGCATGAAATCACCGGGCAGATCCAGCGTTACCTGCAGGTGCAACTGCTGACCAGCGCGCTGGTCGGCGTGCTGACCTGGCTGGCGTTGCTGGCCATTGGCCTGGAAAATTCGGCGGTCTGGGGCATTGCGGCGGGGGTGCTCAACCTGGTGCCTTATGTGGGTTCCCTGATCACTGCGGCTGCCTCGGCGCTGGTCGGTTTCCTGCAGTTCGGTTCGCTCAACATGGCGATGCTGGTGGGCGGCGCCTCGCTGGTCATCCACACCATCGTCGGCAACATCGTCACGCCCTGGCTCACCAGCCGGGCCAGCCGGCTCAGCCCGGTGGCCGTGTTCGTGGCCTTGCTGGCCTGGGGCTGGCTCTGGGGGGTCTGGGGCCTGTTGCTGGGCATCCCGATCATGATGATGGTCAAGTCGGTGTGTGACAGGGTCGATGATTTGAAACCGGTGGGCGAGTTTCTGGGGTCCTAGGGTGATTCAACCGCGCTCCGCACTCACGCGCCGCCGCTGCCCTGAGGATGCCCCCGCTCGAAGGGCATGTGATGTTCAAAGCTACACTGGCTGGACCATGTGCCGCCTGTTTGTCCTGTTTGTTTGCGCATACCTTTGGATGCCCAGCGGGCAAAACGTTTCCCTTCTCACGCTGGGTACGGTGCAAACCGGGGGCGGCGCTTCGCTGGTCGCCGCTGCACCCGGGTTGGCTGATGCAGGTGTGGGTGAGGATGCGGATCCCCACGGCGCCGATTCCCTGCTGGCGGAGGTGCCGCCCGAGTTGCCGGAACTGTCGGGCACTGCGGCGCTGACGCTGCCTGCCGGCAGCGCGGCGGCAGTTTATGCGGTGTGTGATCCTGCGGGTCCCCGGCGGCTGTTTTTTGACGGACCGCTCCATCCCCCACGCCTTGCCAGCGTTCTGCTCTGAACCTGGACGCGGCTTGCGCGTCTTCATCCCCCGTTTTTGATCCGCGCAATTTTGCGCTTGTGGCCACCCTGCTGACGGACTGACACCTATGGACCTCCTTCTCGACCCGAATATCTGGATCGCTTTTGCCATGCTCACCGCCCTTGAGATCGTGCTGGGCATCGACAACATCATCTTCATTTCCATTCTGGTGGGCCGGCTGCCGCCGGAGCTGCGTGACAAGGCGCGGCGCCTGGGCCTCGGTTTTGCGATGCTTTCCCGGCTGGCACTGCTGTTCACGCTGAGCTGGGTGATAGGCCTGACGGCCGATCTCTTCAGCTTTGCCGGCCAGGGCATCAGCGGACGCGACCTGGTGTTGCTGCTGGGCGGGCTGTTCCTGCTCTACAAGGCCACGCATGAAATTTTCCTGGAAGTCGAAGCGCGTGAGCCGCACGGTGCCCCGGTGGCCGATGCGGCCGCGGTCAAGGCGGCCGGCACCAAGCTGTTCTGGATGGTGATTGGCCAGATCGCCATCATCGACATTGTTTTTTCCCTCGATTCGGTCATCACCGCAGTGGGCATGGTCGATGAAATCAGCGTGATGGTTGCCGCTGTGATCACCTCCGTCGGTGTGATGCTGGTGGCCGCCAAGCCGATTGGTGATTTTGTGGACCGGCACCCCTCGGTCAAGGTGCTGGCGCTGGCCTTTCTGGTCATGATCGGCATGGCCCTGACGGCAGAAGCGTTTGACCAGGCGGTACCCAAGGGCTATATCTACGCGGCCATGGCTTTTTCGCTGGTGGTGGAAGCGCTGAATATCCGCGCGCGCAGCAAACGCCGGGCTTTGCGGCCGGATCAGCCCTGAAACACGGCCGGTCTCGGCCCGGGTCCGGACTTCGGCTTCAAATCATGCCTCAGCCCATGCCCGGCATGGGGAGGTAGCTATCAATTGTGTAGCAAATGGGAAGGCCGGGCGTTCAAGCCTGCGCTGACATTGCGCCAAACACCACGCGGTAACAACGGCTGAAACCGGCCGGCGCGGGCACCTCTTCAAACCGGGCGCCATGAATCGCCGCGATTTTCTCCACCACGCGGTGGCCCGAGCCCAGGCCCAGCGCCTGATGGCGTGGCGCATTGTGCGGCGCGTCGCTCACCGCAGCTGCGGTGTCGCAGACCTGCAGCCAGCGCGCTTCGGGGTCGAGTTGCACCTCGACGCTGGTGCCGGCCGGCGTGTGGCTCAGCGCGTTTTCAATCAGGTTGCGCAGCACCAGGCCCAGCAGCACCGGGTGGCCGGACACAGGGAAAGGCCCGGGGCTGGCCAGGGCCAGCTCATGGCCGCTGTCCAGGGCGGCCTGGCCGAAGCCGGCGATCTCCTCCCGGGCAATGGCGCCGAGGTCCAGGTCCTGCATGGTCTCGACCAGTTCGGTGCGGCTGGCGCGGGCCAGTGCCAGCAGGTGGGACAAGACCTGGCCGGCCCGCAGCGCGTCGCGTTCCATCTGCAACAGTTGCTGTTCATTGCCGCCGGCCGGGCCGGCCTCGCGCAGCGCGTGGGCCTGCAGCGTGAGCGAGGCCAGCGGCGTGCGCAGCTCGTGCGCAAGCTCGCTCGCCAGGTCCCGCTCGCGCGACACGGCCGCCTGGTAACGCGCGGCCAGCATGTTGATCGAATTCACCACTGCCCTGAATTCGCGCTGCGGGTGCGGGCTGCGCAGCGGCGCCGGCTGGTGAATGTCCAGCGCGTCCACGTCGCGCGCCAGCGCATACAGCGGCCGCAGCCCGCGGCGTATCGCCAGGCCCAGCGCCAGCGCCACCACCGGCAACAACCAGAAACCGGGCTCGGCCACCTGCTCGGCGATGTCCCGCGCCAGGTCGTCGCGCTCGCTGATGCTCAGCAAGACCATCACCTTTTTCTGCCGCGCCGGCCCGTCCCAGCGCGAAAACGCCCGCCAGGCCACCGGCGGCGTACCCAGTTGCAGGGTCTCAAAGCCTTCGCCCTCGCTGAAGGCCACGCTGGGGGCCTCACCGGTGCGCAGCAACACTTCCCCGGCAGCATTCCACACCACCACACTCATGGAGCGCTGGTAGTCATGGCTCTTGAGGCTGGACAGCCCCGGCACATTGGCAGCATCGCCGCGCGCGCCCACGGGGCCGGGGTTCTGCGCCAGTTGCAGCAGCGCCACGCTGGCCAGATGACCGTCGGTCAGTTCGTCAGCCTCATGGATGCCGGTCTTGTAGCCCAGCACCACAAAACCGGCCCAGACAATCAGCAGGGCGCCCAGGGCCCAGGCCATCAGGCTCAGCGTCAGAGAACGTTGCAGCTTCATGGGCTGTCCTCCGGGACAAAATAACCGACGCCGCGCAGGGTGCGGATCACGCCGTCGCCGAGTTTTTTGCGCAAGTGGTGCACATGCACCTCGACCGCGTTGCTGTCCAGCGCATTGTCCCAGCTGTACAGCCGCGCTTCGATCTGCGGACGCGACAACACGCGCGGCCGCACCTCCAGCAGCGCCAGCAGCACACCGAACTCGCGCGCCGACAGCTCGACCGGCTGGCCATCGCGCCGCACACTGCGGCTGGCGGGATCGATCTCCAGGGCGCCGGCCCGGATCAGCGGCTGTGCACGGCCGACCGCGCGCCGGCGCAGGGCGCGCATACGGGCCGCCAGCTCGTCGGGGTCAAAAGGTTTGGTCACATAGTCGTCGGCGCCCATGTCCAGGCATTCGATGCGCGCGGCGACCTGGTCACGCGCCGTCATCACCAGCACCGGCGTGGCCGCGTCGGGCAGGCGGCCCGGCGGCGCCTGGCGCAGCCGCCGCAGCACCTCGGCGCCGTCGCCGTCGCGCAGGCCCAGGTCCAGCAGCACCAGGTCGAAGGGTTCCACGCGCAGCGCGGTCCAGGCGGTTTCCACCCTGTCCGTCAGGTCCACCGCCCAGCCGAGCTGGCCCAGGTGGGCCTGCAGTCCGCTGGCAATGCCTTCGTCATCTTCAACAACCAGTACGCGCATGCGGCATTGTGCGTCAGGACCCTCTGCATCACTCCCGCCATGCGCGTTCGGGTCCACAACGGGATGATTTGTTCGCCAACACCTCGCAGCGTGTGCCCGAAGGCACACGCAAGGGGTTTGGTGAGGAAAGCGCCCGTTTTGGTCCGAACCCGAAGGGGCGTGGTTTTGCGGGCGATCCGTGTCGTTACAAAACCAGGCAAGGCGTTCAGCCTTGCCTTGGGTTTTGCGCCTCACGGCTCATCCCGCAAAAGCCCCGCCGCGCGCGGCGCGAGCGATGCAGAGGGTCCGGCCTTAAGGAAGACTTAAGCCAGCGCAACCAGGATGCGCCCATGCAAACATTTTCAAACCGGCAACTGGTGGCCATCACCGCGGCGCTGGCCGTCTTGCTGCTGGCCTGGGATGTCTCGGGGCTGGACCTGGCGACCGCCCGCTGGTTCGGCGACGCTGCGGGGTTTCCCTTGCGTGACAACGGCTGGCTGACGCTGGTCCTGCATGACGCTGCCAAACGGCTGGCCTGGATGGGGGTGCTGCTGCTGTGTGTGGCGGTCTGGTGGCCCGCTGGACCACTGCGGCGCCTGAGTTTCCATCGCCGCCTGCAACTGGCTTTGACCCCGCTGCTGGCCGTGCTGCTTGTCAGCGCGCTCAAGTCCAGCAGCCGCACCAGCTGCCCCTGGGGTCTGGCCGACTTCGGCGGGGTGGCGCATTACACGCTGCATTGGGGCCGGCTGTTCGCGCCGGACGGCGGCAGCGGCCGCTGTTTTCCTGCGGGGCACGCCGCGTCGGGTTTCGCCTTTGTGGGCGGTTACTTCGCTTTTCGCGGCACGGCGCCGGCCCTCGCCCGGCGCTGGCTGGCCGTCTCGCTGCTGGCCGGCGCGGTGCTGGGCTTGGCCCAGCAGATACGCGGTGCCCATTTCACCAGCCACACCCTGTGGACCGCGTTCATCTGCTGGTGTGTGGCCTGGGCCACGGACGGCCTGTGTACGCGCTGCGGCGACAGGGCACTGGGCGAGGCCGCATGAGCGCGCGGATCGCCGGGCCGTCACGGCCCGCCTGGCTGCACCCGGGCTGGCCGATTGTTGCCGCTTGCTTCTGGCTCGCGACGGTTGCCAACCTGCCGCTGTGGCTGGCAATGCGCGACCTGGGCCTGTTTGTACAAGCCGGGGGCTGGCTTTTCGCCGCCGCCTTCGCGCTGATCATCACCGCCTGCCTGGCCGGTATCGTGAGTTTGCTGGCCTGGCGCTGGACGCTCAAACCCGTGCTCACCTTGTTGTTGCTGGCATCGGCTTTCGGCGCCTACTTCATGCTGGCCTACCACGTGGTGATCGACACGTCGATGATTGTCAACGCCCTGCAGACCAACACCGGCGAGGTGCGTGACCTGCTGAGCCCCAGGCTGGCCGCAGCCCTGCTGCTGCTGGGCGTGTTTCCCTGTGTCGTGCTCTGGCGCTGGCCGGTGGATTACGGGCGCTGGCCGCGCCGCAGCCTGCACAACCTGCTGCAGGCGGGGGGAGCGCTGCTGTTGCTGGTCCTGCTGGTGCTGGTCAGCTTCAGTCCGCTGGCTTCGACCATGCGCAACCACAAGCAGCTGCGTTACCTCGTGAACCCGCTCAACACCGTGTACGCACTGGGTCACCTGGCCAGCCAGCCGCTGGCGCAAGGCGACAGCGAGCTGCAGCCGCTGGGCCTGGACGCGCAGCTGGCGCCGGCCCCTGCGCTGCGCCCGCCATTGCTGGTGCTGGTACTCGGTGAAACCGGGCGCAGCGGCAACTTCGGCATCAACGGTTATGCGCGCAACACCACGCCCGAACTGGCACGCCAGGACATCGTCAGCTTTCACAAGGCCTGGTCCTGCGGCACCAGCACGGCGGCATCGGTCCCCTGCATGTTTTCCGGCCTGGGACGCGAGGGCTTTGGGGCGCGCCGGCAAAACTCGGAGGGACTGCTCGACGTGATCCAGCACGCCGGACTGGCGGTGCTCTGGGTGGACAACCAGTCCGGCTGCAAGGGCACCTGCGACCGGGTGCCGCACGTCGAGACCAGCGCCCTGGACCACCCGCAACTGTGTCAGGACGGCGAATGTTTCGACGGCATCATGCTCGACGGGCTGGATCAGCGCATCGCCGCCTTGCCGGCAGAACGCCGTGCGCGCGGCGTGGTTGTCGTGCTGCACCAGATGGGCAGCCACGGCCCGGCTTACCACCGGCGTTCACCGGCGGCTTTCAAGCGTTTCGGCCCCGAGTGCACGGACAACGACCTGCAGGGCTGCAGCAGCGAGGCGCTGCGCAATGCCTACGACAACTCGATTGCCTACACCGACCACTTCCTGTCAGCGACCATCACCTGGCTCACGCAGCAACAGGCGGTTTATGACCCGGCCATGGTGTACGTGGCCGACCACGGGGAGTCGCTCGGCGAGAACAACCTCTACCTGCATGGCATGCCTTACCTGATTGCGCCTGAGGTGCAGAAACATGTGCCCTGGATCACCTGGGCATCCGCGGGGTTCGCAGAGCGCACGGCCCTGGCCACCCGCTGCCTGCGCGACCGGGCCGAGCGGCCGGTTTCGCACGACAACTACTTTCACTCGGTGCTGGGCCTGCTGGGCATACAGACCCTTGCCTACCAGCGTGCGCTCGACGTGTATGCGCCCTGCATGCGGGCCCCGGCAGACGGGATGGCCGCCCTGGCCACAGCCCGGGGTTGAGCATCAAATCCTGCCTCAGCCCTTGTCCGGCAGGGGGATGCAGCTATCAATTTAATAGTGAAGTGAGTGAGGTGAGCGGTGGCTCAACCCAGATCGATCACGCTGGCCAGCTGCAAGCCGGCAGGCGCAGCGTGGTCGGCCACCACCCAGGCGCGTTCCGTGCTGGCCGACGCCTCGGCCAGTTGATCCATCACACAGCCGATGGACGCCTTGTCCAGCGCCGCGAAGGGCATGTCCAGCAGCGTGAGGACGGCGCCCGAGGCAAAGGCCGCCGCCAGGAAGACCTTGCGTTTGGTCCCTGTGGACAGCATGAACAGCTGCTTGCCCATCTGCTGATCCAGCGCCAGGCCGTCCACCAGCCGGTCCAGCGCCTGGGTATCGAAGCCGGGGTAACGCAGCCGCTGCGCTTCGAAAAACTGCAGCGGTGTGAAGGCGTCATACGCCTCTGTGCGCGGCTCGGTGAAAAACAGCTGCGCGCGGTAGGCCGCGGGCGCATCGTGCAGGGACTGGCCGTGGATGCGCAACACGCCGGTGTCCACCGGGAGCTGCCCGGCCAGCAGGCGCAACAAGGTGCTTTTGCCGGTCCCGTCGTCGCCGCGAACCAGGCTCACGCCGGCGGGGATATCGGCCGACCAGTGGCTGAACAGGGCGCCTCCGGGCCAGGAAAAACACAGCTCACGGACCTGCAGCAGGGCGGCGTGATGAAGAGGTGTTCGGTGGGGCTGTGTCATGGCCCGATTGGACATGAATCCGGCTGCTTGTGACAACAGGCATGACGGCCTGTCCCGGCTCGGGGGCCCGGTCTCAGGGGCGTTTCCGCGGCGGCCACTGAATCCGGAAAAATTGACCGCCGTCAAGAACCTGGTGTCAGGTGGGGGCTGACTCTTGACGCGGGTCAAGAGCGCTTCAGGGCCTGCAGGTTCACCATCTGTCCAGGGCTTGAACCCTGCGAGGGTGATGGTCGCGGCCGCATCCGGCGCCGCGACCCGTCTGCAAGTCCGCGAAGGAGACATTCATGGCTTCAATCAAGGCGCCTGCCAGCGCTTCCAGCCCTGGCGCACGTTGTTACCGCCTGACCCCCGGGGGCCGGGCCTGCCTGGAGCTGGACGACAACGAGGCGCAAGGCACGGTGGCGCTGTCGCCCTACCTGCGCGACGTGCTGGAGATGTGTGGTTCGGGCGTGTGGTTCGAGCAGTTGCAGCAGTTCATGCCGCCGCGTTCACTTGACGAATCCCTGCGTGCACTGCTGGCGCTGGGCCTGATCGAAACCGTGGCAGCGGACGAGGCACCGTGCTACGTGCGGCCTGCGCGGCGTCGCACGGCGTCCATGTTCGGTGATTTGCATGCCTGAGGGCGGGCTGGAATTCCACGACCTCGCAGATCGCAGCGCGCTTTAACACAGTGCGGCGCGGGTCTTTCTGGTCACGCCGGCGGGTGTGGTTCTGCTCGCGGCGGCATAATGCTGGCTGGTTCCGGAATCGAAGCGGGGCCGGGTTGTCCTGAAGCTGTCGCACGTCGAATCCTCACCATCCCTCATCCCCCATCTCCCATGAGCGAAACGCAAGTACCTCCCGACCTCAGGACCTTCATCCTGGTGAGTGTGGGGTCCGTGCCTTATCTGGAAGCGATGCTGCTGCTCAGGCGGGAGCCCGAACTGCCCTGGGATGCGCGCCGGCTTGCCCGCCGCCTGTACGTGGCCGAAAAGAAGTCTGAAGAGCTGCTCCAGGCCCTGCTTCAGGCCGGCATCGTGGCGCCGACCGAGGATTCGGACGCCGCTTTTTGTTACCGCCCCCAAACCCCCGAACTCGCCGCCATGGTCGATCGCCTGGCCGCGTTTTACGCTTCCAACCTGGTGGACGTGACCCACCTGATTCACGCGACCCACGAACGCAAGGCAGAAAAGTTTGCCAACGCGTTCATTTGGCGAAAGAAGCCCGATGCCTGAACTCATTTACCTTCTGTGCGCGGTCACATCGCTGATCTGCGCCTGGCTGTTGCTGCGCAGCTACAGGCGCACCCGTTTCCCCCTGCTGTTCTGGAGCGGGCTGTGCTTTTCGGCCCTGGCCCTCAACAACATGATCCTGGTACTCGACAAACTCGTTTTTCCCGACGTCAACTTCTCGATGTGGCGGCTGTCGTCGGCTTTGGTGGCGCTGTTGCTGCTGCTGTACGGCCTGATCTGGCAAGACGACTAGGAAAGGAGGGGATACATAGCATGGAAAACTTCCTGTCGGGCGCGATTGCCATGGCTTCCTTGGCTGCCGGCCTGTTTTTCTTCCGCTTCTGGTGGAAAACCCGTGACCGCTTCTTCCTGTTTTTCGCGGCCTCGTTCTGGCTGGAGGCGGTCAATCGCAGCTACCTGGTGCTGGCCGGAGAGATCCGGGAGGAGTTCCCGGTGTACTACGCCATCCGGCTGGTCAGCTATGCGCTGATCCTGCTGGCCATCTGGGACAAAAATCGACCGCTTCGTCACGGCGGCGAAAAGCCCGGCGCGAATTAGGGCTTCGGCCTGGCGTCCGCCGCAACCGCGGCCAGCAGGTCAAACAGCACGGCCGGATCCACCGGCTTGACCAGGTGCTCGTCAAAGCCGGCCTGTTCAGAGCGGCGCCTGTCATCGGCCTGGCCCCAGCCGGTACAGGCCACAATGGTGCGCTTCGCCCCGCCTGCCTGGGCACGGATTTGCGCGCAGGCCTCGTAGCCGTTGAGTTTGGGCATGCCGATGTCGAGAAGCACGACCTGGGGATCAAAGGCGGCGGCTGCTTCCACGGCTGTCTGGCCGTCGTTCGCCTGCCGCACCGTGTGGCCCATCAGTTCGAGCAGGCTGGCCAGGGTGGCGCAAGCGTCCTGGTTGTCATCGGCAATCAGGATGCGGAGTTCCCCGGAAGACGTGAGGCTGTCGGCCGCGGGGTCCTGGCCCGCCTCGGGCGGCGGCGCGGCGGAGGCTGGGGCCGCCAGCGGAAGCCGCACCTCGAATTCGCTGCCGCGTCCCGGTCCGTCGCTGCGCGCCACGACCGTGCCACCGTGCATTTCGACCAGCCGCTGGGTCAGCGACAGGCCGATCCCGAGGCCGCCACGCGAACGCGACAAGGCGGTTTCGACCTGGGAAAACAGCTCGAAGACACTTTGCAGGCGGTCGGCGGGGATGCCAATGCCGCTGTCTTTCACGGTCACCAGCAGGTCGTTGCCGACCTGCCTGGCCTCGACGCCGATCTGCCCGCCGCGGTCCATGTACTTGGCGGCGTTGTTCAGCAGGTTCATGAAGGCTTGCGTCAGCCGTGTACGGTCCGCGTGCAGCGACAGCCGCTGCCCGGGCAGGGACAGTACCAGCTCGTGCCCGCATTCGTCGATCAGCGGGCGGCTGCATTCCACCGCGTCGCGCAGCACTTCCTCGGCCGTGAACCAGTCCTGGCGCAGTTCGATCTTGCCCTGGTTGATGCGGCTGACATCCATCAGGTCATCGATCAGCCGGCTCATGGCCTGGACCTGGCGATCGATCACTTCGGCACTCCACTGCAATTCCGGCGTGGCCAGGCCCTTCAGGCGCAGCAACTGCACCGCATTGCGCACTGGCGCCAGCGGGTTCCTCAGTTCATGGGCCAGCGTGGCCAGGAATTCGTCCTTGCGGCGGTTGGCATCCCGCAATTCGGCTTCCCGCAGGGCCAGCGTGTTGGTGCGCTCGGTGACACGCCGGTCCAGCGTCTCGTTGAGCTCGCGCAGGCGCTCCTCGGCCTTGCGGCGTTCGCCGATCTCCGTGGTCAGCGTCTGGTTGGCCAGCTCGAGCGCGCGGCCCTTGGAAAACAGTTCGGCAAACACCGCCACCTTGGAGCGCAGCACGGCCGTATTCACCGGCTTGTGCAGGTAATCCACCGCGCCGCTGCCGTAGCCTTCGAGGATGTGCTGGTCCTCGTTGTAATACGCCGTCAGGAAGATGATGGGTACCCGGGCCGTTTTCTTGCGTTCCTTGATGATCTGCGCCAGCTCGAAGCCCGTCATGCCGGGCATGCGCACATCCAGCACCAGCACCGCGAATTCATGGGCTATCA
>LNFM01006650.1_pt1 | contig 18837 bp, 19 predicted proteins | sample 596031 | NCBI WGS metagenome assembly LNFM01 (sample SAMN04254537, study PRJNA301005) | activated carbon metagenome | isolation source: dual media filters at the Ann Arbor, Michigan drinking water treatment plant | place: USA: Ann Arbor | reverse complement strand
GTCGAGCAGGACGAGCGTTACTCGATGACGCTCGACAAGCACTTCGCGCATCAGACGCTGCGGATTGGCTACAACTACAACGGCCCGACCGAGATCGGCGGGCTGATCCTCCTGCCCCAGTACCGCAAGTCGACCGAGGCCCTCGGCAAGTCCCTCTCCTACGTGCGGTTCCTGTTCATGCGCATGCATCGCGAGTGGTTCCGCGACAAGGTCCTGTCGGAGCTGCTGCCTCCGCTCGAACCCGACGGAGCGTCCCGCCTGTGGGATGCCCTGGGGCGCAAGTTCACCGGGCTCACGTATCAGGAAGCGGATCTGCTCTCGAAGGACAACAAGGAATTCATCCACGCCTTGTTCCCCGACGATCCGATCCACACCGAGCTGCTGCCCGACGACGTGCGCGCGATGATCGGACAGGTCGGTCCGGACACGAAGGGCGTCGAGGTGATGCTGCGACGGATCGGCTTCGACTACGCGGGGCAGATCGATCCGTTCGACGGGGGGCCGCACTTCGTCGCGATGACGGATCAGATCTCGCTCATCAAGAACGCCACCCGCGTTCGCTTGCGCACGGTGACCGAAGCGGATGGCGAGCGCCCCTGGGCGATGATCGCCGTCGAGGGCAAGGAGAAGCCGAAGTTCCGGGCGATCGGCGCGCGCGTGATTCCGCTCGAGGACGGCGTCGTGGGGGTGACCGCAGAAGCGAAGACTCGACTCGGGGTCGCCGACGAGACGCAGGTATGGCTGACCTACGGCTGATGGTCGTGCTGCTCGCCGCGTGCGGGCAGGCCGGCGCCGATAGCGCGGCAGCGGTGAAGCTGCCCGAGGGCTGGACCGCGCTGCCGACGATGGTGACGGACGCAAAGCAGGCGCTCGCGGACGAGTCCGCGGTCGTCGAGGCGTGGGGCGACCAGGCGAGCGGGTGTTACGCCGTGCGCATCGAGCATGCGGGGGAAGGTCGCGCACACGCGATCGCGGAGCGCGTCGTGGAGGGTCTCGGCGGCGTGGTCCTGAAAGATGTCCGGATCCCGGACGACGGGTCTGGCAGCGCCGCCGAGTTGCCGGGGCTGCTCACGCTGTCGTTCGAGCGCGCCGCGGGCCCGGCGGGGAGCGGCGTGCAGGGGCCGGCGTCCACGTATCGTGGGACGTTGAAAGCCAAGGTCGGCGGGGGACGGGTGGTCGTCCTCACATGCTTCGCGAACGAGCGCGATCCCGCGACCTGCGAGACGGCCTGCACCACGTTGCTCGGAGCCTTCCAATGAAGCGCGCAGTCGTTGCCTTGATGTTGGTCGCCGGCGTCGCGCACGCCGATGGCATTCCCGCCGGGATCGTGAAGGCACCTGCCGGCTGGAGCGTGGAGGCGGATCGCTCCGCCGCGGGCTCGGGCGCGGTGACGCAGATGGCGCGGGCGATCTACAAGCCCGCCGAGGCGGGCGCGGTCCTCTACGTCACGCGCGTCGAGATCCGCACGACGGACGCGCAACGCAACGTGATCGCGTCGAACGAGCTCGCCGAGATCGAGGCCGCCTTCGTCCGCCAGGGGAGCGACGCGAAGACGATCCAGCAGACCAAGCGTGCCGACGCGTCGAAGCAGCAGCTCGACGCCGAGCTCGCGTGGCGCGATGACAAGGCGGGCATCACCGATCACAGCCGAACGATCGTCGCGGCGAATGACGAGCGCGTGGTCGCGGTGACGGGGCAGTGCCTGCTCTCTCTCGACGCACCGGCGGCGCTGGCCACGGCGTGTGATGCGGCACTCGCGTCGCTCGAGATCGACCTCGCACTCGAGGTGCGCGTGGCGCTCGCGATCGTCGGGGGGAATGCGTCGACAGTGGGGGCGCCCCCGGCCGTCGAGAGTCCACCTCCGGTTGCGCCCGTCGCTTCCGGCAGCGCGACGCCGTCCGCGACCATGAGCGACGGCTCGAACACGCCACTCGCGCCGATCGTCGTCGCGCCCCCGCCCAGGAAGGAGGCGGACCGCCGGCCGCTGTACCTGGGCCTCGGGCTCATCGTGATCGCCGCGTTGTTCTTTTACAACCGACGCCGTCGCGACCGGTTCGAGAAGGAGACCACCGATGAGTGATGACGCCCCTGCCGACACGGGACCGGCGCGTGGTGCCGGCGAGCCCATCCTGATCGTCGACGACGAGAAGAACATCCGCCGCACGCTCCGCATGGTCCTCGAGGGCGAGAGCTACCTCGTTCACGAGGCGGGCTCGATCGCGGAGGCAGAAGGGGTGCTCGCTCGCTCGCCGATCGACCTCGTCCTGCTCGACGTGAAGCTCGGCGATGACAACGGCCTCGACCTCCTCCGCACGTTGAAGGCACGCGGCGAGGACGGCATGTCATCGCTGACGTCGGAGATCCCCGTCGTCATGATCTCGGGTCACGCGACGATCGAGGACGCCGTCTCCGCGACGCGCCTCGGCGCCTTCGACTTCATGGAGAAGCCTCTCGACCGCAACCGCGTGGTCGTGACGGCGCGCAACGCGCTCGAGCGCCGCCGCATGTGGCGCGAGGTGCACGACCTCCGTCGCGCCGTCGATGCGCGGTGGGAGCTCCTGGGCAACGCCCCGATCATGCAGGAGCTGCGGCGTCAGATCGCGAAGGTGGCTCCGACGCGCAGCCGTGTGCTCGTCACCGGCGAGAGTGGCACCGGGAAGGAGCTCATCGCGCGCGCGATCCACCGCAACAGCTCGGTCAGCGCCGGCAACTTCGTGAAGGTCAACTGCGCGGCCATCCCGCCGGAGCTGATCGAGAGCGAGCTGTTCGGCCACGAGCGCGGCGCCTTCACCGGCGCGATCGCGAAGAAGCGCGGCCTGTTCGAGGTCGCCGACGGCGGCACCATCTTCCTCGACGAGATCGGCGACATGACCCTGCCCGCCCAGGCCAAGGTCCTGCGCGTCTTGCAGACGGGTGAGTTCACGCGGGTCGGTGGCGAGAAGAGCATGCGGACCGACTGCCGCGTCGTCGCCGCGACGAACCGTGACCTCGAGCAGATGGTGAAGGACGGTACGTTCCGCGAGGATCTGTACTTCCGCCTGAACGTCGTGCCGATCCACTCGCCGGATCTGAAGGATCGCGCGGACGACATCCCGCTCCTCGTCGAGTCGTTCGTGCGCGAATGCTGCGAGGAGAACGGCCTCGGCTACAAGCCGATCGACGAGCCCGTCCTCGAGCGCCTGAAGCAGTACGACTGGCCCGGCAACGTCCGCGAGCTGCGCAATGTCGTCGAGCGGCTCGTCATCATGTCCGACGAGGTGATCCGCGAGAAGGATCTGCCCCCATACCTCGGCGGACCACGCTCGGCCTCGCGCCACCAGTCCGGTCCGCAGACCGCGATCGACCTCGGGCGCTACGCCGGCAAGAGCCTGCGCGAGTTCCGCGAGGAGGTGGAGTCGGAGTTCATCCGCATCCGGCTCGCCGAGTTCGACTGGAACATCTCGCGTACCGCGCAGGCGCTCGGCATCGAGCGTACCAACCTGCACAAGAAGCTCCGGGCTCTGGGCATCCACCGCGCGGAGCACAGCGGTAGCGACGGGGAGTGACCTTTTTCGTGCGACACGACGCACCCGGGAGCATTCAGGAGACATGACGAAGCTGGCGATTACCTGTGCCCTCCTCGCGGCGGTGGGCTGTGGCAAGAAGGCCGAGGACAAGCCTGCGGCCAAGGCGCCCGAGGTGAAGATCGATGTCGCGGCGGTGAACGCCCTCGTACCGGCAGATCTCAAGGACAAGCTTGTCTTCGAGGAGCGCACCATCGAGCGCGATCGGGGCGACGACGAGACCTTCAAGGTCGCGGCCCCCAAGGGCTGGGAGCTGGACGCGATGTTCGGCAGCTTCAAGCCAGGCTCCGGTCAGACCGTCAACTGGCACTTCTTCACGAAGATGTCGGTCGGTACGAACTGCGATGGTCGCTGCGAGCCCAAGAAGTGGGCCGAGGTCGCCGACAAGGTCGACTTCGCGCAGTTCGCGAAGGGCACGATCGTCAAGGACGAGAAGACGGCGACGAGCCGCGCGATGCTCGTCGACCTCGACGACCAGTCGCACTACGTCCGGGCCTGGTGGACCGACGACTCGCGCCGCTACTACACGTGCCGCGCGCAGGTGGGCGCCGAGCACAAGGCGACGCTGGCCGCGTTCGAGAAGGCGTGCAGCGCGGTCCAGGTCCCCGAGTAGCCGCCGCCCTGGTCGTTCTCGCGCTGGGCGGTCACGCCGCGGCGGAGAGCGATCCCGAGGCGCGGCGTGAAGCCGCCGAGCGGCAGCGCCTCGGCGGCGATGCCTATGCGCGGGAAGCCGCGGCGCTTTCGGACCTGATGCTCACGGCCGACGAGCGGCCGCACGACGCGGTCGAACGGCAAGCACTCGCGCTGGCGAACACGCGGTGGCCCGGCGCCGCGGAGGCACTGCTGTTCCTCGCCGAGTGGGAGCGCCGCCATGCGCGCTATGACGCCGCCCTCGCGCGCTATGCCGAGGTCGAGATGCGGTGGCCCGGGACCGAGGCCGCCCACGTGGCGCAGCGCGGTGGGGCCGGCGCCGCCCTCGCGAAGGAGGACTGGGACGACGCGGAGACCCGCGCACGGGCCCTCCCTGCGGTCGAGCGTGGCGACGTGATCCTCCGCGACGAGCTGATCGCGGCCGCGCAGCGGGGACGGTCGCGAGAGGCATGGATGGGGCGGTGCGGGCTCGCCTTCGCCCTCGTGCTCCTCGGACTGGCGGCGTCGCTCGCGGACGCGTGCCTCCGCGGAGGTCGGAGATGGCCATCCCTGCTGCCACCGACCGAGGTGATGTTCCTCGGCCCCATTGCCGTCGTGCTCGTGGTCGCGGCCTTCACCACCCACGAGCTCATCGCGCCCGCGGTGCTGACCGTCTCCGTCGGGGGCGTGGTGCTGTCGTACCTGTCAGGCATCACGCTCGATACGCTCCGCAAGCACGGGCGATCGCTACGACTCCGCGCCCTGCTCCATGCCCTGGCATGTGTGGTGGGCGTGGGGGCGTTGCTCTACATCGCGCTGATGCGGCACCAGCTCCTCGATCTCGTGCTCGAGACGATGGAGTTCGGCCCCGGCGGCTAGCGCTTCGGACGGGGTCAGACACAAGTTGCACAAGTCGCACAAGTTCGCCTCGCAACTTGTGCAACTTGTGCGTCTTGTGTCTGACCCCGTCCGAGAGCCGGACTACTTGCCGCGCGGCGGGGCGAGGCGCAGGGAGGTCTCGACCGGTGCGCCCCCGCCCGATTGCCGCAGACGCTCGATCATGAGCCGCAGGTTGTTCGGCGAGTCGGCAGCCTTGAGCGCTTCGCTGTCGTCGATGCGACCGACCAGCACGAGGTCGTAGAGAGCCTGGTCGAACGTCTGACAACCCTCGCCGGTGCCCTGCTCCATCGCCTCCTTGATGGTCTCGATATCGCCCTTCTTGATGAGCGCCTTGATGCGCGGCGTGTCGAGCATGATCTCGAGTGCGGCCGCGCGCCCGCCGGTGAGGCCGGGCACGAGGCGCTGAGACACGATCGCGCGCAGGTTCAACGAGAGCTGCAGGCGGAGCTCGTGGACGCGGTTCGGGGGGAAGAAGTTCAGGACGCGCTCGATCGCCTGGTTCGCGTTGTTCGCGTGAAGCGTCGACACGCAGAGGTGACCGGTCTCGGCGAACTCGATCGCATACTCCATCGTCTGGGCATCACGGATCTCGCCGATCTGGATCACGTCGGGCGCCTGACGGAGGGCGTTCTTGAGCGCGTCCTTGTACGAGTGGGTGTCGAGGCCGACCTCGCGTTGCGTCACGACGCACTTCTCGTGTGGATGAATGAACTCGACAGGATCCTCGATCGTGATGATGTGACCGCTCTCGTGCCGATTGCGGTGCTGCATCATCGCGGCAAGCGTGGTCGACTTGCCGCTGCCCGTACCGCCCACGACGAGGATCAGGCCGCGCTTGCTGCCCATGATGTCGGCGAGGATCGGAGGATGGCGAAGCTCGTCGAGCGTCTTGATCTGCGTGCGCACGAGACGGATGACGAGACCCACCTGCCCGCGCTGACGGAAGACGTTGGCGCGGAAGCGACCACCGCTGCTAGAGGCGAGGGCGAGGTTGAGCTCCATGGTGCGCGCGAACTCCGCCCGCTGCGCCTCCGTCATGAGAGACGTGGCCATCGCCATGGTCTGCTCGCCGGTCAACGCGACCTTGGCCGGATAGCCGACACCATCGATGCGAAAGACCGCGGCGCTGCCGGCGGTGAGGTAGAGGTCGGACGCCTCGACCTTGAGCATGTGCTCGAGGAGGCCGCGCAGCCCCGGGTCCCAGGATGCGTCGCTCATTTGTGCGCTCCCATCCCGCGTTCCATGGCTGCGGCGACATCCGGCGCGCGGCTGCGCACCTCGTCGAGAGTGATGATGCCCTTGCTGATGAGGTCGAGGAGCGCCGCCTCCATCGTCTGCATGCCCGCGCGCCCGCCGACCTGCATCGCCGAGGGAATCTGGTGCGTCTTCGACTCGCGGATGAGGTTCCGGACCGCGGGTGTCGCGACGAGGATCTCGAGGGCCGCCGCCCGGCCGCCGCCGACCTTGTGCATGAGCATCTGGGTGACGACCCCGAGCAGTGACTCGCTGAGCTGGGCGCGCACCTGGGCCTGCTGGGCCGGCGGAAACACGTCGACGAGACGATCGACGGTCTTCGGCGCGCTCGACGTATGTACTGTCGCGAACACGAGGTGGCCCGTCTCGGCGGCCGTGAGCGCCAGGGAGATGGTCTCGAGGTCGCGGAGCTCGCCGACGAGGATCACGTCGGGATCCTCGCGGAGGGCGCCACGCAGCGCGTTGTTGAACGAGAGCGTCTGGGTGCCGACCTCGCGCTGATTCACGAGCGCCTTCTTCGGCGTGTGCACGAACTCGATCGGGTCTTCGAGGGTGAGGATGTGCCCCGCCATCGTCTCGTTGATGTGGTCGATCATCGCCGCGAGCGTGGTCGACTTGCCGCTGCCCGTCGGGCCGGTGACGAGGACGAGGCCCTTCTCCTCCTCGCACAACGCGCGGACGACGGGCGGGAGACCGAGGTCCTCGAAGCGCGGGATCTTCGAGGGGATCGTGCGAAACACGGCGCCTTCGCCCCGGTTGTGCACGAAGGCGTTCACGCGAAACCGCAGCGAGTCGTCGAGGGCGAACGCGAAGTCGACCTCCAGCTTCTCCTGGTACGTGCGCCGCTGCGCATCGTTCATCGTGTCGAAGATGAGCTGATGAACCTCCTCCCTCGTAAGCGGCGGTACGTCCACGCGATGCACGTCGCCGTGGATGCGAAGGGCCGGCGGTTCACCGGCCGAGAGATGCAGGTCGGACGCTTTCTGGGCGACCGCGAAGCGAAGGAGGGACGGAATGGTGAGGATCACGCGTCGAGCTCTTCGATGGTCGCGACGTGGGCCTTCGCGATGTGATGCGTCTGATCGCCGGCGTGCAGCACGAGGTGCAGCTCGTCGGCGTTGGCGTAGTCGGCCGTGCGGAGGCGGCCATCTACCGCGGGGAGCCGCAGCTCGCCGTCGAGGCGCAGCCCCGAGCGCAGCTTCACGGCGGCCTTCTGGGGCTGCACCGGCAGGGCATCGGCGTCGGGCCGCGGTGACTTCACCGTGGCGCACGCGACGGCGCCGCGGGCGATCAGCATGATGCGCGCCGAGCACATGACGGGCATGAACGGCTCGGGCGCGGTCAGGAACTGCGTGATCGTCTCGCCGGGAGGCACGAAGCAGATGGCGTCGACGCTCTCGCCGTCGTGCAGGACGAGGCGGACGTCGACGTAGTCGACCGGCATCCGCAGGATCACCTGCGAACGGTGCTGTGGAACGTCGGCCATGCCTCGGGTGGTTCGACCGGATGCGCTCTCTGTAGAGGCCGGGCTAAGCTGTGACGCATGGCGCGTCGTGGCCGCATCCTCGCGATCAAGTGGGGCATGAATCCCAACTCGTCGAGTCTGGGCGTGGACGTGACCTTCTTGCTCGCTGGGGCCACGGTTCTCGCCGCCGTCACACCGGTCATCGGCGCCCTGTTGCGCTGGCGGCGGTCGCCTATCCCGTCGGAACCGCCGGCAGATCCAGCACCCGAGACGTAGATCGACCGGGCGGCAGTCTGGTTCTGGAGCTATCGCTGCTACGGTGCGGCGTGCTCGCGCGCTGGGCGAACGTCCTGATCGATGCCGTGGGCGTCGTCGCGGAGCGCGTGCGGGCGGCGCGGAAGTATCCGCCGCGGCGGGCGCGGTTCGAACGGTTCGGCGCGATCATCCAGACGGCGGTCCCGCGGGCGCTGGTGTTCGTCGATCGGGCGTTCGCCCGCGAATCGCTGACGATCACCGAGCCGCCGGCGGCGTGGCGCGAGCCCGAGACGGAGCTGAACGAGCACGTGCTCTCGGCGCCGCTCGAGGCGCACCTGCAGCTCACGAACCGGTGCGGGGCCGGCTGCACGGGTTGCTACACCGGAGCGTCGCCGCAGGGCGGACCAGGCGAGTGGGGGCTCGTCGAGTGGACGCGCACGATCGATGCGCTCGCCGACGCAGGCGTCTTTCACGTGGCGCTCGGCGGCGGCGAGAGTGCGACGCTGCCGTGGCTCGGAGAGCTGGCCGAGCATGCGCGGCGGCGCGGGATCATTCCCAACCTCACGACGTCGGGGCTCGAGGGGCTCGAGGCCTTGCTCGGTCACGCGCACTTGTTCGGACAGATCAATGTCTCGCTCGACGGCCTGGGCGCCACGTACGCGGCGGTGCGTGGGTTCGACGGGTTCGCCCGCGCCGATGCGGCGATCCGGAGGCTGCGCGCGGTGAAGCGCGAGGTCGGCATCAACGTCGTGGTGACGCGCGCGAACTTCGAGGAGCTGCCCGCGATCTTCGCATACGCCGCGGAGCGGCGGCTCGCCGAGGTGGAGCTGCTCCGGTTCAAGCCGAGCGGGCGCGGCGCGCGGGCCTACGACGAGCTGCGGTGTACCGATGCGCAGCACCGCGCGTTCTTGCCGGCGATCCTCGCCGCGGCCAAGCAGCACGCGATTCGCGTGAAGGTGGATTGCTCGTACACGCCGATGCTCGCGCACCACCGACCCGATCGGCAGCTACTGGCCGAGCTGGCGATCAGCGGCTGCGCGGGGGGCGACTACTTGATCGGGGCGAAGGCCTCGGGGCAGCTCACGGCGTGCAGCTTCGCGGCGCCGCCTCCCCTGGTGCAGCTCGGGCGCACGCGGCCGCGGGTAGACCAGCTGGCGAGCTACTGGACCGAGCCGGACGCCTTCGGGGCGTTCCGCCGGTGGCGGGAGGCCCGCGAGCCCTGCGCCAGCTGCTCCTACCACTCGCTGTGTCGTGGCGGTTGCAAAGTGGTGTCAGCGCACACGCTCGGCGACCTCACGGCGCCGGATCCGGAGTGTCCGCGCGTCGTCGACGCTGGCTCGTGATATGAACGCGCCGTGAAGACGGTCATGATCATCAGCGACGCCACGGGCGAGACCGCCGAGCGCATGGTCCGCGCCGCAACGCTGCAGTTCAGCGAGCCGGTCCAGATCCGGCTGTTCTCCCGTGTCCGCCTCGAGAGCGAGCTCGAGCAGATCCTCGAGAAGGCAGCCGAGACCCGGGCCCTCGTGGTGTTCACGGTGGTGAACACCGAAGAGCGCGAGCTCATCACCAAGCTCGTCGAGCGCTACAACATCGAGACGGTCGATCTGATCGGCGCGTTGATCGCGAAGCTCGCGAGCTTCCTCGGCACGGGGCCGGCGGGTGTGCCGGGTCTCCTGCACTCGATCAACGACGACTACTTCCGTCGCATCGAGGCGGTCGAGTTCGCGGTGAAGAACGACGATGGCGCCGAGCCGCGCAATCTGCCCAAGGCAGACCTCGTGCTCGTCGGTATCTCGCGCACCTCGAAGACGCCGCTGTCGACCTACCTCGCGCAGCGCGGCCTCAAGGTCGCCAACGTGCCGCTGGTGCTGGGCGTGGATCCGCCCGAGGAGCTCGCGCAGGTCGACGACCGCAAGGTGTTCGGTCTGATCGTCCAGCCCGACATGCTCATGCGGATTCGCCAGGCGCGCCTGTCGCACCTCGGCATGCCGAACGACTCGAGCTACGGCCAGCGCGCGCACATCGAGACCGAGATCGCATACGCCCGCGAGATCTTCCGCAAGCACGCGAACTGGCCGGTCATCGATGTCACGAACCGCGCGATCGAGGAGACCGCGGCGGACATCATGCGGATCTACCAGGAGCGCAACGCTCCGCCTGCTAGCTGAGGAGGCCGAGCCACCGATCGAGCAGCAGCTCGCGGTGCTCGTGCCACGACGTCACGGGGTGCGCCGGATCGAAGTCATGGGGCGCCGGAACGTCCGTTCGCCCCAGCGCCCGATCGCGCTCGTACTCGAACACCAGACGCTCCGCGACGTACTCGGGGTGCCCGAGGTGAGCGACGAAGCGATGGTCCGGGGTCTCGAACAGCGAGTAGCCCGTCGCCGGTGCATGCCCGAGGAGTCGCACGGTGCCGGCGGCGGCCGCACGCTCGAGCTCCGCGTCCGCGATACCAGCGTGGCGGCTGTGCGCGCAGCGAAACTCCGGCGACTGCCCGTCGGTGAGGGGGCTGTCATCGAGACGTTTGTTCGCGTACACGCCGAAGAGCTTCCGCGGATAGCGGAGCTTGTCGACGCCGAGAAGCTTGGCGAGGGCCATGCCGCCCCAGCACAGCCCCAGCGTGCTCCTGACCGTGCTGCGGGCCCGCCGCAGGATGCCCGAGAGCTCCGGCCAGTAGTGCACGTCCTCGAAGTCGATGTCCTCGACGGGAGCGCCGGTCAGCACCAGGCCGTCGAGCGGCCCGCCCTCGAGGGCGGCGGCGAACGTCTGGTACTTGCGCGCGAGGTGCTCGCGATCGCTGCTCGTGTACCCGTGCGACTCGAGCCGGATGTACACGCGCTCGACCGGCACGCGCGCTCGCGCGAACGGCTCGTCGAGCAGCGGCTCGTACGCCTCGAGCTTCGGCATGATGTTGATGATGCCGACGCGCACTGACATCACTTGTCCAGGGCTTGATCGATATCCGCGAGGATGTCGTCGATGTGCTCGAGCCCGACAGACAGGCGCACGTAGTCCGGCGTGACGCCGGTGGCCTGCTGCTCCTCGGCGGAGAGCTGCGAGTGGGTCGTGGTCGCGGGGTGGATCGCCAGCGTCTTGGCATCGCCCACGTTCGCGACGTGCGAGATGAGCTTCAGGTTGTCGATGAAGCGCTTCCCCGCGTCGAGGCCGCCCTTCACGCCGAACCCGACGATCGCGCCCGCGCCGCGCGGCAGGTACTTCTTCGTGCGCGCGAACTCCGGGCTCGTCTCGAGCCCGGGATAGCTCACCCACGTGACCGCCGGGTGCTTCGTGAGGTGGCGCGCGACGGCGAGGGCATTCTCCGAATGGCGATGCAGCCGGAGATGCAGCGTCTCGAGCCCCTGGAGGAACTGGAACGCGTTGAACGGCGAGAGCGCCGGTCCGAGGTCACGGAGGAGCGTGACGCGGGCCTTGATGATGTAGGCGAGGTTGCCGAGCGGCGCGAGGGCCTGGACGAAGTCGAGCCCGTGGTAGCTCGCATCGGGGCCGGAGATCAGCGGGAACTTGCCGTTGGTCCAGTCGAACTTGCCGCTGTCGACGATGGCGCCGCCGATCGACGTGCCGTGCCCGCCGATGAACTTCGTCGCCGAGTACACCGCGATGTCGACGCCGTGATCGAACGGCCGCAAGAGATATGGCGACACGGTGTTGTCGAGGACGAGCGGGACGCCCGCGTCGTGCGCGACCTTCGCGAGGCCCTCGAGGTCCGCGACGTCGAGCTTCGGATTGCCGATCGACTCCGCGTAGACCGCCTTCGTCTTCGGCGTGATCGCCTTCGCGATGGCCTCGAGGTCGTTCGACTTCACGAACCGCACGTGGATCCCGAAGCGCGCGAACGTGTGGCGGAAGAGGTTGTAGGTCCCGCCGTAGAGATTGTCCGTCGACACGATCTCGTCGCCCGCCTGGGCGATGTTGAGCAGCGCGAGGGAGATGGCCGCCTGGCCACTCGCCGTCGCGAGGGCACCGACACCACCGTCGAGCTCGGTCAGCCGACGCTCGAACACGTCGGTCGTCGGGTTCATGAGCCGGGTGTAGATGTTCCCGAACTCCTTCAGCGCGAAGAGGTTCGCGGCGTGCTCGCTGCTCTTGAACTGATACGAGGTCGTCTGGTGAATCGGCACCGCGCGCGAGCCCGTCGTGGGGTCGGGCGTCTGGCCGCCGTGCAGGGCGATGGTCTCGGGACGGTACGCGGTCATGAATCCTCCAATATCTTGGAGAATCGTCCGCCTGATGCCCGTCTGTCAAGACGGATTTTTATCCGTTACGCGAGCAGGCGACGCACGGCCGAGAGCACGAAGGTTCCACCCGGAACGGCGCTCGCGATCATCTCCGAGAGATCCCAGTAGTCGCGGTGATCGACGACGAGGCCCGCGCGGAACTGCGCGCGCGTGAGGCCGTCGACCGCGAGGGACGGGCCGAGCTTGCTCTTCGCATGCATCGTCCACTCGATGATGCCCGTGGTGTCATCGCCACTGACGGCGTTGATCGTCCACTCGAGCGAGCGGAGCTTGCTCATGAGCTTCTCGTTCATCTCCATGAACGCCGCGATACCGCGCACCGTCTGGATCGGGTCCTGGAAGACGATGTCGTCGGCGTAGAGCGTGCGGAGGTGAGCCAGGGCGTCGGGGCGGCCCGGCACCATGGAGACGAGGGCATCGGCGAGGTTCTCGATTAGCATCAGCGAGGAGCCCGGGCCCACGCGGTGAGCGCGAGGCGGGTGGCGGTGGCGGAGCAGGTGACCGACTCGAAGCCGGCGGACACGAGGCCGCGCGAGAGGGTGCGCTTCGAGAAGCGCGTGGGGTGAATGTCCTTGCGGGAGAACCCGTCGCGGCGCGCGATGACCTCGAGGATCGTCGACTCGAGCGCGGGCAACCACGGTTCGCCGTAGTTCGGCGTCGAGAGCCAGAGGCGGCCACTCGGAACGAGCGCACGGCGGAGGCCCGCGAGCCAGGCGGGCCAGCCGAGGACGTGCTCGACGACCTCCTTCGCGTAGATGCCGGCAAAGCGGTGGGTCGCGTGCAGGCTCTGGTCGATCGGCGTCTCGGGCTCGACGACGGTGCCGCCCGTGATGCGGACATCGTTACGGGCGAGCACGGCCTCGACGGCGCGCGCATCGATGTCGACGACGTGGAAGCGTAGACCACTCGGCGCCGCGTCGATCTCGTGGAGCAAGCCGCACCCCACGACCAGCACCTCGCCGCGCTCGTGCTCGGCAGAGACCTGGCGGAGGAAGTCGGCGAGGTTCTTCTCGAGAGGCCCGTGATAGAGGGTCCACGGAAACTGGCGCGCCCGGGCGTGATTCGCGAAGTAGTCGCCCTGCTGGAGCCGCTCGTCGTTCATTGCGGGATCTCGACCGCCTCGGCGACGATCAGGTACTCGTACGCCGTCGGCGAATCGGCCGCGACCAGCGGGTCAGAGACGGCCCAGCGCACGAGGCGCGCGGCCGGTGCCAGCACGGTATCGGGCAGATACTTCGCGAGCTTCGAGGGATAGAAGCCCGTCAGCTTCTTCGCGAGGAACTCGCCGAACGCGGGCGGCAGGAACAAGCGGAAGAGGAACTCGCTGCGCGCCGAGCCGAGGCCGTACGTCGCCTTCACCTTCCAGCCGTGCTGGGCGAGCAGGCGCTCCCAGACCTTGGCGTCGTAGAGGTGCCAGTGCTGGAAGAAGCCGTTGAGGGCGCCCGAGAACGCCATCGAGAGGCGCGGCGAGCGCTTCAGCAACCAGTTCTGCAGACGTCCCTGATAGGCCCAGCGCGGCGTCGGCACGAACATGAGCAACCGCGCGCCGTCGGCGGCGGACTTGCGCAGGTTCCCGAGCGCGGCGTCGATATCGGGCACGTGCTCCAGGGAGCAGTTGCCGATGATCTCGTCGAACTCCGTTCCCGGGAACGGACGCTCGCGCGAGACGTCGGTCAGCGTCGCGTTGATGCGAGCCCGCGCCTGGGCGATCTCGCTCGCGGAGATGTCGATGCCGTAGACCTCCTGGCGATCGTGATCGCGGAGCGTCCACCAGAAGCCATCACCGCACCCGACATCGAGCGTGGTGCCTTGCTTGGCACCGACGGCCTCGATCGCGATGAGGCGGTTGATCTCGCGCAGCGCGAGCGGGAGTGGCGCGTGCTTCAGGTACGCGAGGATCCACCGCTCGATATCGTCGGGGTTCGGCGCCTGCGCGTCATCGGGCGGAACGGTCGTCGGAGCGTCTTCCGGATCCGGGACGAGGCGGGGCGGCACCGGGACTCAATATCACGTCGCCGCCCGGTGCAAACACAGCCAGCGCCAGATGCCGAATGCGAGCATGGCGAGGAGCCCCACGAGGACGATGACGCCCTGTTTGCGCGCGTACTTCGCATCCTCGAGCCACAGGAGGCCCCACCAGTCGATGCGGGCCCACGCATAGCGTTCGAGCTTCATTGGCAGCTTCGTGTAGTGCCGCCACGGCGCGTCCCGCTGGGCTGACGCGGCCGTGTCGCCCCGGGCGAGGGATTTCAGCAGCCACCAGTGGCCCCGGATCGGATGGAAGGCAGGCGTCCACAGGAGCTCGTACGTGTCCTCGAAGCAGGAATCACAATGCCCGCGACCACGCTCCGCGATGTACGAGCCCGCGCGGTTGGGATTGCCGAGCCACTGGTTCTTCACCTCGATGGCGATGCGAATGAAGTGATCCCAGTAGAGCGAGCTACCGAGGACCTGGACCACGAAGCCCAGCGCGACGACACCGACGAGGATCGCCTTGCGCAGCCGCGTGACCGCGCTGTCCACGAACCACGCGAGCGGGATCAAGACCACCGGCACCGCCCACACGAAGAAGCGTGGGCCCCACGCGTAGTCGCCGCTCCACGAGCGATACGTGGAGTAGATGAGGAACACCGGCAGCACCATCGCGACGAGCGCGAAGCCGAGCCGCGGCACCGCCCGCACGGCGCGAGGCAGGCTGATCGCGGCGAGGACGAGCGGCGGCGAGTAGAGGAACGCGCTCTTGTTCGGCGACGCGAGCATGCCCCACGCACCGTCGAAGAGGCTGCCCCCGAAGTAGGCGTCGAGGTACGGCTCGTAGCCCGTCGCCGTGACCCTGCCCCAGCGCAGGTAGTTGTAGGCGAGCGCGAGGATCAGGAGCGGTCCGCCCGTGACCGCGGCCCAGCCGATGAGCCGTACGAGCTGCTGTCGCCGCTGCTTCCAGAGCGTCCACGCGATCACGACGGCGCCTCCCAGGATCGCCGACGCGAACACGTACTTCGCGTTGAGCAGGAATCCGGCCCACGCCCCGAGCCACAGTCCCTCGCGCCTCACGACGCGCGCCTCGATATCCGCGGGGAGGGCGCTCACGCGCAGCACCGCCCGGAACCAGCCCAGGAAGGTCGTGAGCTGCAGGATCTCGGAGTACGGCATGCGGGCGTACACCCACGTGGTCGTCGCGACGGCCATGATCGCGGCACAGGCGCTCGCGACGCGGATCCGGATCCCGAGGTCGCGCAGCAGGAGGAAGAACAACGCGCAGGCGAGGCCGCCGAGCAAGGACGGCGCGAGGTGAACCGCGAGCGGGCGCAGCGGCCCGTCCCATTTCGGATCCACCTCGTGGATCGCATGGGCGATGAGCGCCCCGGGGACATGCACGAGGGACGGCCCGATCGGCGCGATGCCGTAGTACTTCCCGTTGCGGCCCTTCGGAATGTCGTCGGGCCAGCGCGTCTTGATGTCGATCGCGCCGTCGGACGAGATGCGCATCGCCACTTCCCACATCCCGCGGGCATCGCCCCATGCGGGCTCGCGGCTCGACGTGACGAGATAGAAGGCGCTGACCGCAATGAAGATCGCGAGAGCCCACCCGGCATCGCGGCGCGTCGTCACCAGCGCACTCTAAGCGCATTCATCGCGCTCCATCACCACGGACGAGCGAGTTCGCGCGCCTCGAACGCGGTTTGCGGCTCAGTTTCGGCGGTGCCGCGTGGCACGTCTCTCGCTCAAGCGAGTCGCATGAAAGTTTTCTTGAGTGCCGCGACGCTCGCTCTCGCGATCGCCGGCTGCCAATCCGACGATAAGCGCAAGGTCGAGGCGGATAACACCGCCAAGAACGAGCGCAGCACCAAGACGGCCGACGAGGCCGTCAACACGAGCTCGGATCTCGAGCTCACGCAGGCGATCCGCCAGGCCGTGATGGCCGACGACTCCCTGTCGACCAACGCGCACAACGCCAAGATCGTCGTCACCGACGGCAACGTGACGCTCGTCGGTCCGGTCGCCTCCGCGGCGGAGAAAGCCACGCTCGAGCGCATCGCGTCGAGCAAGGCCGGTTCCCGCACCATCACCAACCAGCTCGAAATCTCCAACTAAGAAGGACGACGAAGATGACCACCGAAGACAAGAAGATTGCCGTGATCGGCATGTTCGACAACCGCGGGCAGCTCGAGACGGCCATCGATGGCCTGCAGTCCGCGGGCTTCATGGCCAGTGACATGTCCGCGCTGCTGCCCGACGCGGGCGCGACCCGCGAGGTCGCTCACGAGAAGCACACGAAGGCTCCCGAGGGCGCCCTCGTCGGCGCTGCCGCCGGTGGCGTCATCGGCGGCACGCTTGGTCTCCTCCTCGGCATCGGCGCGCTCGCCATCCCCGGTCTCGGCCCGTTCATCGCGGCCGGCCCGATCATGGCCACGCTCGCCGGCGCAGGTGCGGGTGGCGCCGTCGGTACGCTGACGGGCGCGCTCGTTGGCCTCGGCATCCCCGAGATCGAGGCGAAGGCCTACGAGTCGTTCGTGCACAACGGCGGCTCGCTCCTGAGCGTCCACTGCTTCGACCGCGACATGGCGGACCGCGCCCGCAAGATCCTCGACGCCCACGGCGCGAAGGACATCAGCAGGGTCTCCGAGAAGGCCGGCAAGAAGGCCAGCTAGAAACCCAAGTCCGACATGTTTGTTGCGCTACTTGCGCAGAAACCAGGTCGGACTTGATTACTGCTCGTCGGGTACCTGCCCCGTGGGGAACCGCGAGTGCTCGAGCCCGCGCAGGGTCGTGTACGGAACGGCGAACATCTCGAACGTTCCGTGCAGGATCTTCTGCGCGGGTTTCGATCGTCCACGCAGGAAGTAGTCGGCGAGGCCCTGCATGTTCAGCGATAGGCCCGCGAACACCGTCTGCGACTTGTCGAAGTCGGGCATCTCGGGCGTGATCGTGTAGGTCGGGTCCGGCTTGTAGCCGCGCGTCTCGAAGCCGAGCGTCACATCGACGAACTGGAGGTACTTCCCCACGGGGGAGCGCCGCAGCGGCGGGATGGCGCCGAGATGGAAGTTCAGCTGGTAGGTCTGGCCCGAGTAGTCCTCGGCGACATCGACGTCGCCATCCTTGAAGCGCTCGCGGAACGCCGCGCTCGGGACATACTCGACCTTGAAGTCGACGAGGGCGTCGAACGACGGCCACATCGACTGCGCGAACGCGAGCGCCGCCCCGAGGGTGTTGAACACGAAGTCGCCGTACGAGAAGCGGTAGGCGAAGCCGTCCTTGATCTCGACGCCCAGGAACAGGAGCTCGGAGGCGACGGTCCCGATGATCGCCGCGTGGAGGCGCGGGAAGCCGCCCCACTGATCGAGAAGCTCCGTGCCCGCCCGGGCCAGGGCGGCCGTCGCCCACGCATGCCCCATCTTGTCGGCGCCGGCGGAGTACTGCTGCGTGCCGAACCACGAGTCGTCCCTCCAGATCCACGGACTGCCATCACCGCCCCACCGAAACTCGCGGGTCGGGACCCGGTACCAGGCGAAGTAGGTCCAGCCAATGAAGCCGGCATAGAGGCCGCCGAGGACGAGGGCCGAGGCCAGCCGCCGGTCCGGTTTCTCCGGAGAACCTGTACGGATATCTAGTACCGGATGCTCGGCTGTCGGGTCGTCCAACCAGGGAGAGCCATCCGCCACGGACGCCCGCGCTGCGGCATCTCGATCATAGTGGTGCTCCCGGATGGCGTCCGGGTTGGCCATGGCGAGTCGCGCGGGAGCCGATAAGGCCGCGATCAGCAAGACAGCTGTAGCCACCCGCGCCACGAACCGGGCTTCTCATGGGGCCGGAGCCGGAGCAAGGGCTGGACTCTCAACTTCCTGAGGGGGGCTGATACAGCGCACACAGCACCCGGCAAGTTTCGTCCTTCAACTTGAGATCGGGCGCGAAGCGTAATAGTTTGCCCGCATTAAGCACGTCGGCGCCGGGAAACCGGTACCCGCGCGTGCCTAGCTTTGGCTTCTATGACGCACCGCGAAGAGACTTACCTGGCAGGACCTGCCCCCGTGCGCGTGGTCTACGCCTCATGTCGGTGGCCTGGCGCGTCGCTCGCATTCGGGGGAGTCCGCCGATGACGACTGGAACCCTCTGGGTGATCGTCCACTGCCTGGCGGTGGTGATCTTCGTCAACCGGTACATCGCCGGTGTGCTGCTCCGCTTCGCGAAGTCGAAGACATGGGACGTCGCCGACGAATCGTACGAGCCGACGGTGACGGCCATCATTCCGATGTTCAACGAGGGCGCGGCGATCAAGGAAACGCTGCAGAGCCTCGTGGATTCCGAGTACCCCCACGGAAAGCTGAAGATCATCTGCGTGGACGATTGCTCCACCGATGATTCCTACGAGCAAGCCAGCGAAGTGGCCCGGAAGTCCGGCGGTCGCCTCACGATCATCCGGAACCGCGTGAACTCCGGCAAGCGCCGCTCGATCATCCGGGCCGTCCGCGAGTCCACCAGCGAGATCATCGTGTCCGTGGATAGCGACGTCGTC